>Ga0209340_1000186_pt1 | contig 83602 bp, 85 predicted proteins | sample EPASupsiteSAE323_FD_187266 | JGI IMG/M metagenome (GOLD analysis project Ga0209340, IMG submission 187266) | Bioremediated contaminated groundwater from EPA Superfund site, New Mexico - Sample SAE3-23 (SPAdes) (version 2) | ecosystem: Environmental > Aquatic > Deep subsurface > Groundwater >...
TGCATCCTCAAAGGAAAAAACGCATCCTTGCCGAATATTCATAGGTGACTTCCTCCCTCGTGTTTGTTTGTGTTTTTGGTTTAGTCACCTTATAAATTCGGCAAATATGGGGGTGAAGTCCTTTTTTTATCTTCTACAATCCCCATTTTTTCAAGGGTTTTTAGTATGCAAAATCCTCAATTTACTGACGGTTGAGTAGATAGGCGCTGTATTAGCGATTAGACAGTAAAAATATAAGTGAGTAAATTGCGTATCCAGTAGAAAAAGGACCATCTTCGGATGATCCTTAGCTATCTGTGTGTAGCAGTGGTTAATTACAAGATTTTTATCTTGGCTGGCGGGTGGTTTTCCACAAAACTTTGCCTAGGACTTGGCATTGCGAGGCATCGTATACCTGGGCGGCGTAGGACTGATTATCAAAGTAGATGACAACCTTATCTATGGTGTGGGTGATACGGGCGGCGATCACTTCTCCCCAGTCGCAAAGCACAACACCCACCTCATTATTCAGCAGATTCGATTGCTTTTTGATCAACATTACCTCGCCGGACTTCAGTGTAGGGGTCATCAGATCTCCTTCCACCCAGAGATAGAAATAATTGTTCAGGTCATTTCCATAGATATTTGTGATTGAAGCGTTTATTGGCCAATAGTCTTCGATATATTTACTCCACTCTTCTGGATTGGTCCCGGAGAGAGTGCGATAAACTGCTACGTTTGAGGCATACAGGCTATTATGCTCAGGACGTGCTTGTATTGCTCGTTGGGGTTCCGGTTCACGTTGAGCAGGGGGCGCAGGAGGGGGAGTCATGCTGGTGGTTCTGGCTTTTTCATCTTTTCTGACAGTTTCCAGCTCCTGTACCAGACGATAGCTTTTTATAGCCTCTTCTGGCTCGAGATTCTCAAAGACGGTGCCTAATAACAGTTTGGTGGATACTCCAAAGAAATCCGCCATCTTTTCTAACAAATCCAGATTGACGTCCATTTTACGTTTTTCCAGCAGTCTTATGGTGGTTTCAGTGGTCTCCAATTCTTCAGCCAGTTCTTTTTCACTCAGGCCCTTTTCATTGCGCAGATATTTCAAACGTTCATCGAATTGCATTTATTTTATCCTCCCACAAGGGTAATTGAAACATAGGCTTTAAGGAGACCAGTATTTCAGAAAGAAAGGCTAATCTTTGACGGAATATTGTTTCCATGGGAAGTGCTCCACCTTGGTTTTGGAAAGAACCCGGACCAACTCGGGCGGACCGTAAAAAATACCGTCTCCTCTGTGATCCTGGGCCATTAAAACGACAGTCATCAGTGGAAAGAACTTGCTGAATAAACGAAGGGCTTCTTCGGAATCATGTTTGTTGTTTACCACCTCTTTAATAACGATCACGACTACGCAGGTGGTATCTCCTTCCTTAACAATTGCAGCAGTAAAATCCATAATAAACTCCTCCAACAGAAATATAACTATAAGATTTCAGGGATTGGATTGGATAACATACCACACCATACCCCCACTGGAATAAGTAAGCAAATGTTTCTTATAATAATGGTACATAATTAATTCGAAACTTTCAAGGAACTTGGGACCATGATTCGTATTGTTTTATCAATTTGGCTTGCTGGATACCGATGATGAGTAACAATGATTGCAGTATCCTACCGTAAGGTGTAAAATAGCCAGCAAGAAAGGGACTATGAAGGTCCCAGCACGGGTTAAGTCTGTCAAGCCTGTAGTATGTTCCCAGCCAACTTCCAGTTAACAGTTTAGGATCGAGATTTTCTGAACGGCATTGGAAACCGGTTTTTCTGTTGCGCAGATGGAAGTACGGTCGAGATTCGACAGGCAGACACGGAACGGAGGAGATGGATTGAGAATTGCAGTAGTAGATGGACAGGGAGGGGGAATAGGAAGAATCATTGTAGAGAAGCTGCGTCGGGAAATTGGGGAAAGATGCGAAATAATCGGTTTGGGAACCAATGCCATAGCTACTTCACTGATGTTGAAAGCGGGCGCCAATGAAGGTGCAACTGGTGAGAACGCGGTAGTATACAGTGTTCCCAGAGTTGATATTATTGCGGGTTCGGTAGTGATTATCGCAGCCAATTCATATTCCGGGGAATTGACCCCGCGTATGGCCGAGGCTATTGCTTCTTCCCGCGCGACTAAAGTATTGATACCTTTGAATCGATATGGTATTGAAATAACAGGTACCGGAGACGACCCGTTACCTATTCAGGTGGATAATCTGGTTGGTAGGATCAGAGAATTGGTTAATGCAAAACGATAGTTGTGTCTGCTTATGAAGGGTGGAAAAACTAATGTGTAAAAACATGCCCCCACTGGAACTAGCGATACAGTTTCATGGTCATATCTGCCCCGGCTTGCTTATTGGGGTCAGAGCCGCGGAATTGGCCCAAAAGCAATTGGAAGTAGGGCAGGACAGTGATGAAGAACTGGTTGCCATAGTGGAAAACGACAACTGCAGTGTGGATGCCATTCAATCCATTCTTGGTTGTACCTTCGGCAAAGGCAATCTGGTGTTCAAGGATTACGGCAAGAATGTCTATACCATTATCAGTCGCGACAGCGGCCGCGCCTTGCGTATCGCTCAGAAGTTTGGCTCCACCGCGGGACCAGCCAGTGAGAGGTTTCGCGAACTCGGTGGGAAACCGATCCTAACGGACGAAGAGGCTGGGGAGAAGGAGACTCTGATCGGAGAAATATTTGAAAAGATCATGAGCATGCCGGCGGAAGACCTGTTTGCCTGGCAGGAGGTAGTGGTGGAGCTTCCCCAGCGAGCGAGCATAAGAAAAACTGTGCGCTGCGATTCCTGTGGAGAAGGGGTCATGGAGACCCGGGCCAGTTCCCGGGATGGACAGATCCTGTGTCCCGAATGCCAGCTCAAATAGGAGGTATTGTCATGTGTGAAGCCAATGTCTATATTAATCGGGTATCAGGGGAAGAACTCCTCATGGAGAAGGTAGACCGCATCGTTCCAGGAGAGGATCAGTCCATTTTTATGGAAAACATCTTCGGTGAACGCAAGGTAGTCAAAGCGCGCATCCGGGAGATGGAACTGGTGCACCACCGGGTGGTACTGGAAGAGATTCGCGAGGAATCCCATCCGGTACATGAAGAACTATGGCTGGAACCTTCCACCGATCACGGACATTTTCATGAAGGCGAACAGGTGACCCTGAAGCTGTTCAAAGGCTATAACATGAAACCGGGTCCGGATACTGCCTTTGCTGGGCTCAAGGCCTTTGTTGTCAGTTCTGAAGGAACCAGGGAGCTCAACATTCACGATCACCACGGTTCATATGAATTGGTACTGGGTGGTGAGAATGACGGCTTGTTGCAGGTATGGGCGGAGGAAAGTGAGGGCAGTTCCCGGCGTCTGGCCAGCGTACTGGTAGAGGTAGGGCACCATCACCATCATGGTCTCAAACCGGCCGGCCTGGAATTAGAAATATTCCCGACCGATTATAGTCATGCCCGCATGGGAGAGAGTTACGAGATCAAGGTCTTGCAGCATGGCCAGCCTCTGGTCGGGGTTGAAGTAAGGGCGACCTTTGCCGGCACCCAACAGAAAGACTATCCCCATCGTATGGTCACCAATGAAGAAGGCAAAGCCCGGCTGTTTTTAACTTCTCGTGGCAATTACCTGTTTTCGGTCAGCGAGGGCGATTTGATCAGTACCTTTACCTTGGTGAAAAGTTTTTAATTCCTTTTAGGGCGAGAAAATATTATAATAATAAGCGATCGTTTCTCCTGCAAAAATGCACCATGAAGGTGCGCTCGAGAGGATAGATCAGGGTTTACACATAGTTTAATCAGCGATAATAATGCCATGAAGGTAGTGGGCTCGAAAGCCCCATATCTTTGTGGCTTTTTTGTCATTTGATCTTTACAAACAATGGCTAGTTCATTATGAAATTATAGGGAGGTAATTACATGCATATTCCAGATGGTTATCTGGCTCCGCAGACGGCGATTCCATTGCTGGCAGTAATGGTGCCGGTATGGGGCATAGCGGTAAAGAAGGTACAACAGACTATGAAGAAAAGGGAGGTGCCCGTACTGGCTGTGGGCGCTGCCTTTTCTTTCACTATAATGATGTTTAATCTGCCGATTCCGGGAGGGAGTTCTGCGCATGCGGTGGGAGCCGTTTTGCTGGCAATTTTGTTGGGCCCCTGGGCAGCTTGCCTGGGGGTATCAACGGCCTTGATTATTCAAGCATTGGTGTTTAACGATGGCGGCATACTGTCAATCGGAGCTAATTGCTTAAATATGGGTGTTATTATGCCGTTTATAGGTTATTATATTTACAAACTAATCAAGGGCAGTGCTAGCGCCGCCTCGGGTCGAGCGATAGCCGCCGCATTCATTGCGGGTTATTTGGGTCTGAACTTTGCGGCATTAAGTACGTCATTGATGTTTGGTACACAATATGAGTGGTTCAAATCGGCTAGCGGCACTCCGCTCTATTTTCCTCTGCCCTTAAAGGTAGCTGTTGGTGCCATGATGGCTGAGCATCTAACCCTGGCCGGGCCGGTAGAGGCCCTGGTAACTGCATTGGGACTTTCCTTTGTGGCGCGTTCGTATCCTGAATTGGTAGGCGAAGAAATGCCATTGAACGTGAACAATAATCTGGGGGTGAATTCGCATGTTTAAACGTTACGCCAAGTTATGGTGGGCTCTGGGGATATTTGTGCTGTTATGTCCTCTGGGCCTTATTGCTACCGGTACTGCATTTGGTGAATGGGGATTGGATGAACTGGCTAAAAGTGAAGAGGTTGGTTTTATCCCGCAAGGTTTGGCCAAGTTTGCTGACTTCTGGCAACATGCGGTGCTGCCGGATTACAGCATTCCCGGAATGACAGCGACGTTTACCCAATCTGCCATCGGCTATATTGTTTCGGCAGTTGTTGGAGTAGCTTTAGTGCTTATAATTATTAGTCTACTGGGTAGGCTTGTGAAAGACTAAGGATATATGACAAATCTTTTGAGCGAATCAAGTAATATAATCGTGCTTCCAACCTGGATGAAAGAAAATGTGGAAGAGAACTGCCGCATCAGGGATAGAAAGAATGGACGGCGCAAGAGTTCCAATTTCTTGACTAAAAACCTTCGGCAATTGCGTGAGGCTCTGCTGGACGATTTATTAACTGAACGTTACGCTCGGCAGGGCTTCTGGCTGCAGGAGCTTGATCCGCGTTTTAAACTGGTGGGAGCTATCTTGGCAATACTCCTGGTTGCCTTGACCAGGAGTATTACCTTGTTTTTAGCATTTTGGGTGATTAGCCTCGGTATGATGTGGTCAGCACATCTGCCCATCTGGTCACTGCAAAAGCGAATATGGAGTATTTTCCCGGTGTTTACCCTGATTGCTGCAGTACCGGCCATGTTCAGTATCTTTAATCCCGGAGTGCCGCTGGTGGAAATATACCAGAGCGCCAATGCCCAGCAATGGCTGGGTATTACCCTGCCGAGCCATCTTTATATCAGCCAGCAGGGAGCCATTGCTGCCCTGGTATTGTTCATCAGGGTAGGATTATCAATATCATGGGGAGTGCTGTTGGTGATTACTACTCCCAGTGCCAGGCTCTTTAAATCCTTCCGAGTGCTAAAAGTACCGTTGTTGATTGTAATGATACTAGAGATGACCTATCGTTATCTAATATTGCTGATACAAATATCCCTGGATATGTTCGAGGCCCGTAAGATGAGGACAGTAGGACATGTTTCTCTGCGTACCCAGCAGTGGCAGGTGGCCTCTTCGATCGGCGCTCTGTTTATCAGGAGCATGGAACTGTCCGATGAAGTATACCAGGCCATGACCGCCCGGGGTTATACTGGTGAGGCGGTAAGCCTGGACAAGTAAGGATACGCATAGTAAGCAGTGCTAATCAGTCAGGATCAATAATATAAATAATAATGGTTGGTGAGACAATAATTGGCAGCAAAGAACAACTTCAGATTCGAACGAGTCGCCTATGGCTATGGCAGGGACGAGTGGATATTTCAAGATATCAGCTTCATGGTTGATGCCGGTGATAGTGTCGTCCTGATGGGGGCCAACGGTTCCGGCAAATCGACTCTGCTCAAGATGATGTGCGGGCTCAACTTCCCCAGTGCCGGTCGATTCCTGGCCTTTGACCAGGAAATAACGGAAGCGGTGCTTGAAAATGACCGTGCGGCCAAGGAATACCATCGCCGGGTGGGTTTTGTTTTTCAGAATTCCGAGGCCCAGTTGTTTACCACCTCGGTATGGGACGAAATAGCCTTCGGACCCCTCCAGATGGGGTTAAAGCATGATGAGGTCAAGGAGCGGATAAGTGATGTCATGGAGATGTTCGCCATCTCTCATCTGGCTGAGAAATCACCCTACCGCTTAAGCGGGGGAGAGAAGAAAAAGGTAGCCCTGGCCTCGGTACTGGTATTAAACCCTGAGGTCCTTATTCTGGATGAACCAACCAACGGTCTGGATCCCAAAACCCAACGCTGGCTGACCGAACTACTGCTGGAGTTGAATCATCAAGGACGGACTATTGTAGTTGCCACGCATAATCTTGATTTGGCTCATGCTATTGCCGACCGCGCTTTGGTGCTTTCCGAGAACCATAAACTGGTCTTTGACGGTCCCACCCGGGAAGCATTGGCCAATCATAAATTACTAATAGAAGTTAATCTCATTGATGAATACTTTCACATACATGAAGGGGAGCGCCATATTCACCGATATAGCCATAACTAGTGGCGATTTTGGAACATTTTTTGTACTTGCCAAAAGCCCGGGATTTGAAATATTATAAATTGACTCAAGAAAATTGAACTATTTTGTAGGATTTTTTAAATCTATAGAGAATATAGATACGGAATGGAATATTGGTCTCCGAGTTACTGTCCCTAAGGATATTCTATGGGGCATTAACCTTTGGGTGGCACTGGAAACGGTTCTGCCTTCCCGATTCATTGAAAAGGAGATGCTCAGTTTAGGCGGGTACTTGATAGCGGACCCATGAAGGGTCTAGCTGCTTGGTGTCTGTGCATCTAAGTCTGGCATTTCTATGCCAGACTTTTTATTTTGTTACAAAGCATGGAGTGGCTGGAATGCACGAATTATCGTTGGTTGAAGGCATGATGGACATCGTCCGGGAAAGCGCCAGCCAGAATAACATTCATCGGATCACCAGAGTGAAACTGGTCATAGGTGAATTAACTATGGCCTTGCCGGATAGTTTGCGGTTTGCTTTTGGTGTTCTCTCTCAGGACGAGCTTTTTCGCGGTGCGGAATTGGAGATTGAGCAACTGGGTGTAATATGTCGTTGCGAAGAGTGCGGCAATAAATTTAAACCGGGAGATGATTATGTATTTCTTTGCCCAGGTTGTGGGAACGGACGAGTAGTCGTTATCCAAGGCCATGAATTATATCTGGATAGTTACGAAGGAGACGAAGCTAATGGTCCAGGTTAATCTGCAGACGAATATCTTGGGAGCCAATGAACTAATAGCCAGGAAAAACCGGGTTTCTTTCAAGGATCAAGGGATACTTGCCATTAATCTGATGAGTTCACCGGGATCGGGCAAGACGACTATTCTGGAACGGACCATCGAGCGCTTGGGCAGTGAAATGAAGATCGCAGTAATCGAAGGGGATCTCTATACTGACCGGGATGCTCAGAGAATAGAACAAAAGGGTGTACAGGTGATTCAGATCAATACTGAAGGGACCTGTCATCTTGACGCCGGTATGGTGACCTCGGCTTATGAAAAAATCGATAAATCCGATGTAGTCTTGCTATTTATCGAAAATGTGGGCAATTTGGTTTGCCCGGCAGAATTCGATCTGGGCGAGGACTTTCGTGTGGTTGTCATCAGCACAACAGAAGGAAACGACAAGATACCCAAATATCCTTTGATTTTCCGTGAAGCAAGGGCGGTTCTGGTCAACAAGGTTGACCTTTTGCCATATACCGAGTTCAACCTGCAAGAGTGCCAGGAGGATCTTAAAAAAATCAACCCCTCGGCGCGAGTGTTCCCGCTTTCCGGACGAACCGGAGAGGGGATTGAGATATGGTGCGAGTGGTTACTGGGGGAGGTGAGGGCCAAAGGGCGTAATCTCTGATTTTCTAGAAAGAGATAGATTCGTACCTTATTATATGATTTTAGAGATAGGGATTGTATCATTGCTCTGTCGTTTAAGGAATAATTTGATTGGGGGGGACATGGAGAATGCCTACCAAATTAAACCGTCGTGATTTTTTGAAAGCGTGTGCGGGCTCGGCAGCGGCCATATCGCTGACGGGTTATCTGGCTCCGTTTATGAAGGAAGCTGTTGCCGCTGGGGCTCCCAAGGTAATATGGCTTCAGGGTGCATCATGCACCGGCTGTTCGATTTCTCTGTTGAACACTGTGCATCCTGACATCCAAAAGGTATTGACCGAGGTCATCAGTGTGACCTATCATCCCAATATCTCTGCTGCTGCCGGCGACCTGGCCCTGCAGGAAGGGATACTGAAGATCGCTGCCGAGAATCCCAAGGGCTTCTATCTGGTAGTAGAAGGTTCCGTGCCTACTGCTGAAGAGGGATTGTTCTGCACAGTTGGCGAAGAAAATGGCAAGGCCATTACCTTCGAAGAACTGGTTAAGAGAGTTGGCAGCAAGGCTGCCGGCATCCTCAGCTTCGGCACCTGCTCTGCTTTTGGTGGTGTGCCGGCAACTCCGCCGAATCCCACTGGCTGCAAGCCGGTATCTGATATAGTTAAGGACGTACCGGTTATCAACGTACCGGGCTGCCCGCCGCATCCCGATTGGATGGTTGGTACCATCGCCCACGTTATTCTGTACGGATTACCGGATATGGATTCCTTTGGCCGGCCCACGATGTTCTTCAACAAGATCATCCACGACAACTGCGAGCGCCGTCAGTATTTCGACAATGCCGTCTTTGCCAAGACCTTTGGCGAAATGGGCTGTATGCTGGAACTGGGCTGCAAGGGTCCCTTCGCCCATTGTGATGCCAGCACCCGTGGGTGGAACAATGGGACTAATTGGTGCGTAAAATCCGGCGGCGTCTGCATCGGCTGCACCGAACCGCAATTCCCTGCATGGCCTATGTATGAAAGACTGCCTGAATTGCCGATCAGCCCGGCTATGACTGCGACAGTCGACCAGATCGGCGAAGTCCTCGGAGGACTGGCAGTAGTAGGTATTGCCGGACACCTGGGCGGAAATATTCTTACTGGCCGGGTTGGTCCGAAGAAAGCAGAACATGAAGTTGAGAAAGAGGGTGAAGCATAATGGCGAAGATAGTTGTTGATCCCGTAACTCGTATTGAAGGTCACTTGAAGCTGGAAGTAGAGGTCGAAGGCGGCGTTGTTGTGGAGGCTAAGACTGGTGGCGCTCTATTCCGCGGTTTTGAATTGATCATGCAGGGCCGTGACCCGCGCGATGCCGAACAGATCGTACAGCGTATCTGCGGCGTATGCCCCACCGCTCATGCCACTGCCGGCATAATGGCTCTGGACCAGGCATTCGGAATCGAGGCACCGCCCAATGGCCGGATCATCCGCAACCTGATCCTGGGCTCCAACTGGGTGCAGTCTCATATCCTGCACTTCTTCCACTTGGCCGCGCTGGACTATGTGAAGGGCCCGGAACTGGCTCCCTTCAAGCCCCGCTACGAGGCAGACTATCGGTTACCTGAAGATATCAATGCCCAGGCAGTACAGCACTACCTGGATGCCCTGACCATGCGCCGCAAGGCCCATGAAATGGACGCGATCTGGGCTGGCAGAATGCCGCATGTGCAGACCATTGTTCCCGGTGGTGTAACCGAAGTACCGGATACCTCGAAAATATATCGTTTCCTGACCAGCCTGGAAGAACTGATCGCCTTTGTCGACAATGTCTATGTGCCGACGGTTAAGGCTGTGGCTGGCGTATACAGCGACTGGTTCGATGTAGGCCGCGGCTGCAAGAACATGCTGGCTTACGGCGCTTTCCCGCTGGAGCAAGGCATGGACCACATCAAGAAGAAGAAATTCTATAATACCGGTGTTTATATTCGCGGACAATATGGTGATTTTAACCCTGAACTGGTAGAAGAACAGGTCAAGTACTCCTGGTATAAGGATGATACCGGCGGCAACAAGCCTTATGAAGCCGTAGTAGTTCCCGATGCCAAGAAGGAAGGCGCCTATTCCTGGATGAAATCACCGCGCTATAATGGTGAACCTTTGGAAGTAGGTCCGTTGGCCCGCCAGTGGATCAACAAGCAAAAGGACGTAGTCGCACTGGGCGATAAGGCCTTCTCCGTAATGGGCCGTCACTTTGCCCGTGCCATTGAATGTTCAGAAATTGCTCATGCCATGAAAGATTGGGTTCTCCAGCTGAAAGTTGGAGAGGACGTATGCGTACCGCACAAGATCCCAGATTCCGGTCAGGGTATGGGACTTACCGAAGCATCTCGCGGAGCCTTGGGCCATTGGCACAAGATAGAAAATAAGAGAACGGCTGTTTACAATGCAGTAGTTCCCACTACCTGGAATGCTTCACCCCATGATGTACGCAACCAGCCTGGTCCGATGGAACAGTCTATTATTGGTACTAAGATAGCAGATCCCAACAACCCGGTTGAATTAGTGAGAATTATCAGAGCATACGATCCTTGCTTCGGATGTGCTATTCATGTAATGACCCCGGACAAGAAGACGATTAGCCAGTTCGCTATTAACTAGGGGGTGTATGCATGAAAAAGATGGAGGCTAGGCATTCCGGCTTGATCAGGATCTTTCACTGGATCAACATGATAGCTATTTGCACACTGTGCTTGACCGGTTTTTACATCCATGCACCGCAAGCCTGGGGTTGGCTCTTTGACAACATGGATAACGCCCGGATGCTTCATTTTGCCATGGCCTACCTGCTTTGTTTCGGAGTAGTGGGCAGAGTTTACTATGCCATTGCTACCGGTGATTACAAGAATGTATGGTTTGATGTTAAGACTGACCCGATGAAATTCCCCAGTATGATCAAATACTATACCTTCCTGGCGGACGATCACCCGTTCTATGGCAAATACAATCCCGGCCAGAAGATGATGTATTCCACGTTCATGTTTATGGCTATCATTCAGGTGGTAACCGGTTTTGTTCTGTACAAACCCCAGGTGCTGTTCTTATCACAGATGGGTGATTATCTGGGCGGCGAAATTGCTCTCAGAATGGTACACTATATCATCACCTGGATATTTGTTCTGTTCATCGTGGCTCATGTATACCTGGATATGTCCGAGGGAGTTCCGGTACTGAAGTCCATGTTTACAGGCAAAATACCCGCTGACTTCCATCATGGCTATCATGAGGAAGGCGAAGAAGCATAAAAATCAAAGTAATATAATTGCAGCAAGGAGGATCAGGGTTGAAACGTATATCGGTAGTGGGGGTAGGCAACCTGCTCATGCGGGATGACGGCATTGGAGTTCATGTTATCAGGTATTTGGAACAACAAGGTGTACCGGAGGGCGTTGAACTCATTGACGGCGGAACCCACAGTTACGACTTGCTTGATATCTTTGCTGATGCGGACAATATTATTGTAATCGACGCTATTCAGGCCGGGGGAGAGCCGGGTACTATATACCGGGCTCCCCTGGATGAATTGGGTCTGCAGCCCAGTGGTGACAGTGCCACTTCACTGCACGATCTCAATTTTGTTGAGGCGGTGCACATGCTTCGGCTGATGGGACACGATCCGCAGTTTATCGTCTTTGGGATACAGCCCAAAGAAATGTATCTTGATCTTGAACTGAGCCCCGAGGTGGCTGAAAAGCTACCCCGCGTGGCTGAATTAGTTCAGGAAGAAATCCAAAGAATAATAAACGAATGAGTCAGGGACGGCTCTCTGACTCATTATCGTGACGCTGAATAGACCAGGGTCAGGGAGCTTTTCCCCGTCCCTGCACCTTCGGCGTCTTTTACTAGGGAGAGTTAGAATAGACGCAGATTTACGCAGATCCATATTATTAACGCAGACCTCCATGACCCCGTATGTGGTCACCGAAGGTGGATGAAAAACCTTAGCAGCTTTGTGGAGATTTTACTTTATGTTCTGTTATGTATGCATAAAAATATCTGCGTAATCAAACGAACATTTTGAAATAATGTATTAGAATATTTCTGCAATAATCATAAAAAATCTGCGCAAATCTGCGTCTATTCGTATCCCTTTAGAATGGATTGGTATTATGTTGACGGCTTATCACATTAGAATAACCGGGATCGTTCAGGGAGTTGGTTTCAGACCCCATGTTTTCAGGCTGGCCAGTGAGTTCGGCCTTAAGGGATGGGTTCTGAATTCCTCCGCTGGTGTCTTTATCGAGGTGGAAGGCTCCCGGGAAGATCTGGATGAGTTTGCCCGGCGACTGGCGGAGGAACCGCCGCCGCTGGCTATGATCCGGCTATTTGAAACAAAAGAGATCCCGGTACAGGGTTATAGTGACTTCTCCATCCGTAAGAGCGAAGATGATGAGAGTCATGAGGTCATGATCTCACCGGATATAGCTATCTGCACGGATTGCAAACGGGAAGTCAGGGATCAGGGCGACCGCCGCTATGGCTATCCCTTTACCAATTGTACCAACTGCGGACCCCGCTACACTATTATCAAGGACGTGCCCTATGATCGTATCAAGACTACCATGGCACCCTTCCCCATGTGTCCGGAGTGCCAGGAGGAGTATGAGAATCCGCTGCATCGGCGCTTTCACGCTCAGCCAAATGCTTGCCCCGTCTGCGGACCGCATACTACTCTGCTGGATGCCAACGGCGATCCAGTGGAAGGGGAGGTAGTAGATTATCTTAAGCAGGGCTGCGTTGTAGCAGTAAAAGGACTGGGCGGGTTTCACCTGGCCTGCGATGCCGCCAATGGAGACGCGGTCAAGGCCCTGCGTCGGCGCAAGAAACGTGATGCCAAGCCTTTTGCGGTCATGGTACGCGACCTGGATGTGGCGCACAGATACGCCTTTATCAACGATAACGAAGCCAAATGGCTGGAGTCGCCTCAGGCGCCGATAGTTATCCTCAAAACCAAGCATAATGTGCATTTGCCCTCAGATATTATCCATCCCGGTCTGGACACCGTCGGGATAATGCTGCCATATACACCGCTGCACTACCTGTTGTTTGACCGGGATATAGAGATCCTTATTATGACCAGCGCTAATATCAGCGATGAACCGCTGATTTTCGATAACGAAACCGCCCTGAACAAACTATCTGGGATTGCTGATTACTTCCTGGTGCACAACCGGGAGATATATAATCCCTGTGATGATTCCGTCATAAGCATACGGGAAAAGGGTTTTACTCACTATTTCCGCCGGGCACGGGGTTTCGTGCCGCTGGGGATAAACATGACCCCCGGCAGCCAACCGGTATTGGCCCTGGGCGGGGAGATGAAGAACACCTTCTGTATCACTCGTGGCGATCAGGCCTTTATCAGCCCCCATTGGGGAGATTTAAACCACTATCTTAACTATCGCAATTATTTGGCGGGTATAGAACGCTTTAAGAAAATGCTGGACAGTGATCCGCAGATCATCGCGCATGACTTGCACCCGGATTACCAGACCACCCGTCTGGCCCGAAGCATGAAATCTGTGAAGACGGTGGGAGTCCAGCATCATTATGCCCATATGGCAGCCGTGATGGCGGAAAATGAGATCAAAAGCAAAACCCTGGGGTTGATCTGTGACGGGACCGGCTGGGGTCTGGACGGCGCCATCTGGGGCTGTGAAATACTGGCTGGAGATTACCGGCAGATAGATCGCCTGGGACATTTGCAATACATGCCGATGCCGGGTGGAGACCTCAACAGCCGCAAGCCTTACCGGATGGCCTTGATCTATCTTAGCCAGGCCTGGGGAGCTGAAAAGGCGTCCCAATTGGCCCGCAAATATCTTCCTGATCTGAGCCAAGATGAATGCATCCTGCTTCTCAACCAGTTGGCACATCCCCATGGGGAGATCAAAACTTCTTCGGCGGGACGTTTGTTCGAGGCAGTATCGGCTATGCTGGGTATATGTGCGGTCAACCGCTACGAAGGCCAGGCTGCTATTGAACTGGAAGCCCGGGCAGATATGAGCAGTGACGGAGCCTATCCATATGGGGTAGAATGGGAGCAGAATCAACTAATAATGGACGTCGTTCCGGTCTGGCGGGAAATTACCGTTGATTTGGAGCACAATAAGCCCGCAGGTATAGTTTCCGAGCGTTTTCACCGGACCATGGCCAAGATGTTCGCCGCGGCGATGAACAAAGCCCGGGAAAAGACCGGCCTTAATGAAGTGGTTATCAGCGGCGGAGTGTTCCATAATGAGATTTTGACCAGACAACTGGTGAAATTGCTTGAGGTTTATGGATTTACCGTATATCAGCATCGCAATATCCCGCCCGGTGATGGGGGGATTTCTTTAGGTCAGGCGATAATAGCAAGTGAGGTGAGCAAGTAATGTGTCTGGGGGTTCCGGGAAAGATATTGGCAATCAAAGAAAATGGTTTAGCCTTAGTTGATGTCGATGGCAACCAGATGGACGTCAGCATCCGTCTGACTCCTGAGGTTGAGATCAACCAGTATGTTTTGATTCATGCTGGCTTTGCCATGGAGATCATGGATGAGGAAGTGGCCCGGGAGACAATGCAGTTGATCAAGGAGTTGGAAAATAATGAGTTCGCAACCGGAGTATTTGAGCCGTCTGCTGGATGAGATAGTTAAAGAAGAACGTGAAATAGCCTTGATGGAGGTCTGTGGGACCCATACCATGGCTATTGCCAAAAGCGGTCTGAGGGCTCTTCTGCCGCACAATCTTAAGCTGCTCTCTGGGCCGGGCTGTCCGGTATGCGTGACGGCACAAGGCGATATCGACGCTGTTATCGAACTGGCTCAGAAGCCGGGTGTCATCATGGTTACCTTTGGAGACATGATGCGGGTGCCGGGTACCACCAGTTCACTGCAGGAGGCCCGCAGCCAAGGGGCCGATATCCGGGTGGCCTATTCTCCGCTGGATGCACTGGCCATTGCCCAGCGCAATCCGGACAAGGAAGTAGTATTTCTGGGAATTGGATTTGAAACCACGGCCCCGGCGGTGGCCATCTGCGCCGACCAGGCGCGGGTACAGGGTCTCAGCAACTTTTCGGTCTTTTCCCTGCACAAAGTAGTGCCGCCGGCCCTGGAGGTTATCTTCTCCATGCCGGATATGAAGATTGATGGGCTGATCTGTCCGGGCCACGTATCGGTCGTGATCGGTCTGGAGCCTTACATCAAATTGGTGGAAGAATACCACCGTCCCTGTGTGGTAACCGGGTTTGAGACCCAGGATATTCTGGAAGGCATATATATGTTAATCAAACAAATCAGACAGGGTGAGGCCAAGGCCGAGATCCAATATCAGCGGGTAGTGAAGAGCGCCGGTAACCCGGTAGCCCAGCAGATTCTTGAAGAGGTCTTTCAGCCATCTGATGCGCGCTGGCGGGGCATCGGCAATATCCCCGAAAGCGGCCTGGAGTTTCGCCCGGAATACCAGGCATTTGACGCCCGCAAGCGTTTCAATATTGCAGATCGTGAAGATATACCGATAAAAGGCTGTGCCTGCGGCGAGGTCCTGACCGGGAAGATAACCCCGCAGGACTGTGCGTTGTTCGGACGGGCCTGCACACCCTTGAAGCCGATAGGACCATGCATGGTTTCCCATGAGGGTGCCTGTGCCGCCTATTATCGTTATTCCCCGCCAACACCGTCGAAGAAGGGATAGGATAGTATGGATAGTCGCGTATTAATGGCTCATGGCAGTGGTGGCTTGATGAGCCAGCAACTGGTGGATGAAGTCTTTCGCAGTATCTGGAGCAATCAGTATCTGGATGCGGCTCTGGATGGAGCGCAGATGACATTACCCCCGGGGAAGGTTGCTATGTCCACGGATTCTTTTGTAATTACTCCAATTTTCTTTCCGGGTGGTGACATCGGCAAGCTCTCCATCTGTGGAACGGTAAATGACCTGGTGGCCTGTGGGGCCAAACCTATGTACATGTCGGTCGGACTTATTGTTGAAGAAGGGTTTTTATTGAGCGACCTGCGCAAAATTGCCGAATCCATGGCCAAAACCGCAGCTGAGGCCGGGATCCAGATCGTGACCGGCGACACCAAGGTGGTGGAACGGGGCAGCGCGGATGGCATTTTCATCAATACCACCGGTATCGGCGTAATAAATGAAGGAACAGAGTACACTCCGCAGCAGATCAAGGCGGGAGACTATATAATTGCTACCGGTAACATTGGTGACCACGGATTGTCTATTTTGGCCCAGCGGGAGGGACTGCAGTTCTCGACCCCGGTGATCAGTGACTGTGCCCCGATGTACCAATTGGGAGAGGCCCTCCTGGGCTTTCCCGGGGGAGTACGCTGTATGCGTGACCCTACCCGCGGCGGACTGGCCACGGTCCTCAACGAACTTGCCCAGCAGTCAGGATTGGGAATGCTGGTTAAAGAGAAGAGTATTCCGGTGTCATCGGTGGTTAAAGGAGCCTGTGATATGCTGGGAATGGACCCCCTGTATATGGCCAATGAAGGCAAGATGGTCGTGGTGGTCGGCCCGGACTGCATTGAGGAGATAATGCTGAAGATCAAGACAGTATCAAACTGTCATAATGCTGCCATCATCGGACAGGTGGCCGAAGAACCGGCGGGAATGGTGCTCATCGAAACCGAACTGGGCGCCCAGCGCATCCTCGGGATGTTGGAAGGGGAACACCTACCGAGGATTTGTTGATAGTGATACCGTAATTATTCAAGCTGGGCGGCTATGCTATCATGTCGGCTGCCCTTAACTGCCATAAACATACTGGCCAGCACTAGCAGGGCACCGGTAAGCTGCAGTAAAGTCAGGTCTTCATGAAGGACCAACACGGCCAGCATAACAGTCAGAACCGGTTCCAGTATGCTTACGAGTGATGCACGGGCGGCACCGATCATCTGGATGCCTTTTAGATAGAACGATACGGCCAGGACGGTATCTACCAGGCCCAAAGCCAAACCAATCAACACTTGGGTAAGGTTGAGCCTGAATAGGAACCCAGGACTATGAAAAAACAGTAATATAATAACTATTCCGGCAAAACTGATACTGGCGGTGAGGCTCAGGGTAGATGAACCGTCAGTTGTTTTTTGCCCGAGCAGGCAGAAGACTGTATAACAAACTGCGGTAGCCGCTGCCATCAGAATGCCGGTGGGGGATATGTGCAAATTCATGGGAGCGAGTCCGCCAACCAGACCAGTCCCGGCAATTGCGAGCACTACGGCGGCAAAGTGCCCGGCCCCCAACTTTTCCCGGTAAATCACCATACTTAACAGGGAAACCAATGCGGGATAGGAAAAAAGAATGATGGTTATCAGGGATACGGGGAGCAGACGCAGGGCAAAGAAGTAGAAAAGGCTGCCCATGATAAATATGGACCCTTGCAACCAGACCAGCGGCGATCTGCTGAGCGGCAAGGTCTTCTTTACGATCAGCAGATAGGCGGCCAAGATCAGGAAGGCGAAGCCATAGCGAAGAAAAATGACCTGATCGGGTTTTAGCCCGCTGCTATAGGCGTATTTACCCAGTATGGGCATGGTAGCGTACATGAACGCGGACAGAGTAACATATATAAAACCACTTAATTGTCTCGATTTGTTGTTCAAATTCCCCGGCCTCTTCCTGTATAATAGTAGCAAATAATCTACACCACCATTGAGCGGTGATTGATCATTTTATTGTACCACTAGTAATACTGAATAGTTTCCGTATTAATTTAATAATTAAATATCTGCCAGGGAGTGTTGATTATGCAGTTGAACAATATCGAAAACATGAGGATGATTGACCGCAACAAGGCCGCCGGGAATGCAACATTTGAAATTGACGGCAAGCCCCATAATGCTGAATTGATTTTTTACCTGCAGAGTGATTACTGCCTGAGCATCCGGGCCGGGCGCTGCGGCGAAGGGCTGTCCACTGAAAAGGTGGAGGAATATCTGAAACAGAACCGGACTATGATGAAAAGGGAAATCAAACCCGAGGTAGAACGCCTGCGACAGCAACAGAGAGAAGCCATATATGGTGATGCTGAATAACCGGATATTGCCGAAGGCTTTTCCTTGCCAGCAAACGTATTATATGTTAAGCTAAAATGCCTGTAAATAAATGGCATGATCATCGGCCCTTTTTCCTGATATATATAATTGTTTTAAGGGAATGGTTCACATATAATCAGGAGAGTAGGAGTACAATTAATTGTATCATTAAGAACTCGATTTTTTCCCTGGGTACCACTTGCAGTCGCCTGGAAAGTCAACCACCAGGATTCGGGTCTTAGCAAATAGTTTGGAGGTGGGACTATGAAGAAGAGATGGAGCAAAGGGGATCCGGTTAGTTTAACAGATTTACTCAAGATTACTCCCGTAGCCAATGAGATTCTCCAACTCAGCGAAGAGATGGAAATAAGCATAACCGATATTATGTGGATAGTTAACCAGATCATCGACAACACGGAAGACCAGACCTTTGAAGAATTGCTGGAAGCCGAGGCCATGGACTTTCATGAGAATTGGGACGAGGTAGAGCAGGAGCTTGATGAGGAGAATCTGGAGTCAGGTGCCTACATGGTAAGCGTACAGGTCAACGGCAATGGCCGATTCCCTGAGATAGGCTTCAAAGCTGGAATGAACGACAGAGAAGATATCAGCTACTTTTTCGACATGGTCCTGGAGATGCTGGACAAATTAGAGTAAAAACTGACTGGAACCTTAGAGCCCGGGATATACCCGGGCTTATTGTTATTTATTAATAATAGCGGGTGATAGAATGATCATTGACTTGACCAGACAAATCAAGCTGATAAGACCGCAGGGTAGGGCGTCCTTTCCCTATAGCAATTCACTGTATGTAGATGACGATACCCGATTGGTCATTGATGCTGGTGCCGGTCAGGCATTTTCAGACATACCAGCTGCCGAGGTTGATCTTCTCTTCCTGAGCCATTATCACTTCGACCACACCCATGGCACCAGCCGCTTCAGCCGGGCCGGGATCATGGCTGGGATCCAGGAAGCTGCAGGCTATCAGGATGTAGGGGCATATATTGATTTTACCGGATTTTCTCACTGGAAAGAACTGATGGTGCAGCCCAAAAATCAGCCCTTTATCAGCACTTCGGGATATCCAGATGATGTTATGGAGAAACCGGGATTCCGGGAGATAAAACTGGCTGGCACTTTTAAGGATCTGGACAAGTTCCCCTTGGGCGTGACTACGGTACAGATCATCCACACCCCGGGGCATACTCCTGGGCATTATTCCTTCTGGTTCGAAAAGGAGGGTATCCTCTTCGCCTGTGATATCGACCTCTCACCGGGTGGACCCTGGTATGGCGAGGAGTACTCCAGTGTCGATGACCTGGTCGGCTCGGTAGAACGCTTGATTGAGATAGACCCACCGGTTATGCTTACATCTCACCGCCGGGTCTTTAAGCAGCCGGATGATGATATAAAGCAGATGCTGAGAAAATACCTGGGGGTTACTCTGAGCCGGGAGGAAGCCATACTACAGTCTTTAAATGAACCCCGTACTATAGATGATATTGAGGAGTTGGGCCTGGTTTACGAACCGCTTCCGCGCACCCAGCACATCGAATTCTGGAACAAGATGATGATTGTTAAACACCTTAATCGCCTGCAAAGGATGGGGCTTGTTGAAAGGGTTGAGGAAGGTGGATATGTACGCAGGTGAAAATACTATTGGAAGATAAGGCATCAATGCCGGGATGCTTCATCATTGTTTCTCGGTTTATTTAAGGGAATAACTCCAATATCCTTGGCGTTTGATTTGTCTTTGCGGTGACCGAACAGCTCAATTAACGGTGAGTAGCGCATCAAGCCAGTGGCTAATTCTATCGAGCCCAGCAAGCCAGATATTGTTGCGGGCCATCCTGTTATCATCTCTGAACCAGGCAAAAAGAAAAAACAGAAGGCAAATATGAACCGGGCAATTACTCCATCGCGGGATAACATAAGTAAACTCCTTAGAATAAGAATTAAGCTATACCTTAAACTTCTAAAATTTTCTCCATGTTGGGGCTAATAGATGTATGATTTGATCGCAGCCGACCCAGTAAATATTGGAAGTGAGGGGCCTGAATGGATAAACAAAACCTTATTATTGTTTTATTGGCGGCCAGCGTTTCTCTGGCGGCTCTTCTGTCATACTGGATTACCCGGCGTAGTTGCGACACCATATGGAAGGATCGAGTAGCCGGGGTGGAAAATGAAAAGATTATCCTGCAGACCCGGCTGGAAATGCGTGAAGCCAGCCTCTTGGAATTGCATCAACGCTTGAATGAGCAGGAGGAAACGCAGAACGCACTACGCAAAGAAGTGACTCGGCAGAGCGAACTGCGCGCGGTAGCCGAGGAGAAGAACACCCGGTTGCAGGAGATGGAGAGCAGGCTGACCGATACATTTAATAATATTTCTTCCCAGGCCTTGCAGAACAACAGCCAATCCTTTCTGGATATGGCTCGTTTAGCCCTGGAAAACTATCAGGAGAACGCCAGGAACGAGCTGGAGATGAAGCGGCAGGCTATCGGGCATCTGGTCTTCCCGCTGCAGGAATCGCTGCAAAAGGTCGACCAGCAGCTGCAGGAGATCGAAAAGAACCGGATCGCTACCCATACCAGTCTGAACGAGCAGATGCAGGCCCTGACCCGGAACGAGCTGCAGCTGCAATCAGAGACCGCCAACCTGGTAAAAGCCCTGCGGCGCCCCCAGGTCAGAGGACGATGGGGCGAGATCCAGCTCAGGCGTACCGTGGAGATAGCCGGTATGGTCGAGTACTGTGATTTTTATGAACAAGTATCAGCTTCCACCGAAAGTGGCCTGCTGCGCCCCGATATGGTAGTACAATTGCCTAACCGGCAGAACATAGTGGTAGATGCCAAGACACCGCTGCAGGCCTATCTGGATGCCATAGAGAGTCTGGACGAGGCCGAGCAATCCGTCCGATTAAAGGAGCACGCCGCGCAACTTCGAGTACATATCAATAAATTAGGCAGTAAGAACTATTGGGAGCAGTTTAAACCCACTCCGGAGTTTGTGGTATTGTTCCTGCCGGGTGAAGCCTTCTTCAGCACGGCTCTGGAGCAGGATCCGGGTATGATCGAATATGCCAGTCGCCAGAAGGTGATACTGGCTACGCCTACTACCCTAATAGCACTTCTCATGACAGTTTCTTACGGTTGGCGGCAGGAACGTATAGCGGAGAACGCCAGGGAGATCAGTGAATTGGGCAAGGCCCTTTACAACCGTCTCAGCACCATGGCCGGTCATATGGGTGACATGAAGAAAAGCCTGGATAAGACCATTGATGCCTACAACCACATGGTGGGGACCTTTGAATCCAGGGTGCTGGTCAGTGCGCGCAAATTCAAAGAATTGGGCGCAGCCAGCGGAGATGAGATCGCTTCCGCCCAGGTGATAGAAAAGGCCACCCGGCAGACAATAATCGATGAATGAGTCAGGCCTAAGCCAGCATATGGGGTTATGGTCCTAAATGTACGAATATTAGAAATTTATAAAAAGTTTCACAAACTTCTGGATTTGCGGTGTGCTATAATATGTGGGAGAGAAATTAATAATTTACAGAGAATGAGAGGAGGGATGGAAATGAATAAGGCCTTAATTGACGAGATACTTAACGATATCGGACTTGAGCATCTTGATGATGAAAATGAAGACCAGATGTAGAAAGAAGCCATTTAAGCAGCAATCTTAAATGGCTTCTTTGTCTCTGGAGACATCTCCCGTCGACTTTCCACTATTGTTCACTACCATTAGTTTTCGGTGGTGCTTCTTTAAGCAATTCTGAAACAGTGACAAACTGATAGCCCTGTTCCTTAAGATTTTTAATAACTACCGGCAATGCTTCCTGGGTTTGTTTGCAGGTATCGCTGGCGTGCATGAGAATGATATCACCGGGATGGGCTTTTTTGGTCACTCGTTCAATTATGGTGTTGACTCCGGGATTCATCCAGTCCAGTGAGTCGGTAGTCCACTGGATGGCTTCATAGTTGGATTCGTGTATCCCTTCAATAACCTGGTCATTATAATCCCCGTTGGGGGTTCGTATCAGTGCAGCTTCAGTGCCGGTTACTTCCTTGATGTTCTTATGAGCCTTGGCGATTTCATCCATGATCTCGCTTTTGGAGAGGTTGCTGAGATTAATATGCCGATAACCATGGCTGCCGATCTCATGGCCGTCTTTCCTGATCCTCTGTGCTATTTCCGGATACTGTTTTACCCAGGGACCGGAAAGGAAGAATGTACATTTAATATTATTCTCTTTGAGTATCTCTATGACCGGCATGGGGGTTTGATTTCCCCAACTGATATCAAAGGTCAGCGCCACTACCTTTTTATCGGTTGGAACCTCATAAACCGGTTTTAGTTTGTGATAGGCCTGCACGTAAAAAACGCTGCTGGTCAGGATGACCAGGGCAACAATTCCCACCAACATCACCTTAGTTTGAGTTGACAACGAGACAAATCCAAAGATTTTTGGCATAAACCCAGCCTCCCCAGAAAATCATTTCTACATCTTATGGCATCACACCCCAGTTTATTACTGCTTTCCCATCTTGGTCAGTTCACTCATGGTCACTACCCGATATCCCTGTTTTTGCATAGAGTTTAATAACATATCGGTAGCCCGGGCAGTTTGCAGGCCATTAGGGGCTCCGTCATGCAGCACGATAATCTGCCCCGGTTCCAGATGTCGGGTGATATGAGCAGCGATCTGTGCAGCCTGCACCCCGTTGCGCCAGTCTTTACTGTCCTGCTGATAGGTCCAGTAGGCAATGGTCAGTTTCTCTTTCCGGCAGATATCGACCATATCATAGGAGAGATAGCCACCGGGTGGTCGAAACCAGGAAGGATTCTTACCGGTGATTTTGCGGATGATCTCACTGGTTTGGGTGATATCAGCGGAGATCGCCGCTTTCTTGTATTTGTTATAGTCGGGATGGCTATAGCCATGATTTCCCAGCTCATGTCCCTCCCGCTTCATCCGCTGGACTATCTTTGGGTTTGCCGCTGCCCTTTTTCCCAGTACAAAAAAGGTGGCGCGGGCATTATGCCGCTTGAGGGCATCCAACACCGCCGGTGTATTGACCGGATCGGGTCCGTCATCATAGGTGAGAGCCACTATCTTTTCATCGGTTTTGATTTTGGAGATAAGAATTTTTTCCTGCTGCCACTTTTTCATGGCCGGGTGCATGGCCAATTGATAACCGGACCAGGAGACGCCGAAAAAGAGTACCGCACTGAGAAGCCAGGCGATGTTGCGTTTACGCAAAACAATAACCATACAGAAACCTCCATCCCGCAGCAATTGATGGAAATACGCGTTACGAATGTATATGGCTGGTCTAAGGTAAGTATGTTAAGGAGACGAAAAGAAGAAGGGCTTGCAGGGGAACAGAACCATAATCCAGTCTGCTCTTGATTTTTTTATTTAAAGCAAGGTATAATAAATAATCAAATATGGGTCGTTAACTCAGCGGGAGAGTGCTTCCCTGACACGGAAGAAGTCGTTGGTTCAAATCCAATACGACCCACCATATAAGTATGTAAGAAGCCTGAGGAATCGGGCTTTTTTGTTTTTGATGAGGTAATGGGGTTTGCACCATATACGTAAAGAAGAACCAGGGTTTTGAGTACCCGTTTTTTGTTTGCTAATCGTTTTCGGACGACTTCAAGCCAAGGTATGCATGAGACGTGGTTTTTGGGAACAATCTATAACTAAAAATAATTGCAGAGGTCTTATGAGTAATCAAATCTTTTCATGGTCAACCTTCGTATTACCATGGTTAACTCTATTCTTAATGAAAAAGGAAGATATTAAACGATATATGCCGGTAGCTCTTTTTGCTGCCCTTCTAACTACAATTATTCACGATGTGGGAATAGACCTGGGATTTTGGACTGTTCGCGGCAGAGCCTTTCCCCTTTATGAGATGCTTCCATATTTTTATGGTTTAATCCCGGTATTGACCCTGTGGATCTTCAAGTTCACCAATGGCCGGTTTCGGTTGTATTTCATTACTAATCTGGTTCTTGATATCGGTTTTGCTTTTTATTTTCTTGGATCCTTGTTGCCCGCCCGAGGTATATACGCATTGGTCGGAATAACTCGGACCCAGGTTGTGTTTATAAATGTTGTTCACATAACCTTGCTATATATTTACCAGAAGTGGCAGGAGGGAGAATTGCTCCCGGTTAAAGAAAAATCGTTCAGCCCTTATCCCAACTCAGCAGCAGTGAAGCCATTCCGGGAGAAAAAACCTGATTAGTAGAGTCAGGCAGTAATTTGGTATTCATTGAGCCAAAAACCAAATTCGGCAGTGTTATAAGAAATAGACTGGAGGCCGCCGTGAAATCGGAACCAAACCCTTCCAGGTAACGTCTATTACTTATCGAGAGTATTATGTAAAGGGCGCAGTGATAAAGCCAATTAACCAGGGATGTTCAAAGTGAATCTATGAACTCAATGGACCGACCAGCGCATCAGTAATATGTGAAGCGTTGGCGGTTCATATATTTTTGGGAGGTGAAGATGATGGTTGTCTATAGTATCATTAAAGAAATTGGTATGGTTAGGGATAGTCTGTGGTCTCTGCTGCAAGCTAATCAGACTCTGCTTTTCAATGTGACTGTCATTTTTGCTTTGAATGCGGTCAGCACGACGCTGGGTAATCTGAAGACCATGTTGCTCACCAAGGGCAGCGCTAAAAAGGCAGTTTACGTTACGACATTCATTGATGCTCTGGTATGTGCCATAACCTTGAGATTTATTGCGGATTTCTCGGGTATCATTTGCATTTTGGCCTTTGCCTCCGGGCGTTTGTGCGGAGTTTACTGGGGAACTCATATAGAAAAGAAACTAGCCCTGGGTACTCTCGAGGTAAACATTTACAAGCATCCCCGGGAAGGGGCGGCCCTGGCTGATACCCTGCGTGAGATGGGTTACTCTGTCACTACCTATAGAGGCCAGGGAATCAACGGCACTGAACGATTGGATCTGACCATAATCATTCCGCGCCGGGAACTCCCGAACCTGCGGGACGTTATCGGTGATCGGGTCAACATGACCATCAAGGATGTCAGCAAGACCTATGGCAAGATCGGCCAGGTGCAAGTCAATTAGAGCGGGGGGATATCATGTGCGGGCGCTATACCATAACAGTTGATAGTGATGAATTGTCTGACCGCTTTGGCTGCATTATTGTGCAGAAGCTGGGTGGACCTCGCTATAATATGGCACCCCAACAGATGGCTCCGGTCATCACCCGCAGTCACGGGCAAAATGAGACGTATCTCATGAAATGGGGCCTGGTACCCTTCTGGGCGAAGGAGAGTTCAATCGGTTCGCGCTTGATCAATGCACGCTGGGAGACGCTCCATGAAAAGCCGGCTTTCAAACACCTGTTGAGGCGCAAGCGGTGCCTGGTGCCGGCCGATGGTTATTACGAATGGCAGAAGGTTGATAAACAGAGGCAGCCCTATCGCATAGTACTGCCTTCACACGCTGTCTTCGGTCTGGCGGGACTGTGGGATGAATGGACAGGTATTGATGGCGAGAAGCTGACCAGTTTTTCGATAATCACTACCAATACCGCCGCAGGTGTCAGCAAGCTGCATGATCGCATGCCCTTTATCATAGCCCGGGATCAGGAGGCCGAATGGTTGGAAGAGGCCAATATCCCGGGTCAGGAGATGGCGGCCTGGCTATCCCGGTTCAGACCGGTTGATAAACTGGAGGCTTATCCGGTATCCAAAATTGTCAACTCGGTAGCCAATGACAGCCCAGGATGCATTGAACCCTTGGTTTAGTCGGATAAATCATAATTGAGAAGTTTGTGAATTATAATCCAGGCGGGGTAATTACCCCGCCTGTTCGTTTTTATCTAACCATATCGAAGGGAATAGCGGCAATCCAAAGCAGGACCATAGTCGCAATAAGAGGCATAAATAAAGACGTATAGCCTACATATATTTCGTGATATATCTATTAGATAAAATGTGTCGTTTTGTGGATTAATTTGTCGAAAGATACACGCTATTCTTAATACAAGCAAAGAAACATTTGCTAAAAGAATCAGGAGGTGGCCGTAATGTTAGAAACAACTAAAAGATTGGTCAGAGAAGAAGAAGGTCAGGGGATGGCTGAGTATGGACTGATTCTGGCGGGCATTGCAGTAGTCGTCATGGTGGCCATAACTGCACTGGGAGGCAGGCTGACCGGGCTTTTTGACAGTATATTGCCGTAAATACTACGGTAAGAAGCCCTACTTGACTCAAGTAGGGCTTCTTTTTACTAAAGAAGTTGCGGAAGCGTCAGCTGCTGGTTGAATGAAAGGTGAGATAGGCATGTACCTGGATGTTTGCCTGGTTATGATGATAACCATAGCAGTATACATGGATTTAAAAAGCAGGCGTATCCCAAACCTTGTTACTGGTGGCGGATTGGTAGCCGCCTTATCTTATCATTACTACATGCAGGGTGTTTCCGGCCTGTTTTTTGGGGTTAAGGGATTGGCTGCAGGTCTGGCCCTTTTATTGCTCCCTTTCATACTTGGGGGCATGGGGGCGGGTGACGTTAAGCTTCTGGGGGTTATTGGAGCGTTTAAAGGCAGTGTTTTTGCGGTAAGTACTTTTCTCTGGATGGCTCTCTGGGGTGGGGTCATGGCGGTGGCTCTGCTATTGATCAATGGCCAATTATTGAATACGCTTAGCCGCCTGGGGCGGGGGTTGATGATGGCGGGAATGGGCATGGGTTCTCTTGGTGACGCAGTAAGCAAGGAAGAGCTTAGTATCTATTATCCGTATGCACTGGCGATCGCATTAGGGGTTTTGACGAGTTATTTCAAAGGCTGGTGACTAGATTGGCTGGATTGGCAGGCTTTATCAGGAGGGAAAGGGGTCAGGCCCTGGTGGAAATGGCTCTGGTCATACCAGTGCTGCTTTTGCTTTTCGTCGGCATTTGCGAGTTTGGGCGCATCCTTGGAGCCTATATGGTTATAAATAATCTGGCCAGGGAGGGCGCCCGTTACGGCGTGGTAGGAAATAACGACCTGGAGATTGAGAACTTGCTGCTGGCTGAAAGGGTCTGGCTGGATGAAGACCGGATGACTATATATATAAGTCCTGCATTTGCAGACCGTCGCAAGGGGGAGCCCCTGGATATTCAGGTTGACTATTCAGTTGACCTTATGACACCGGTTTTTTCACACATCCTGCCTAACCCGGTCCCCATCAGCGCCAAATGTGATATGCGGATCGAATAGGTACCACGGGAGGTTATAATTGTGAGTTCCGGCCTTCGCTTGATGAAATCGGAAAAGGGGACGGTTGCTGTTTTATTAGCAATTGTGATGGTTGTTCTGGCCGGGTTTACCGCTATGGTGACCGATGCCGGACTGCTGTTTATGAACCAGGGCAAACTGGAGAATGGCCTGGACAGTGCTGTTTTGGCCGGAGCGCAAGAACTTCCTTTTGACCCGCAGGGGGCACTGGATGCAGCCTGGCAGTATGCTGAACTGAATGGTATGCAAGCAGGGGAATACAACTTTGAACTGAGCTATGATAACCGTTCCATAAGCGGAAATGCTGAACGGCAAGTAGGGATGCTCTTCGCCAAAGTCCTGGGGGTTGACCGGGCCAGTGTTAAGGCCACTTCACGCGCACGCGTGGAGCCAGTATCAGCTGTTAACGGTGTAGTACCCTTCGGAGTTTTGGATTATGACTATAGCTTCGGGGATGTAGTAGTTTTGAAAGAAGGTGCGGGGGATAACTTCTACGCTGGATGGTTTGGCGCTTTGAGCCTGGGGGGGACCGGGGCCAGTGTCTACCTGGACAATGTCAGGCATGGCTATAATGGAGAGATCAAGCTTGGCGATATAATTCAGATCGAAGCTGGTAATATGTCCGGTCCCACCAAAGAAGGAATAGAATATAGGATCAACCAGTGTCACCATACACCCTTCTGTTCAATTGATGGTTTCCAGGACGGGTGCCCACGTATTCTACTCATTCCTATTGTTGATATCGATGAAATTGATCACGGTGGGCATGTTTTCACTGTTCGGGTGGTGGGCTTCGGTGCCTTTTTAGTAGATGAGTATGTAGGACACGGTAATGATAACGAAGTACGTGGTGCATTCATTCGTTATGTAATACCCGGGTCTAGCAGTGTCAGTGCCAGTGATTTTGGTCTATATGAAGCAAAGTTATGTGAATAGGCTCTTGGCCTTATAAGAACTGTTTAGGGGGAATTCTGTTGTTAAAGGGAAGCAAGAAGTATTGGTTTGTAGCAGTTATATGCGGCCTGGTCACCGCCATGCTGGCCTACCGCTACCTAATGGATCTGAAGGTGAGCTATAGCCCGGATAATCTGGTGCAGGTGGTGGTAGCCACGGAAAAGATAAAACAGGATTCGTTGATCAGCAGACGCCAGGTAAAGCTTGCTTCCGTACCGGCACAATATGCTAATGGCGCCGCACCCCACCGGCTGGAGAATGTGGTGGGGAAAACCGCTATTACTGATATATTGGCCGGAGAACAGGTGTTAGTGTCCCGGATGGTGTCTTCCGCCGACAAAAATGAAAGACTGTCATATGCAATACCGCAGCATGAGAGGGCAATATCGATTGCCATTGATAATATCAGTGGAGTAGCTGGTTACATAAAGGCCGGGGATCGAGTGGATATTGTGGCTACTATTGATGTGCCGATGGATGAACAGGGGAATGAAAATGCAAGGACCTTCAGCATACTCACTCTGCAGAACATTCAAGTACTGGCAGTAGGCGAGAACCTCGAATTGGCAGATAAGAAGAAGAGCGCTGGCAGCAAGTCTCTGACCCTGGCGGTAAAGGTTGAGGATTCTCTGCCTCTGGTACTGGCTTCTGAAAGGGGCAACTTGAGACTGCTCCTGCGTTCGCCGGTTGATAAATCAACCGTGGCCGTGCCGCCCTATCAGATCAGAAACCTGCTGATTGCGGGCGGGATTTGATTGATGGCAGCAATGGTGGAGGGATAAATATGAGAAAAATCAAGCTGATCCTGGCCGACCATAATGAACGCTCCAGAATCACACTTAAAGGGCTGCTGGAACTGGACGACAGTATTGATCTGGTGGCCGAGGCAGCTAATGGAGCTGAGGTGATCGAACATATAAAAAGCATGGATCCGCAGGTAGTGATCATGGATCTTAATCTGCCGGAGGTCGACGGCTTGGAAACTACCCGGTATATTACTCTTCACCATCCTCGGGTGTCGGTAATTATCATCTCCTTGAATGACGAGATCGAAACGATTAAGCGTGCTATGCTGTCCGGGGCCAGAGAATACCTGGTCAAACCGGTATCACCCTTAGAAATCCATCGTGCGGTACGGCAGGTGGCGGAGCTTAACAGCAAGCTACCGGCTGGCCCAGGTCCGGAACTGGATTCAATTAAAAAACATGTGAGCAATGCCAACCAGGTGATAAGTGTTTTTGGGACAAAAGGGGGAGTCGGTAAGAGCGTTATCTGCAGCAACCTGGCAGTAGCGGCAGCTAGAGAATACCGCTGCCGGGTGAGTCTGGTCGATATGGACATCCAGTTCGGGGACATCAGCATCATGATGAACCTGAATCCCCGCAAGACTATGGCCGAACTAGCTCAGGAAATTGATGAACCGGGTGCCGACGTACTTGAAGAATACCTCTATGAAAGAAATGGTGTACACATATTGGCAGCTCCTAATAAACCAGAGTTAGCAGAGTTGGTTACCCCGCCGCACGTAAAGTCTATGCTTTCTCTCTCCCGGCAGGCGTTTAACTATACTTTTGTCGATACTCCTTCCTTTATTGATGACACAACTCTGACTGCTTTGGAATGTTCTGATTTGATATTACTCATAATCACCTTGGAACTACCCGCCATTAAGAACATAAAGAAGGGGATTGAGATTCTGCGCTCCCTTCAATTGCTGGACCGGGCCCGGCTGGTTCTCAATCGTTCATCGGGGGTGGCCGGAATTGAACCGGAGGATGTAGAAAGGGTACTCGGCATAAAGATCAGGGCTGAGGTGCCCAGTGACGGCAAATTGGTGGTCAACTCGATCAACCAGGGGATACCCTTTGTGAAAATGAGCCCCCGCGCTCCGGTATCCCGCGGTATTCTTTCGATAATGAAGGTGGTGGAGGAAGGATGAAAATGTCTTTGCTGAGTAAATTGCAGAACAACGGCAACAGCCCGGCGGCAGTGATTGCCTTCAATGAAAGTCCGGCTCAGCGTTTTCAGGATCTGGTTTATACAATTCATCGCGAAGTTATCAAAGAGATAGGCAATGATTATCCCAATCTCACCAAAGGAAATCCGCCGGAAGGCAATATCGAAGCTGAGATACGACAGATGGCCGAAGCCATCATGGACAACGAAGGTTCGTATTTTACCCGCAATGACCGGGAAGAGGTAATAACGCTGGTATTGGATGAGGTAATGGGTTACGGCCCGATAAGTCCTTTGTTAAGGGATGATAGTGTTTCTGAAATCATGGTAAACGGTCCGGAGCATGTTTACGTCGAAAAACAGGGCAAAATCCAACTGACTCGAACTAGATTCCGTGATAATGGGCACCTGTTGGCGGTTATTGAAAGAATAATTTCTCCGCTGGGGCGCAGGATAGATGAGAGTATGCCCATGGTGGATGCCCGGCTTCCGGACGGGTCGCGGGTAAATGCCATAATACCACCTCTCGCCCTCAACGGTTGTATCCTGACTATTCGTAAGTTTTCCTCACATCTGCTGGGGATTGAAGACCTGATCAGGAACAATACCCTAACCTTGTCCATGGCGAAATTCCTCGAGGCGTGTGTAAAGGGGAGGCTAAATATTGTAGTCTCCGGCGGTACCGGTGCGGGCAAAACCAGCACTCTCAACATAATATCATCCTTTATTCCCAGTGATGAACGCATTATTACTATTGAAGATTCAGCAGAATTGAATCTGAATCAGGAACATGTTATATCTCTTGAAACCAGACCTTCAAATATTGATGGCAAAGGCGAAATCGGCATTCGCGAACTGGTGAAAAATTCTCTCCGGATGCGGCCGGATCGGATGGTAGTGGGGGAGGTGCGGGGGGGCGAGGCGCTGGATATGCTGCAAGCCATGAACACCGGACACGATGGTTCTCTGACCACCGGACACTCCAATGCTCCCCGGGACATGATATCCCGATTGGAAACCATGGTGCTGATGGCGGGCATGGAACTCCCGGTACGGGCTATTCGGGAGCAGATCGCCTCAGCGGTTGATTTGATCGTGCACCAAAGCAGGCTGCAGGATGGCTCGCGAAAAATCACCCAGATCACCGAGGTTCTGGGCATGGAAGGGGAGGTAATAACCCTGCAGGATCTCTTTGTATTTGAACAGATGGGATTGGATGAAAGAGGTCGGGTAAAAGGTTGCCATCATGCCACCGGCTTGATTCCCAAGTGCCGGGAGAGGTTGGCCGCACGAGGAATAAGCCTGCCGGTGGAATACTTCAAATCCGAAGCATAACGAAGGAGGGATTGGTATTGGAAGTACTATTATGCCTGGCCGGCTTTGGACTGGTTACCAGTCTGGTAATGGCTATAATCCGAAGTCTCTCACGTTATGAAACCTACCAGGCAAGATTGGCTTCACTGGAAGAAACTGCACTTGAGCCGGAAAATAGCCCCGGGAGACGACAGTTGATCAAAACGGCAATCACCAAAGTATCTAAGATTTTTGCTGCCAAATCGGTTACCAAAGAGCTTCAGGGTCATTTGCTGCGAGCGGGTATCCCCCTTAAGGGCGAAGAGTACTTGACTATTTGGCTGATATTAATAATCCTGCTGCCGGGGGTACTGTATCTTATCAGTCTTAGTCCCTGGGCTATACCGATAGGAATGCTGCTGGGTATTATCCTACCCCGCATTTATCTTAAGCAAAAACAGGATGCCCGTCTGCAAGCATTAAACGGACAACTGGGCGATGCTCTTGTAACCATGGCCAATGGACTTCGCGCTGGTTTTGGCTTTCAACAGGCGATGGATTCTGTGAAGAGAGAACTCCCTGATCCGATTGCAGGCGAATTTGCCTGGACATTACGTGAGACAAATCTGGGCTCCAGTCATGAAGAAGCTCTGGTAAATCTGGGCCAGCGGGTCGGCAGCGATGATCTGGATATGATCATTACCGGGATCATCATTCAACGTCAGGTGGGGGGGAATCTGGCTGAGATACTGGACAACATCTCCGGCACGATCAGGGAGAGGTCCAGAATTAAGCGGGAAATCAAGGTGCTGACTGCTCAGGGGCGTCTATCCGGCCTCGTAATTGGACTGTTGCCGTTGGTGTTGATTGCAGTAATGCTTCTAATCAATCCGGATTATTTCAACGTTATGGTCAAAGACCTACGGGGGATAGTCATGCTGGGAGCCGCAGTCGTTATGGAAATAATCGGCTTTACATTAATCAACAAGATAATCGATATTGATTGGTAAAGGGAGCGTTGGATCATGGAATATATACTGGCTATTCTAGCCTCTGTAACGGTAGTTGCCCTGATTTTAGGGATTATTTACACCCTTAAATATAAACAGCTTATGCTGAATGCTCGTCTGGAAGCTATCAATAATGATACAGTTCAGGACAAGCTGCCGCTGGAATTGCAAAAACCATTCAGAGAAAGAGTAAAGGGAATGCTAATACCCTCTTTATTAAAACTTGCCGGGAAAATGCCCCGTCACCAACAGGAGGCATATGAGCAAAGGTTACTGAATGCTGGCAATCCTCACCATATGGAAGCCGCTACCTTTTTACTATTCAAGTACGTTATTCTAGGAATATTCGTGATTATCGGACTGCTGACTCGCAGCCTGACCTGGTTATCCGTTCTGATATTCCTGGGCTTTCTCATGCCTGAACTATACTTGAAAAGCCAGGAGAAAAAACGTCGTGAAACCATTTTGCGCAGCTTACCCGACCTGCTGGATTTGATTTCGGTAAGTGTTGAGGCGGGTTTGGGCTTTGATGGGGCGCTGCAGAAGGTATGTGAGAAATCGCGGGGGCCGTTAACTGATGAATTTGAACGAAGCCTTCAGGAATTGAATCTGGGCAAACCCCGGCGTGAGGCCTTGCGGGATATGGCCGATCGGGTCAATGTGGATGATGTCACTACCTTTTTGGCTTCAATTATTCAGGCCGATCAATTGGGGGTCAGCATAACTAATGTTCTGCGGCTGCAGTCGCGTCAGGTGAGAAACAACCGGCGTATGCGGGCGGAGGAACAGGCGCAGAAGGCGCCTATTAAAATACTCCTGCCTTTGTTATTATTCATATTTCCCACTATATTGATCGTGCTGCTGGGACCAGCTGTTATTCAGTTGATGGATGCTTTCTAAGCGGAGTAAAAAATATGACAGAGAATGTTACTATTAAAAATTTAGATAATGGCAATACCCTCGCTTATGCTGGCGTCATGGCAGCTTCGTTCTTCAAGCGTTTACGAGGATTACTGGGTAAGAAGGTGCTGCAGCAGGGAGAAGCTCTGGTGCTCTGCCCCTGTAATGCGGTGCACTGCATTGGGATGAGGTTGGTCATAGATGTGGTCTTTTTGGATCAATCTGGTCAGGTGATCCATATCATCGAAAGCATGAAGCCAGGTTCCATCAGCCCGGTAATAAAAAAAGCGCGCATTGTAGTTGAATTACCGGAAGGACAAATCGGCCGAAGTCAGACGACGTTGGGACATATGCTAAGGATAAAAAGTTATTAAACAGGCTAATCGCTCCCTGGTTCCTCCAGGTTGGCTGACTGCAGCAATTTAACCAGCAATTTGGCTTCTTCCAAGCTTAAGGTGATACCCTTTCCCATTCTCTCATGTTCCGGGCCCCATTCCCTAATATCCAGTTTGGGTTTACGTTCATTCCAACTTATTAGGTTTATCTCCTTTTGCCAGCCTTTTGATCCCTGCGACAGCACCCCTATTTCACGAGTGATCTCAAACTTAATATCTGCCATGCGGCATCCCTCCGATGATCTAATATATACCATTAATTATATTTAATTACATCAAAAAAGCTATCGCAATTCGTAATTTATGTGATCCGGGCAACTAAACGGCTGACTCTTGTCACAATGAAACATTGGATGCTGGAGTCTTTATTATTGCTATTTCTCGGAACCTCAATTTAAGAGACAGGCTACCCAAGCAACTGAATAATGGAAAACGGCTTTACATATAATATAATAACTTTGCACGTGGAGGCCGCTTATGACCTATGATATACAAATAATCACGGCCAGTGATTATCATTATGAACCATTCCTGAGTGATTTGAATCAACGATTGCAATGGATCACCCAGCGTGGATATGTTTTCTCCGTTAAAACCAGCATGATTGAAGAAAGCGACTCTTTAGTAGTCAATGTTCAGCTACAGGGCAGCAATAAAACGGAAGTTTTCCGGGACGAAGATATCGTGTATATCTTCAAACATCAGCTGGCTGAGATCCTGGCCGAGCATATCATCAATAAATGGGAAGCCCAGTTCTTATGGAAAGAGATACTACGCAATTGCCGGGGGACCTCGATTGAGGAGCGGCAGCAAGTATTCGAGAAGTCCAGTAGTTTCATGCGAAAATGCCATGAAAATGAGAGCTTGAACCTGCTGATGAACTACGGCCGAAAAAACCGCATTGCTCACCGTGTTTTTGACTTCATGCGTGAGAACGACCAGATCGTGGTGGAAGGATTTGTCACCTTTTATCTGCGAGATTATATAAATGAAATGAAATTTTCCGTGGAACTGGCTTGCGAAGAGATGAGAAGCCAGAAGGAATACAATGATTTCGTAAATTTGCTGCGATATTTCGTAGACACTCAGGCCTCCCGCATCAAAGAGGTAAATCTAATGTTGGGGGACAGCGGCATCTTCTCTCTCTGGGATGGGGAAGGCAGTCAGATTGATGAGCAGTTCATGAATTACTATCTGGACGATATTCTAATTGAAGAAATCAATTTGGATGATGTGCTGGTCAGCATACTCATAACCATAGCTCCCCAGCACATCATAATTCACAACAACTCCAGCATGCCCAGCACTGAGCCGGTGCAGATGATACGCAAGGTATTCAAGGAGAGGATCAGTGAATGCTGCGGCTGCGAACGCTGTGAAGGCAGCGGAGTAAGACCAATCCATAATTGAAGCTAAAACAGTTTAAGCTAGGGAGAAACAGGGTGTCCGGGGGAACTATCCCCGGGCGCTATTTATTTTCCCGGCTATTTATTTTTGCGATTACTAGCAGAATTTGATATATTCTTAGGGTAACCGACACTATAGCAATGATGAATTGGGTGATCAGATGATCTGGAAGATAGTATCATCACTTTTAATCAGCACTTTTATTGGCTATTTAACCAACGTCATCGCGGTTAAGATGCTATTTTTACCGCGGCAGCCGGTAAACCTATACTTTTTCGAACTCTGGGGACTGCTCCCCAAGCGAAGGGCAGAAGTGGCTATTGCTCTAGGCGAGCTGGTCGAAGAACAGCTGCTGAGTGTCGACGATCTTTTTGACAAGATCAACACGCCGGAAATGCGAGAAAAGATCGTGGTCAAGCTCGTAGATATGCTGCGGGACAAGCTGAACGCTCTTCTGCCTCGTATCATACCGGGAAAAGTGATGCAGATAATCAGCGATACCCTGGAAAAGGTGATTCGGCAGGAAGCCGAGGACATGATCCACGAAATAATTGAATCCGGCCGTGATTACCTTACCAGAGAGATTCAGATCAAAAAGATAGTTGAAGAAAAGGTAAACGGGTTCGACCTAAAACAACTGGAAGATATGATAGTGGGTGTATCATCCCCCGAAGTTCGTTTTATCGAGATCATGGGCGGGATATTGGGTTTTGTTATCGGACTGGCCCAGGTGGCGGTCCTGTTGCTTACCCGATAGGATTGGTTCAAGAAGGTTATTTTTATACTGGAGGTATTTTTATGATACAGGTTAAGCTAAAAGACGGTTCCCAGCGTGAATACCCCGAAGGGATCACTCTGCTGCAGGTAGCAGAGGATATCAGTTCAAAACTGGCGAAGAATACAGCCATTGCTCTATGGGATGGGCGCCTGACTGATTTAAATACAAAAGTAGCTGCTGGCGGCGAACTGGAACTGCTGGGGCTGGATGATCCCCGGGTTCTTGAGGTCTATCGCCATTCATCCTCTCATGTTATGGCCCAGGCCGTAAAAAGACTGTGGCCGGATACCCGGCTGGCCATCGGCCCGGCAATTGACAAGGGCTTTTATTACGATTTTGACAGCGAGCATAGCTTCAATCCCGATGATTTTTCCCGAATCGAAGAAGAGATGGGTATAATCATCAAAGAAAATCACCCCTTTGTTCGCAAGGAACTCAGCCGGGAAGAGGCCCTGGCCTTTTTTAAGGAAGCGGGTGAGAATTTCAAGGTTGAATTAATCGAAGGCCTGCCAGAGGATGCGGTTATCAGCCTGTATCAGCAGGGGGAATTTATTGACCTCTGCGCTGGACCGCATCTGCCTTCTACCGGGATGTTGAAGGCCTATAAGCTGATGAGCCTGGCCGGAGCTTACTGGCGCGGCAGCGAGAAAAACCCCATGCTCCAGCGGATATACGCCACTTCATTCCCCAAGAAGGCAGCATTGGAGGATTATCTGCACAAGCTGGAGGAGGCCAAAAAACGCGACCATCGTCGTCTTGGGCGGGAATTGGGGCTGTTTGTGCTGGTGGACGAAGGCCCGGGCTTTCCCATCTTTATGCCTAAAGGCATGGTTTTACGTAACGAACTGGAGAAGTTCTGGCGGGAAGAGCACCACAAAGCTGGTTATCAGGAGATCCGTACTCCAATAATCCTTAATCGCGAAATGTGGGAACGCTCGGGGCACTGGGACCACTACAAGGACAACATGTACTTTACCACCATTGATGAAGTGGACTATGCAGTCAAACCCATGAACTGCCCCGGAGGGATGCTGGTATACAAGCAGAATCTGCACAGCTACAAAGAACTGCCTCTGCGCATGGGTGAAATGGGCTTGGTACATCGTCATGAGATGTCCGGGGTATTGCACGGTTTGATGCGAGTGCGTGCCTTTACCCAGGATGACGCCCATATATTCATGCTGCCCGAACAGATTATCGATGAGATAAAGGGTGTTATGGATCTGGTGGATCACTTCTATAAACTATTTGGCTTCCCCTATCATGTAGAATTGTCAACCAGACCGGAAAACTCGATGGGTTCGGATGAGATGTGGGAGAAGGCCACCGATGCGCTGCGTCAGGCCCTTGATGAGAAGGGGATGTCCTACAAGATCAATGAGGGTGATGGTGCCTTCTATGGACCCAAGATAGACTTTCACCTGCAGGATTCCCTGGACCGCACCTGGCAGTGTGGCACCATACAATTGGATTTTCAGATGCCGGAAAAATTTGATCTGAACTATATCGGAGAAGATGGCGAGAAACACCGTCCAGTCATGATCCACCGGGTTGTCTTTGGCAGCATTGAGCGCTTTATCGGCATACTGACCGAGCATTTTGCCGGAGCCTTTCCGGCGTGGCTGGCGCCGGTACAAGTTCGCGTTTTGCCTATTACCGAGCGTAATCATCATTATGCCCTGGCGGTACTTGATGAATTGCAGAAAGCGGGCTTCAGAGCTGAGCTTGATATGCGCAGTGAGAAAATCGGTTATAAGATCCGCGAAGGTCAAATGCAAAAAATCTCCTATCAGATCGTGCTTGGTGACAAGGAAGTTGAGGCCGGCACCATCGCTGTTCGCCATCGGCAAAAGGGTGATCTCGGCGTCATGGACCGCGATGAGTTCATCCAAATGCTCCAGGAAGAGATCCGGAACAAAGCACTTTAATTAACCACAGATTTACACTGTTTAGAACAGATTAACACGGATTTGTCTGGGGTATTAAGACTATAATTAAAGGTTCTAATTAAGTTTATTGAAATCCTTCCCCCCCCTTGCAATCAGGGTGGCTTTTGTGTTATTCTATTTTACGGTGCTAAGCAGAAGCTCGTCTTCTCACCTTACAACTAACGTTAGTAAGGTCAATAACCGACTTGAATACATTTATATAATCAGTTTATGTGTTGTTGGTCAGTTATTTGTTGGAGCGAGTTTTTTGTAACTCGCTTTTTATTATTTCAGGAGGTGAAACCATTAGTAAGGATTGGCGAATCAATGAAGAAATCCGGGCCCGGGAAATAAGACTGGTCGGGGAAGAAGGGGAGCAGGTAGGGATAATAACCCTGAAACAAGCCCAGGACATGGCTCTGGAAAAGAGTCTGGACCTGGTCGAGATCGCACCCTCAGCGCAACCGCCGGTTTGCCGTTTAATGGACTACGGCAAGTTCAAATTCGAGCAAAACAAACGTGAAAAGGACGCACGTAAAAAGCAGAAGGTCATATCCATCAAAGAAGTTAAGATGCGTCCGAATATCGAAGATCACGATTTTCAGGTTAAGGCGAAAAATGCCCGCAAGTTTCTTGGTGCTGGAGACAAGGTCAAGGTCACCATCATGTTCAGGGGCAGGGAAATTACTCACGCAGACCTGGGTGAAAAGCTGTCGCTCAAATTAATTGATGAACTGGCCGATATCAGTAATGTTGAAAAGGCTCCCAAGGTCGAAGGAAGAAACATGACAACCGTCCTTATACCCAAGTTGGATATCGATAAAGACAAGGATAAGAAAACTAAGGAGGAAGCTTAATGCCAAAAGTCAAGACTCACCGTGGTGCCGCCAAAAGGTTCAAAAAAACCGGCACTGGTAAAATAAAGCGCTCCAAGGCATATCACAGCCATATTCTGGGTTACAAGAGTTCCAAGCGGAAAAGAGGCTTGCGCAAGGCAGGATTGGTCAGCGAACAGGAAAACAAGAATATTACCAGACTTATCCCTTATTAAGCACACAGGAGGTACTTACTTATGCCGAGAGTAAAACGTGGTGTAACTACACATAGAAGACACAAAAAGATATTGAAGCTGGCCAAGGGTTATCGGGGCAGCAAATCCAAGCTCTACCGGGTAGCCAATCAGCAGGTCATGAAGTCAGGCAATTATGCTTACATTCATCGTCGCCTGAAGAAAAGAGATTTCCGCAGATTATGGATTGCCCGAATCAATGCCGCCGCCCGCGACAATGGGATCTCTTACAGCCGTATGATGCATGGGCTGAAGGTTGCCGGAGTAGACATCAACCGCAAGGTTCTTGCCGAACTGGCTATCAGCGATCCGGGAGGCTTCACCCAACTCGCCGATTTGGCCAAGAAGAACAATTAGTATAACGAAATCAAAAGTATGACCACTGGTCATACTTTTATTTTTTCAGGGGTCAGGTGTAATGAGAGAGATAACATCAAAAGATAATGCGGCCATAAAATTGGCTTTGCGCGTTAAGCAGAAGAAACACCGGCAGCAGGAAAGGCTCTATTTGGTGGAAGGCCACAAGATGTTGCAGGAGATTCTGGCCTGCCCGGAGGCCTTGGCCCGGGTTTATCTGACCAGAGAAACAGCCGCAGCCTATTACCCTGGCTTAAAGGATATGTCCGGGGTCGAGTGCCTGCTGGTCGATGAACGTTTGATGGCTATTTTGAGCGATACCGAAACCCCGCAGGGAGTTGTTGCCCTGGCCCATAAACCACAGCACAATGTTAACCTTTTTACGCAGAGACCGGGGCTGCTGCTCTTACTGGACCAGATCCAGGATCCAGGGAATATGGGGACTATTATCCGAACCGCCTGGGGTTTTTCAGTTGATGCAGTATTGTTGACACCAGATTGTGTGGATCCCTTTGCCCCCAAGGCGGTAAGAGCTAGTATGGGCGGAATATTTCATGTGCCAATCATAGATAGTGTCGATATGGAAGTCCTGCATGAGTTCAAAAATAGTAGTTTTCAGATTCTGGGCAGTCTGCCTGCTGCGGATAAAACTCTGTTTGAGCAGGATTTCACCGGAGGAAGAATAATCGTTGTCGGCAATGAAAGCCGGGGAATTAGCGCAAAGATACTAAAGTTATGTGACCATTGTTTTAAAATTCCATTAAATCCCCGGGTTGATTCTTTGAATGCAGCCATGGCTTGTGCTATAATAACGGTTGAAGCCTTGAGGCAGCGCTCTGCTGGATTATTGCCTCATTAACCCCCTTGTGGTATAATAAATATCGCTTGAGTTCAACCATTATTTGAAGGGTGGACCCGCTATATGACGAGCCAGGCTGAAAGTTTATGGCGTCTCTTTGAAGGTTCTGGATGTATCATCTATTATCTTCTCTACAAGATGCTAATTACTCAGTAGAATAACTTGTCATGTGGGAGGAGTGGCAGGTAGGTTGAAATATCTCGTACAACTTGGGTACGAGCTAAAATTGACTAATGCAAATTGGTATTGTTCAGGCCATAGGGCTTGTTTTTTTAATACTAAGAATATACGCTTAATGAATCGCAAAATTGAAAAGTGATGATCAGGACAAGTAGCTTGCCGGGTAGCCTTAACAGGGAGGTCGGTGCCATCGACTGGAAGCACCACCAGGGTGAAGGTTCAAGTGAATTCACCTGGGAGCTGGGGGTTGAAATAGGAGTAGATCCTGCCGGTCGCCGCCGTTACAGGCATAGAGTTGAACCAGACGGAATAGGTCTGATTAACCAGGGTGGTACCGCGGAATGCCTGATAGCTTTCGTCCCTCGGGGATGGAAGCTATTTTATTTTCTGCCAGGAAGGATGGTTTATTATGCTGGAACGCCTGCATGGGATCAAAAATGACGTCGACAAAAAACTGGTCGACGTGGTCAGCATGGCCGAATTGAACGAATTAAAGGTCAGGGTATTGGGGAGAAAGGGTGAACTCACCGACCTCTTGCGGGGTTTGAAAGACCTTACTCAGGAAGCCCGCGCTGAATTCGGGCGGGTGGCCAACGAGGTGAAGGAAGAACTGGAACAGGCCATCAACAAAAAAAGTGAAGAGCTGAAATCGCGTGAATTACTGGCCAGGCTGGAGCAGGAGACCATTGATGTTACCCTGCCCGGCATGCCACTGGGCACTGGGGGAAAGCACCCGCTGACCCTGGTCATGGAAGAGATTCGGGCAATATTCATAGGCATGGGCTTTGCGGTAGCGGAAGGGCCGGAAATCGAATCGGACTACTATAACTTTGAAGCCTTGAATATGCCCAAGGATCATCCAGCGCGCGACATGCAGGATTCTTTCTACATAACGGAAGAAATCGTGCTAAGGACCCATACTTCTCCCTGTCAGGTGCGGGTAATGGAAAAGATGGCCCCTGAACTGCCCGTAAAGATCATCGTTCCGGGCAAGGTTTACCGACGTGATGATGACGCTACCCATTCTCCTATGTTCCAGCAGGTTGAAGGCTTGTTGGTAGATAAGAATATAAGCTTTGGTAATCTCAAAGGGACCCTGATGACTTTTGCCCGGAGGATATTCGGTGAAGACCTGAGAGTAAGATACCGCCCGAGCTACTTTCCCTTTACCGAACCCAGCGCGGAGATGGACATATCCTGTGTGATATGCAAAGGAGCGGGCTGCCGCGTATGTTCACATACCGGGTGGCTGGAGATACTGGGTGCTGGCATGGTCAATCCCAATGTCCTGCGCTATGGTGGCTATGATCCGGAAGAAGTGACCGGATTTGCCTTCGGAATGGGGATTGAGCGGATAGCCATGTTGAAATACGGGGTAAATGACCTCCGGCTCTTCTTTGATAATGACCGCAGATTCCTGCAACAATTCTAAGGGGTGTTAATATGGGAGTATCGTTGAACTGGTTAAAAGAATATATCGATTATAATTGGAAGCCGGAGGAACTGGCCCACCGGCTTACCATGGCTGGAATAGCCATAGAAGGCGTGGAGGAAGAGGGAGATGACCACATCATGGACCTTGACCTTACCCCCAATCGCGGTGATTGTCTGGGCATGATCAACCTGGCCCGTGAAATTGCTGCGCTTAATGGAAATCAGATCAGAATACCTGAAATCAATTTGTCCGAGAACGGAGATAAAATCGATGAATTCATAGCAGTGGAACTGGCCGATCCTGACCTGTGCCGCCGTTATGCAGCCCGGTTGGTTAAAAATGTCGTAATCAAGGAATCGCCGGATTGGATGCAAAAGGCGCTCATCAAATCGGGAATCCGGCCAATTAACAATGTAGTGGATATCACCAACTACGTGATGTTGGAAACCAATCAGCCCCTGCATGCCTTTGATTATCACCTGCTGGAGGGCAGGAATAAGAAGATAGTAGTTCGTCGGGCCAAGGCTGGTGAGAACTTTGTTACCCTGGATGAGAATGAGAGGACCCTGGACAGCGAAATGCTGGTCATTACTGATGGTCAGCGGGCTATAGCCCTGGCCGGTGTTATGGGCGGTTTCAACACTGAAATCCAAGGGGATACCCGGGATGTTTTGATCGAATCAGCCTGGTTTCTCGGACCCAATATCCGCCGTACTTCAAGGCGCCTGGCTTTGCGGACTGATTCTTCTCAGCGCTTTGAGAAGGGAAGCGATATCAACGGGGTCATCTACGCGGTCAACCGTGCGGCAGCCTTGATGCAGGAACTGGCAGATGGTGAAGTGGTGACCGGCATCTGCGATGCTTATCCAACTCCTGAGCCCAACCGGGTTATTATACTCAGGCCCGACCGGGTAAGCCGGTTGCTGGGCACTGAATTAAATATGGACCAGATAAAATCCTATCTACAGAGCCTGACCTTTCCCATTGAGGAAAGCGATGGTGTATTGAAGGTAGAGGCTCCAACTTATCGACCCGACATAACCATGGAAGTGGACCTGATTGAAGAAATAGCCAGACTTCATGGTTACGACAATATTCCTGCGGTTCTGCCGGTGGGGAATACTACCCAGGGTGGACTCAACGCCGTACAAAAGTTCCGCGATCGGGTACGTGAAGTAATGGCACATAATCTATACGAAGTGGTAAACTACAGCTTTATTAATCCGGTTCAGCTGGACAACTTGAGATTACCGGCGAACGCCAGTGAGAGGCAAGTTGTAGTGGTCGCCAACCCATTATCGGAAGAACAGGGCATTATGCGGACCACCCTTCTGCCAGGGCTGCTAGGTACCGCAGCTACCAACCTGGCTCGCAAGAATGAAAATCTGGCCTTTTTCGAAATGGGGGCAGTATTCTATCCTTCTGAAGATCGCCTTCCTATGGAGAATATGCAATTAGGCGCCATTGTGACCGGCTCCCAAGATATAAACTGGCTGCAGAACAAGGTCAACCTGGATTTCTATTATCTTAAAGGATTAACGGAAGACCTCTTGCGGCAACTTAATATTAAGGATTTCGATTTTGAGCCGGTACAGATCGAATCATATCACCCGGGCCGTACTGCCCGAATACTTTCGGGAGGGATAGTTCTGGGCGTCATAGGGGAAGTTCATCCACTGGTTCTGCAGAACTACGATATAAAACCCCGCTGCTGCGCCATGGAATTGAACATGGAAGCCTTATATGCCTGCAGTAAGGATCGCGTTATGATGCAGGAGATTACTCGTTATCCGGCAGTTGAAAGGGATATGGCGATATTAGTCGAGACTACCCGTCATGCTTCTGAGGTATTGAAGGTTATCAGGGAAGCTGGAAGTGAGTATCTGTGCCAGGTAGTGGTTTTTGATGTCTATACCGGTGAACAGGTACCCCCGGGATATAAGAGTATGGCCTTCCGGTTCCTGTTCCAGGCTCCGGATCGGACTCTGACTGATGCGGAGATCAGTGGGAATATGACCAATATACAAATGAATCTGGAGAGCCAGCTGCAGGTTTCGCGGCGTTAGACGGGTTCCAATGTATATTTGAATACTGAAGCCATGCCCCTTTCAAACCGATTATTGTATAATATACTAGGCAGTTTTGAAGGGGGTATATTTTTTTGTCAAAAATACCGGTCGAAACAGTAGATATTGAAATCACGGTAAAAGGCTGGGGTACCTATGATGTTCCCGTCGGCAGCACCGCGGATGAACTGGTTGCGTCCCTGGACCCGGTTCCCCAACACAAGGTAGTGGCAGTTATTATTGAAAATGAACTGAAGGACCTTCACCATGTCTTTGTCAGTCCCAGCCAGGTCGAATTGGTCGACCTTTCCACCGAGGCAGGAATGAGGATTTACCGGCGGAGTGTTGCCTTTCTCATGATAAAAGCCTGCCGTGATTTATTTCCGGAACGTACGTTGGTTATCAAACATTCAATAAGTGACGGGATTCTCTGCGAGTTTTTGCGCCAACCCTGCAAACAAGGTGAAATACCTTTAATTGAAGAGCGTATGCGGAAACTTGTGCATATGGACCTGCTTATCAGGAAGAGCATAGTTACGAAGGAAGAAGCTCGCGAGATATTCTCCCGGCAGGGGCAGCTCGACAAGGTCAAACTCTTTGAGTTCAGAGATAAAGACCATGTCCATATGAGTGAACTTGACGGCTTTTACGAATACTTCTACGGGTTTATGGTCACCCATACCGGTCTGCTGAATAATTTTGACCTGTTTGCCACCCCGGCAGGTCTGGTTCTGCAGACCCCGGACAAGACTGAACCGGAGATTATCAAGTCCTATCATGAACCATACAAATTGGTGCAGGTATATAAGGAGGCGCGGGAATGGGCTGAAATGCTGGAAGTCCCTCATGTGGCTGCCCTGAATGACATGATCGAGTTTGGCGACATTAACGACATGATCCGTATCAACGAGGCTCTGCATGAAAAAAAGATCGCATCCATTGCAGATAAGATTTGCTCCGATCCTCGAATCCGTCTAGTACTCATTGCCGGTCCATCCTCATCTGGCAAAACTACCTTTGCTCAGCGTTTGCTTATCCAACTGCGGGTCAATGGACGACGACCGGTTTCAGTCTCCCTGGACAATTATTTCATCGAACGTGAATTGACTCCGCGCGATGAAACCGGGGAATTCGATTTCGAGGCACTGGAGGCATTAAAACTCGATAAATTCAATAATGACCTGGTTGGCTTAATTGAAGGCAAGAATGTAGAAATACCGGTTTATAATTTCCGCAATGGCTGCTGTGATCCCATTGGGGTCCCCATGAAGGTCCCAACGGGAGAGCCCATCATTATCGAAGGCATCCATGGGCTGAATGACCGTCTGACCGCCAGTATACCTCTGCACCAGAAGTTTAAGATCTATATCAGCGCCATAACCCAGATTAATATCGACTACTCCAACCGTATCCCCACCACGGACGGCCGTTTGATAAGACGAATAGTGCGCGACGCCCGCACCCGCAGTTACGGAGCTCTGGATACCCTGAACAGGTGGCCGTCGGTCCGGCGTGGTGAAGAAAAAAACATCTTTCCCTTTCAGGAAAAAGCCGACGTGATGTTTAATTCATCATTGGTCTATGAACTGGCGGTTTTAAAACCTTTGGCAGAGCCGCTATTAAGAGAGATTGCTCAATCGCAGCCTGAGCATGTAGAAGCCAGACGGCTGCTCAAGTTTCTCAGCTATTTCAGACCGGTGGACGCTATTGCTATACATCAGAATTCGATTCTGCGTGAGTTTATCGGGGGGAGTTGTTTCAAGGTCTGATATAGCCATAATTGTTGCGTTGTTACGAAAAGCCTGCTGGTTAAGCGGGCTTTTTGTGTTTTTGACTTCCTCAATATTCACCCAATGTTTATCAAAAGTTCAGAACCTCTTCAAATTGCCTTTATTAAAGCTTAATATTTGCCTGTTAAGCTTGACGAAATCAGGAATACATCAAAAACAGTATATTGGGTGACCAGTTTACCAATAATGATGTTGAGAAAAGGCGGAGGTGATCAATTTGTTGAGTGAGACCCATTGGAAGATAAGTGAAGTAATAATACACGGTATCAAGAGTGGCCCAATTCCGATTGACTCGAGGTCTTTTACTTGGGGCTGCTGTCTGCCTGACATTTTTTGGGGCGGCCCGGATCATATTATGGATAAATCTTTCGATTACCTCACCCGACTCCTTGGTGAATTGCATCCCATAAAATCAGTTTCTTATACCGTGTCTGATAATCGCTGCTTTTCATTCAAATTAGGCATAGCAGTGCATTATATATGTGATTACTTCTGCTGGGCTCACAATGCCCGGTATTATGAAAATATATTTCACCATTTATTATATGAGAACCGACTGCAAACGGAGTTTAATCGACACCACTGGAGTCAGCTTATCAAAAGAGCAGGAGACAGCAGACAGAAGGATAATGACCTTACGCCGAGAACGCTACCGGACTTTATTCAGAGTCAGCACCTCATCTACCTGGCTGAAGCACCGGATATTAAGAATGATATATATTTTGCAGTTTATACGGCCGGGACTGTGGTAAATTCCTTGCTAAACCGCCAGATGCAATTATTGTTTCAAGCTGCCTGAATCCTGCCGCCATCCTCACTGCCACATAGCCCTTTCAATCGTGATGTAAAATATTCTGCAACCTAATGTAAAAACAGTAACCAATGGCTTTATTATTGATGGAAAATTGGATACGATAGATATAGTATGCAACTGAAGGTGAGGTGGACCAATGCAGGGTAAAATACTGGTGGTAGATGATGAGGAAGCGCTGGTCCGTCTGATCAGTTATAACCTCAATAAAGAGGGGTTTGAAACTATACCGGCTTATGACGGCGATCAAGCCCTTCGCCTGGTTAAAGAAGAAAACCCTGATCTGATTATTTTGGATCTGATGCTGCCGGGCAAAGACGGACTGGAAGTATGCCGCAGGTTGCGTTCTGATAATATAAGAACCCCGGTTATCATGCTTACCGCTCGCGATGAAGAGGTGGACAAAATCGTCGGTTTGGAACTGGGAGCCGATGATTATGTGACCAAGCCCTTCAGTGTGCGGGAGTTATGTGCTCGGGCCAAAGCCGTCCTTCGCCGGGGGCGTGAGCCGGTTGAGGCAGATAACAAGGAGCAGGAGATAGTTGTTGGTAGTTTTCTTTTAAAGCCTGACAGCTATCAGATATACCAACAAGGCAAGCTGCTTGACCTTACTCTTAAGGAATATGAGCTGTTCAGCCTGTTGTTGCGCAACCGGGGCCGGGTATTAAAAAGAGATTATCTTTTGGATGTTATATGGGATTTCTCCGATAGTGCCAATACCAGGGTTTTGGACGTCCATATCAGCAAACTCCGGGATAAAATAGAACAAGATTCCAAGAATCCACGTTATATCAAAACCATACGCGGACTGGGTTACAAATTCGAGGAGGGCGGTAATGCTTAGTTCTTTTCGCCGGCGTTTAACCGGAACATATTTATTGGTTATTATTACTGTACTGATATTCATAGGGTTATTGATGACTTTTGGCTTCCGGGCTTATTTGTTCGATAATATCAAGACGAGCATGCAGCTGGACGGAAAATTGATTGCGGCAAGTCTCGATTTAAACAAGGGTCAGGATAATTACTACTTTACCCACCTGGCTAAGTTGACGGCAGAGGATTCCAATACCCGGGTAACAATAATCGATTCAACGGGTAAAGTGCTGGCGGACTCTGAGTTTTCGCCAAGTTCCCTGGGCAACCACAAAGACCGTCCGGAAGTTTTTCAGGCTCTAAAAGGTAAAACAGGAATTCAAACGCGATTCAGTGATACTGCGCAGATTCAGACCCTGTATGTTGCATTACCATTTACAAGTGAAAAGATCAGTGGGGTAGTCAGATTAGCCCGACCTTTGACTGAAATTGAGAACATGTATCGAAAATCTTTATATCTTTTTCTTTTGGCCCTTCTGTTGGGTGGTGTATTGACCGCCATTATAAGTGTGCGTCTGGCTGACCGATTCTCCCGCCCGCTGACCACCATAACGGAAGCCGTACAGGACATGGCCTCGGGTAATCTTAACCGCAGGGTCTTATGGGATATGGAGGACGAACTGGGTACTCTGGCCACAGCGGTAAATGAGATGGCATCACGTCTCGATGCTAACATTCAAGAGATATCAACGGTGAAAAATCGGCTGGAGATGGTTTTGGACAACACCGTGAACGGTATCCTGATGGTATCCGCTGATGGCAGAGTGACCTACGCCAATCCGGTAGCGATGAGAGTCTTGAGCAGTGATAAACGTATAATTGGGCGCAAGCATTTCGAGGCGGTAGCCAACTATGACTTGTTGAGTATTATTGACCAGGTACGCAAGGATGGTTTCGCCTATAAAGGTGAATTGGTATTAAATAATTTGGGCGGCAAGATCATCGAAGTACATGCAGTACCGATCTCAGAGACAGAAGGTTTTGTACCTGCCGGTGTTTTGTTAGTACTTAACGATATCACTGAATTAAAGCGACTGGAACAGGTGCGTAAGGACTTTGTGGCCAATGTATCTCACGAATTGAAAACTCCGGTAGCCACCATCAGCGGATTTGCTGAAACATTGCTGGCTGAACAGAGTGAAAATGAACATGTCCATGAATTTTCTTCAATTATATATGAAGAAGCCCAAAGACTAAAAAAACTCATTGACAGCCTGCTGGAGTTGTCTAGATTAGAGTCCAGTGAGCCAGATTTGGTTTTACAGGAAATCGATATTGCAGAGCTGATCAAGGATGCCGTCAAGACCGCGGAAAAACGTACAAGTCGCGGTGGAATGCGGTTTGAGATGGATCTACCGGACCATCCGGTGAGGATTCGTGCAGATAAAGATTCCATCGTTCAGGTCATGCTGAATCTCTTGGATAATGCTGTTGCATACAGCCCCGCCAGTGCGGCAGTCAAGGTTAGCCTTGCGGATTCAAAAGACGGAATTAAAGTAATTATTGAAGACCATGGTGAAGGAATACCCGAAAAGGATATAAACCGTATCTTTGAGCGATTCTACCGGGTAGACAAGACCCGCTCCCGTAAGACCGGTGGAACTGGTCTTGGCCTGTCGATCGTTAAGCATCAGGTCGAAAATCATGGCGGGGAAGTAGGCGTTGAAAGCAAGGTTGGAGAGGGTTCGGTCTTTTATTTCACCATTCCCAAGAAATAATCGCTTAACACCTATGCGGTAGCAAACCATAAACACTTTTCATAGTATAAAAGAAAAGTGAAAGGCCGGATCATAATTGATACAGTCAGCAAACAGGCGAAAAATAATCTGCCCGCAGCGGCTGAACATAACCATCAAACCACCGCAAGGTGGTTTTTCATATCTCATTAAAACAGAAGCCGGTCTTCCTAATCTGCTTAGCAGCCGCCAGTTATTGGATAGAATTATTGAAGCCCTGACGCGAAAGACCCCTTTATCAGTTGTATCAGTGGGGGCTACCGAAGCCTTTGTAATGGCCCAATATGAACTCTTCAGTGAAACTGAAATTATAGGTCATCCCGAAGCACTGATAGCTAACCGCGGGGAAAGGCAGGGCTTTAACCACCGGGGCATTAGATTTCCCAATATAGCTGCACGTGACCAGGCGGTAGAAGCGGTCAGAAAAGCCGATATTATTGGATATAACACCTTGATTGAATCTGCTAAAACCCTTACCGAACGTGTTCTGCATGCGTACAGCATAACCCCTTCTGATCTATTTGAGTCTAATCTGCGCAGGGTTATTATGTTTTCTCAGCCTGATAGATTTAAAGCCATGCTCAGGGGCCGACGTCTGCTCTTGATCGGCTCACCGGCCCCCATGGTGCGGCAGGCTTTGCAGAATCCTTACCGGCAAGACCTGTCTTGCGAAATTGTTGGCGCCATCCCTATATATGAATTTGAAGATATTCCCCGAGTGCTTGATTCAATAAGTAGCTATGAATTTGATCTCTGCTTATTGGCTGCAGGAGTAAACGCCCTTATTCTTGCACCGTACATTGCCCAGTCATTCAGTAAGGTCGCCTTTGATATCGGCTGGGGCATGGAAAGCCTGGTTACGGGCAGGGTAGTATTGGATCAGTGGTTGGCGTACCTTATTGGCATTGAAAATATTATGGGGATGTGAGGGGTACTTGCTCCAGTATTCCGGATTCATAGCCCGACCGAAGTCTATCGCTACTTTGCCGCGTTCGGCAAGTTTAGTGGTAAGAATAAGGGCATTTGATCCGGCACTGATCAAAGCCAGGTCGTATTCAACCCGGTCTGCCATATGGAGAGTTTTGTCTATCTCATCAAAGCTGTTGATGGGAATAGCTGCGACATGCCTGATGCCAAATTTATTTTTTAAAATACCGGCAAAATTGTACGCAGGATTACCTATCAGCAATAGTTTGTGTTCGCACATCATTGTGAGAAAGTCACGTGAATCCGGAAAGTATGTGTTGACAAAGGCGTAGCATAACTGTTTGGGCTTTATTCTGTAGTTAGTGAATAATTCTTCAGTTAGATTTCGCCAAATGGGGGTTCCTTCCTGGTGCAACACCCCTACTACATCGGCCTTTCTGACACTGGCTATTACTTGGTCACGGGCTGGATAGTTTGGAAGCGTTATACCCGTCCATTCAATATTCTGAGCCCACCATATCTGACGAATTTCTTCCTCAGAAAAGATGTGCCCCTGCGCCATAACCTGATTCTCGGCATCTCCAACTCTAACCAGTGAAAACCCAATTTCATTGCGCAGACAATAGCGCATGCGCTTGGTTATTTCGTTCAGGCTGGCGAAATCCTGATCCAGAATTACAAAATTGGACAGTCTACTCCCACCCTCAAAGTTTATAATCATCAAGATTTGCAAGTCTGCTTATGGTTAGGAAGCCAAGCAGTAACCCGCTCAATCACTCCCGAATAACATATTAAATAGTGGTTTTTATATCTTATGCAGTAATGATTGATTATTGCCTGTAGAGTATTTGGGGACGAGGAGAAACTGTGGTTTTGGCGTGATAGCCCGGTAAATGCACTTTTCCCGGCAGGTCAGTTACAGGCAGAGTGAGCAGGTATCATATAGCAACCAAATCATGGTTTTAACATATAATACTGCAGATATCTTAGAGAGCAGGTGTTCTATGCAATCCAAACATATAGTAAAAAATACTGTGGCAAAACAAGCACTCAGGGTAAATGATGGGATAGCCCGTGTCGGGACCGGTGACACTTCAGAAAGAGCTGCCTCCCCGCCGAATATTGACCCCGCTGAGGACATTATTGATCACAACCCGGTAGCTGATTCCAACTTGATGGGGTCCTCTCAACTAATGGATATGATGCTGGAGGCATTGGAAAACAAGGAACCCTTATCAGTAGTGTCAGTGGGCCAAACTGAAGCATTTGTAATGGCTCAATACGCAATATATTCTGAACAGGAGTTTATGAGACACCGTGAGGCCTACAATGCCAACCTGGGGCAAAAGAGCGGGTTTATGCATCGTGGTATACGTTTCCCCAATCCACAAGCCCGGAACGATACAGTAGATGCTGTTCGCAAGGCCAATATTATCGGCTACAACACTATTGAGGAAAATGCCAGGAATCTGACCGAAAAGGTATTTGCGGTTTATGGGATAAAACCGCAATTGATTTACGAAGCCAATATCCGACGGGTTTTTATGTATTCCCAGGTTGAAAAATTTGAGTCAATGCTGCAAGACCGCAAGGTATTGCTAATTGGTTCTTTAGCTCCAGAGGCTAAAGCTGCCCTGGAAATGAGGTATCAGGATAAACTGAGACTCGATATAGTGGGTGCTATTACAATATTTGAATATGAAGAAATCCCCCGGGTTAAAGATGAAATATCTGGTTACGATTTCGACCTCTGTTTGATTGCTGCCGGGGTTAACGCGGTCATTCTGGCTTCACACATTGCTGAAAAATACGGTAAGGTAGCCTTTGACATCGGTTGGGGTATGCAGGCATTAATAACAGATCAGGTGGTAAGTGATTCGTTTATTACCGATGTTATTGGCCTGGAGAACCTCTTCCGCATGTAAGTCAGGGGTGAAATATGAAACTATTAGTAACCACTGGTGATCTCAGGCACCACCTAACTCCAAATTTTAATAATCTCCTTACGGAGGCGGCACGTCTGGTCGATCTTACAGTTTGGTATGAATCAGGCAATATCCATGAGATACTGAGTCAACTCCAGATGGTACCCGACTTTATTCTTATAAATGAATACGGCGAAACCAATTCCCCTAGGATTACCGGACTGTCAAATCTTAAGATACCCTTCGCGGTAGCCCTGCATGATCTGCATTATCAGCCGAAAATTCGGTGGGATGCCTTTGGAAATGATAATGTCAGGTTTATTTTTTCCCTTTACCGTGACAAGTTCTATGAGTGGTATCCACGTTTCTGGAAACGGTTATGCTGGCTTCCGCATCACTTTAATCCGCAGGTATTCCATGATTATGGTATGAACAAGGATATCGATTACCTTCTGATGGGCGCTATGCATCCCCGGATTTATCCCTTGCGCCATAAAGTCCTCCAGGGTATGCAGAACATAAATGGTTTTGTTTACCATCCCCATCCCGGGTACCGTAATTTTGATGATACTGATGACGCTCTGGTGGGTGAGCGCTTTGCGCGTGAAATCAATCGTGCTAAAATCTTCTTTACCTGCGATTCCGCCTACCGCTATCCTGTGGCCAAATACTTTGAGGTCCTTGCCTGTCGAACCTTACTGCTGGCATCAGCCTCCAAGGAATTGGCGGATCTTGGCTTCCTGCCTGATGTTCATTTCGTAGCAGTTGATGAAAACAATTTTCTTCAAAAGGCAGAATACTATCTTCACCACGAACCCGAGCGAGAAAAGATAGCAACCCAGGGCTGCGAGATGGTTCATGACCGACACACCACTGCTATTCGAGCTAGTCAAATGATTACTGCTATTGAAGGAATACTCCGGGAATGCTCGATAGAGCATGACTTTTGAGTTAAACCTTGGAGGAGAGATTGATATTGAAACTGGCAAACAGCCTTTTAACCAAGATCAGAGATAAAAGTGCCGTAGTTGCTGTAGTGGGTTTGGGTTATGTTGGTTTACCCTTGGCCTTGGAGAAGGCCAAAGCTGGCTTTAAAGTAATCGGCATGGAACAAAACCCCAGCCGAGTGAAGATGATAAACGCGGGAAAAAACTATATCCTTGATGTAAATGACCAGGAACTCGAGACAATGGTAAGGCAGGGGAGATTGAGTGCAGTAAATGATTTCTGCAGAGTGCCAGAAGCTGATATTATTGCTATCTGTGTTCCCACGCCGCTGACCAAAAACCTGACCCCGGATTTACACTATATTGAAACCACTACCAGAAAGATAAGCGAATTACTGCGACCAGGTCAGTTGATTACCCTTGAGTCAACCACTTACCCGGGAACAACCGAAGAAATAATGTTGCCGATTTTAAACCAGTCGGGCTTGCATGTTGAAGAAGAATTCTTTTTAGCCCATTCACCAGAACGAGTTGACCCGGGCAACCCGTGCTATGCGACCAAAAATACCACCAAGATTTTAGGAGCGGTAGGTCCTGAATCCATGGAAGTGGCGCTGGCTTTTTACAGTGAAAGTATCGATAAAATGATACCACTTTCCTGTACCCAGGCGGCAGAATTGGCCAAGGTCTTTGAAAACACCTTCCGTGCAGTAAACATAGCTCTGGTCAACGAGATTGCCTTGCTTTGCGACCGAATGGGACTGAATGTTTGGGAGGTACTGGAGGCTGCGTTTACCAAGCCTTTTGGCATAATGCCCTTTTATCCGGGGCCTGGTGTAGGTGGGCATTGTATACCGATCGATCCACACTATCTGGAATGGAAGGCCAAAGAGATGAGCTTCAATACCCATTTTATTGCTCTGGCCGGTGAGATAAACCGGAGTATGCCTGGATTTGTCCGAGAAAAGGCCCTGCGTATCCTTGGACGCAATGGGATAGCATCTTCCCGAGCGAGGATACTCATCCTGGGGGTCACCTATAAAAAGGATATTGCCGACAAACGCGAATCGCCTGCGTTGGAAATCATTCGACTATTGACTCTGGAGGGATCGCAGGTGGACTTCCATGATCCCTTTATCAATCAGGTGAAGCTTGACAATATCGAGTTGGATTCGGTGTCTCTCGATACCCGAAACATTGCCAGTTATGATCTAATCATCATTGTAACCGATCACAGCTCTATTGATTATCCCTGGTTGGTCCAACATGGCCGACGTATCTTTGACACCCGCAACGCTACCAGGGACGTTATACCGGGACGTGAAAAGATAACATTACTTTAAATGAGGGATGAGGGTGAGCAGCTATTTTTCACATGAGACCTCTATTGTAGGAGAGGAGGTGCTGATCGGGCAGGGCACGAAGATATGGCAGTTCTGCCATGTAATGAATGGCGCCGAGGTGGGAGAGAACTGTAATATCGGCCAGAATGCTTTTATCGCTGCGGGAGTTAAATTGGGAGACCGAGTAAAGGTACAGAATAATGTATCTCTTTATACTGGAGTAAGGTGTGAGGATGATGTTTTTTTGGGCCCATCGGTAGTCTTTACCAATGTAATAAATCCCCGGTCCTTTATCGAACGCAAGGACGAATATAAAGACACTTTGGTATCAAGGGGTGCCAGCATTGGCGCCAATGCCACCATTTTATGCGGATGCCGGATCGGTCGTTATGCGATGGTGGGTGCCGGAGCAGTCGTTACCCATGATGTGGGCGACTATCAGTTGGTATATGGGAATCCGGCCAGAGTAGAAGGATGGGTCTGTCGGTGCGGAACCAGATTGATCCTTGAACATAATATATCAGTATGTCGCCATTGCGGTCTATTATTTTTCAGAACGACTGATGGTCAGGTCAGGTGTGATAATGATGAATTCCAATAATCCATTCCACACCATCCCTATGCTGGATTTGGTCAGGCAATATGATGCTATCCATGAAGAAATTGATGCTGCTGTCAAAGAGGTTCTGGTCAGCGGAAAATATATCAATGGTCCTCAGGTCGCAGCGTTGGAAAAGAAGATGGCAGGATATCTCGGGATTAAGCAAGCTATTGGAGTTGCTTCCGGTTCGGATGCCTTGCTGCTGTCCTTGCAGGCTTTGGGTATAGGTCCGAATGATAAGGTGGCAGTTCCTGCCTTTACCTTCTTTGCCACCGCTGGGGCGGTTTCCCGGTTGGGAGCAATTCCGGTATTTATCGACATTGATCCGGTTGACTATACCATAGATACTTCAGAACTTGAGTACCTGTTGGAAAGAGACCGGGAGATCAAAGCGGTGATTCCGGTCCATCTTTTCGGTAAGCCATGCAATATAAATGAAATAATGAGGATCGCTGAATTTTATCAGACGGCAGTAATAGAAGATGCCTGTCAGAGCGTTGGGGCGGTCATGTCTTATCGTGAGCAGAGAATAATGGCAGGTACAGTAGGGGATATGGGATGTTTCAGTTTCTTTCCCTCTAAAAACCTGGGTGCCTATGGCGATGGCGGGATGGTAGTAACCAATGATGATGAAAAAGCTGATCATATTCGGATGTTGAGCAGCCACGGAGCCAGACCCAAGTATAAACATCGCTGCATTGGGATGAACAGCCGGCTGGATACCTTGCAGGCAGCTATTTTGTTAGCTAAGCTGTATTATTTGCCGGAATGGACCGCAAAACGTATAAGAGTGGCTGGTTATTACCGAGAGGGATTCATCGATATGGACCTGCATGAGCAGATAAAACTGCCGCCCGAATCAGAGGATCATGTCTACAACCAGTTTGTCATCGAATGCCCCCGGCGTGACCTATTAGCTGCCAATCTGGCCCGGCAGGGCATAGCCAGCGAGATATACTATCCGCTTCCCCTGCATTTACAGGAGTGTTATCGTCAGCTGGGCTACTTGCCCGGAAGTCTTCCAGTATCTGAAAAAGCTTGCGATCGGGTGCTGGCACTGCCCATTGACCCAGAGTTGACAAAAGAGCAAGTCTTATTCATCGTCAACCATATTGCGAGCTTTCTTAAAGCCGATGCTTAATAAAGCTATATGCCTTTTGGTTTTAACAAGAGGGGGATTAAGATAATAAACGTAGGTTTGATCGGCTGCGGAAGAATATCAAAAAAGCATTTTGAAGCCATCAGCAAGCTGGATGGGATTCGCTGCCTGGCCTGCTGTGACATCATCGCCGAACGGGCTCGCTCAGCAGCCCAAACATATGATATACCTTACTGGACTACTGATTACGAAGAAATGCTTCGGCATAAAGACATAGATATTATTGCTGTCTGTACCCCTTCCGGACTCCATCCCTGGCACGGAATCCAAGCAGCTCGTTACGGGAAACACCTGTTGGTCGAAAAACCAATTGCAGTACGGGTTAAACAGGCCGAACATTTGATAAGGTACTGCAACCGGCGGGTTAATCTTCATGTCAGTTTGCAGAACCGCCTCAATCGGTCAATACAATTGTTAAGAACGGCCTATAACGAGGGACGTTTCGGCAAGATATATATGATTTTGGCCAACGTGTTATGGAATCGTCCGCAATCCTATTATGATATGGACAGTTGGCGCGGTACCTGGGCTCTTGACGGAGGTGCATTCATGAATCAGGCCTGCCATTACGTGGATATGGTCCAGTGGTTTGGGGGGCCAGTAGAATCAGTAACGTCTTTAACTGCAACTATGGCACGAACCATAGAAACTGAAGACACCGGGGGGGCATTAATCAGATTTAATAACGGAATAATTGGATCAATAAATGTGACTATGCTGGTATATCCCAATAATATGGAAGGTTCAATCACCATTTTGGGCGAAAACGGTACTGTTAAAGTCGGTGGGATAGCCATGAACAAAATCGAACACTGGGAATTTGGCGACCGCCGTGATTATGATCATGAGGTTAGTTTATGTAACAGCGAAGTGGCATCAATCTACGGTGAGGGTCATCAAGCATACTATGCACAATTAGTTAAAAGTATGAGCAATAGCATAGATAATCAGATTCAAGAAAACCAGGGATTGGTTGATGGAATAGAGGGCAGGAAGTCGTTGCTGTTGATCGAAGCAATTTATCGTTCCAGCTTAAAGAAAAGAAGAGTAAATATAAGAGGATGAGAATGATTATTGAAGGTATAGTCCGTATTTACGGAATCTGAAAAGGCTCAAGGGGAAATAACATGCGGTATTTCAAGCTCTCTGAAATATTTTCATTTTTAAATAGAGAAGGCATTTGTTATGAAACTAATGCGCAGGTGGATTGCTGCCTATATGGTTTCCAAAGTTTATATGAAGTTGGACCGGGTACGGTTTCCTGGATTAAATCTTCAAAGCCAGATTGGTCACAAATAGCGGCAGGAGTAATCATTTGCAGTAAAGATGTGTCTTCTGGCATCCCGGAAAGCGTAGTTGCTATCAGGGTAGATAATCCACGATATGTTTTTGTTCGTTTATTAGGGGAATTTGCTACCCGGAATGAGAGTGACGGTGTAGCCGAAACTGCGGTTATAGGGAATAATTGCTGGCTTGGTTCCAGGATAAGTATTGGCCATTACGCCGTCTTGGGTGATAACATCAGGATCGGCAATAACACGATTATAAAAGCCCATGTCACCATTTATGACAATACCGTTATAGGAGAAAACTGTATAATCCACAGTGGTTCGGTTATTGGAGCCGATGGCTTTGGCTACGAGAGAAACGAAAACGGGCAATTATTTAAATTTCCTCATATTGGTGGGGTAGTAATCGGAGATAATGTGGAAATTGGTGCTAATACTTGCATTGATCGGGGTACGCTCGGCAACACCGTTATTAAAGATGGCGTTAAGATAGATAACCTATGTCATATTGCCCATAACGTTATTGTAGGAGAAAATACCACGATAATTGCTTTATCAATGATAGCTGGCAGTACGATAATCGAGTCTGACAGCTATATTGCCCCGGGGTCTATGATCAAACAGGGTTTAGTAATTGGCAGAAATGCTTGCGTGGGGATGGGGGCCGTTGTCCTGACGAATGTGGCGGCTGGTGATACTGTTGTTGGGGTACCGGCAAGAACACTGAGTAAACGTACCGGCACGAAAGAGTCGTGATTGATTATGAGGTTTGATTACGATTTCTTCATAAATATCATTAATATGATTCAGCATCATGGTTATACTTTTTGCCGCTTTGATCAACCTGGTATTTCAGGGCATAAGACCAGTTACCTTAGACATGATGTTGATATTTCTCCCTACAGCGCAATTAAACTAGGGGAGATTGAATACTCTATGGGTATCAATGCCAGCTATTTCTTTCAAATTGGGGCCGAGACCTACAATATTTTTAATCCTCGTATTGTTAACATCATGCGTAGACTTCGCCAATTGGAACATTGTGTGGGTCTTCATCTGGATAAAAGGGCTTCCCGCAACGAGAAGGTGATGCTCTTTACCTATGAATGGTTTAACGCAACTATTACCGAGATTGATAGAGTGGTGAGTTTTCACCAGCCCACCCAAGAGGTATTGTTTAAAAAACTGCAAAATAGCTTGATCAGCGCATATTCCAGCGACTTCTTTGCTGCTGATTGCTATTTTTCTGACTCCCGGAGAAATACCGAGTTTTATTCGAGATTGGAAAAGTGGCTGAAGGAAGACAGACCAATTATGCAAATACTGTTACATCCGGAATGGTGGTATCCAGAGGCAGATAAAAAAAGATTCACCGAGATTCTGATCGAACGAAAAACGCTTGAACTAAAGGAATATCTTAAAAACGATCTTGGCAATTACTTTGGTGACGTATTTGATAAAGATGATTATGTATTTAAAATATAGTATTAATAATTTGCTCAGATAACGATAGATGTTTTTGGAAAGTCAATATTTTAAGTAACATTAACGGCAATTTTGCCATATGGTGAAATAGGCAAATATAGGGAAGGGAGTATCGGGTTAAAGCCTGATACTCCCTTTTGCATATAGGGGGGAGATAAAATAATCAAACTGCTGGCTATTGCAAGGAATTACAATAATTTTGTATCTCATCAGGGAGTATACAATCTGCTATTGGAATTGGGTAGTGTAACCGAATTAACAACCTGGCATGAGCGGGGAACCGACATTAGACTTATTCTGGATGAAATCGGGATTGAACCAGATTTTATCCTGATCCTTGAATACTATGAAACCAATGCTACCCGGGTAAGCGGGCTCCGGGACGTTGGAATTCCTTTTGCTGTCTCAATGGAGGAATTGCATTACGATATCGATATGCGCAAGGAGCTCATTATAAACGAGAATATCAAGCACATCTTTACCAGCTGTACTGAGGCCTTCGGTACCCGGTATCCCGAATTTATGGATCGAATGATCCCAGCCCCACAACATGTCAACACCAATATCTTTAAGGATTATGGCATGCCTAAAACTATTGATTATATGTTAATGGGTCAGCAAGATCCCCGGTATTATCCCTTGCGTCATAACATCGTGCAAACCATGCAGGATAAAGCTGGCTTTGTATATCATCGTCACCCGGGTTACCGTGAATTCAAAGATGACGAGGACTTGTATGTACGGGAAAAATATGCTCGCGAAATCAATCGGGCCAAGATGTTTTTTACCTGCAACACTGTTTCCAATTACGTAGTTGCAAAATACTTTGAAGTTCCTGCCTGTAATACCCTTCTGATGGCACCAACCTCTCCGGGCATCGAGTATTTGGGCTTTAAGCCCGGGGTCAACTTTGTGAATATCGATGAGATGGATTTTATGGATAAGGCAGAATACTACCTCGCGCATGAAGAGGAGCGGCGGTTGATAGCCCGGAGTGGGTACGAAATGGTAAGGGACAGACACTCCACAGCCCGGCGGGCAGCTGAGTATCTGGAGAGGATTGAGAGCATTATCGGACTGGACAAAAAAAGGGGAGATCATAAATGAACGAAATCAACAAAGAGTCACTGGCCGGGCAGAAGGAATGGTTAGATCATTTTTATCAGGACATGTACCTGCAGGTCGGCTTTGGCCCACGCCAGAACGCATACTACATGAACATGATAATCAAGAATCTCGATTACAGGGTGATAAAATTCTTGAAAGAGGAGCCGGCATCAATCGTAGATGTCGGCTGTGCTATGGGGTATGGCACCATATTGCTGCGAGACACCTTTCCGCTGGCCAGGCTATATGGTATAGAGGTCAATGAAACAGCGGTTGCCGGCGGCAGAGAAAAATTTCCTGAGATAACCTTTATTCATAACCGGGACGGTCTGATAGATGGTATATATGATATAGTTATTTCTTCTCATTGTCTGGAGCATTATCTGGACCCGATAGAACTTCTCGCCGATCTGCTGAAGATCAGCTGCAGGTATTGCATTGTAATGGTCCCATACAACGAGGATCCTCCGCAGAATAAGCATTTGTGTACTATCAACGATGCAACTTTTCCAGAGCAACTGGAAATTGAGGGTAAACAGTATGTGAAGATAAGCAGCATTGTTTATGGAGCTGACCGGGAACTAAGCAGGAATGACCTGATTCAGGTAACCTACGAGGTGATCCATGCCGCTCCCAGAGATATTTTTTAAAAGGTTTGTTATAAAGACCTCATCATGACCGGTTCTCCATTACAAATTTTTAACATTATTGCGGGAAGATATTTTACCTTATTGGATTAGGTTTTTTACACTAGCCTGTTATCCTCAAGGTGAACAAAATATATTTGAGGAGGAATAGGTAAATGATATCAGCAACAACCAGACGGTATGCCAGCTTCGCCATTATTGGGGTCCTATTGCTGGTGGCGACAATAATCGCCGGCTGTAGTCAAAAGGAAAAGGGAGACCAGACAGAAAACAAGCAGACCAAGAGCGCGATCAGTGGAAGCATTACGATCGCCGGTTCAACTTCAGTACAGCCATTTAGTGATGTCCTGGCCGAAGAATTCTGCAAAAAATATCCCGATGCGGAAATCAATGTACAGGGCGGCGGTTCCAGCCAGGGTATCGAGGCGGCAATTTCAGGAGCTGCGGATATCGGATCCAGTTCACGGGAACTCAAACCGGAAGAAACCAATCAGGGGATCAAGGAATATAAAATAGCCCTTGATGGGGTAGCTATTGTGGTTCATCCATCTAATAAGGTCAATGAGTTAAAAATGGAGGACATTAGAAATATCTATTTGGGCAATGTGACCAACTGGAAGGAACTTGGCGGAGAAAATGCTCCAATAACCGTGGTCTGCCGCGAAGAAGGTTCCGGAACCAGGGGAGCCTTTGAAGATATTGTAATGAACAAGGAAAAGATATCTGACAAAGTTATAATTCAGTCTTCTACGGGAGCGGTCAGAAGTGCTGTAGCCGGGGATCCCAATGCCATAGGCTTCGTATCTCTATCTTCGCTGGATAAGGAAGTTAAGGGGCTAAAGGTGGACGGTGTGGAAGCCAATGTTGCCAATGTCAAAAACGGAAGTTATAAAATATCTCGTCCCTTCTTGTATCTGACCAAGGGTGACGCCAAAGGGCTTAGCAAGGCCTTTATTGATTATGTTTTAAGCAGTGAAGGCCAGGATATCATGGAACAGGAAGGCGCCATCAGAATCGACAAATAGTATTTAACCAGGCATTTGGCGTAGACCCAGGCTGCGACCAGCCAGCCCTCGTATAATTTGCCAGTGAGACCATCACGGCTCCAAGGTTCATAAATAATAATGACCCGTGCTTTAAGGTGACGGGTCATTATTATTTACAAAGCCTTTACAAATGGATGCTTAATATTTAAAGAGTCTTTTCGCTGTCTTTAACAATCAACTGTTATGTTTAATTCAGAGGATTATGGTCGGTTGAGACAGTATGCTTTTAGCACCGGCGAAAGGGGTGAATAACAGCGTGGCAGGGCAACAATTACTTGGATGGTACAACAAGTGGTCAGATTCAGCATTGCCTTACAGTAATAGAAGTGGGATTGGTCAAATCAGCTGCAAAAAGGGGCTTGATACTAAAATGGAAGGTATTATGAAGCGGCTTCTCCTGCTGGGGGCCAGCGTATCTATAATAGCCATTATACTTATCACAGTGTTTATATTTATCAAAGGAACGCCGCTTATTGCCAAGGTTGGACTGGGCGACTTTCTGTTCAACCTGGATTGGAGTCCTACGCGGGGCAGTTTTGGGATAGGTACTATGCTGGCGGGCACTTGTTTATTGACGTTTATTTCATTGTTTTGGGCGGTTCCCCTGGGTGTTGCGGCTGCTGTCTTTATGGCCGAAGTTGCCCCGCAGCGGATAGGTAATTATTTGGGACGGATGGTTGAACTCCTGGCTGGTATACCCTCGGTAGTATATGGCTTTTTTGGCCTTATTATCATCGTTCCATTTATCCGGATATATTTTGGGGGGAATGGTATGAGTTTACTGGCCGGAGCCATAGTTCTGGGCATCATGGTGCTCCCCACTATAGTAAACATATCCAGGGACGCAATCACAACAGTTCCTGGTGATTATAAAACGGGTTCCCTGGCTCTGGGGGCAACTCATTACCAGACTATAGCAAGAGTTATTTTGCCGGCCGCCAAATCAGGGATTATTACCGCAATCGTCCTTGGGATGGGACGGGCTGTTGGAGAGACTATGGCCGTAGTAATGGTTACCGGAAACTCCACCATTATTCCTGACAGTATTTTGTCGCCTATGCGCACAATGACCAGCAGCATTGTCCTGGAGATGGGTTATGCCTCTGGGGATCACCAGGCGGCCCTGTTTAGCACCGGCGTGGTTCTGTTTGTCTTCATTGTGGTTCTAAATCTCGGGGTTAATATTGCAGCAAAGGCGGGTGCCCGTCATGCAGGTTAAGTGGCAGGAACGAGTTTGGACCGGTGTATTCTGGCTATCAGCTGCGTTTATTACTCTTATTCTCGCTTCAATCATTATCTATATCGTTTATCGGGGAATCCGGGTAATAAATCTTGACTTCATTTTTACTGCTCCAAGCCGAGCTGGTAAAGAGGGAGGAATATCCACCGCTATTATCGGAACCCTTTATTTAACGGTAGTATCACTGTTCATAGCCGTACCGATCGGAACAGCTACCGCGATATATTTAGAGGAATATGCTAGAAAAACCAGTCGATTTGCCTATTTAATAAACATCACTAATGAAACACTAGCCGGTATTCCCTCGATAATATTCGGTTTGTTTGGCTTTGTATTTTTCGTTGTGTATTTGCGGATGGGCTGGTCAATCATCTCCGGCAGTATGACTCTGGCCTTGATGATTTTGCCCACTATTACCCGTACCTCTCAGGAAGCAATAAAATCAGTGCCTTATGAATATCTGGAGAACAGCCTGGCCCTGGGAGCCGGTCGCTGGCAAACCATAAGGCAGGTAATAATCCCTTCCGCCTTGCCGGGAATAATAACCGGCATCATACTGTCAATTGGCCGGGCAGTAGGGGAAACCGCAGCAGTAATATTGACTGCCGGCAGTTCTCTCAATATGCCTATGAGTATAAGCGACCCGGCCCGCAGTATGTCAGTACATCTCTATATACTGGCTACGGAAGGTTTGTCATTGGAACGTGCCTTTGGGACTGCGTTCCTGGTTGTCGTACTGATATTAATAATTAATTTTGCTGCAAATACCACTCTGCGACGTTGGTCAGAGTCGGGGGCTTAGAAGGGAAGTGTGATTATGGATCCGTCTGACAAGATACGGGTAGAAAATCTCAATCTATACTATAACCAATATCAAGCGCTATTTGACGTTAACGTTACCTTCAAAAAGAATAATGTAACAGCTCTTATTGGTCCTTCCGGCTGCGGGAAGTCGAGTTTTTTGAGAACCATTAACCGCTTGAATGAACTGATTGAAGGGAGCAGCACCAGCGGCAAGATTTATATTGACCAAACACCCATATATGACAAATCGCTGGACGTGGTGAGCCTTAGAAAAAGGGTGGGCATGGTCTTTCAAAAACCATCGGTTTTCCCCTTTTCCATATACGAAAATGTGGCCTACGGCCCGAAAATTCATGGTGTTAAGGATAAACACCGTCTCGATGAAATAGTGGAAAAGAGTCTGAAGGCCGCCAATCTATGGCAGGAGATATCAGGACGCTTAAACAGTCCGGCCGCCAGGCTGTCCGGTGGACAGCAGCAGCGGCTGGTTATAGCCCGGGTGTTGGCGGTAGAGCCTGATGTTATCCTCATGGATGAACCGGCCTCAGCTCTGGACCCTATATCCACTGCCCGGCTGGAAGAACTTATTGCAGAACTGAAGAGCAAATACACCATAGTCATAGTAACCCATAACATGCAGCAGGCGGCCCGGGTTTCCGACCACACCGGCTTCTTTTTAAACGGGCAACTGGTGGAGTTCAACACTACCGATGAATTGTTTGTTAATCCGCGGGATCAAAGAACCGAAGACTATATAACCGGTCGTTTCGGTTAAAGGGGGAGGAATCTTGAATGGGGAATGATTTACTGAATGAAGAACTGGATAGGTTAAAAGAAGAACTGCTTAAAATGGGCCGATTGCTGGAAGAACAACTATTCAAGTGCATCAAGTGCTTGGTTGACAAAGATCTTGATATGGCAAAAAAGGTAATCAGCAACGAAGATCTGATCGATGAGATGGAACTGGACATAGAGAAAAAGGCCTTGGGGCTGATCGCTCTTAAACAGCCGATGGCCAAGGATCTTCGCCTGATAGCCACCGTATTGCGCATGATAGTGGATTTGGAGCGTATGGCCGATCATGCCGAAGATATTGCCATAATTGCCCTTGAATTGCATGACCAGACCTATATAAAGCCATTGATTGATATACCCCGTATGGGTGTGATTGTTAAGCAGATGGTGGGAAACGCTATCCAGTCACTGATAGAGGAGGATCGGGATCTGGCCCTGGCCCTGGTGGAAATGGAAAGGGAACTGGATGGTCTATATGATCAGATATTTAGGGAGTTGCTCTTATATATGATGCAGGATCACAAGAATATCCCACAGGCAACTTCATTGTTATTAGTGGCTGGACACCTTGAACGCATCGGCGACCATGCCACTAATCTTGGTGAGATGGTTTTGTACCTGGTGGATGGGAAACGAGTCGATCTCAACAAAATAGCGCGCAGTGAAGGCAAGTAGTCTTTATTTATCTCTCCCTCTTAATATCTTTGAAGGAAAAGGAAGATTAATAGCGAAATAGTTTATCACACCATCATGAGGGGGAGCCTATATGGAAGATAAAAATAAAGTTACCAAGGTTACCGTCGAGATATTTAACGAAGAATATGTGGTAAGGGGTGAAGAGAACCCCGACTACATCGATATGCTGGCTACCTATATCGACCGGCGTATGAAAATGGTTCAAAAGAGGAATCCCAATCTTTCCTCAACCAAGATAGCTGTTTTGACGGCATTGAATCTGGCCGATGAGTTGAACAAACTCCAGGAAGATTATGACGAACTTATCAAGAAGATGGAAGAGGAAAAGAAAAACAGGATGGGATAGTTGATGACTAATCAGGAAGTTGCCCGGGTTCTCAGACAGATAGCGGATATTCTGCAGATTAAGGACGACAACCCTTTCAAGGTAAAGGCCTACCGAAAAGCGGCCGATGCTATTTATCACTTCGATGAAGATATCAATGCTTTGCACCAGACCGGTCGTATTGCCGAGATCCCCGGAGTGGGACGTGCCGTACAGGAGAAGGTTGAAGAACTTCTGAAAACCGGCAAGCTAGCTTATCACGAAAGCTTGTTGCAGGAGATCCCGGCCGGGGTACTCACTATGTTGCGTCTGCCTGGGTTAGGACCGAGAACGGTAAGGATCATACATGATCAATTGGGTATCACCAGCATGGATGAACTTTTGTCGGCGGGCCAACAACAGCGGCTGCGCAATCTACCGGGAATAGGTGAAAAAACGGAACTCGCCATCATCAAGGGCATTGAAGAACAGAAACAGAGCCGGGGTAAGGTCACCCTGGGGGAGGCCCTTCCTCTGGCTGAGAACCTTCTCAGGTATTTATTGAGTGCAAGTCCGGTGCTGGACGGCTCCATTGTCGGCAGTATCCGGCGCGGCAAACCTCTGGTTAGTGATATAGATATCCTTCTTGCCACCCGTCAACCAGATAGGGTGGTTCCCATCTTAAACGAATATGCCGCTATCCGGGAGCTTACGGTGATAGAACCCGGACATATCCAGGGTCAGTTATCCGGAGATGTCGATTTTGAGATAATCATGGTCGATCCGGAATACTACTATTACATTTTGGTACGGTCCACCGGTTCCAAGGCACACCGTGACATCATCTTCAATGACCAATACCCGGAGCATTTTCGTGGTGCCAGGGGTGAAAATGAAATGTATCAGCGACTGGGCTTGAGGTATATTCCTCCTGAGCTGCGGGAAAACCGGGGCGAGATTGAGCTGGCCCGAACTGATCAACTGCCGCAACTGTTCAACCTGTCTGATATAAAAGGTGATCTGCACATCCATTCCAAATGGAGCGACGGGGTGGAAGGGATCGCGGAAATGGCTACTGCTGCTGTGACCCTGGGGTATGAATATATTGCCATAACTGATCATTCCAAATCTCTTTCCATCAGTGGAGGCCTTAATGAAGAAAGATTGCTGCTGCAGGGCGGGGAAATCGATGCCCTGCAGGCAGAACTGCCTTTGACCATCCTTAAGGGCATTGAGGTGGATATTATGAAGGATGGGTCTCTGGATTTCAGCAATGATGTTCTGCAAGGTCTGGATCTGGTAATTGCCTCGGTCCATAGCTACTTCAAGCTGGACAAGGTACAGCAGACCGAACGGATCATAAAGGCGATAAAGAATCCCCATGTTGACATAATAGGTCACCTCAGCGGCCGCCTGTTAAACCGCCGCACCGGTTATGAGCTGGACACTGAGAGAATAATTAAGGTCGCCGCACGGTACAAAACCGCCCTTGAGATTAACGCTCACCCCGACCGGCTCGATATTGACGAAGATACCGCCAGAATGGCCAGAGAATACGGAGTGAAAATAGCCATCAACAGTGATGCCCACCATCGGGTTGATCTGAGTCTGATGCGCTATGGAATCATGAATGCCCGCCGAGGTTGGCTGGAAAGCGATGATGTAATTAATACCTGGAGCAAGGAGAGACTGCTTGCCTATCTGTCCTCCCGCCACGAGTAACCTTTCTGATTTTATATGCGCGATTAAACAATCTTTACCAGGGACCACTTATTGCTAAAGAATAAAGCGGTCTGACAGGCTGAATACTAATTCAACGAGTCATAATTCCGGGAGGAATTACCTATGTTGAGTTTTGTAGTCAGGGCAGCCGTTATGTATTTTATGGCTCTGGTCATGGTTCGCCTGTTGGGTAAACGTGCCCTTGGTGAACTGGGTCCTTTTGACTTTGTGGTAATGACCGGGGTCGGGCACACCGTGGTATCTATTGCCCTGGATAAATCTATTCCCTTTTACGAAGGGTTAATAATCCTGTCTACTCTGGCAGGATTGGAATACATCATGAGTTACCTTTCACTTAAAAATCAGACCCTATCCAATATAATCACCGGCAAACCGGTGGTTCTTATTGACAACGGCCGAATCATCAAGGAAAATCTGGCCCGGGAGAAGTTCAATGTGGATGATCTTCTGCAAGAACTGCGTAAGCAGGGAATCCGGGATATAGACGAGGTGGAAAAAGGTGTTCTCGAATCCTGCGGGGGGTTCAGTGTAATAATCAAGGAAGATGATGAACCAGTATCCCGGCGGGACCTGGGGCTTAAAGCGGTGGAACGCAGTCGGATACTTACGGTTGGCGATATAAAGCGGGCTGATTTCTTTGCCAGTCAGCATGAGGAGTCATGTCAGGAAGAGGGTTTGGATCTGGCCGGATCCTTAAAGGGGATAGAGCAGAGTCTGAATCAACTGATGGAGAGAATCACCGTATTGGAATCAATGGTAAAACGGGAGTCTTGGTGACCACCTTCGGTGGTGCTCAGGCCAGACAAGAAAACCTTCGTTGGGAACCGTGGCTGAATGGACCTAGGCCAAGTAACCTGTGGGTTTTCATTCTACTAACGGTGACCACCTTCGGTGGTGTACAGGCCTGTGATATAATAATACTGATTTTCATTTGGATTTTGGCTTTATGGAGGTTGCCATGGAACTATTGGCCCCGGCAGGGAACTGGGAGGCATTTATCGCCGCAGTTGAAAACGGAGCGGATGCGGTATACCTGGGGGGGCAGGATTTCAGTGCTCGCAAGTCGGCCGCCAACTTCAGCCTGCCCGAGATCGGACGGGCGGTCGAATATGCTCATTTACGTCGGCGCAAGGTACTGGTAACTGTAAATACCCTTATAGATAAGGCAGAGTTTCAAGCCGCCCTCGATTTCGTTGCGGAATTGTATAAATTAAATATTGATGCGGTGATAGTTCAGGATCTTGGCTTGCTGGGTGCCATCCGTCATCTGATACCGGACTTGAAAGTGCACGCCAGCACCCAGATGACGATACATAATCTGGCCGGAGCCCAGTTGCTGCGGGATCAGGGCATCAAGCGGATAGTGCTGGCCCGGGAGATGAACCTCTCCGAAATCAGTGAACTCGGCAGGCAGTTGAAGGACGTTGAACTGGAAGTTTTCATTCATGGTGCCTTATGTTACTCCTTTTCCGGTCAATGCCTGTTCAGCAGCATAGTCGGCGGCAGGAGCGGAAACCGCGGGCGCTGTGCCCAGCCCTGCCGACTGTCATACAGGCTGATTTCTGGTGAAGGGCCGCAAGCGGCTTCGGGTTATTTGTTGAGCCCGTCAGATTTGTGCCTTATCGATATGCTGCCGCATTTAGAAGCGGCGGGGGTACATTCAATGAAGATTGAAGGGCGCATGAAAAGACCGGAATATGTGGCAGTCGTAACCCGTGCCTATCGTGAGGTTCTCGACCTGGGTGGCAGCGACGATATTCAACTAAGAGAAAAGGCCCGAAAAAGATTACTTAAAATTTTCAACCGCAATTTTTCTACTGGTTATCTGCAGCCTGGGCAGAGGGGATTTCTCAGCACTCAAAAGCCTAATAACCGGGGCGTATATCTTGGCCGGGTCGTAAGTCAGGAAGCTTCGTTAAAGACCAGAATCAAACTGGCGGACGAACTAAATATCGGCGATGGTTTGGAAATATGGGTGGCTCGGGGAAAATCGCCGGCCTTTGTGGTAAATGAGATAATTGTGGATGGCAGGAAAGTGAACCATGCTGGTCCAGGTCAAACTGTAGAATTGGAGGCCAACGGACGAGCTTCGGTTGGTGACCGGGTATTCAAGACCCATGATGAGGTATTGTTGACCGCTGCCTCCGCGACATTTAAAGAGAACCAGACCAACAAGATAGCGATAGATGCCAGAGCTATTCTAATCGAGAACCAACCCATGGAGTTGTCGCTTACAGATGAACGGGGAAACCGCGTCATGGTTAGGGGACATACAGCAGCCCAGGCGGCGGAAAAGCACCCACTGAATACTGATAACTTGCTGGATAAGCTTGGACGTCTGGGGAATACTGCCTTCTGGCTGAGGGATCTGGACCTGCAAAGCCAGGGTGACTTAATGATACCCTTCAGTGAACTCAATGAACTGCGCCGGCAGGGAATAGCTCAATTGGTTGATGTGAACCTTCAGGATTTTGCCTTGCCGCCGTTGGACGATAAACAATTCCGTGCCAATGAGAATAGATATCTGGAGGACAACTATAGGAGGAAGCAGGCCAGGAAGCCATCAAAAGTCACCATACCCAAACTAAGTATAGTGGTAAGCGGGACACCTGAGGCCTTTACTGCTATAAGAAGTGGAGCCGATCAGGTTTATCTGGCTCTGGAGGCTTTGAGCGGAAGGACCCTGCGTGAGGGTGAGTGGGAGGCATTAACGGATTATGGTCAGCGCCACGGTTGCCGTGTAATTCCCGTACTTCCGCGCATACAGCTGCCGGGGGAGGAGGACGATTGGGAGCGGCTATTACAGCCGACACCCGCGGTAATGATGGCTGCCAATCTGGGGGCCATCAAATGGTGCTTGGATCGGGGGATCAGGGCTAAGGCTGATTACACACTTAATGTCTTTAACCCATATACCTTAAACACTCTGCTGAATATGGGAGTGGAGGGGGCCTGCCTGTCACCGGAACTCTCCTGGAACCAATTGATTGATTTTGGCTCGTTGGATTATTGCGAAATCGTGGTACACGGTGAGATTATTATAATGGTTTCTCGTTATTGCATGTTAAGGGGAGTGCTTGGCAGTGAGGATGGGACATGCCCCCGCTTCTGTCGTCAAAAGGAATATGAAATTAAAGACGACAAAGATTATCGCTTCCCGCTGGCGACTGATCAGTATTGCCGGTTTTATTTGTTCAACTCCCGCACCCTGTGTATGATCGATGAAATGCGCAGGATTATGGAACTGGGAGTGGACAGCATCAGAATTGAGGCCAGACGCAGCGGGGAGCAGCAGGTGGAGAGCTGGTTGACTATTTACCGGCTGGTGCTGGATGAAATCAGCCGAGGAATACAACCGGATATGCATCGCTATGAGCAACAGCTGGCCGCAGCCAGTAGTTCACCCTTTTCGAAATATCACTATCACCGCGGAGTATTGGATAATTAGTGGGAGCAGGAAATGAATCAAAAGACTTTAAACAAGTTGGAATTCGATAAAATTAAGGACATGTTGGCAGCTCTGGCCAGTTTTGAAGGCGGAATGCGCAAGGCATGTGAACTGGAACCGGTCAGCAGTCCGGATACGGTCAACCTATGGCTGGATGAGACGGAAGAAGCCATGGAGAGATTGCGCTTTGGTGAACCAGGCTTTCTCAGCGGACTCAAGCTGCTGGATTCCCATTTGGCACGGGTGAGATCAGGAGGTATCTTATCCGCCGTCGAACTGCGCGATATCTATCGCAGTCTGGCTTCCAGCCGCCAAGCGATAAGCTACACCAGCGGCAAGAAAATGAGCCGTCTCAATGAATTGTGCTCCGGTCTGGAATCTAATCCTGATCTTGAACGCAAACTGCATACTGCCATCTCTGACGAGGGTGACCTGCGGGATGATGCTTCAGCAGCCTTGAAATCGATCCGCAGTCAGATAAATACACTGCGTTTGCGCATTAAGGATTATCTGCAGGATTTTATACGTTCGACCAACAACCAGAAATACCTGCAGGAGGCTCTGGTCACTGAACGTGACGGACGATATGTGGTGCCGGTAAGGCAGGAATTCCGCTATGAGGTGCGCGGTATCGTACATGATGAGTCCTCCAGCGGAGCCACGGTGTTTATCGAACCGCTGCCGGTAGTGGAACAGAACAACCGGATCCGCAGCCTGCAGATGGAGGAAAAGCGGGAAGTTGAGCGAATCCTTCGTGAACTGACCCTGGTGGTGGCAATGTTCGTTGATGAGATCGAGTACAATATGAAGATCTTGTCCCAGTTGGATCTGATTATAGCCCGCGCCCGTCTTGCCTATAAAATGAATGCCTATCGACCAGAGATGAATGATCGCGGGATTATCGAAATCAATCGGGCGCGCCATCCCTTGCTGGGTTCTGATGCAGTAGCGGTCAATATTGAATTGGGCAAGAGTTTTGACACCCTGGTCATTACTGGTCCCAATACCGGCGGGAAAACCGTGGTTTTGAAGACCATTGGGTTGCTGACCGTCATGGCCATGAGCGGACTTTTTGTACCAGCCCGGGAGAACAGCCGCATCTCGGTATTCAACTCCATTTATGTAGATATCGGTGATGAACAGAGTATAGAACAATCACTCAGTACTTTTTCCTCTCACATGAAAAATATCATCTCCATACTGGCACATGTAAACAATAAATCCCTGGTCCTGCTTGACGAACTGGGTGCTGGCACCGACCCGGTGGAAGGGGCGGCACTGGCCCGGGTGATACTTGAGGATATGCGCAAGAAGAATGCTAGAGTCGTAGTTACCACTCACCAGAGCGAATTAAAGAATTATGCCTTCCAGCACGAGAGGGTCCAGAATTCCTGTGTCGAATTTGATCCGGTCAGTCTGCGTCCGACCTTTGAGCTATCAATCGGCATGCCGGGACAGAGCAATGCCCTGGCTATCGCCGCCCGTCTTGGCTTGAAGAAGGAACTGGTTAACGAAGCTCGCCGCCTGATTCCGGAAAACGAGATGGAGATCGGCAATATGCTGCGGCAGCTAAAAGAAAGCCGCAGTGAATATGACAGCCTGAGTCGTGAACTGGAGGTCCGGCGCCAGGAATTAATCGAAGAGAAGGAGCGTTTTGACCATGAACGTGAAGAATATAACCGTGAACAGGAAGCCATCGTACAGAAGATAAGGACAGAAGCCAATGCCTATCTCAAAGAGATCAAGGCCGAGGCCGGCGAAGTCGTGGATGAACTGCGGGAGTTGTTAAATGACCGGGAAAAGCCGCCCAAGTGGCATGAGATAGAGCAGAAGCGGCAGCGCCTCAAGAAAATGCCCAGTTTTGAGCCGGAATCTTCTGGTCTGGAGATTCTGGGGGCGCAGGATCTTAAGACCGGCGATTATGTGAATATAAAAGATATCAATCAGAAGGGCTATGTCTTGGGCGGTCCCAATCAGCAGGGTGAGGTCATGGTACAGGCCGGAATAATGCGGTTGAGTGTAAAAAAGGATCAGCTGGTCAAGTTAGATTCACCGGAGGAAAGGGCTTACCGGTATCGTAATGAGACCTTTTTGGAAAAGGTCGGACATATCTCCAAGGAGATCGATGTCCGCGGGCAGGTGGTAGATGATGCCCTGGTTTTGATCGATAAATACCTGGAAGATGCCAACCTGGTAGGGCTGACCTCAGTCGCCATTATCCACGGCAAAGGCACCGGAGCTCTGCGTCGGGCTGTACGGGATTACCTGCGGGATCATCGTTATGTCAAAGCTTTTCGGGATGGAATGATGGCCGAGGGTGGTCATGGAGTGACCATAGTGGAATTGAAATAAGAATTAATTAATATATAGCACATAATTATGGGGGAGGACATGGAATACATAGAGAAATTGAAAGCAGTACCAAGCCATGGAGTATTTCCTGTCCCGGCTTGAAGCACAGTTGTTATCATTAGTTGATTAAGTTATCGATTACATCCTTGGGGGTTTTGGTTCTGAGCTGATGATCAGGCAGCGGACATACGGGGATGTCCTTACCAGGGGGCAGTTCGACCTTTTGCACAAATCCATCCGGGCAACCGCCGGCCTGAAGTGTGCCAGGGAGCAAGGCCTTATAAATCTTGCTGCCATGGCGGGGGTCGGTGCAAATGTATACTTCACCGCCGGTAGTGGCCTCGTAGTTATTGGATGGACTCTGCAGGAACGGAGCATCCGTATGGATATCACACTTTTCGGACGGTGGTTGTTCATCGGTAATACTGTTCTCGTTCTTATAAGTTGCCCATAGGACAGGATCGGGGCAATACTTGCCGGCTAACAGACCGGATTCGGGGCAAATATAGATGGACTGGTGCTTATCACAGGGGCCTTCTGGTTCTCCGTATTTGGTGCAATAATCACTTATTATGCTGTCAGAGGGGCAGAACTCAGAAGGCAGTTTGCCGGAAAGGGAACAAACCGATACCTTATATATACCTGAAGGCATGGCCAGCGGCATAGTGTTATGACCCTTCTGGGCCTTAGACATGATCAGGCGGAAAACCTTGGCGGGATAACCGCCGCCGACCTGTTTGCTCATGGCATAGTTCTTATCGTACCCCATCCATACCGACATGGATAATGCCGGGGTATATCCGCAGAACCAGACATTGTTGCTCTCTTCCGAAGTGCCGGTTTTACCCGCAGTATAAACCCCGGGCACCGCTGCTGCCGTACCAGTTCCTCCGGTGACAACACCATGCAGTAGATCGCCCATAAGCCAGGCAGTTTGGACCCGCATAACCCGCTTATAATTTGACTTGCATTTATAGATAATTACACCATCAGCATCGACAATTTTTCGGATAAGATGCGGTTTGACATAAACGCCGCCATTGGCAATGGTTCCGAAGGCGGAAGACATTTGGACTGGAGTGACCCCGTTGGTAAGACCGCCCAGGGAAAGGGGTGCCAGCCCGAGATCGTTGGTGCCCGGATCGTCAACCAGATCCAATCCCATAGAACGGGCAAAGTCAAAGCTTTTTCTGATACCAATCTTGTCAACCATCTGGACCGCATAGGTGTTTATAGAATTTTGCACCGCTGTCCGCATTGTAATAGGGCCACGGAAGGTGCCGTCATAATTCTGCGGGCTCCATGTGGTCCCGCCCATCTGGAAGGAGATCGGAGCATCATCGAGAACATAGAAAGGCATAATGCCCGATTCCAGGGCCGGGGAATAAACAGATATTGGTTTTATGGAGGAGCCTGGCTGACGGTGCGCATTGATGGCCCGGTTGAAACCCCTCTGCACCGTGTAGTTCCTTCCTCCCAGCAGGGCTTTGATCTCTCCCGTACGGTAATCGGTCAGAACCATAGCTGATTGGACCAGTTCTCCTCCCTTACTTTCCGCAGGGAAGTTAGCCGTGTTGGCGTAAACCTCTTCGGCATAACTTTGCACATCGGGATCCATGGCGGTATAGATCTGAAGGCCGGAACGATAGAGTGCATCATTGGGGTTGTTGTATAAATTGGTTTTGTTGATTATCTGTACCGCTTCATCTACAACTGCGTCGATATAATAGCCATAGCGAACATTGGCGGACATAGATTTCTTGAAATGCAGAGGGGCTTCGCTGGTGGAAAGGGCAGTATCCGGATCAATATAGCCGCAATGGACCATATTGTTTAATACCTGCTCCTGGCGGGCTTTGGCCAGATCATAATGCTGAAAGGGATCATAGGCATTGGGGCTTTGCGGTAAACCGGCAAGCAATGCGCATTCCTCCAGGGTCAGCTGGCTGGCGTCCTTGCCGAAAAAGGTGTTGGCCGCGGCTTGAACGCCATAAGCACCCGATCCGAAATAGATTTTATTCAGATACATACACATGATCTCGTCTTTGGAATAGGTAGCCTCGAGTTTGAAGGCTAGTATTATTTCTTTGAGTTTGCGTTCCCAGCGCTTATCAAAAGACAGGAAAGCATTACGCGCCAATTGCTGGGTAATACTGCTGGCACCCTGACCGGTTATATCTCCCGACTGCACGTTCCTGAAAACAGCGCGGGCGATACCCCGGAAGTTTACCCCATGGTGATTGTAGAAATTCTGATCTTCAATGGCCACGAAAGCGTGAACAAGATTCGGCGGGATCTTATCCAGGTCAATCTGGGTGCGATTTTCTTCAGCATGAAGACTGGAGACGGCTTTATCTTTTTGGTCATATATAATACTGCTGGTAACTCCGGTGAGTTGTTTAGGATCCCACTTGGGAAGGGTAGAGGCCGCAAATACAAACATCCCGACCGCCATGCCCGCAAAGATCAGAAAGATCAGGGAAAAAACGTACAGAACATTTTTTCGGTTGATGTTTATCTTCTTCACTTTTTTCGTGTTGTTCCTTTTTATGGGCATTGGAAAAAGCGCCTCCCGAAATTTCTATAAGTTTATTAGACAAACCCTGCAATAATTCCTGCTTGTACAATAATACTATGAATAGATTCCTGATTATATCTCTACGTGCTAATTGTTCTAATTATTGCACATCATTTCAGGCTTATGCTATCATTTGTTAAGCTAATTAAAGGAGGAAAGTCCGTGGATAGCATCGATAAACAGGTTCAGGCTCAGATGGAAATGATTCGTCGTGGAGTGGCCGAGATAGTCCCGGAAGAAGAACTCAAACAAAAGCTTTATCGGTCAATCAAAACCGGTCAGCCTTTAAGGATAAAACTAGGGTTGGATCCCACCGCCCCGGATATTCATCTCGGACATACCGTGGTGCTCAACAAACTTCGTCAGTTCCAGGATCTCGGTCATGAGGTTCATTTAATAATAGGAGATTTTACCGGACGCATCGGCGACCCCAGTGGTAAGTCAGAGACCAGGAAACAGCTAACTGAAGAAGAGGTAAACGCCAATGCTGCCACCTACAAGGAACAGATTTTTAAAGTGTTGGATATAAACAAGACTATAATTCACTTCAACAGCCACTGGCTGATGAAGCTGAATTTTGTTGATGTACTCAACCTGGCGGGGCGTTACACGGTAGCCCGTATGCTGGAAAGGGATGATTTCGCCAAGCGCTACAAGGAAGGTCTCCCCATTGGCATTCATGAACTTATGTATCCCTTGATGCAGGGATATGATTCGGTTGAACTGCGTGCTGATGTGGAACTGGGCGGTACTGATCAGAAGTTCAACCTGCTGGTAGGCAGGAACCTGCAGAAGGAATATGGTTTTGAACCGCAGATAGCCTTAATGATGCCGATCCTGGAGGGAATTAACGGAATCCAGAAGATGAGTAAGAGTCTGGGCAATTATATCGGCGTGAATGATGAGCCCTACGAAATGTTTGGCAAGGTCATGTCGATCCCTGACAACTTGATTATTCGCTATTATGAGTTGCTTACCCGGGTTCCCATGGAGGAAATTAAATCACTGCAGAGTGCCATGGCAAACAACGAGATAAATCCGCGTGATGTCAAAATAAGGTTAGCAAAGCAAATAATAACTGCATATCATAGTGAGGAGGAAGCGGATAAGTCAGAAGAAAGATTTAAGCTGGTCTTCTCTCAACGTGATATTCCGGATGACATACCGGTTGTTCAAATGAATGAACGCGAGGTATGGTTGCCTAAATTCCTACAGGAGTACGGGATGGTGGACTCCAGCAGTGAAGGCAAGCGGATGATGCAGCAGGGTGCCGTTAAGGTTAACGGCGTCAGGCAAAACCATGAAAATCTGGTCCTGGAGAATAACATGGTCGTCCAGGTTGGTAAGCGCAAGTTCATCAAGGTGAGTTTGAATGGATAACCCTAACAACATTACAAATTCGTAATGTTGTTAGGGACTTAGTTTACAATTTCGTAACATCGTTTTAACAAAGTGGGTATAGAATCAAATTATGAACACTGTTTAAAGATGATCCACCACCCACGAGTTCTGTTAGATCTGTCGGGAAAGGTTATTAATGGTTATTGGCATATATTTTGCATAATAAAATATTGATTTGAATATTGATTAACTTGGGGATAACCGTAAGTTTAGAAGGGAGGGAGAAGTCAAGTAGGTTGTTCCGAAGTTGCTCTAGTGAATAATTCTAATTCAAAAGAATGAGGAGGATTCAAGTATGTTTAACAATAGCTTTGAAACCCTGCGGTCTTTGTATTCAAGTGACAAAATGATGAGCATGTGGAACATTTGGCTGGAGAACATAAATTGGAGTCGCGAAAGAATTGAGGCTTATTCTCGTCAAATGATGGATAACAACAAGGCAGCCTGGGAAGAGAGTGCCAAGATGGCCGAAATGCTCTATGGACAGTTGGCCAAGACCCAGGACAGCATTCAATCCATGAGCCGCGAGATGATGTCTGCCTCCATGGAAAACCTTGCCAAAACCATGGAAACGGCAAAAAAGTCCAGCGCAGCTGCATAAATAATCCGGCTAAATGACAGCATGAAATATATTTGAATAAAAGCAAGAGGCTCCTCAATAAAATGAGAAGCCTTTTTTGTTGGATATAAAATGGCTTGGCATATGCAAATAGAAGAACCGCAACCATAAAGCTGCGGTTCTATTTATTCTAGTTGGTAGCCCCAAGGGGAATCGAACCCCTGTCTCCGCCTTGAGAGGGCGGCATCCTAGGCCTCTAGACGATGGGGCCATCTGGCAGCCGGACAAGGATTCGAACCCTGGCGAACTGATCCAGAGTCAGTCGTGCTACCTCTACACCATCCGGCTGCAAGCGCATAACCCGCGCGAAAATTATTATAATACAGCCAGCCATGCTTGTCAAAGAAATAAAATTATTATCAAATTTTTCTGAGCCTTCAAAGCCCTGATTCCATGGAGCTTTGGCAAAAGCATCTGATATGAGTTAAAAACTCTTTCTTGCCTACGGGCTTCTTTCCAAATTATCTATTATCCCCGAGTAGATCGCCCTTACCATTATGATCCTGGCTCCGAACATTTATGGCATATGTTTCATATATTGGCAAGTAGATGGCAGGATTATCTGCAAGGACAAATATGGGTTGATTACGGATGTGTGAGCATTCGATTTTGGCTGAAAAGGAGCGAATTTAGCTATGAGATGGTTTTACAACCTAAAGATTGGCCGTAAATTGATGCTGAGTTTCTTGTTAATAGCCTTGATTGCCGGCATAGTAGGCTATGTTGGCATAACCAGAATCAAGGTTATCGAACGCAGTAATGTATCAGTTAATAAACAACGTAACGAAATACAAACCGATTTAAACGCGTTGATCACCGGATTCGAAAGAAGAAGAGTATTATTGAAAGATATGGTAATCTCCGAAGATAATGGCCAGCGTATTAAAAACCAGCAAGCCGTAGCGCAGGTAGATAAGCAGGAAAAAGATTACATGAACAAGATCAAAAAGAATATCAATGGCACTGATATGCTGATGGCTTATCAGGAATTGTATAATGCGCTGGATCAGTATGCCCCAGTTAAAAATGAGTATATCCAATTGGTGTTGGCGGGACGGGTTGAAGAAGCCCGGTATATAACATCGACCGGCAAAGGCGTTGACGTAGCAAATACGGTATATAGTGCACTGGATAACTTCAAAATGGCCATGGCCGTTGAAGCGAAACAACTCTACATCCGCAATAACGAGATTGTCCAAGAAGCAGTATCTATAATGTTGTCCCTAATTATAATGAACGTTGGATTGGCACTGTTATTGGGCTGGTTCATTTCCCGAATCATAACCCGTCCGTTGGAGGATATGCTAAAGGCGGCCGATCGTCTGGCGGTGGGAGACGTTAAAGTCAAAGTGGAGGTGCAAAACGAGGATGAAATCGGTGCTCTAGCTCGTTCTTTCTCGGCTATGATCGAAAATATCCTGGCCCAGGCCACGGTGGCTGAGCATTTGGCGATGGGAGATATGTCAATTGATGTTGAGATAAGATCGGAGCAAGACTTGTTAGGGCATCAACTAAGAGAAGTAGTACTAAATCTCCGCTTATTGGTTGATGAAATCACCAAAATGCATGAGAGCCAAAAGGCAGGAGACATTGATGCACTGATCACGTCAGAAAAATTTTCGGGTGCTTACCGGGAGGTAGCCGAAGGGGTGAACCAGGTAGTGGGGCTGCATGTCAATAATATCTTGTCGATTCTAAACATTATGGGTGCCTATTCCGAAGGGGATTTTGCTCAGATTCTACCAAAACTTCCCGGTAAACAGGCCATAGCAAATGAAAAAATGGATCTCTTACGGGGGAATCTCCTGGCAGTCATAAATGATATCTCAGATTCAAGCAATTATGCCATCAAAGGTCAGCTTGAACAGAGAGTTAACGCTTCACGATATCAGGGGGATTATGCCAAAATCATTACCGGGCTAAATGAAGTCATGGACGCAGTGGCTAGTCCCATTTCAGAGATCAATACAGTATTACAAGCTATGGCCGGAGGCAGACTTGATCAGTCTATGAACGGCAGTTATATGGGTGACTACAGCCAGATTCAGAACGCCCTTAATAATACTATCAAGTCATTAAACACAGTGTTAGGAGAGATAAGCCAGATTGCCGAGGAAGTAGCAATTGGCGCCGGACAGGTGGCTGAATCCAGTCAAGCTCTGTCTCAAGCTTCCACGGAACAAGCTGCTTCCGTTCAGGAGATTACCGCTACCATGAATGAAGTAGCATCACAGACCAGGCAGAATGCGGTCAATGCCAACCAGGCCAGCGAGATGGCGAATGCAGTAAAGGAAAACGCAGTTTATGGCAATGGGGAAATGCAGGAGATGCTTAAGGCCATGGCTGATATAAACGATTCATCTAATAAAATATCAAGAATAATCAAGGTTATAGATGAGATAGCCTATCAAACCAATATTCTGGCCTTAAATGCGGCCGTGGAAGCAGCCAGAGCCGGTCAACACGGCAAGGGTTTTGCTGTTGTAGCTGAAGAAGTAAGGAATCTGGCGGCGCGGAGCGCCAATGCCGCGAAAGAAACCACCACTATGATTGAAGGTTCAATAGCCAAGGTGGAAATGGGTACCCAAATTGCCAACGAAACTGCACTGGCACTTAACAAAATCAATGAAGGAGTAAGCAGTGTAGCGGACTTGATCAATGAGATTGCCACTGCCTCCAATGATCAAGCTACTGCCATAAATCAGGTTAATGTCGGAATCGGCGAAATATCGGAAGTAACTCAGATGAATACTGCTACCTCCCAGGAAAGCGCTGCATCAAGTGAGGAATTGGCGAATCGGGCTGAAATTTTGAAGGAGCGAGTAGGGCGATTTACATTGGATAAGAATCTATCACCCAACAATGATAGCTACAGACCTTCCCAGTCTATCAAGAGCCGATCATGGATTGGCAATGGTGAAAGAAAAAAGACCGGCAAGGGTATCAGCATTAATCTGGATGAAAGCGAATATAAATAGCTGGTCATCCAGTTAATTCAAAATGGTGGTGGTTCAAAAACCACCACCATTTTGTTATGAACTTGCTGATAATTAAAGCTGATTTATTGCCCGCTCCAGCCGGATTATGCAGCGCTGCCGACCTAGTATCTCCATAACCTCAAAAAGCCCTGGCGTATTGGTTTTTCCCGATAGTGCCAAACGGGTGGGATGAATGAGATCGCCGGCTTTTACAGCCATAGCAGCAGCTGTACTGCGAAATTGGCCTTCGAGAGTATCGGCATCAAAAACTGGGGATTCCCTAGCAATGGAGAGCACTGCATTAAGATTGTTAATTGCATTTTCGTTCTTGAAGTACTTATTATAACCCTTTTCATCATAGGTGAAATCATCCTCAAAGAAATAATTAGCTTCATTCAAGATATCACCCAGTTTTTTTGCACGGGTCTTCAGCAGAGCAACAACTGATACAAAATAGTCTTGATTGTCCGGGTTAAACCAGCCTTTATCGGCAGCTTCATCACTCATCAGACAGCACAACCGCTCTGGATCGGCCTGGTCCAAGTAGTGGCCATTCATCCAAGCCAGTTTCTCAATGTCATAAATAGCCGGCGAACGGGAAATGTCCTCCAGGGTGAAACGGGAAATAATATCCTGCGGCTGCCAGAAGTCAATATCCTCGCCGCTGGACCATCCCAGCAGGGCCAGATAGTTGAGTATAGCCTCGGGGAGATAGCCCTCATCCCGGAATTCCTGCACCGAAGTGGCTCCATGTCTTTTGGAGAGTTTGCTGCGATCCGGCGCGAGTATCATGGAGACATGGGCAAATAGAGGGGGGGTTATGCCCAGCGCCTGATAGATGAGCAATTGTTTCGGGGTATTGGACAGATGCTCTTCAGCTCGGATAACATGTGATATATTCATACTGGCATCATCGACTACCACGGCAAAGTTATAAGTGGGCCAGCCATCAGACTTAACAATAATAAAATCGTCCAGCAACTGATTATTAAATGATACTTCGCCCCGGATCAGATCATTCACCGTTGTTAAACCTTGGGGCGGGGTCTTGAACCGGATAACCGCCTTTTGGCCGGCCTTTAATTTTTCGTCTATTTCAGCCCGGGTGAGGCTGCGGCATTTACCTTCATATAGATAATCCCGTTTTTCCTCCCGGGCCTTTTCACGGTCAGCCTGCAGCTCTTCCGGTGTACAGAAACAGTAATAGGCCTGCTGAGTATCCAGCAACCTTTCTATGTATTCCTGGTAGATACTCAGGCGATCACTTTGACGGTAGGGGCCACAGGGACCACCCTTGTCCGGCCCCTCATCCCAATCCAGTCCCAGCCACTCCAGACCTTCTAAAATACCTCGGGCTGATTCGTCAGTAGACCTCGTTATATCGGTATCTTCCACACGAAGAACGAATTGACCGTCATGGTGTTTGGCAAAAAGCCAGTTGAATAAAGCGGTGCGGGCTCCCCCGATGTGGAGTGTACCAGTAGGACTGGGGGCAAAACGTACTCTTACATTGCTCAAGTCTAATCACTCCTGATTCTTCAAAAATTATGGTAATAACACTGGCCCGACCGGCGGGCTATCTCCTTTGCCTCAGTATTCAGTTTATATCATCAATAAATACTATGCAAAAAGAGACTTAGCCGGCAGACCAAGAATTTTACCGGGCGTTGCATCTAAAGTGTTCACTCATAGTTACTACTCTTCATATATTAAAACGAGGGAGTGATAATGTGCTGGGCCATAAGATGAAAGTAGCAGGCATCACCATGCTGATTTTTTTCCTGGGAGTTTCAGTGATCATCTTTGATATGAGGATCAAGGCCAGTGTCTTGGCCATCGCCAGGGCCAAGGTGCAGGTCAGTGAAACTGAAGCCGTCAATGAGATCATAAACCGGGAAGTTGTAGGAAAAACCAGTTATGAAGACCTGGTCCGGATTCATAAAGATCAGAGCGGCAGGATCGTATTGCTGCAGCCCAATACTATTATGATAAACCGGATTATGGCGAATACTACATCCAGGATCACTCAAGACTTGGGACAGATGAGGGAAGAGACCATTTCAGTGCCCTTGGGCCAAATCACCGGTGCCACTTTGTTCGCCGGGTACGGCCCAAAGATCAAGGTGAAGGTCTTACCCTGCGGACAGGTCTATGTTGATATAATTAACAAATTTGATGAGGCCGGTGTCAATCAGACCCGTCATCTGATATACTGCCGGATCAGAACCAGTATGAAGGTGGCAGTCCCAATGATGGACGAAGAGATAAAGGTGTCAACTACGGTACCGCTGGCGGAGACCATTATTATTGGTGATGTTCCGCGCACTTATGTCAATTATAAAGAAAAGCCGGATCCGCCCTATTCAGTTATAAACGAAGACCAGTAAACCTCGGAAAGCCGTTGATTGTATAGCCGCCTGCCAATCATGCTATAATATTCCTATATCTAAACAAATGGAGGTATGTATAATGAAGGCTGGCGTACGCAATCAATTTGATGGAGAAATTATTGATATCAAAGCCGGTACTGTAATGGCTCAGGTTACTGTACAACACGGGGACGGCCAGATCGTTTCAGTAATGACCCGAGATTCTTTGGAAGAAGCCGGATTAAAAGTTGGCGATAATGTTAAGGCTCTATTTAAAGCAATTCACGTAGTACTGATCAAAGAATAGATTATTTAAGACAAGTTGCGAAATCTCTTGACATGATTGTAGACCCATGATAATATTATTTTTGCGCGCAACGCGGAAAGCGAAGCGCGGGGCACGGTGAAAGCCGGGCCACAGATCTTGATAAAACTGAACAGCAAGACTAAAGTGCGAAAAGAATGTTATCTGGTAAAACAGATGACAGGCTCAAGAAGCCAAGAGTAATCAAAGCCAGACTAAGCGAATGGCTAGGATAGGAACTTTAT
>Ga0209340_1000188_pt1 | contig 83024 bp, 80 predicted proteins | sample EPASupsiteSAE323_FD_187266 | JGI IMG/M metagenome (GOLD analysis project Ga0209340, IMG submission 187266) | Bioremediated contaminated groundwater from EPA Superfund site, New Mexico - Sample SAE3-23 (SPAdes) (version 2) | ecosystem: Environmental > Aquatic > Deep subsurface > Groundwater >...
CCAATACGTAGCAGGTTCCCCAATCGGACCAGACAAAGAAAAATCCATCAAACTATTAGGAGAAGTCATAGACAACTTCTAAACACACTTCTTTCTTTTTTCTTTTTTGTATAAAATCTCTAAGATTCTAATTCTTTGAACCTTAAAATTCTTCAAACTACTAAATTCTTCTTCAAACTACTAAATTCGGTATTCCATTCGTTATCATCATTATTCAAACCATTTTTCATAGACATTTCCATCTTTATAAACACTATTGCGGATTTCATACTTTTTAGAGAGTTTAACCACTTTACGATGAAGTTCCTGCTGATATCTACGTGATGGTGCAAAGGAATTTCCAAACAATGCCTTAGTTTTAGGTACAAGTTCTGGGAAATGTTCCTCCAGAACACGATAGTAACTGGTTTTACAGTCCTGGGGCCCCTCACCAAAAAGGGTTAATCCACTTGCTAAGATGAAATCAGCACCATAATCTTTAGCTTTTTTAATCATTTCATCTAAATGTTCCTCTGTATCTGATAGAAATGGTAAAAGAGGCATGAAAATGGCCCCTACAAGGAAACCTTCCTTTTTACATTTCTTCATTGTTTCCAATCTTTCCTGGGGAGGGGGAGCTCCGGGTTCAAATATTTTGGAGAGATATTCATCAGTGGTGGAGAAAGAAAAGGAAGTTACAACTCCAGTATCCATCTTCTCTGCCAGTTCCGGAGGTAACACTGCCTTTTTGCCAATTTTTTCCAGAATATCCAGATCTCTCAAGATCAGTGACGAGCGGGTTAAGATATGTGCGGGGAAGTGAAATCTTAAAATAATCATTAAAAGCTCTCTTGTAATCTTGAGATCTTTTTCAATTGGCAGGTAGGGATCGGTAGCTGAACCGAAAGCTATGAATCCGTACTCTCTTTTTCGGGCCCTGTTTTTAAGCTGCCTAACCAGTGTCTCTGGTGCATTTATCTTAACAGCCAGACCAGGGACCTGGTGTTCACCGTACTTACTGCCCCGGGTGTAACAGTAGACACAGTTAAAGGAACAACCAGAGTAAGGGTTTAAAGAATAACCTGACAGGAACCACTCATCAGCATGTTTTTGTTTGTTTAAAACAGATTTGACCTTAATCTCCCGGACCAGTTCACTCACCATCCCCACTACAACCAATATATAGCTGCCCATATAGAAAATTTAGCTGCCCATATAGAAAATTTCAATCCAATAAACATTTTCGAATTTTATAAGTTGGATTTTTTAATTTACTCAAGATCTTGCTATAACATATATTAATTGAATTCTATAACTTTAACCACATGAACAACCAGCAACCCCTAAATAATTTACTACCCGATATCAGGAAAAAAGCCCTTAAAAGAGTTAAAAAAAGATCTCCACAGGAATCAGCTGCCAGCTGGTCCGGAGACGACTTGTTATATTCTGGACCTGGCAGAAGCATATTCATAGTTCTACCCACACCAGGATGTGCATGGGCTCTGGCAGGCTCAGGAGGTTGTAGTATGTGCAGTTACATTGCAGACTCACCCCTGGAAGAGGTTTCTACTGAAGAACTGGTGGAAATTTTCAAAGACCAGTTTCAGAGGCAAATTCAAAAACAGGAGATTGCAGGACCCACTGCCATTAAGATATTTGTCTCCGGCAGCTTCTTAAACCCTGACGAAATATCAGAGGCTGCTCGGCAGGAGATTTTCAGAATTATTAACCATTATGATGATGTTGAAGAAGTTGTAGTTGAGTCCAGACCAGAATATGTCACTGAAGAAGTTCTGAGGGATTGTTGTCAATCAATACCAGATAAAATATTTGAAGTAGCCATGGGCCTGGAGAGTGCGGATGATGATATTCGTCTGCAGAGAATAAACAAAGGATTCACACGTGAAGATTTTGAAAAGGCCATGAGTACCATTAATAACCTCCAATCTGATTTTAAAGTTGAAGGTAAGGTTTATTTGCTGGTTAAACCCGTGTTAACCTCTGAAGGTGAAGCAATTGAAGATGCTGTGAAATCTGCCCAATATGCAGCGGAAATTGGAGTAGGTAGGGTATCTTTTTGCCCTTCAACCATCCATAAGGGAACTTTAATGGAACTACTATGGCGTCGTGGGTCTTATCAGCCCCCCTGGATCTGGAGTACTTTGGAAATCATCCGCAGGGTGCGAAAGTCTGTTAAAATCCCGGTGATCATGGATACTGCTGGATTCGGAACCCGAAGGGGACCCTATAACTGTAAAAAATGTAATTCCAAACTAAAAGATATGATTATAGAGTCCAACATCAACCAGACCATTCCCCCTGAAGAAGAATGCGAATGTAAGGTTAAATGGGAGGCAGAGGTTGAATTTTCAGATGTGACCAGATCAACCATAAATCTCTTAAAAACCCGTTAAAACTTTTAATCAACACTAAATCTACTAATTAATTAATTTCTAAGTGAAAATTAGATACGAATGAAGAATGTATTGATAAATAAGGCCATATAATGCTTTATTATCGATTATTCTCATTAATGAACCTTTACAATACCCCCTCATTGTGTCAAAATATTTAGAAAGATATTAATATACATAAATAAACATAACTCTTAAAGTAAGATTTTTTACTCGTATTGTGAGGGGGAATATTGGCCAGAATTTTAGTAAATGATAACAGTAGTGCAGCCCTGGATCTGAAAGATAACCTCCAAACCATGGGTCATCAAATAGTATATACTGATTTCCACGGTGCAGAAGCTGTTAGAAAAGCTGAAGAATTAGATGCTGATCTTTTTTTGATGAATATCAAACCTGAAAACTTAATTAATTTTCAAATGGGAAATAAAAGGAGAATTGAAGGGAATAAAACGATTTTTAACTCTAATGTACCGATTGTTCCCATTATTAATTTAAACGAAATAATACAATCAGATTGTTCTCCTTTAAAACATCTTTTAGCAAATGCACCCCACGGTTATCTTCTAAAACAAAAAGCTGAAGAGTATGATCTTGACCAGTTAAAATTCACCATTGAACTGGCTATTTACAAACAAACAATAGCACACACCAATAATAAGGACAATACTGGAAATAATACTACTTCTATAGATTTAAAAGAAAATATAGATTTAAAAAGATGTAATCCCCCTAATTCATTAAATGATGAACTGTTTAAAAGTTTTTATGATGAAATCCCACTCCCTTATCAATCCTTAAACGAAGAGGGGCATTTCATAGAAGTAAACCAGGTATGGTTAGATACCCTGGGTTATTCTCGTGAAGAGGTTATTGGCAAGTGGTTTGGTGAGTTTCTTGCCCCAGATTATGTTGAACAGTTTAAGATTTGTTTCCCTATTTTTTTATCTTCAGGAGAATTTCAGGGTGTAGAATTGGAAATGGTGAGAAAAGATGGGTCAACCATCAACGTCTCTTATGAGGGTAAAGTTGGATATGATGCTGATGGGGAATTTAAAAAAACCCAGTGTATTTTCAAAGACATTACATTGAGTAAAAGAACTGAAGAGGCACTAAAAGAAAGTGAAGAAAAATTCCGCACCTTCATTCAACAATCATTAGATGGTATTGTATTGTTAGACGAAGAAGGACATGTTATTGAATGGAATAAGGGACACGAAAAAATAACTGGGATTAAAAAAGACAAAACTATTGGTAAGCTATTTTGGGAGATAAAATACCAGTTAACACCTCCAGAACGACAGACCCTGAATCGACTGCAACATATTATGAAACTCCAGTTAGAAGCCTTGAAAACTGGGGAAGCACCATTCTTGAGTAAAATTCACGAAACTGATATGATACGTCCTGATGGGGAGATTCGTTATGTTGAACAGCTTGCATTTCCCATAAAAACCAGTACAGGATACAGAATTGGTTATGTTACCCGTGACATCACCCATCGAAAACAGATGGAAGAAGCACTGGACAAAAGAATTGTTGCTCTCTCAAGACCCCTGGATAATACCAAAGAAATTAAATTCCAGGACCTTTTCAATCTTAAAGATATTCAGGAGACGCAGGATCTTTTTTCAGAAGCCACTGGAGTGTCATCCATCATTATCAAACCAGATGGTACACCAATTACCCGACCAAGTAAATTTTGTCGTTTATTTGATATTGTGGGAAAATTGGAAGAAAACACGGAAAATCCCTTTAAATTTGATTCCTTAATGGGTCAAAATCAGTTTGAAGGCCCAATTATAAAAAAATGTCTTAACGGCAGTCTTTGGGAAGCAGGGGCAAATATCAATGTTGGAGGGAAACACATTGCTAACTGGTTGATTGGTCATGTTCGGGATGAATCAGCATCAGATGAAGATCAAATGCGGATCTACGCCCAAAAGATAGGAGTCAATCCAGAAGAATACATCAAAGCATTTCTTGAAATTCCTGAAATGTCTAAAAACCAATTTAGGAAGATTGCTAAAGTTCTTTTTGCATTTGCAAACCAATTATCCTCTTTAGCATATCAAAATGTTCAGCAGACTCGTTTTATCAGTGAAAGACAACAGGCTGAAGAAAATCTTCAAAAATCCTTACACGAAAAGGAAACACTGAACCGAGTGATAACACAGCTGGTTGGCACCTCTAAAACAAGTGAAATATATCATATAATTGGTGAAACAATAAAAGAACTCTTACCCTCTTCTTATGTGATAATCAGCGAAATCACTCCCGATGAAAAAAATATCCACGTAACGGAATGCTTTGGTTTTGAAAAATATCTAAATGAACTAGAGAACATTCTGGAAATCGATCTGTTTAAAATCAAATTTCCAGTGAATAACCTTTCCCAGAATAAGATGGGCAATTATTTCAGTGATCATCTTACTGAATCAACAGAAGAAGTATATAATTTAGCCTTTAGAAAAATCTCTCCCAAAGTTTTCAGGATGATTGAAAGGGTTCTTGATATTGGAAAGGTTTATAACATGGGATTTTACTGTAATAATCACCATTATGGTGGTTTGAGTATTTTCCTTCCCCAAGAACAACTCATGAAGCATGAAAGAACAATAGAAACTATTGTAAACCAGGCATCCATGGCTCTTCAACGTTCTTTTGCTGAAAAAGCCATTAAAGAATCTTTAGATGAGAAAGAAGTTCTTTTAAGGGAAATTCATCACCGTGTTAAGAATAATATGCAGATTATCAGCAGTCTCCTGAGCCTGCAAAGTCAACATGTGGAGGGAGAAGAAACACTGGATGTTTTGAAAGAGAGCCAGGGAAGAGTCCGCTCCATGGCCATGATTCATGAAAAACTCTATCAATCACCTAACCTCACCAAAATCGATTTTAAAGATTACATAGAAAAACTCGCATCAAACCTGATTTACACTTACAAGGTACAAGCAAGGGATATTAGACAGGTTTTCGATGTCAAAGATGTGGAAATGAATATTGACACCGCAATACCCTGCGGACTCATTATTAATGAACTGATTACCAATAGTTTAAAGTATGCATTCCCTCAATCTTCAAATACCAACGGATTCATTAAAATAGAGCTTAATCAAATAGAAGACCATTTTAAACTTGTGATCTCAGATAATGGGGTGGGATTACCTTCCCATATTCAACCAGAAAATACAGAAACACTGGGACTGCAACTGGTAAACAACCTGGTAAATCAGTTGGAAGGAACCATTAAAATAGATAGAACCCATGGAACAAAATTCACCATTATTTTCACGGAATTGAATTACAAAGAACGAATTTAAAAGAAATTAAAAGAAATTAAAAGGGAATTAAAAGGGAATTAAAAGAAATTAAAAGAAATTAAAAGGGAATTAAAAAGGAATTAAAAAGGAATTAAAAAGAATTGAAAATGGGATAATATTCAATAAATAACTACCCCAATCCATTTTATTTATCTAAAACCTACTTCATTTTTTTATTCAATGATGACAGTCTTAAATAGAATATTAACGGATTTAATACAATAATGTTGGGTTTTTAGGTCCCTTCACCTCTTTGGCCCCTTCTTTTTCCAGTATATGGTAAGATTCCATCAGGTCCTCCAGAAGCATCTCCACCATGTCCCGGCCGAAATTTTCTTTAACAACTATTCTCAGAACAGCCACATCTTCTGCATTCGCAGGGAGGGTGTAGGCAGGTACGATCCATCCTTTCTCCCGGAGTTTTTCCGAAAGCTGGAATACTGAAAAATCAGCCTCTTTTAAAGTTACTGTTACCAATGGTACAATGATGTTTTTATTTATGAGTTCAAATTTACCCGAATTTTGAAGTTCTCCAGCCAGGTAAAGAGTGTTTTCGAACATGTTGGTCATTATATCCTTATAACCCTTCTTACCGAGTCTGATGAGATTATAATACTGGGCAATTATGGTGCTGCTTCCCTTGGAGAAATTTAGGGAGTAATTGGGCATTAATCCCCCGAGATAGTTGATATCGAATATCAGATCTTCAGGCAGGTCGGATTTGTCCTTAAATATTATCCATCCCACCCCGGGGTATACTAGACCGTATTTGTGGCCAGATACATTGATGGATTTTACCTGTTCCAGTCTGAAATCCCATTCCATATCAGGGAAAATGAATGGTGCTACGAACCCTCCGCTGGCACCGTCAACATGGATGGGTATGTCCCATCCCTTGGTTTTTTTAATATCAACAAGTAAGTCATTGATTTCTTTAATTGGATCCATTTGGCCTGTGAAAGTAGTTCCAATAACCGCACCCACAGCAATTGTGTTTTCATCAACTTCCTGGGCAACATCTTCAGCAGTTATTGTGTAAACATCTCTTTTTAGTGGTATTAGCTTTAATTCCACATCGAAATATTTGGCGAACTTCTCCCATACAGTGTGCACATCAGCACCCATTACAATGTTGGGTTTATCCCAATTTTTGCCCTCCTTTTCCCTGCGTTGTCTCCAGGTCCATTTGTGGGCTAACAGTCCCAACATAATGGCCTCAGAGGATCCTATGGTCCCAGTTCCCATGGATTTACAGTCATGGGGTGCATTAAATAGACGGGCAAGCATGTTAACCACCCTGTCCTGGATTTTAGAGGTTTGAGGGTATTCATCGTTATCCACATAGTTTTTACCTATACTATCTATGATCAGCTGGTCTGCTTCTGGTTCCATCCAGGTGGTTACAAAACTGGCCAGGTTCAAAGCTGGATTCCCATCCAGATTTAATTCCTCGTTTATCAGTTGATATGCAGCTTTTGCTGGCATTCCATCCTCTGGCATCTCATATTTGGGAATACTCTCACTGAAATATCGGCTTCCGTAAGTAGTGGTATTTTCCCTTTCTGATTTTTTCATCTTTCCCAGGTCTAGTTTTTCAGATAACATTCAAATACACCCATTTAGATGTGTATAAATAATAATTGATTTTTTATTATGAATCTTATAGTCCTTAAATTTACCTTTTTCAACCTATTTTAACATTTAAATTATTATTTTGATGTAATTTAAGTTTAAAAGTTTATAAATGGTGTAATCGTTTGAAAAAATCAAATAAAATTGAGTATTACTCAAACAAGATTTATGGTATCTTTAAATAGGATGATAATGTAAGAATTATTAGAAATATGTATTAAATCAATTGTCATTATTATTACAACGGCCGGTATTGGATAATATTTATTGGATTAACCACCAAATATGTTCCTCAAAATTAAAAAAAGATAATATTGACCCCATTGAATTTAATACATTAATTTTAAAGGGATCTAAACTTTAAAAAGGGATTATAAAAAAGCAGGACGATGGAAGTATGAATAGCAAATCAAACAGAACTGAAAAGATAGGAATCTTACTGATTGGGCATGGAAGTAGCTTACCCCAGAGTAATGATGTGATTTACGAACTATCCTCAATGTATAAAGAAACATCCCCCTACCCGGTTGAAATGGGATTTATGAACATTGAAAAACCATCAATCCCCACTGCACTCAACACCCTTGCAGGAAAAGGCGTGAATAAAATTATTGCAGCACCTATTTTTTTAGCCCACGGCCTCCATACCAAAGAAGACATCCCATACATGCTTGGCTTGGGTGAAGCACGCAAAGATGCTGGTTATTATAATGAAAAACAGGAACCAATTGAATTTGATGGGGAAATTGTCTACATCGAACCAATCGGGGCAGATCCACGGATCGTGGATGTGATTAAAAAGCGGGTGGAAACTGCTCTTGACTAACTGATGAAGGTTAATTAACTGATGTGCGCCAGATTATGATTAATATTTTGAATGAACAATATTTTGAATATTGATCTTAAAATTTCAAACTCTAATCTTTTGAATATCCAAATTTCAGACTTTAATCTTTTGAATATCCAAATTTCAGACTTTAATCTTTTGAATAATCCATTTACATCTTTTGAATAATAATTATTAAGGAACTGGCCATCACCGAAGAAAAGTTTTGATCAATTTCCATTTGATCTTTATTTAGTTCAGTTATTAGTTCCCCATCATCAAGGTGCTTATCATGGAACTTTTTGATAAGCTGCTTTAATGGTTCATAATATTCATCCCACCACACCTGGTGTGATAATTCAAATTCATCAATGAGCCTGTAACCATGCTTTTTAACCAATTCAAGTTTTTTATCCTTATCTTTACCATCATCATGAATTACTAAAAACCCATCACTTTTTAAAAAGCGGTGCCAGTTTTTTATACTATTTTCAAAGCCCATTACAAATACTGAACCTTCTGCCCAGATAATATCAAAACTTTCCTCAGGAAAATCCATGGTGAAAATTGAATCATTAATAACCCTCACCTGATTATCCAATCCCAGGGCCTTTACTTTTCTTTTTAACATATTCAATGAGGTTGCATTATCATCCAGGCCAGTAACATCCCCTCCGGATATTTTTGCCAGTTCTACTGTTGGAACTCCTGTTCCACACCCAATATCCAAAATACGAGGATTTTCAATCTCAGGGAGTGATTTAAATGTTTTATTTGTGTATTTATTGAGATTCTCCCGTATATGGTCCTTTTCAATCCTATACAAATCCAGATTTGACATAAATATTCTTGTCCATTTTTTTAATATCGATATACTAGGTTCCGGTTTGAATTATTCGATTATAAAAATAAAAAATTCAATTAAATAAAAGAAATAAAATAATTGAATTTTTGAGATGATCCCCTTAATAAATTTATGATCCCCTCAAATATATACAAAATCCCCTTAAACTATATACAAATAATCAATTGTTCTTTCTTTCGCAACTACAACATAATTCATTTTCACGATTTGTTTTGAAAATCTTACCACATTTTTTACATCTAACTTCTTTTATTGTAGTTTCTTTTTTCAACTTAAACTTGGCTGCTTTAACTGAACAATTGTAATTATTGGACTGAATTCCTGCTTTAGCTTTCCTATCTAAAGCTTCTTCAGTATATTTCTTTTCCAAACCTTCCCCATAATCTCTTGCCATCATAAACCCCTAGCCAATAGTAATTTTATAAATGTGAACATCCAAATTATGAATATATATTTATTACTCAATGATTTTAATCTTTATTGATAACCTTAAATGATTCCATGATTCAAAACACAATATTTAACGTATTTAAGAAATTTTAAAAAAAAATAATAGGATATCTGATAAAATGCGAATTGGAGGCCATATTACTTCAACTCTGGAATTTCCAGGGCATATGTCCATTGTATTTTTCACTGCTGGATGTAATCTATTATGTCCCTACTGCCACAATCCAGAACTTATCGACATGAATGGTGGAGAAAATATGGCATTAAAAGATTTATATAGCATAATTGGAGACTCATGTGATTTTATTGATGCAGTGGTTATTACTGGTGGTGAACCTCTCCTGCAGAGTACTGATACAAAGAAGCTCTTTGAGTACTGCCAGGAATATGATCTAAAGACCAAAATTGATACAAATGGATGTTATCCAAAAAACCTTAAAAAAATTATAGAATTAGTAGATTACGTTGCATTAGATGTTAAAGCACCTTTCAATAAATATAAAGAAATTATTGGTGATGATGTGGGTGATTTAGTTAAAAAAAGTATGGAACTTATTGGTGATTCAGATTGTTTCCTGGAGTGTAGAACTACCTATGTACCATCACTAATGAATACTGCAGATATGGGAAAAATTGCAAAGGACATAACCTGCGATCTGTACACAATTCAGCAGTTTAGAAATCGTGTGGTTTTAGATGAAAAACTAAAAAACACTCCCAATACCTCTCGAAATGAGCTTTTTGATATTGCTAATAAGATAAAACCTTTTTTAGAGAAAATTAAAATTAAAACCGGTGAATTCGGGGATGAAATTATAAAATAATCCTTAAATAAATTTGGTCCCATTTACTACGATAAAAGAACCTTCACCATATCCTTCCTTCACACTTTCAATAGCTTTAATTTTATCCAATGGCTGGAATAGAGTCTGTCTGAAATATAAGTCTCCAAAATGAGCAGTTTTCATGAGGGAAATAACTTCCTTAACCGAGTAAAATCTTGCATATTTGTAAAATTTGTTCTTGGATTTAATTTCTTCATAAAATTTACCTAACGGACTTTCTGCATCTATAAATCCTATTATAAGAGATCCACCTGGCTTTAAAACGCGGTTAGATTCTCTGAATGCTTTTTCAACATCATCTAAAAAACAAATGGTAGTGACCATTAAAATAAAATCAAAATGCGAATCAGGGAAGGGGAGTGACTCAGCAACTCCTTCAATGACGGTTATACCTCGTTTTTTGGCTATTTCCCCCATCTTTCTAGACGGATCTAGCCCCAGTTTAATACCAAGTGGTGCTGCAAAACGTCCACTGCCAACACCAACCTCAATACCATTTTTACCTTTAGGCAATAACTCTTTAACTGCCTGAAGTTCTGATTCATAAATAAATCTATTTTTATCAAACCATTCATCGTATTTTTGTGAATAATTTTCAAAAGGCTCAAAATTTACCATTATCACACCTGTAAAAATTATAGTAGTGATGGTTCTTAAATTCTCTTGAATTTAATTTTTAATTGATTATTTTGTTTAAAATAAAGAAAAGAATGGCCCTATTTTTCTGCAACTAATTAAATACACAATAATTAGATGTTTAGGGTATGCAGAAACTATGAAGAGGCTATATTGGCAAATTTATTCAAAAAAGTCTTTAACCTCCTTCAATTCCTGAATTATCCTGATACCCTGGGGACAGTGTTCTTCACAAATACCACACTCACTACACACTGCGGCGTGTTCGGTTTCTGGCATGAAAGTATGGTAATTAAATTTGTAAAGATCCTTCATCTCAGGATTACCAAACAGGAAGTAGTCATTATATTTGGCAAAGTTTTCAGGGATATTCACACCGGAAGGGCATGGTAAACAGTAGCCACAGTCAGTACAGTTTATTTTAACCTTTTTTTCAAAAATAGACTTTGCCTGTTTGGTAATATCTAATTCCGGGTCAGTCAGCATATTGGGGTGGGCTTCCTGGGCTATTTTTAAATTTTCTTGAACCTGTTCCATGGTACTCATACCACTTATGACCACCGACACCTCGGGATGGTTCCACACCCACCTTAAAGCCCACTGGGCAGGGGAACTTTTGGTTTCTGCCTCATCAAATAATTTCTGAACTTCTGCAGGGATATTGGCAGCCAGGTGCCCGCCCCTTAAAGGTTCCATTACTGCCACACCTAAACCCCGGGCAGATGCATATTCCAGGCCCTCTTCCCCGGCCTGATACTCATCATCCAGATAATTAAACTGGATCATGCAAAAAGACCAGTCATAGTGATCCACTACCTCTTTAAAAAGTTCTATTCTATCGTGGAATGAGAATCCGGCGTGTTTTATTCTCCCATCTGTAATTGCTTCGTCCAGAAATTCTTCAAATCCCAGTTCTTTCAGGTTTTCCCAGTAGCTTTTATTAATACCATGCACCATGTAAAAATCAATGCAATCTGTTTCCAGACGCCTCAGCTGTTCATCTAGGAATCTGTCCATGTCTTCTCTTGTCTCTACTGCCCAGCTGGGGAGTTTGGTGGCTATTTTCACCTTCTTTCTGTAGCCGTCTTCCAGTGCCTTTGCTAAAAAGGGTTCACTGGCACCTCCTTGATCCATACTAATGCCATGGTAAGGGTAGGCGGTGTCAATGAAGTTTATACCCTGACGGATGGCACTGCGCAGCATATTTATAGCAGTTTCTTCGTCGATATCCAGTGGATTATCTCCCTTTAGGGGAAGCCGCATGCAGCCAAATCCCAGTACTGAAACTTTTTCTTTGGTTTTTCCAAAATCTCGGTATAACATGAAAATTACTCCTTTAAATGAAAAAACATTATTTTTATAGATTTCTAATTAAATTATGAACTCATAAATACGGGTAAATCAATTGAAAGATGATTATTAAGTCTGAAAAATTATTAGTCTAAAGTTTTGAACATTTTTTTCCAATGGGTTACTAAACTGGTGGTTTTTGAAATTTGTGTTTGATAAATTAATTATAAGAAAAATAAAGTGAAACTTTTATTTAGGGTGAAAGTTTTATTTGGGCATTTTCTTCCATGAATCAGGATCCATGTCCTTGAATTTTTCAGTACAGGGTATTCCACCTAATCCCCAGTGAGATTGTGGAATTTCATGGATTATGACCTCCACAGCTTCGGGTGAAATTCCAACATCCGAGAAGACTTTGGTCAAATTCTCAATTAAGTGGTCGATTTTTTCCTGTTCAAACCCTTTCCATATGTTCACATGAAGTACTGGCATTTATACCACCTCTACATTTCTCAGGACCTCTACATTTCTCTCAGGGATTTATTTATTGATGAAAATTATTTTATTAATGAAAATAAACAGATCATGAATAAACAAACCACAATGAAAATTGTGTTAAACTGACTTAAAGTAGTTTTTCTAACCATTGGGTAATTACCAATTGGTAAGTGGGGAATTAGAATGGGTAACGATTATTTAAAAGACCTTTACCAAACCGTTGATGATACTTTTAGCTACCTCCGGAAGAAATGGACTATTCCAATAATTAAAGGATTATTCTGTGATTGTAAAAATTTTAAGGGTTTCCTGGAACTTAATCCCGGATTAAGCAGTAAGGTCCTGTCGGAGAGACTTAAAGAATTAGAAAAAAACGGCATAGTTGAAAAAGTAGTGTTAAACTCATCTGCAGGCCATACTGAGTACTATTTAACCGAGAAAGGACGCGGATTAAACAGGATTATATTTGAGATGTTTAATTTTGCCCTGGATGAAGTTCTAAAGAGCGAAGATAGCATTAAATTAAGAGAAGAATCCAAAGAATCATTGAAAGCAACTTTACAGATGAATTGTTAGATCAATGAACCAATTCATTAGTGATTTAAACAAGATTTTATAATGGTATTTTTAAAGGAATGGAGTGATTAAAATCAAAACAAAGGAGATACTTCTGATTATTATTGTTCTATTTGCAACTGTATTAATCCTTTTTTTATTTAAAATTATCAAAATAGGTGCTATCATAACACCATATCCTTAACTTTCGTTTTATACTCAAAAATCTATAAAACATACTTATTTATTCAATAATAAGTTTTTCAAGTTCATAAACAAATTGTTTAGCTCTTTCTAGTGAGGTTCCTGCTTTGGATGCTTTTACATCATACCCTAAGACATATTGAGAATCATTCCTCTTTTTATGTTCTAGATCATAAAGTTCGATTATATCATCAGTTAAATTATCTATTTCATCAAATTCAGTTCTAGCTTCATCAAGATCCTCAAGATGCTGTTTCTTTAATTTATTTCTCACTAAAACAATTAGCGCATCGCCAGTTACGCGATGCGAAACCTCACCACTTACTTTAAAACCAATTGAAATTAAAACAGCTTTTGCCATATACTACATTGAATAGTAAGAAGAAACAATGACCCACAATGGAGAAAAATCTTTTTTATTTAGAAAATCAGCTACACTTAAACTTTCTAAAGCATTATCGTGCAACGCATCGATTAGATTTTCGTCAGGGACTGCTTTTTTAATTAGTCCTTCATTTAAATCTTTTCTAAAATTTGATTCCGCTATTTTTATTCGTTCTGGGTCTAACATGCTCTAACATCCTATAATAATCTTCTATCCCAACCAATATAATGTTTCTATCCAATAATTCCGAAACTACGCTAAATTCATTGGTTTTAGCCATATTCATAAATTGATCGAAAGATAATGTTGTAGGGTGAATATCTAATGGTAACAAATTTATTGTCCTTTCAAATTCCTTCTCACGATTTATTTCAGAGATTATCATCAAGTCTATATCAGAATGTTTAGATGCTGTTCCTTTAGCGTAAGATCCAAAAATTAAAGCAACAAATGGAAAATTTAGGTTATATAACTTTTTATTTAGAATTTTTAGATCAGTATTTTTTTCAAGAAGGTCCATAGTACGCTCATATTCTGCTTGGAATATAAGTGGGTGGACTTTTTTATTTAGAGAACATCTATAAGCAGAACCAATCTTTTCAAGAGTTACTAGATCATCTAGCTCTAATTTCTTAATAATGTTGTAAACATTAGGATAGGGTATTTTTACTCTGTTGGCTATTTGACGAATGCTACTCCCCTGTCCAAATGTTACCAAATCTTTTACTATTTCGATCTTATTGTCTTTCATGAGAAACTCCTGTTATAGTAAATATGATATAATATTATATCAAACTTATTATAATGTTATAGCAAATATACTATAATAGCTAAGAATGCTATGATCTAATACGCGCCAAACAAAAAGATAGGGTACTTCATAAGAAATGTCTTGTTTTGACATTTGAATAGTATTTAAAATCATCAACTATTTAATACATTTGAAACACATTAATCTTAGACCTGCTTGATTTAGAGGCTGTTTTTTTAGCCATGACAACGACAATTGCAAAATATGGGGCTGAAAATGAGATGATAAATTGGAAATATTGTATTATAGGGGCAGCTTTGGTTGTAGTATTTGGAATGGTTTTTATAATAGTTGAATATGGTACTTTTATTGGGTATTCTACTTGGTTTATTCCAGGGATAATTGTGGGATATTTTGTAAACAACGGATATAAAGATGGAGCTAAAAATGGATTTATAACAGGAATTATAGGTGGATTTATTCTGGGAATTTTGCAAATTACATTTGATAAATTTTTATCACCTCTTCTTAATCATGGATTATCTTTCATTTTCGCGTTTGCGCTTACAGCTGCGGTTTTTTTTGCCGTTAGTAGTGCTGTAGGTGGAATTATTGGAGCCCTAATAAGGGATAAAATAGGTTGACATAGAATTCGATATTTTAATATTTAGATCGTGGAGCTGAAAATGAGATGATAAATTGGAAATATTGTATTGTAGGGGCAGCTTTGGTTGTGGTACTTGGAATGGTTTTTCACATGGTTGAATACGGTTCTTTTATAGGTATGTTTATTCCAGGAATAATTGTGGGATATCTTGTAAACAACGGATATAAAAATGGAGCTAAAAATGGAATTATTGCAGGATTGATAGGTGGATTTATACTGGGAATTTTGACCTATATCATAATTGATTTTAATCTACCATTATTTCCCCAAGTAGTATATTACATTTTCGCGTTTGCGCTTTTCACTGCGGCTACTTCAGCAATTTTAGATGCAGTAGGTGGAATCATTGGGGCCCTAATAAGGGATAAAATGAAATAATATGGTTTCTTTATGCTTTTCTTAAAATTTCAATTTCCCTGAACATTTACCCCGGATTACAGATGTAATAAATTGCCTGAAAAAATGTAAAAAATAAGCAACACGGTCATCACATAACCATGTATTTTTATCTTAGGGTGTTCTGTAATTAAAAAATAAGCACCTAAATACCACCCAAATAGTCCAAATAGGATGTAGAAATATACTACCAGTGCATATAATGCATTAAATGGATCAAGTAAACTGAAAGCATTTGCAAATGGGATTTTTAATATTATATAAAATATAATATTGATTATTAGAATGAATATCGTGTAAATAGGCAAAATAAATAGTATATTACTAACCATGGATCTTATGGAGTCTCGGACCACAACTTTCAGGATAACAAAGGCGAAGATTCCGTTCTGACAATTTAATAAATGGTATGAATGGATCTAGAATAGAGTTAACGGACATAAACTTAATAAATAAAGCCGAAAAAGCGAATAAATAGGCAATTATGATTGCCTTGTTATATCTAGAAGGATAAGGTTGAATTTCATCTAGCTTAATTTTTTCCCAATGTTTCTTATTATCAGGTGATGATTTAAATTTCATTTTTATCACCAGTTAAGTCTTTCAAAACAAGTTTATCAAATTTAAAGTAAGAATTAATGGATTTTGCCTTTTTAAAACATTCTTTTGATTCTTTTTCATGGTTTAAAACTTTCAAGATGATTCCTTTAGCATATAAAGATTTTTCATCTAAATTGTTCTGTTCAAAAGCTTTTTCGAATAATGTTAATGCTTCTTCATATTTTTTAAGATCACATAGGATCCTTCCTTTTTCATAATAACAGTCTGAATCATCCGGATTTATTTCAAGAGCTTGATCTGAATATTTCAAGGCCTCCTCATATCTACCTAATTTCCTTAAAATGCGGCTCTTTAAATTCAAATTCCAGTAATCTTTTGAATCTAGTTTTATTGCCTTGTTTACGGATTCTAAAGCCTCATCATATCTTTGAAGTATTTCTAAAACAGATGCTTTGCCTGATAGTACTCCTTGATCAGTTGGATCCTTTTCAAAAGCCAGATCATGGAATTTAATCGAGGCTTCCAAATATTCTGTTGCGGTATTATCACCCATTTCAGCCAGAATAGATCCTTTCCAATTCCAGGCACTTGCATTTTCAGGATCAAATTCTAAAACCTTATCATAAGAATTCAAAGATTCAGGATATCGTTTCAATTGGTATAATTCTCTTGCTTTGGAACTCCATACGTATGGATCTTTTTCATCTATTTCTAATGCTTTATCAAAGCAGAATAATGCTTCTGAAAAGTTTTTCATTTTGTCAAAAACAGTCCCTTTCGAACCCCAGTATTGAATATTCTTTGGATTTATTTTAATAGCATCTTCAAATGATTCTAATGACTCGCCATACCTTTTTAAAAAATATAAAACCCATCCTCGTTTATATAATGCTTTATCATCTCCAGGTGAAAAACTAATAATTTCATCTGCTGTAGCCAATGCATCATCATACTCGTCCATTTCCATGAAAACATCTATTTTGTGATAATATGCAGGTAAATGTCTATCCTTTATTTTTATAACTCTGTTTAAACAAGCTAAGGCCAAGTAATAATTTTCAAGAGTTTCAAGAACAATTGCTTTTGACATTAATGCCTTATAATTGCCGGGACTTAGTTTTAATGATTCATCGAAACATTTTAGGGACTCTTCATATTTTTCAAGCATTACCAGGTCAATTGCTTTTTTAAACCATGCCTCACTATATTCTGGGTCTAATTCTATACATTTACTAAAATTAGTTAAAGATTCTTCATGTTTCCCTAAATTTTGATAAACAATCCCTACATTATACCAAGTAGTTGGATTTGAAGATTCAATCTCAAGATCCTTTTTATAACATTCAATTGCTTTCAAACTGCACCGTTCTGAGTCTTCTTTTTCACCCATTTCTTCTAGAAGATTCGCTTTCAGATGCCAAGTTCTAGAATGGTTAGGATTAATTTTTAATGCTTTATCAAAACAATATAAAGATTTTTTAAATTCTTTTTGACGTTTATATAAATTTCCTTTATCATACCAGGATTTTACGTTATTTGGATCTATTTTTAAAACCAGATCAAACAAGTTAAGTGCTTTAGAATGCCAACCTAACCCTGAGAAAAATTCCCCATAATTTAGTATTGTCTTAGTAAATAAGTTTCCAGAGCCCATTTTATCACAATTTTATATGTTATAATAATAGTTATGAGGTATGAAACTTATTTAAATAAATATCTATTAAATTGTAATAATCCGAGTAACCTAATCACAGTAAATATTTATGTTAAGCAACAGAAACCACATTAACTGAATTATTTTGATTATGTGACTTTTTAATTTAAAAAAGAGGTAATTTTAATTGATAGGAATAAGCGCTGATTTTGATCCAGTTCACAAGGGACATGCATCCCTTATTGGAAAGGCTAGAGAAATAGCTGATGAAAAAGGCACTGAGGTGGTGATCTACCTTAATAAAGATTACAGTGCCAATCACGCCCCATTCTTTGTCAGCTTCGAGGGAAGGAGTAGAATGGCTCTGGAGGCAGGGGCTGACCGGATAGTGCCAATTGAAGGTTTGCACCACCGGCTGACCATGTCCTACACCGTCCCCATAAGAATAGCCCGGATGATCCAGGATGGGGTCACTGACTATGTGGATGCTGCAGAAGTTAACCCCGCCCAGATAAAAAAGTACGCTGCCAGATTCATTAGAAGAGGAATATTCAGTGGAATTCCCCGTAATCTACCTAACCGAAATGTTATCCGGTGGTATGCGGTGAACGAGTTTTTGTATCAGCGTTTCAACCGTAAAATGGAGTTTCATTTCATACCAGAAGGTAAGGTAAATGGGGAGAAGATTTCAGGCAGGCAGATACGCAGCGAAATCCTGGAAAACAATCTCCGTATACCGGGAAGTGTGAAAAGACTGCTCCCCAAATCCACGGTACGCATACTGGAGGAGGAAATTGATAAAGGTACTGTTCCTGAAACCAGGAATATGGATGTACTCTTGAAACGTTTGAACACCACCTCCCGCCATCATCTTTTAAATACCGCCCATTTAAATGCTGAGGCAGTGGAGCATATCATTCAGGGAAGATGGTACCAGGCCGAGAATCAGGTGTGGGCATCCCTACGCCAGGCAGGTTACGGTCCAGTGTTAAGCAGACTGGCCTTAAGCTGTGTGGAGGAGGATGTGACACGTAGAGAAATCTACGAGCTGATTCAGGATTATGAGAAACAGGGAATCATCCCACCGGACCAAACAGTAGAACGTGTTATTGAAAGGGATTGGTTTGTGTCTTCCATGGTTGAAACGGATTTAACCAGTTCCGAGGCCCATGAGAAGTTCCTTAACGGTGCCCGGACAAAGGATAAACCATTATATTCATTTGATGCCGGTCTTCACCTGCGGAGTTTTGAACTTCCCAAGCTGGAGGAAGGATTAAAGGCCTACCTCTATGTGGATAAACGGGGTGTTCTAGCCTGTGAGTTGAAAACAAAAGAAGGTAAGGTTAAAAGTCCACTGAAACTACCAGGGAAGATGGCCACATACCTGCGCTTGCTGGTGGATTCCCAGATTATTCCACTAGAGGGAGAACTGGTTAAGAAGAAAAGAGGGTGGAGAATCAGGTTAAATGTGGGATAAATAGATCTCAGAAAAACAGAATTAATAGATCGAGAACTTTAATAGAACAGTTTTAGAAATCTTAAAACTGTAGACTAATCTTAAAATAGACTAAATCTTCAAACTGTATAAAATAAATCTTAAAAACAGAAGCCGGAGGATCTATACTCCTATCAAGAAGCCTAAGGATCTAATACTCCTATCATTGTTCTGGAATCTCTTCATGGTGGGATTCGTGGTGTTCCACCACTGGACAGGACCATTCTGGACAGAAGGTCATCACTAATTTACCATCATCAGTGACTATATAAAATCTCCAACAATTGTTTTCATAAGCTTTGAAGGAGCAGTCCATCACTTTTCTGCCTTTAAGCTTTTCCATTTGTTCCCGGCATTCTTTAACGTGTTCTTCATCAGGCATAGGATCAAATCCATTTAATGAAGCATTTTGAGAATCCATTAAATATCAAATGGGTATTCTAAGTTCGTGCCAATCAATCTCAGGTCTAGGAGAGAACCTATCAATTGAATTATATTAATTATTCCAATTTGTTAATTAGTTAATTATTGCAATTTGCATATATTATTATTCCCATAATGCTATTTATTTATTACTAAATAGGGAGATTTAGTCTTTAAAACTCGTTTTTTTCCAGTAAACCTATTTTTCATCAGCTTTCCAGAATATATCCCTGTAATTTGCAGGTTTTTTTGACATTGTCCCTATTTTATCCGGAAGTGTGTGGAAAAACTCACATGTTGCACGGGTAATCAGTGGATCCTCGTATTCAGTTAGGAATTTCACCACTTCATCCATTTCCTGGGCGCGTCTTTGGGAATGATATGCACTGCTGGTGAGTCGTGAGTTTGCAGATGCAGGAAAATGTGATCCTTCGCTCTGTGTTAAATAGCCTAGTAGGGTTTCATCAACTCCCATCTGGTACGCAGCATAAAATGCTTCAAAAAGAAGTGCGGAAACACCCTTGGTGTAGGCACTGCGCAACATCTTCAACCCCGATGCCTGACCAGGCGCAGGACCAATTACTTCAATATTCATACCGTACTGATTTAACTCAGCAAAGTTTTCAGCAAACTCACCAGATGCAATGATAGGAGTCTCTAAACCGTTTTTTATACCACCCATTATAGCCCCATCTACGGTTTTTCCATTAGGAATATGGCTGAAAGCTTCTTTAACTGTACCCGGAGATATGTTATTCAAATCCACATATACCCCTTCAAAACCCGCACCGACATTTTTGGCCACACTAACAGCTTCGGCAGGAATCACAACCGACAATAAAATATCAGATGACTCAACAAGCTCGGTTAAACTATCAAATACGTTAACACCAGTTGATTTTGCAAGTTCCACTGATCTCTGGCTTCTTCCCTCAAGACAGGTTGAAACATCCACTCCCCGTGCCAGCAGTCCTTCAGATAAGGTTGATGCGACTTCTCCAAATCCTAGGAAACCTACTTTCATTTTATCTTTTCATCCCATTTTTTCGACTTATTCTCTACAGTTTATTCCTTAAGTTTTCATTTTTCTGCCCGGAATAATTACTAAAGCAAATTTTACTTTAATTAATCAGAAATTAATCAATTTGGATTTTTTTCCATCGATTAATGGCTTTAAATTTTTCTTTATCAAGTTCAGCTGATTTGATCTTATTAATGATCTCTTTTAACTCAATAATGTTTTTTAAGTAATTATCAAGACAAATTTTCATTTCTTCATCCATTTCCAACTCACGAACAACATATCTTACCTTTCTGTCATTATATGATGATGACCAATTACTTTGAGAATTCTGTACAGTCACATAACCATAATTATTTAGAAGTATTCCTACTCTTCCCATTATTATGCGCAAAGGTTCTTTTATTAATTCTTCAAAAGCCCGTGTGTAATTCGAATGATCAGAAAAAAATTTAGTTATATTCTTTGGAGAGTGTAAATGTACCCAATACTTGTCATCATTAAGATCTCCAACAACGATAGCCGGTAATTTATTAATTAGTTCTTTGAATTCAGTTTTTAAACCTATTAACTCGTTTTCATTTCTTGTTAAGGTTAGGTGATAGTTTTCTCCTACATACTTTTCAATTTGTTTTTGAGACCACTTGATAGTGAAATTGGTTGTAGCTTCAATAAATTTATCGTATAAACTTTCCATTTCTTTAAGGGTAGCATCTTTTTGATGATTTAAATCAACAATTTTGTTATCATAACTCGAGGTATCCAAATTATCACCCCTGCCTAATATAATAGTTAAATAAATGAATAAATGTTTATATTATTTCCCTATATTTGATCATGAGGGGAGTAATATGATAATAGATAAATTAAGTATTCAAAACTACAAATCCATAAAAGAAAGCGATTTCTTTAAATTAGAAGAAGACTTGACAATTCTTCTAGGGAAAAATGAAGCAGGTAAAACAAGCATTTTAAAATCATTAGAATCTTTTAAAACAGATTATACTTATAAAATAAGTGATTTATCGCTTCATTCTAATGATAGAGAAGAATATAATAGTGAAAACAAAGAAGAAAAAGATATTCCTATGGCTATAATTTTCTTCAAAACAGACGATAAAGATAGGTCAAAATTGGAAAAAATTGATTCCAAATTTAAGGATATAAAAATATTAAAATGTACTAAATATTTTGATGATCATTATGAAATTGATATTCCAGAATTAAGTCTTCATTTTGTTGGAAATATGAATAATCAAGATATTAAAACCGAAATAACAAATCTTGTAAATGAAATTAATGAATTAACTGAATTATTTAAAGATGAATTGGATTCCACTCTTTTAGGAACTCCTTATAATACATTTAAAGAAGATTATTTAAAAATACTTGATAAAATAACAAGTTTTGATTATGAAAACATGAATGAGTTCGTTTTCCATAACGAACTTAAGGATATTATAGAAGATGAAGACATATCAAAACATGTGAATGAATACGTTGAGAAAATAGAATCTTATAAAAATGAAATCAAAAGTTTTGAACAAGAAGAATCAAACGAAACACTTACTAAAATACTGGATATTTTGCCCAATTTCATGTATTTTTCAACAATTAATGAATTAGAATATGAAGCACATTGGAGTGACTTACAGTCAGGTAAAGATAAATACAAAACTTTAGAGAATTTATTGAAATTATCTGATCTAAATTTCAACAAAGATGATAACCTAGAAGATCGTGAAATAACTACAAAGGTAAGAAATGGGTCTGCAAAGGTATCAGGATTAGTTAATGAATCGTGGACACAAGAAGATGTAGAATTAGATATTTTTGTAAGTAATAAAAAGGTAGTAATTTCAATTTATGATGATAAAGTAAAGAAATTTTATAATCCATCTGTTAGAAGTCAAGGTTTCCAATGGTTTTTATCTTTTTATATTAATTTCAGTGCGGATTCAGAGGAGTTTGAGAATACTATTATTTTATTAGATGATCCAGGAGTTTATCTACACGCTTCAGGGCAAAAAGATCTTATAAAAACCTTAGAAAAAATATCAAATTCTAATCAGATAATTATAAGTACTCATTCACCATTTATGGTTGATCCAAATAGACTGGAAAGGATTAGGATTGTTTCTAATTCAGAATCTGATGGAACAAAAATCAATGAAAAATTCTACAAATCGGACTTTGATGCATTCGCACCGATTAGAGCATCTATTGGTATGACACTTGGTGATTCCCTATTTTTTGATCGTAAAACACTGATGGTTGAGGGTATAACAGATGATATCCTAATAAGACCAATGTCTGAATTATTATCAAAAAATAATCAACCTTATATTAATACTTCAATAACTGCAATACAGTCTGTAAATAGTGCAGACAGGGCTAAATATTTTATACCTTTTCTTTTAACTGAAAAAATAGATTTTGTTGTTCTTTTAGATTATGACGATAAAGGTAGAACAATATCAAATGAATTGATTGATGAATTCAGTGATGACTTAAATGTAATTATGTATAATGAGTTAAAGGGTATGGGAACTGGAGATGTTGAGATTGAAGATTTAGTAGACTTTTCATTTTATCTTAAAGCTGTTAATAATGCGTACAAGGACATGTTTCAGGAAAAAATAGGAAAAGATAAGTTAGAAGAGGAGGATATTGATCCAAAAACTTTTAGAGGAATAAAAAATTATTTCCGAACTAGTGATGAATTCAGCCGTTTAGATAAAGTACTAGTTTCGAAAGAAATCGCTAGAATGATCGGAAACGGGGAAAATCCAGGTGAAACAACTATAAAAAATTTCGTAGAATTGTTTGAAATGTTAAATGAAAAATTAAACATCACATAATTCTAATTTTTGGGTTATTCCATTACATTCATATAATTACAAAAGAATTAATAAATTAGTTGATAAAACAACAGATCTATTGAATAATTAGTATTCTCTTTTAAAATTATTCGATAATTCCCTTAGAAAATGATGCATCTCAAATTTTATATGTTATAATAATATCTATAACATCAATTCATAGCCATTTCATAAAATTATTACAATTTTTTTTAATATCCGCTGTTGATAATGAGGAAAACGGGATTTGGCAGAATATTAAATATTTCTAGGACTTCCGAAAGAGAATTACCAACATTTAATAATCTTCTAAAATCTTATCTCATAAACGTTAATTGATACCTATAAAAAACCTATTAACATATATAAACCCGCAACAGCAATTATAATCCCAGAAATAATCCTTATCCAATCTGAATATTTTAATATACCTTTGAAATCTATTTTTGACATTAAAAATGCCATTATTAGTATGGTTAATGAAAATCCTCCTGCGAAGATGGCCATGTTAATTATACTGTAACCTATGTTTCCGGTTGATGCACTGTAGGTTGCTACTGCAACCACGTAAGGACCGAAACAGGGCGACCATGCCAGGCAGGTTAAAAATCCCATTAGAAAAGATCCAACTATCCCCTTTTGAGAATCCGGTGTATTTGAAATGGAGGGTGTTGAAATATTAAACAGCTTTTTATTGACAATAAACAGAACCCCAATTATAACCAGGATTAATGCAGCTGCTATTCTGAAATACAAAAGATAATAATTTATGGCAGCTGTGAAGATGGCAGTTAGTATGGTTATTATGGCAAAAAGGAGGAAAAATCCAAGACCAAAGGCAACTATCTCTGTATTCTTTCGTTTAAGTAGGGAAAAGCCCACCACGATGGGTATGAGTGGCAGAACGCAGGGCGATATAATTGATGCTACTCCTGCTAAAAAAGATAGTAGAAAACCTGTTTCCATTTTATCCCCATGAAAATATTCCTGTTCCTGAAATAAGAAGCTTAATGAAATTATTATTGTGTATAACTATTCCTTTTAAATCTGACTTAAAAGCTGTTCAGGGGTTTGATACCCAATGATCCTTTTTATCTCATTTCCAGATGAATCCACGATTACAATAGTGGGAAGACTGTAGGCCTTGTATTTTGAGCTTAAATCAGGGTTTTCATCCACATCCACCTTCAGTAACACGTAATTCTGGGTTAATTTTTCCTTAACCTGTGGATCAGTGTAGGTTTCTTCATCCATCTCCACACAGTAGGAACACCAGTCTGCATAAAAATCTATGAATATGGTTTTATTGGATTTTTTAGCTTCTTCCATGGCCTGGTTTATGTCATTACCCCACTGGATAGAATTGGTATTTGTTTGGGTTTCCTTACTGGTTAAAGTGTGAATAGACAGCACTAGCACCAGCAATGAAATTATAATTACCACAATCCCTATGAAGTATCCACGCATGCTTTACCCTTAGTTTTCATCATTAAATATTTTATTTGATAATTTAATTTATTTTTAAAACTACATTATCCCCAACTTCAACACCAATATCCCTGGCTATTGGTCTGCATTTAGCGTTTAGAAGGCAGAATATGGGTTTATCATTTAGTTCCATCGAGGTTAAGCCTTCATAGTTACCCAGGCCCTTGGCTATAACCAGATCAGCGTCTTCAAATTCCTGTTTGAAATCATCTGAGATATCCCCATAAATTATCCCTATGGAGTCGGTTCCAGTGGTGGTTAATCTGGCCACCTCATCCAATCCCACATCCAGTGCTTCCTTCATGCAGGCATCGTTGAGGATTGGGTCTTTTTTCAGGGCTACTGTGACTTCCACATCGTATTCATGGAGTTTCCTTATGAGTAATTTGTCAAATACTATTTCTCCAACATTATCGGCTAGATAAAGCACATTTTTGGCTTTTTTTAGTTCCATTTCCAGTTCTTGGGAGTGGTCAATGGAGAGATCTTTTTCTACAGTAGACATGACCAGGCTTTCAATGTCTGATTCAAGCCCCAGTGCCCCGAAGTCAAGGACGTTTCCGGCTATAGCTGCTTTAAGATAATTTTTGAGTGATTTATCATTATTTAAGATCTTTTCCACCTGGGGTAGGAATTGCATGGCAATTTCATCTGATTTTTCACGGAGATCATGGTAGGGATCTGGATTTCCAGTTTCATCTTTTATAGTGCGGTGTATTTTGGTTCCGATCTGGTTAGAAACTGCACCTTTCCTGAATTCCTGACATAATATTTTGTTTATCTTTTCTGTGACCTGCATCTTCAGATCTTCATCATCTGTGGCCAGATCCAGGGCTTCCCTGGACTGGCGAAGGAAACATGACGCGCATTCATAGTGTACTTTCATAATATCACTCGGTTGACTCCAGTTAAGTTTATATTAATTTGGTTAAGATCCAATATGCTGATAATTCAGTTACTCAGTAGGTTTTAAATGATAATTCGGTTAAACTCCACTGTATTTAATAATTCGATTAACCCCGTAGGTTTTATTTTAATTATTCTGTTAGTCCCAATAAATCATTGATTTAATTTCAGTTAAATCCAAATATAGTTATATATGATAATTTTTTAGATAATCCCCATCCCAACAGTCTCCTGTAGAATATTTAACTGTAAAATCTTTTCCATCCTTCTTATAAATCAGGTTTGGGTCATGGGAACTGGGGAAAGGCACAGGATGAATATGATTAGAATAACCACCGCCATTATCTTCCGGTTGCGGTCAATAGGGATCACGTTATCCAGTGCACCGGGATGGCTTTTGTTCATGAACATGATGAAAACCATGAGCGCGGCCATGACATACCATCCCAGGATTATGGTCACCATTATTCCCAGAATGGAAACGAACCCGTGGATTTTCTGACCGAAAAGAGAACGGGATATGTGTCCCCCGTCCAGGAAGGCTACTGGCATCAGGTTGAGCATGGTTATGAGTATTCCCACCCACCCGGCAAAGGCCACCGGGTGAAGCATAATTATCTGTTCAGATGTGGCAGAGGGAGCCACCAGGTAAGTGAAAAACTGCATAATAAGTGGGGGGATGAAAACCAGGGATGCACCGGGATCAACAACTACTGTAGAAAATTTCAGGCCAATTAAAAGGACCGGGATGGCTACTATAAAACCAGCCAGCGGCCCACTGTATCCCAGGTCAAATAATGCCCTTCGGTTGGGTATTGGTGATTTGACGTTGATAAGAGCCCCGAAAGTACCGATCATAGTTGGTGCTGGTATGAAGTAGGGTAAGGTGGCATCCACTCCATGTTTACGGGCTGCGAAAAAGTGAGCTGTCTCATGAGTGCCGATTATCCCCAGTAATGCCACTGCAAAGGCAATAGCTTTCCAAATATCTCCTTCTCCTAAAAAATAATATCCTGCAAACAGGGTGGATCCTATCGTGGCCAGGAGAAGGATCACATTAATATGTATCCTGGATTTGCCTTTTTCAGGTTTTTTAGCTATATTTATTTTATAATAATTACCATCAGGATTTATAAAAGGGATGAATCCATATTCATCCAGTTCACTCACTAGGGCCTGGAAACTGTCGGTGTTGTAAGTTCCCACGGTGAAATACGATTCTTTACCACCGTCATCATTAAAGTATCCGATTAGGGGAAAATGATTGGAAATTGATTGTTCGATTAGAGTGAAATCATCCACTGATACACGTCCTGGATTAATTTATCCACCGTAAATTACCTTTATCACTTCAATAATGTCTCCATCTTCAACAGGCTCTTCCTCAATGATAATCGCCTGATTTTTCTTAACCACCACAGTCTCTACAGGTATTTCCATCATCTGAAGTAGGTTTTTGATAGTTTTCCCTTCATCAACATCTAATTTTTTTTCATCTTCCCCGATGATAACTGTTACTTCCATATTTTTCAAATCCTTATCTTTTAGGTGAATCTTATTTAGGTGAATCCTCTATAAATCTAGGCATTTTTTATAGAAATATTTTAAACCGTTTAAATGTAATAGGCATCTTTATAATATTTTAAACATCGTTTAAAATGTAATTCATTATTCTTTAATCAAGGTACCTTTAGTTTTAGGTAAGTTAGTTTAGTGTAGGTATCTTAGTTTATCATTATTTTTAATACAAGATACTTAGTTTATCCCCAACCGTAATTCATTTATCTCCCAACCATAATCCGTATCTAATCCCACAGCCTGCGAAAACTGCAGGCCTTACAGATTCTGGAGGCAGATGGCTCTCCGCAATCTTCACAAAGTCCCATGGAACTTTTTTTAGAGAATTCTCTTTTGAGTACTGGTTTAATCTTATCAAAACCTCTGAGTGTGGAGTACATTATGGTGGGATGCTCCAGGCTGATTTCTTTAAGGAAATCTCTCACCTTTGCCCGGAAGGAGTCCCCGGCATAGGGACATCCTGCCAGATGCACTGGTAAATCACGGGCCACAACATACAGGGCAGTTTCCTTTTCAGGGATTTCCCGGAGGGGTTTAATTTTAACAGTGAAACCTTCATAACTGGATTCTGACCTGACACCGATACGGGTGAGGTTCTGAATGTTTCCCTCCAGATAGTTCATCAGTATGGACTGTGCTTCATCATCCAGGTTGTGTCCAGTGGCTATTTTGGTGGCTCCTTCTTCTCTGGCTACCTGGTTTAGGATCCATCGCCGGAACACACCACAGTAAGTACAGGCATTCCTATCCCCAGTATCTGCCATTATTTCATCAAGGGTGCGGCCAACGTAGTCTTTAAAGGAGACTATTCTATGTTTAACACCTAATAATTCCGTATTTTCAGCTGCAATATTTACTCCATCTTCGCGGTAGCCGCAGATACCTTCATCAATGGTTACTGCCACCAGATCGATGATTCTTCTTTTTCGGAGATTGTTAAGTATGTCTAAAAGCATTACACTGTCCTTACCACCGGATAATGCAACTAATACTTTATCTCCTTTTTCCACCAGTTTTTGTTTGCGAATATCTTTTAAGACTTTTTCCTGAATGGATTTAATGAAACATTCTTGACAAAGCATCTGCCCCGATTGCTTTCTCTTGATGATGATCTGGGGGTTGCCACATTTATGACATGCATCCATTGTTATTTGCTCCATGAATTACGTGAACTTGAATTTAATTAGTCGTTCTGTTAATTTATGATAGTTAATTTTGTTTGAATATATTTTAGTTCTGAATACACTAATGAACCTAAAATCTTCAAAGTTTTTAGTACTCCATAAACTTCCCAAACAATGGAAAGTCCTGCATGTAGTTTTTACCAAGTTTAAGGGCATCTTCTGCCTTTTGAAGTTCCTGACCAAGATAGGCTGCGTGTTCAATCCTTGAAACCAGTTTCCGGTTTATGATTTCATGATAAAGTTCCCAGGCAGTCTGCCCGTATATGGCAACTGTGGCTTGCATTTTCTGGTAATGAACCACCCTTATCCGCCCTTCCTCTACACTAATTTTAAAACTACCCAAAGGATCCTGCTTGAACTTGTATTCAGAAACTGCTTCTATTTCAGGTACATCAACCAGTTCCTGGATTGATTCTCCCTGGCGTTTATCCTTAAACACCAGCAGATTTATCCCCAGATCCTTGGGTATGGAACCCCTCATCTTGGATAGGAACATCATTTTTGATGAAACTGCCAGTTCTTTCACACTGCCCCTGGTTTTCCCACTTTCTTCTGGTGTGAAAAGAATACTGGCTCCCAGTTCCATGGAAATCCCGGCAAGAAGGGCATTAACACCAACTGAATCAACATCCAGTAGTTCGGTGACATTCCCTACCCCAAAGAAAATTGGACATTTCTCATTAACATCATCCCTGAACTTACGGCAGGCAATAACCGAATCAACCATACTTTTACTGTTAACAGGGTCCAGTATGGGGTCTGCGATAACATTTATTCCTTTACATTTTTCTTTTAAATCCATCAACGAATTTACTCGTTCCAGGGTGGTTTCCGGGACCCAGCCCCTCTTATAATCTGTGGGTAAAATAACTGCTGGTATTTTTTTCTTCTTCAGAACAGGTAAAACTTCCCTGTAATTCCCGTGATCCAGGCTTAAAACCATGTCCACCCCGGAATCTACTGCAACCAGAAGTTCTTCAGTCTGCAGGGTGTCTATACTCACTGGTACCTCCAGGTTTTCCTTTAATAGGTTGACCATGGCCGGTATCTTAGATGCCATGTTCTCCCCTGCGATCATTCCTATGTCCACCATGTTTGCCCCGGATTTAACGAAATACTCGGCACGTTTTAAGAGTTCTTCCGGGCTTAAAGTGGGTGCATTGGCAATTTCAGCCAGAACACGCATGGGGAAGTCTTCACCCACAGGGAGATCTCCTACCAGAATATTTTCAGGTTTTTTCAGGAGTTTTTCAATGTTTTCCTGGTCATTTTCAAAATCAGCAATATATTTCAGGGCCCTTTTCCTTTGTTCTTCTTCAATGAGTTTATCTGCAGATTTTTTAGTGGATAAATCCAGTTTATCCACCATTTCCAGAACAATATCCAGGTCGGCAGCATCAGTTGATCCTTTATAGGTTGGTATCCCTATTTTCTCAGTGATTGGACTTACATCCTTACGGATAAGTCCCGGGGTAAGGATCATATCCTGTGATTTTAATTCCTTGACTGGTAAAGTTCGCAGCTCCGCTATGATTTTTTTAGGGGTTAAAAAGGCAGCTATGGGTGTTTTAACAACATGAACCTTAACATTATGATCTGATTTTAAAGATGCATCTTTTACCAGGTTGCTGGCAAGTTCACCGGTGATTATCAGTATGTTCATTGAATGTTACCCCACCATTTTTTTAGATTAAGTAAAGTCTGAAATAAAAATTTTAGGAATCTAGTTTGACAGTAATTATATTTAGGAATTTATTTTGACAGTTATTATTTGGAATTTAATTTTGACAGTAAATTATTAGGAATTAGTTTTGACAATAATTTAATTTCTATAGTGTCATAGGACTTAAAAATATATAAAGATAAAAAGTTAATTTAATTTAGATTTTCACCAAAAATTCATGGTGAAAATTTACTAATTAAAGTTCTTTGTGGATTGTATTTATAAAATAGAGAGAGATTTTTGGATATGATCAGTGAAAACCCTGTAAATTTAATTTATAATTTTATTAAACCTGATTATATCCCCCTGTAACTTTCGCTAATATATGCAGCCAACACGTATATATATGTAAATTTATAATGATTAACTATGAGGAATGGAGGTAAATAGATGATCGAAATTCGCTTTCACGGACGCGGTGGTCAAGGAGCAGTTACTGCCGCAGAGATACTGGCAAAAGCAGCATTTGAAGACGGAAAATACTGTCAAGCATTCCCATTTTTCGGTGCTGAGCGAAAAGGCGCACCAGTCATGGCTTTTTCAAGAATAAATGACAAGCCAATCAGAAGAAGATATCAAGTTTATAATCCAGATCATGTACTAGTATTAGACGAAACCCTCATAGAGGCTGTAGATGTATTATCAGGCCTCAAAAGTGGAGGTAAAGTGATTATAAATACTAAAGAAGATTTAAAATTAGGTGATGCTGATGTGCACACCATCGACGCCACTGGAATTGCCCTGGACACCCTGGGTGTACCCATAGTGAACACGGTGATGCTGGGAGCATTTGCCAAAGTAATTGGCGAAGTATCACTGGATTCAATTATCAAAATAACCAAAGAAACTTTCCCTGGTAAAATTGGGGAGAAAAACGCTGAAGCAGCGAAAATTGCCTTTGAACAGGCAAAATAAAGGTGATCTAATGGTATCTATTGGAGCATGTGTCAAAGACCCTGGAAGCACCCGAAACAACAAAACCGGAAGCTGGAGAACCTTCAAGCCCATTCTAGATAAGGAAAAATGTATTGACTGCGGCAACTGTGTTCTTTTCTGTCCGGAAGGATGCATAAACCAGGAATATGATATAGATTACGATTACTGTAAAGGCTGTGGCATTTGCGCAGAAGAATGCCCAGTTAAAGCAATAAAAATGGAGAGAGGATAAAATGGTTCAAAAAGTTTTTACGTCCAACCGAGCCGTTGCAGAAGCGGTTAAGATGGCCAAACCAGCAGTAGTTCCCGTTTATCCTATAACACCCCAAACAACCATTTCAGAATATCTGGCCCAGTTTGTGGCAGATGGGGATTTAAAAGCAGAATATATCCGAGTGGAATCAGAACACAGTGCAATCAGCGCTGCATTAGGTGCTTCAGGAGCAGGTGTTCGAGTTTTCACTGCCACCTCCTCCCAGGGCCTGGCCCTGATGCACGAAATACTGTTTGCCGCAGCAGGTATGCGGAGCCCCATAGTAATGGTTGACGCCAACCGGGCCTTATCCGCACCACTGAGCATATGGAATGATCAGCAGGATTCCATATCCGAACGTGACTCCGGATGGCTACAAATATATGCAGAAAACGCTCAGGAAGCTCTGGACGCGGTTTTAATAGCTTACAGAGTTGCTGAAGACCCAGAAGTGTTGCTGCCCTGTATGGTATGCATTGATGGATACTTCCTAACTCACACTGTGGAACCACTGGATGTGCCCAGCCAAGAAGAGGTGGATCAGTTCTTACCACCCTACAAACCATACGCATTCTTGGACCCGGAAAACCCAATGTCCATTGGTACTTTCACCGACCCTGAATACTACATGGAAGCCCGTTATGCCATAGAGGCAGCCATGGAACAATCTAAAAAAGTCATAGCCAAGGCCAACCAGGAATTTGCCAAAATATTCGGTAGGGAATATGATCTGGTTGAAACATACCGGTGTGATGATGCGGAGATCATCATAGTAGCCATGGGCTCTGTTTGTGGTACTATAAAAGATGTTATAGACACCCTCAGATCAGAAGGAGAAAAGGTAGGTCTCTTAAAAATCAGGGTGTTCCGTCCCTTCCCCAAAGATGAGCTTAAAGAAATCTTGGAAAAAGCATCTAAAGTTGCTGTAATAGATAAAAACATCTCATTTGGAATGGGAGGAGTGCTTTACAACAATATTAGAGCCACAACCGATGCTAATGCCTATGGATTTATAGCGGGACTGGGTGGACGAGACATAACCCCAGATTACATCAAAGAAATTATTGATAAAACTAAAAACCCCACCGGTGAGGTGGAGTGGATCGGACTCAAAAAGGAGGAACTCTAAATGGAAATCAGTGAAAAAGAATTCCTGGCCCCTGGACACCGAGGATGTGCAGGTTGTGGAGCCACAGTGGGGGTTAGATTAGCCCTGAAAGCACTTGGCAAAAACACGGTAGCTGTTTCCGCCACCGGTTGTCTGGAGGTTATCACCACACCCTACCCTGAAACTTCATGGGAGATCCCCTGGATACATGTGGCCTTTGAAAACGCGGCTGCAGTGGCATCCGGAGTTGAAAGAGCACTGAAATCCCAGGGAAAAGATACCCAAGTGGTTGTATTTGCTGGTGACGGTGGAACCGCAGACATTGGCCTGCAAGCCCTGTCTGGAGCCATGGAACGAGGTCATAACTTAATTTACATCTGTTACGATAACGAAGCATACATGAACACTGGTGTGCAGAGAAGTGGAGCCACACCCTACGGTGCATCCACCACCACCAGCCCCCATGGTAAAGAAAGTTTTGGTGAAGATAAACCTAAAAAGAACATACCCATGATCATGGCTGCTCATGGTGTGCCCTACGTGGCCACTGCCAGCATATCTTACCCTGAGGACTTCATTAAGAAGGTACAGAAGGCCAAAGAACTAGGTGGACCCGCTTACATTCACTTGCACCAGCCATGTACCACTGGCTGGGGTTTTAACCCGTCCAAAACCATTGACCTGGGACGTCTGGCTGTTGAAACCGGTTCATGGATACTTTATGAAATCGAAGATGGAGAATTCCATGTCACCTACCGTCCCCTGCAACGTAAGATGGTGGATGAATATCTAATGGCTCAGAAACGTTTCAAACATCTTACTGAAGTGGAAAGAGAACGTATCCAGAAAAACGTGGATGCCATCTGCACTGAACTCAAAATATAGGAGGCATAGCCTTGGAAAAGATAATTATCCAGCCGGATCTCTGTGATGGATGCCTGGACTGCCAGGATGCATGTGCACGTCTTCACGGGGCTTCAGGGATTCTGGTAAGGGAAGTGGAGGGATCATTTTATCCCATCATCTGCCAGCAGTGCGAAGACGCACCCTGCCAGTTGATCTGCCCAACTGAAGCCATGACCAAAGATGGAATAGAAGAAGCAAAATGTATTGGCTGCGGTTTGTGCATGATGGTTTGTCCCTTTGGTGCAGTGGAAATATACGAACGAAAAGCTCATAAATGTAACCAATGCCCTGATTTAGGAACACCTGCATGTATAAAAGCCTGTTCTAAACGAGCTATAGCCAAAGTGGACACAGTTAAACTGCAAGCGGAAAGGCAACGCAAGCACATCGAGAAAATCACTGGTCTTGGTAAAAAGAATCGTAAAAGTTCAGATCTCATTAACGTGATGACCGCCAACACCCGGGCCAGGAAAGCACTGGACAAGGAGGCCTAAAATGAAAGAACTTGTTTCAAGGCCGGAACTCTGTGATGAGTGCGGGAAATGTGAACGCATATGCCCGAAAAACGCCATCCGAGTCATTAGTGGAGTGCCAGTTTTCTGCTTACACTGTGCCGAAGACCGGGCCCCCTGCATGACAGTGTGCCCAGAAGATGCCATTGAAAAAATCGATGGTGCGGTGATTATTCATGAAGATGATTGTATTGGCTGTGGACTGTGCAGGGATGCCTGTCCAGTAGGAGCCATTAATCTGGATGAATACGGAATAGCCACCAAGTGCAACCTGTGCATCGAAAGGGATGAACCACTCTGTGTTTCTGTGTGTCCTAAAGAAGCTCTTAAAATGAGTTCAGAAGACATGCTGAGTGATAAACGGGATCGTATTGCCAAAGAGTTGGAAAGAGTTAAGATGATCATGAAATACTGATTAAATATTCCTTTTCCAATCTTTACTTTTTTACTCTTCTTTTTAATGTGTTCTAAATTTTAAAACAGACTTCTTAATTTGTTATTATCAATCTTAATTTGTTATATAAACAGATTCTCTGGTTATTATTTCAATTAAATTCTTTTAGAATAATTAAGCTCTTTAAATCTAATTTTAAAACATGCCCCGGGGCTGTTATTGAATTCTATTTTTGCTTCCAGCTGAGTTACCAGTGCATCTATTAGTTTCATACCCATGGTGTCTGATTTACTTATATCAAACCCTTCGGGTAATCCCCTTCCATCATCCCCAACTATGAGAGTTAGTTCAGGAGGAGAAAGTTCATTTTCAGAGGAAGAATATGAATTTTCAGGGAACGAATACGAATCATCGGAGGAAGACAGATCAACTCTTATTTCTCCTTTTTCACCAGGATCGAAGGCATGTTTAATGGAATTACTTACCAGTTCATTTAAAAGAAGACCGCAGGGTACTGCGGTGTCAATGGATATGGATACAGAATCCACGTTTACTATTAATTTAATCAGGTTGCTATCAACATTGTATGTCCTGTAAAGTTCAGCAGTTAATCTATAGATGTAGTCTCCCAGGTTTATATGAGTCATGTCGGGTGAATGGTAAAGACCATCGTGCACCATTGCCATGGACTTTATTCTGTCCTGGCTTTCCATTAAAACAGTTTTCACGTCCTCATCATTGGTATGTCGTGCTTTCATATTAAGTAAACTTATCATGATCTGCATATTATTTTTAACCCGGTGATGTACTTCCCGTAAGAGGGCATCCTTTTCTTCTAAGGATTGTTTAAGTAGGGTTATGTCCATTATGGAAACTAAAAATTGATCAGTGCCTGGTACTGTTGTTACTGTTAAATAAACATCCTTTAAATTACCATTCCGGTCTGAAAATCTAGCTTCATAATTTTTTGGAACCAAATTCTCATTTGATTTTCGTATTTTGTTGTATTCCTTCATTTTCCTAATATCTTCTGGGAAAAAATCTTCCCAGCTTTTTCTACCTTCCACTTGCCCCTTTTTGAATCCAGATAAGTTTTCAAATTCAGAGTTTATTAAAGAGATAATCCCATCTTCTTCTGTACTTATCATGGCAGTTCCAGTGTTGTAGAAGATATTTCGGTACTTTTTTCTGCTTTGCTGGATTTCTTCCCAGGAATGCTGTAAAGATATTAATAAACTGTTAATCCCTCGAGAAAGACCTGATATTTCGTCATTTGATCCGTTTACAGGTAAACGTCTGGATATATCGTTACTTTCTGTTATTTCCTGTACTCGATTGTTAAGGTCATTTATTCTGGATAAAACAATTTTATCCAAAAACATCAGGATAATGAACCCTAAAATTATTCCAGTTACTAAAAAGGAGAAGATGAAATAAATTAAAGTTTCCTGGCCTTTATTTTCAACGTATGGATTTTCAGATAATTTTATCTGAAAAACAGCACGACCTTCACCATCTCGCAGTAATGAATATCCACTTATGGTGTTATTCTCAACCGGTTTGATTATCACTGGTGAACCGTATGAAAAATCACGATTTACATCGTGGAAGATTGGGACCATATCATTATTATTAAAGGGAGTGATTTCCAGGGATAATCCTGGAATTTTTGTTAAATGACCATTTTTTGGGATTTCAAGGTAACGACCCAGTATCAAATTATTACCCTCAGAACCAGTAATGGGATTTGAAGATATTAAGTAGGTGCCTGAGGGTAATAGAAGAATGCCTTTGAAAGGGTTACTTGAATTTTTTGGGTTTATAAGAGAATGATTCTGGGCTAAATAACTTTCCAGTTCATCGTGATTGGATGATGAATTTTCCGAGTTATTTAAGGATTTAAAATACACACTTCCATCTGCTGGTGAGGAAATTATCACAAAATCAATCCCAGTGCTGTTAAATATTTTTTCAGCTTCTGGGTTGAAAGTCTGGCTGATTTCATCATAGAATGAACCTTCACCCAACGTAGCCCACTGTTTATTTATTGCTGCTAGATCATCTAAATCTCGGAATAATAAATCATTCACAGTTTCAAGGTCTTTTTGAGTATTATCCGCCTGGATATCTGAAAGATTCCCCATTAAAAGGCTCTGGGAAATAACATATAGCACTGCAACCAACAGCAACAGTGATATTGACAGAGTAATTAAAGAATGTTTACGCATGTTCACTATATCACCATAATAATACTTCATTGCCTATTTAGGATTTTAACTGCGAATTATATCTTGGATTCTTTTAACTTAGATACTACGAAATTTTAGTGGTTAATAACGAAGTTACTGATTTTAACCAGATTTTTCTGAAGGCCTTAAGCCAGATTTTTCTGGAAATTTATGGAGGTAATATCATCCCAACCCCCTATTAATTCTTTGCTATTTGCATATAATAATTCCTAAATAAGGAACAATATCCCCAAAAACCCCCCAAATATTTAAAATTCCAAATAAATCTGTTCTTAAAAAGTGAATTATAGTTCCAAATTAGCAAATTATTTATATTTAATCCAGTCAGAATTATTTTTCATGCTCACCAATATAACCAAACCCAGAATATCAATGAACAATCCCCGTCAAATGTGGTTTGTCTTGCTTGCTGTATGTTTGGTAAATTTCATGTTCAACTTCTACATTGGCCTGGTGAATGTTTGCCTGCCCACCATTACCGAATTCTTTGGTGCCAGTGTAATGACTGCCACTTGGATCTCCAATATATATCTAATCTGTCTCACAGTGTCGGTGATATTCATTGGTAGAATAGCTGGAATGTGTAGTAGAAAAAAGTTCTTCATGATGGGTACTATTCTATGGTTAACTGCCTCTCTGGCCTGCTACTTTGCAACCACCCCTGAAATGTTAATAGTTATAAGGGGCATTCAGGGTCTTGCAGCCGGTTTTATGGCTGCGGTGTACTACGCCATTCTGGATAAAACATTCCCCTCAGAAAAACTGGGACTGGCAATGGGATGTTTGCTGGTGGCATTATCCGGAGGTTACGCCATTGGCCCCCTGGTTGGAGGTTACATTGCAGCATATCTTGGTTGGCAGACCATATTCCTGGCTGTCATACCATTCGGGATTTTAAGCTTCTGTATATACCTACTTACTGCTCAAAAACCTGAGGCAGATAAAGATCTGGAGCTAATTGAAAGGAAAAAGAAATATGAGAATAATCATCCTCCCTTTTCCCGTAGTAAGATTTATTCCATACTCATCGATTATAAGGGGGCAATTTTACAGGCTATATTCCTTTTCACATTGACCTATTCCCTGATCCTAGCCCAGAAGATGGGCTTTGATATATTTGACACAGTACTGATGGTAGCTGCATTGATATTTGCAGCACTCTTTGTCTGGGTAGAAGCCAAACATGAAGAGCCACTTTTTAGAATTGAAGTATTCCGGAGCATCACCTTCTCGGCATACATCACCGGCCTTCTACTAAACTATATAATACTGTACATGGCCTTTTTTACGCTCCCCTTCTACTTTCAAAAGGTCATTGGCGTGCCAGTGTATATCTCAGGGATATTAATCAGCATTATAATGTTCACTGCCATGTTCCTGTCCATCATTGCTGGTGGACTGGCAGATAAAATAGGAGTAAAACCTCTGGCCATTACAGCCAGCATATCCTGTATAATAGCCACCATTATTATCTACACTTTTCATACTGGAACCGGATTACCACTTATCATTATGGGATTGATTGCCCTGGGTTTCGGTTACGGTCTCTACCAGTCCCCCAACAACAAGATGATCATCTCAGTGGTGCCTGAAATCTTCAAGACCCAGGTATCCGCAATGATGACCCTGACCAAGAACCTGGGATCAGTTCTGGGAAACTGTTTTGCAGGTTTGATTTTAAGCAGTGCCATTGCCCAGAGTGCCTTGAGCAGCAATTTAACCCTGGTTGGAACTCAAGCTACAGAGTTCATGACTGGAATGGAACGGGTATTCTTCTTTGGAGCCCTATGCAGTGTGATACTGCTGGTTTCAACCCTGGATCTTCAGAAGTACTTCTCAAAGCCAGAGCAAACCTGGACAAAAACAAAGGAGACAACTTAAAACCACTGCAAATATCACAATCAGGACAGGAAATATCCGATAACAGGGTGAATATCACCAAAGGCGATATCATGAAAAATAAGCAAATTTATCTATTAGGAATTATTATCCTGGTCTGTGCAGGAATAGCAGCATCATATTATGTGATCATTCATTCCGAAGGTTCAGAAATTAGTATTATGGGATCTAGCACAGTGCAACCTGTGGCTCAGGCACTGGCCCAGGCTTACATGACCCTGCATCCAGATATTAAAGTCACAGTTCAAGGTGGAGACTCTAATGTAGGTATACAGTCTGTAAAGTCAGGTAGTGCCAGTATAGGAACTGTTTCACGGAATTTAACTGAAAATGAAAGTGAAGGGTTAACCCAGTACCAGATTGGAGAAGATAGTATAGCAATTATTGTAAACCCCACCAATCCAGTAAACAGTTTAACCACCGACCAGTTGAGGGATATTTATCAGGGAAAGATCACCAACTGGAACCAGGTTGGGGGAGAAAATGCTCCAATTAAAGTTATAATTCGAGAAGTAGGATCCGGGACCCGTATTGCATTTGAAGATATATTATTCGGTTCCACAATTCCTCAAAATAATTTCACTATAGGAATATCCACCTATCAGGTTATGCAGGATGTGGCAGTCACTCCCAATGCCATAGGTTATGTGTCCCAGAATGCCCTGAACTCGGGAGTTAAGGTGTTGGGAATAAATGGAATGTCCCCAACCGATGAAAACATAGCCAGTGGCAGGTATGTGCTGAAAAGGCCATTGATCTTTTTAATAAAAGGGACAGGCAGTTCAGCTCTTAATGACTTTATTAATTTTAGTTTAAGCCCGGAAGGGCAAACCATAGTTAATCAAACTGAATACAATATTAATTCTAGTAAAGAATATGCGGTTACAGGAATGGGAGTAGGGTGAAGGATTTAATTATTATTGGAGTTAGTTACATCACACGATTTGCTTAAGGATGGGAATGATTAGGAACATTTAATAAAAAAAAGTAATTAAAAAGTAGATGACTTGTAGAATCAGACCAAACATTGAAATATTAATAATACCATAGTAAGTAATTCCCATTATTTAGAAGTAAAAAGTAATTTAAAATTGATCATTCATAAAATTAAAGTAAGACTTAGAGGTGATAATAATGAATAAAAACATGCCAAAAAGGATTTACACTGCAACTGTCCAGGAAACCCCTGTTAAAGATAGTAAAGTGTTGACGTTGGAGGGGGAGCATGATTTTGGAGAGGATGAAACTGTTATTATCATGGCTGAGAAGGACTTCAGCCAAATGCAAAAAATGATGGAACATCAACGTAAAATGATATCCAGCTTTGAAGTCATGCTTGAAGAGATGAAAAATGACGAGAAGGTCAAAATTGGCCATCAGAAGGAGATCATAATGGAGTTGAACAACGAATGTTCCAGATTCATGAATGAATTAACAGATACTCATGGAAGATTAGAGGAAATGTATGGATTATATGATAGTTTGAATGGGAAATATGATGAGTTAATGACCCGGAACTTCAACCTGGATGAACAGCTTAAAAATAAACTGGAAGAAGCAAAACAGATACTGCAAAATGTTTACGCCATCAAAAACCGCCACCCATTGACTTACATCAAAGAACGTATACCTCAATCGTACATTCCCCATAAAAATTCCAGTGAAAACAAAAAACCAAACAAGGATTACAGGCTGAAAAATGATAAAAAAGTAATTTCACCCTAAAATAGAGGATTAAACCAACTAAATATGTATTAAACCTTTAAATTTGGGGTATTAAACCATTTTTCCTTTATTTCCCTGTTAAAAGTCAACTACTGTTTTTCATTAGAGCATTTTTTTTATATGAATTAATTTTTATAACTTTATAAAATCAATTTTATAACTTATAAAAATCAAAAACTTTAGAAACTGTTTATTAGATCATATTACAAATATTTAGCAATGCCAATGATTTATCAATCCCAGGTTGAGGAACTTGTATGCCATTTGTATGAAAAAGCAGCCATTGAACTTCCACCCGATGTTAAAAAAGCCATTAAAAAAGCTTACGACCGTGAAGAAGATGAGACTGCTATTTTAAACTTGGAAGCCATACTGGAAAACATAAAGATCGCCGAAGAAAAGGGTCTGCCCCTTTGTCAGGATACTGGTCTGCCTATTATCTTTGTGAAAATGGGAAAAGTAGAGGTGGAAAACTTAAAATACGGAATCATCAATGGTGTGAAGAAAGCCACAGATCAGGTTCCACTTCGTCCTAATGTGGTAGATCCCCTTACCCGAAAGAACAGCGGGAATAATATTGGTCGTTTCATTCCACAGATTGACTTAGAACTGGTTGATTCGGATGAACTGGAGATTACTATTTTCCCCAAGGGTTTTGGTTCTGAGAATAACAATGCTCTTAAGATGGCCCTTCCTGGTGAAGGTGAAGAAGCAATAAAACAGTTCGTCCTGGAAACAGTACTCTCAGCTGGTGGTAAACCCTGCCCCCCAATTGTGGTTGGGGTGGGAATTGGCGGATCATCAGATATGGCTCTGAAACTGGCTAAAAAAGCCCTTCTCCGGAAAATTGGTGAACATCATCCTGAGGAAAGAATGGCCAATCTGGAAAGTGAAATGCTGAAGATGGTTAACGCAACCGGCATTGGTCCCATGGGTTTAGGTGGTAAGACCACGGCCCTGGATGTTAAAATAGAATATGCGGACACCCATACAGCAGGTCTCCCCATTGGTGTTTGTATACAGTGCTGGGCTGCCAGGAGTGCAACTGGAATATTAAAGTAGAATAAGCTATTAATGTAACAATAATCCATTTATATCTAAAATCATACCCTAATTATCTGTGAAAATCTTTATTATGATTATTTAGCAAAGCAGTTTTTAGGCAATAGATAAAATAGAATAAAGAAAAAACGGATTTTTACTCGAATTAAAAAACAGGGTAAAGAGGGGATTTGAGCAGAAGGATCATTTGTCCCCTCAACAGATGCTATCTGTTTTTACCATGGAACGTTGTTAACAAAACTTTTAGATGGAATTAAACCTTCATCCATTAATTCATCAACCACTGCTGCTACCAGCAGGTATTCCTGGTTAGTATAATCTGCTAAATTGGTTATTGAAATGTTTTCGTTGCTATTAACATAATCTAATATGTTCATCTTTAATTCAATTCTCAAATTTTCGTTTCTCCACTTAATTTTCAATCTATCAATCCTCACGTTAATTGATTATTTTATAAGGGGAGGGGATGAGAAACCCTCCCGTGTTAACATTTTGGTTTTACAAAGACTGATTGTAGGCTAATTTCTATTTTTAAACCCAATTGTACTGTGCGTATGGAATTGTTTAGTTCTGGTACATTTTTAGTTCAAATTCCATTCAAGCACCATATCACAAATTGTGATATATTTTACACTTGAAGTGTATGTCTATCTCATGTTATAATCAATCTCATATTTAAACATTTGGAAAAAATCAACCCCCTAACTAATTGAAAATAAATGGATTAATAACCATTACCCTAAAGAATAAAGAAAAGCAAATTACTAAATTAACTGGTTTTAATCATTTAATCAGCACCATGTGAAAACTTTAAAACCTTATTACAACTACTCCCAGTATTATAAGTGCTAATCCTAATAGTTTAGTTAGTGTTACTTTGTCACCTAAGAAAATTGATTATTATGAATGTAAAAAGTGGAAAAGAAGCAACAAGTGGGACCACCCTGGAAGCATCCCTTGATTTTAAAGCATAATAATAAAACAACTGTCCCAACAATCATCGCATATCCCTTCTAGGGCTATGAAAATCCAGCCACCGGTATTAATATTGGTTACAGGACTAATATCCCAGTTTAACATCAACCATCCCAATGATTGCACTAATAAAGAAACTCCTGATACTTAAGGCCACAGCAGGATCAACATTTTTTAAACCGAATTTTCCAAATATAGGAGCTAAACCCATGAAAAATGCTGCTAAAAGAGCAAAATATAATAATTCATGGAAATCCGTGCATGCTTAATAAATCCATAATTTGACCAATTTTAAAAAAAAAATAAAAAAAATCATTTCTATAAAATGACCAAAGATTTAACCATAAGATATTTACAGGATAAACTTATTCTTGTTCTTCATGTTTCTTATCAATGGTCAATAGCTGCTTCTCACAGGTGATCATGAATATGGTTCTGTCACCGATGTTTTCTGCACGATCTGCTATTCTCTCAAGGAAACGGGCCAGGAATAAGATGTATATCAAGTAAGAGATGGATTCTTTATCCTGGAACATACTTTTTGTTATTTCTTTAAGGGAATGATCGAATAGGTCGTCCACCTTATCATCATCCCGGTGAAGTTCCCTGGCAACATTCATATTTTTTGCTAAAAAAGCAGCCAGACTCTTACTTACCATACCCTCCACTATATCAGCCATGCGCTGCAGGTCAAACATGGGTTTTTCTGGGATCTCTTCATCCTTGACATGGCGAGCAATATCTGCAATGTTAGAAGCCAACCCTGCAATTCGTTTTAAGTGACTGGAAACCTTAATACTGGTTTCAATAAATCTTAAATCTCCTGCAACAGGTTGTTCGGCAGCAATGATGCTCATGGCATCATGTTCTATTTGATAACCCATATCATGGACTTTTCTATTGGTTTCCATAACACTGTTTACCAGTTCTGCATCATAATCTATAAAGGTACTAAAAGCTTCTCTGTAAGCTTTTAGAGTGGCCTGACCCATTTTATCCACTTCATCTTTCAATTCATCCAGTTTTCTCTGGAACCGTACCCTGGGATATCGTTTTTCCATATTATCTTCCACCTACTTTGGATTTGAAATCATCTAATAAATTATCAATGTCATCTTCAGAGGGATCTCTTATCTTATATTTCGACAAAATATCCTCACGATCAACTTCTTCTACTTGTTCAAGTAAAAAATTTATTTCTGCGGGTAATGGCAATTTACACTCCTCATTTAGATCAACGATAGTTGAAAACATATTATCATCCAGCTTGTAAACTTCAATTTTTGATTCTGAACTAATCCGGACCAGATTCATTGCTTTATTTTCATAAGTTTCCTCAAGGGTTTCAATATTCAAATTCCAGGCAGCTACTATTTTTTCACCTTTAATGAGAAGTAAAGATTCATTGCCTCCATCTAAGATCTTAATGTAACCCAAATCAGGTATATGAGATATTTTCAAGTTACCCCTAATTATATGATTGGGATCTTCTGAAGGAAGCCACATTTTTACCTCAATAACATATTATGGAATAGTTTGTGGTGCATGACCTGTTTACCCACTATTGAATAGGCAATACGGTCTGCCATTCCCATTACATGGTGTCCCATACTCAACAAGTTCCTCCCAACCAATATCAAAGAAGTTTGTGAACCGCCATGAGTTAGTTCATCATATTCTAAAAACATTTGATTATAAAAATCCTGCAGATTCACGTAACTTCGAGTTGAACGTTTTAATAACTGTATATCCTCGTTTAAAAGTGCACCTACAGCATCTTTCAACATATCCTGAACAGTTTGGGACATAAACTGAATGTGCGGAGGTTTATAGCATGTACGATCGCTTTCACCAGCATCAATAGCATACCTTGCAATGTAAGCCGAAAGGTTATTTATACGTTCCAGTTCTATGGAAGTTCGCAGGAGTGCTGCTCCCAAACGTAAATCTTTAGCTAATGGTTGGTGTAATCCTAAAACCTTGAGACATCCATGTTCTATTTTATAACTTTCTTTATTGATTTCATCAGTTTTTTCGATGATGTCTCTAGCTAGATATATGTCTTCATCCAAAAAGCTTTTAACTGACTTATCAACCCTTCCTATGGTCTCCCAACTGAATCCAAGAAGTTCATCTTCCAGGGATTTCAATCTTCTTTCCAAGACCAGTGTTATCATTTTAACCAACCATCCTTAATCACTAACCAAACCGGCCGGTTATGTAATCTTCAGTTCGATTATCTTCAGGTTCAATGAAGATTTTTTCAGTGAGACCACTTTCAACAATTTCCCCGTTTAGGAAAAAAGCAGTGTTTTTAGATACACGAGTAGCTTGCTGCATGTTGTGAGTAACAATAATGATTGTATATTCATTTTTCAACTTGTGAATAAGATCTTCTATTTTTGTGGTGGATATAGGATCCAATGCACTGCAGGGTTCATCCATGAGAATTACCTCTGGTTCCACTGCTATGGTACGCGCAATACAAAGTCGTTGCTGCTGACCCCCAGAGAGTCCTAAAGCAGAGTTTTCAAGTTTATCTTTAACTTCATCCCAAAGTGCAGCACCCCTGAGACTTTGTTCAACTCTTTCCCTGAGAACTTCTTTGTCAGTTATCCCCTGAATCCCCAATCCATATGCTACATTATCAAAGATGGATTTGGGGAATGGGTTTGGTTTCTGGAAAACCATACCCACTCTCATACGAAGGTCAACTACATCCATCTTGGGATCATATACATCATCACCATCCAAAAGAACTGTTCCATTCTTACGAAAAGATGGTATTAAATCATTCATACGGTTAATACTACGAATGAATGTTGATTTACCACACCCCGAAGGACCAATGAGGGCTGTAACCTCATTTGTAGGCATTTTAATCGAAATATCTTTAAGGATGTGCGATTCTCCGAAGTAAACGTTTAATTCTTCTGCTTCAATCCTGTACTCCATGAATTATCTCCCCATCATTTTCTTGATGTATCTATCAACTAAGTAGTTGGTAGTTATGGTTATTACTAAAATTATTATCACCAGTACTGCAGCAGTACCATAAGCATTTGGCATGGAAAGTCCTTCTGTAGCTAAGTAATACAAATGCAGAGGCAAAGGCCTGGCAGGATCAAAAACAGATATAGGTATCTGAGTAGCTGAACCAACCGTGTATAAAATAGCCGCAGTTTCTTCAATAGCTCTGGCCATTCCCAGAATGATTCCAGTTATTATACCGGGCATTGCAGCGGGCAACACCACTTTGTATACTGTCTGCCATTTTGTGGCTCCAATTGCAAGACTTCCTTCTCGATATGATTGAGGCACAGCCTGTAATGATATCTCAGATGTGCTTAATATGGTGGGAAGAGCCATTAAAGCAAGTGTTAACCCCCCAGATAGGACACAGAATCCGAAATGGAGGAATACCACAAAAAAGGCCATTCCAAATAAACCAAACACAATAGAAGGAATGGATGCCAGAGTTTGTGTTCCAAATCTGATGGCCCGTACTATTCGACTTTGACCTGAATATTCTGCTAGATAAATTGCAGATAAAACGCCAAGCGGAGCTGCCACTATAACTGCGATGAATGTTACATAAAAGGTTGAAACAATCATCGGAAATATTCCGCCAGCTCTACCCGCGTTAAGAGGGGAGCTGAGTAGAAATTCTGGGGTTAAAACCGGGAGTCCATTAATTAAAATGTATCCTATGATAACCAGTAGCAAAATGAGGGTTATAATTCCAGATACCCAAAAAACCACGTTCATTATACTTTGGGCATTTCTGGGAGGTATAATCCTATGCATACCATTTCCTCCTCAAATTTATTAAATTAATGGTATTAAAACTCATAAGTTTCCCCCACCTATTTCCACCTTACTCTTTACTTGCACATAGTTAGCAATTACCAAAAGGATCATGATAACCAGGAAAAGAATGATGCCTGTAGCAAACAAGGCATTATAATGTATCCCTGTGGCGTAACCCATTTCCAGCGCAATGTTGGAAGTTAAAGCACGTACCGGATCCAAAATTGAGCCCGGTATTTGGGCAACGTTTCCAGCTACCATAATAACTGCCATTGTTTCACCTACTGCCCGACCCATGCCCAGTATGACTGCAGTGACAACTCCTGGAAGAGCAGCAGGGAATATAACATTTTTAATGGTCTGCCATTGAGTCGCACCTAAAGCAAGAGACGCTTCCTTATATTCCAGGGGAATTGATCTGAGGGCATCTTCAGTTATACTCACAATTGTAGGGAGGATCATAACTGTCAGGATAAGTGATGCGGTCAACATGCTGAAACCTGTACCTCCAAAATGAGTTCTCATGAATGGAACAAGTAATATGAGGCCAACAAACCCATAAATTACTGAAGGAATTCCTGCAAGAGCTTGTAGTGTGGGTTTTAATATCCTTCGCATGGAATTAGGAGCCACGTCTGAAAGGAATATTGCACAGAAAATAGCTAAAGGCACAGCCATTAACAGTGCCAGGGCTGTTATTCCAAAGGTTCCCACGATCATTGGCAAAACACCATATTGACCCTGGGAAGGAGCCCACTCCATTCCAAATGTGAAATTAAAAAATCCAACACTGTACAGGGCTGGCATACCTTCCTTGAAAACGAATGCTATTATGAGAACAATGATAACAATGGAGGATATTGCAGCAGCAAATAAACCTACCCGAATCAATTTCTCTTCACTTTTTCGACTCATACTTTTTACCTCATTATCACAGATGACACAAATTATTTCATAAATGGTTACTTATACGGTTGGTTTATACACTTATAGTTTGTTTAAATACGGTTAGTTTATCAGTTATAATTTGTTTAGAGGTGACAAAAACGGGCCAGAGGGGAGTGTAAAATTGAATGTTTTATATGGGGAGCTGATCTGTTCTCAATGGTTATAAACATGTTCTTACCCTTAATCAGAGAGAATAACTGTTCCATATTGAGTTCCCCTGAACCAATGGGAAGGTGATCTCTGCCATGTTGGTTAAAATCATGCACATGGAGTCCTATGAGATTTTTTCCCATTACTTTTATCATCGTATCAAGGGGTGCCCTTGTAAGTCCCAAGTGCCCTACATCCAATACAAAAAATATTTTCTCACCTATTAATTCTTTTAATTTAGCTGCATCTTCAGCTTTTTGGAATATATAATTTTCCCATCCCTCAAAAGTACTGTTAATGTTTTTATAATCTTCAGTTTCTGATATCAAACTGTGTTGCCATCCCATTGAACATTGATTTTCAAGCCCCACCTTCACATTAAAATCATCGGCAAAGTCAGATATCATATTATAAGAATCAACAAATCTTTCAAATGATTCATCTCTGGTTTGTGGAGAATTATCATCTCGATCCATCCATCCACAGTGTAACACTGCATTTTGAATGTCAAGATCATAGCATATTCCGATATCACCTAAAACACCCAGCAAATTTCTTTTCCATTTTCGTTTATCTAATTCTGCCAGGTTGTAATGATAAGATACGTGCAAATTAGCGTCTAATTCATATATATCTAAAAGATCGTTCATATATCTAATGTTGGCTCTTTGGGGTATCCATTCCTTTCCAATTTCAACATAATCCACCCCTAAAGACTGTAGAAAACCTAAAAAAGATCCTAATGAACCACGGAAATTATTATATAATGCTACTCCTACAGTTTTCATTTATTCACCAAAAAAGATAAAAAAGGGAAATGGTGGTTGAACCACCATTTATGTTACACATTTAAGATGTGCTGTTTACCTGTACACCGGTTGGTACAACTTTTTCAGACTTGATTATAGCCTGACCTTCTGGTCCGTTAACCCAGTCAATGAATGCTTTTACTGCTCCGGTTGCGTCTCCTTTAATCAGGAACAGGAATGGTCGCTGGATCTTGTAAGTACCATCCAGTACAGTTGCTTCTGAAGGTGCAACATTGTTTATCTGCAATGCTTTGGTATCTTTCACAGATGCGAATGATATGAACCCAATAGCGTTAGGATCTTGAGCTACTGCTTGCTGCACAGCTTCGGTGGAACTTTGCACGACAGCAGTTTTCACGAAATCAACCTTGGTACCATTGGCTAGTTTACCTAGAACGATTTCCTGAACTGCATCACGAGTACCTGAACCTTCTTCACGTACAACAATGTTTATTTTAGCATCAGCACCTCCAACTTCTTTCCAGTTGGTTATACTTCCATTGAAGATTCCTTTAGTCTGTTCCAGGGTTAATCCAGTGAGAGTGTTATTATTACTTACAATAATCGCAATTCCATCTTTACCGATTTCATACTGAGTTAATCCTGTGGATTCGTTCGCTTTCAATGATTTGGAGCTTGTCCCTATATTAGCTGTTCCATCTTGAACACTCTTAATACCAACAGATGAACCTCCACCTTGAACAGTTATCTTCACGCTGGAGTTCTTATTCATATATTCTGTGGCTAATTTTTCTGCTACAGGTTGTACAGATGTAGAACCAACAATGGTTATTTTCTCCTGCCCACTGCCTCCGGCGAGGACAAAGTAAGCACCAACTATTACTATTATGGCTACTATTATTCCTATTATGTACTTCATCTCCATAAAATTCACCTCAATCTCTACTAATTATCTAGCAGTATATAAAGCTTACTATAAGTGTATATTTTATCACTATTTGTGAACTTTAATAGGTTTTTATTCATTAATATCATCCTTGATATCACAATTTATGAACTCATTTATGCTAAAGGCGATAAATATTTATATGTTAGAGTAGTTAGGGTCTTACATGATCCGTGAGGAAGTACTAAAGGGTATATTCCAACCAAGAACTACTCCCTGGAGAACAGCCATTACCAAAGTGGAATCCAATAAACTTATAACCAAGGGATATCCCCAGGAAGAGCTCATTGGTAATATTTCATACCCAGAAATGGTACATTTATTAGTTAAGGGAGTGCTCCCCACTAAAAATCAGGAAAAAACGCTGCAGGCAATCTTGGTTTCATTCTGTGATCATGGAATCACTCCCCCCAGTACCCAATCAGCACGTTTAATGGCTTCTGCAGGGTCCTCTGTTAATGCATGTTTAGCAGGAGGCATACTTGCTTTTGGTAAAAATCATGCTGGAGCCATTGAAATTGCGATGCGAATGCTACAGGAAGGTATTAAATTTTCAAAAACTAGGAATGTATCTCTAGAGGAAACTGCCCAAAAACTGGTGAAATACTTTTCAGATAAGAGAAAAAAAATTCCAGGATTTGGTCACAGATATCATAAAGAAGATCCCCGGGCACCACGGTTAATCCAGCTTGCCAAGGAATATGATTGCTTTGGAGAACACAGCGAACTGGTTATCCATATTCAAGAGATATTAAATGATAAAAAAGGAATTAAAATAAATATTGATGGGACTAATGCCGCTTTGCTCTCTGACATGGGCTTTAACTGGAGAGTGGGGTGCGGTTTATTCATTGTTGGTAGACTACCCGGTCTTCTTGCCCATATCCAGGAGGAAATGATTCAAGAAGAACCTTTTCGAAAAGTTCTGGATGTAGATGAAATAACCCCCAGAAATGGCATGGTTAACTCTTTTTAATGGATCTATCCAAATAAACTCTTAATAATAAATCTATCCAAATAATTTCTATTTACCTTGATCTAACTATTTTATTAATTCCATTCCATATAACCAATTTAATCACTAACTAAATTATCAACCTTATTTTTAATGTAATTCAAATCTAATTTTTCCTTTTTGAGACCTGCAAGTGAAAGTAAAGCCATTATAATACTAATAATTCCACCCAGCATCACTACCCTGTGCATCCCAGTAGTGAAATCATAGGCCGCTAAATTAAATAACACTGGAGATTGGAGTGTGCTTGGTGCAATGGTAGTGTAAAGTAACAGTCCGGCTATACTAACTGCAAAAACCATACCCAAATTTCTCATGGTAACAATTATACTGGACACCATCCCCGGTTGTTCATCCGGTGCGTTGGCCATAATGGCCCTGTTATTAGGGGCCTGGAAAAATGCTGCACCCACTCCCAACAGACCAAAACGCCATATTACGTCCCCAAAATTGGAAAATATAGTTAATTGAGTCATTGAAAAAAGGGCAATGGCAGATATGAGTGAACCAGCAAAGGCAAGATATCTTGATCCAAATTTGTCAGATAAATACCCACTCATTGGTGCCAAAAACATCATGATTAGGGGTGCTGCAGTTAATACCAGACCAGTAACGCTTGAATTTAAATGCAATACCTTCTGGAGATAAAAGGGCATTATGAAAAACACCATATACATACACAAGTAGTTTAAAAAGAGAGCAATATTAAATGCAGTGAACTTGATTTTTTTAAATAATGACAGATTCAAAAGAGGATTTTTAACACTCCTCTCATTCCAGATGAATAATAAAAACATTGCAAAAGCAGCTATCCCCATAATAAGTGCCATCAAATCTATACCTGACTTTTGCACATGGTTTAATCCATAAACAACCAGGAAAATACATATAAACTGAAAAATAGTGCCACCCAAATCCAATTTTGCAGATTCCCCCTTATTCCTATTTAATATGAAGTAACAAAGTGACAGACTCAATGCACATAAAGGGATGTTAATCAGGAAAATGGTTCTCCATCCCCCAAAATAATCTATTAACCCACCAATAGCAGGGCCCAAAGCCAGGCCTGCGGCTATTGCAACGGCATATATTCCCAGGGATTTACCCAGTTCTTCAGTGGGGAATGATTTTTTCACGATCCCCATGGAAACAGAGATCATCATGGCAGCGGCAATACCCTGTAAAGCTCGAAAAATAATTAAAAAAGATATTGAAGGGGATAAACTGCACAATATAGACGAAAACAAAAAACAAGCCAACCCAACAAGATAAAGCCTTTCATGACCCTTAGAATCTCCCACTCTACCAAAAAATAACACCAAACTTAACATTAAAATAAGATATGAGGTTATAACCCATTCTGATGTTGCAACAGTCACATTAAAAGATTCAGTTATGGAGGGGAGAGATACGTTGACTATCCCTGCATTTATGGGCACTACTACAGTTCCCAGCGCAACCGCAATCAAAATTTGCCATTTCCGATGCAAAGATTGCAAGATTAAACACCTTCATCTAATGAATCTGCATTAATAGTTTTATTCATTCAATCATTACTCCAATTATTACAATTTAGTAAACAATGACAATGATAAAGGGCATGACAATTAAAAGTACAGTTGATGGAATGGTAGATGAGTAAGAAAAATAGGTTATGGCCACCACACTTCAATGGGATAATACAATCCCTCATACTGCTTTTGTATAAAAAAGATTTTCTATTCTGTTTTTTAACTTTCAAAAGTCTGCTTAACAAGTATCCATAGAACAATCCTGCTAGAAGCAAAACTACCACAAATACACATAACAATATAATAATAGTGATTTCATTGGAGAAAAATTTGGAAACCGTAGGGAAAATCGTGATAATAATAATTAATAAACCAGTTACACTGATATCATTTTTTGGTGATGAGAATAGTAGGTAAATAGATAAAAAGCCTAAAAGTACACATAATAAAGTTAAAACCCCATAATATTTCCGTAAGTTCTTTTCAAATTCCACACTGGACATTTGATCTCCAAATAATGTTTAAATATTTTTATTGCTTAAATGACCCCAGATTTTCTTAAATCTCTAATGACACCATAAATTTTAATAATTATGCTACCTTTAAGCAACACCACCTACTTAACACTTGCCATTAGTGTAAATTATTTCACTATTAGAGAAATTAAAAATTAAATATCAACAACCACCCCATTCATCTAATTGCAAAAATCATCACATCAAAGAATAGAATATTCAAGAAGATTAAATTATAATTCATTGGAAATAGTATGAAATAAAGTCCCAGAATATTTAAGCATTCAAAAAGTGCACTTTAAAGAGATTTGGCCCATATTTACATGAAAAACAGATATTACAAAAAAAAATAAAGGTTAAAAAAATTAGAATTTATAATCTATAGACACTACGGGATGATCAGAAGTGTTAGTCTGACTTGCAACTACATTTGAACCCTGTAATAATTGTACGGCGATAGTCCCACTAGTAGTAGCATTATTCTGGACGGTGACTGTAACTTTACCCGGATTAGTGCCTAAATTATAAGTGGCATTGCCAGTTCCATTAATAATACTATGTCCATCAGTATATGCATATTGTCCAGCCCAAGTAGTGTTAGAAATGATTTTTATGGTTACGTTACCACTCTGATTAGAAGAATTATTGTTACTGGTGTTACTAGTACATCCCGAGGCAAAAACTACTAAAACCAAAATAGTTAAGAACATTATTATTTTTTTCATTGTTTCCACCCTTTCATTTTAATAATTCATTTAAATCCTTAATCAAACCCCATCTGAAGCAAAAATCAAGCCCATAATAAGTTGGAATAACCATTATTTGTTATTTTTTGACAAATACCATTCAATTATCATTTTAATCTATAAAAACCTCCTAATCGTGATTAGTCTAATAGATTGTTGTATAATATCTGCTGTATATCTTAATTATTTAATTATCATCTTCAATTTTTCCAAGCAAATTGCAGATCACAATATACGATTAATTTTACACTTGAAGTGTATGACTTCTTAATATTTATACATTTCATTAAGCTAAAACTCATAAGAATTAATTCACAAAAAATCAGGAAAATTCAAAAAAGGAAAAACGTCTTTAAGAAATTAAATTATAAAAAAGAAAAAAATATTTAAAGCCTGCGGAAACGTTCAGGAGTTGTAGTTCGAGGTATGTTCCGGTAGAATTCACCAGCAGTGCCAATTATCTCGATGGATATATCACCAATACGTTCAAAAGCTTTAACAACCCGGGATAATGAGAGATAATAATTGGATCGGTCTTTGTCCATAACATCATCTTCTGCCATTTGGGTGGCAATGTTGTTTAAGGCCTTCTTCTGCAGTTCATGGATCCTTTCCTCATAATCCATAACCTTATCCTTAAGCTCCAGACGTTCATCTAAAAAGGCCTCCATGGATTGATTCACCATTTTCCGTGCAGTGTTATACATGGATTTTAAGGTTTCCATCATCTCTTCATCAATGGGGTCTGACTCTTGCAGGGCAAAGTTAGCAATATGACAGGTATGGTCAGCAATACGCTCCAAGTCATATCCAACTTCTCCCAGGACCATGGTTTTGCTGAACTCTGAGTAGGGATTAATGGATATAACAGTTTCCACCGATGAACGTATTTTTTCATGCATGTTGTTGGAGATATAATCCAGTTTCAGGGCTTCATCAGCCATTACAGCATCATACTGTGACAGAGCTTCGAATGACATGTCGAACTGACGGCAGATATGTTTGGCCATGTCCCGGAGCATGTCCTTTATCAAGAAAGTTCCGGCGTGCTCCCGGGAAGTTTTTTCCTCATCAAACATTTCTGAAAATTCATCGAACTTCTTAAGATCAAGAATGTACGCCCTTCGAACCACCCCTTCCTTGATAAGAGGTTGTAGTAGTTTAGTTACGTATCTTCTGGTTAATCCCAGCTTATCTGCTATTTCATCCTGAGTAGCAGGGTTATCATATAGGATAACCTCCAAAACTGCCTTAAGAGTGGTGTTTTTTGCTCTGTTAGTCATTTTATCATTGCCTGATATCGCCGATTGTATAAAGATATGTTATCATTCCTTATTCGGTTCATTTTCCTCATTTTTACTTTGATCTTCTTTACGTATAATTGTCACTGAATCCTGGATTATGGATACTATCACATATAAAAGCACGGCGACAAGTACTATGGAAATCAGTTCACTGAATTGATGGAATATGGGTGAATACAAGGCAACAATTGGCGAGTTATAATCCACAAATCCAGCCATCAGTTTCACCACTCCCACACCCAGTACTGCTAAACCGTAAATTGGGGGTATACGGTCTGGTTCAAGGAGTGGATAAATCCCCATAATTATTAGACCAACACCAATAGTTCTGAAAAGGTTCCAGTCAGTGGCTGTTTGAATGGATTGGAATAATTCACGAGGACCAAGGTAAAATGAAGATAGTAGATAGATTATTTCTATAGCCAGGATAATGATTAATGGAAATACATAAACAATGCTACGTTCCACCCTTTGAGTATTCAAAGTATTTGCATTTTTTATGGGCTCATGGAAAAAGTGGGTTATCAATTGATAGAGCATCGATCCTAGTACCGCACCAATTATTGTTCCAGTTACTCCCAGTTGAGATGTGGTGTAAGCCACAATCCCGGAGATAACTCCAGCCATCAGTATATCTAAAGTTTTTGACATTCTATCCCAAACTTATTTCATCCTAAACTATACATTTCATCTAAACTGTAATCTATTCAATAATATCTCGTTTTACTCTAAAAATAATTTGTATTAATAATTTATCAAATTTCAATAAATTCAATATTCTATTAATATCCTACATCACAAATTAGCCGAATCAATTTTTTTATATATCACACTTTATGTATGGAGTTATGAGTATAAGAATGAATCACAAAGGATTCATCCCTCACCTCCACCGAATAATGGGCTATCTGTCTTTTACTTCCAGTTTCAGTCTTCACCAAATTAACAAACACTTCACCATCATTAATTTGCAGTTCATTGTAGCTGGAACATATGTTTCCACGCAACCGTTTGGTGGTTGGAGTCCCAGAGTTTAACACCACCATATTATTAAGCATCCACACATTGGGGACATGCTTATGACCATTTAACACAAAATCAACACCGTTCTCCGTTAAAACATGCATTAAATCGCCGGAGTCGAGTAATATGTTCCTTTCTCTCCCAGTTTGAGGTATGGGTATGATGTGGTGGTGGAAAGTGATAACTTTAGCCCGGTCCTCGGGTATTTTGGCCAGTTCAGATTTTAACCAGTCCAACTGATCATGTCCAATCTGCCCGTGGCTAACATCAGCTTCAGATGAATCAAGTCCAATGATGGTGAAATTGGAGCTTTATCTGTATGGACAAATTTTCGTTCGCTGATCATGTTTTCAAAATGAACCAGTCCCACATTACGGGCATCATGGTTTCCAGGAACTATGTGGGTTTTGGTAATGGATTTTAATTCATCAACGAATTCCAGGGCCTGTTCATATTCATGAGCATGACCACTGGCAGTGAGATCCCCTGCAAATATTAAAAGATCTGGATTGCCATCCTCCAACTGAGTCAGGAGGTTGGATTTAAGTCCATCAGAGAATGTACTGTCACCAAAATGCACATCCGATATTTGAATTATTTTTTTCCCCATTAAAACACCATGGATTTTAAAATTGAATTATTTAAAAATAAAAATTTAACACAACTGACCTTTGCAACTTAAATTTTAATCTTGCAGTTAAATTAAACATTGCAGTTAATTTTTTAATTCATTCATGTCTAGAAATGTTTAAAATGTTCCCATGGAGTTGTGGCGGGTGGAACAGACCACGTACTCTTCATTTTCAACTTTGACTGAGTAGTATGCCAGTTGTTTTTTCTTACCGGTTTCAGTGTCCACCAGATTTACGTAAAAATCTTCATCTTCAAAGGAGAGTTGATTGTAGCAGGGCCTGGTTTGTCCCCTCAGTTTACGGGTGGTGACAGTCCCGGAGTTGAGTGTGACCATCTTTTCAACCATCCACACATTTGGAACATGTTTATGGCCATTTAATACTAAATCAACACCATTATCAGTTAATAACCTCATTAAATCACCAGAATCGAGTAATATGTTCCTTTCCCTCCCAGTCTGAGGTATGGGCATCAGATGATGGTGGAAAGTGACTATTTTTCCCATATGTTCCGGGATTTTTTCCAGCTGGGTTTTCAACCATTCCATCTGGTCAATTCCTATCTGACCATCATTGATATCTGGTTCAGATGAATCTAAGCCAATTACAGCGTATTCACTGTCTTTGTCAATGTGCACGAACTTCCGGTTTCCGATCATACTCTCATAGTGGAGGAGGCCCACGTTACGGGCATCGTGATTACCGGGGATAATGTAGGTTTTGGTTATGGATCGGAGCTCATCAATAAAAGCCGCAGCTTCCTCATACTCATGAGGATATCCATTGGTGGTAAGATCACCAGAAACAATTACCAGATCTGGATTTTCATTCACAAGCTGCCCTAGAAGGTTATTTTTAAGTTCATGGGAGAAGTTCTTCTCTCCAAAGTGAACATCTGAAATTTGAATTATTCTTTCTCGCATCTAATCACCAAATATACACTTCAAATGAGTTACATATATGGAGCAATATATTATTCAACATTAATTTCAATAAATTTGGTTTCATTGCACTGAATATATAGTTTACTGAATATTCCACTGATAATATTTCCAATAAACATTTTTAGAAACGTTGCTTCCTATTTAGAGAATTAAAATAATTTAAAAATAAAATTGTAAAAGCCTTAGGGGGGATTCGAACCCCCGGCCTATACCTTACCAAGGTATCGCTCTACCGGCTGAGCCACTAAGGCAGATATTTATAGTTAGACTGTTTTAGTATTTAAACTCTTTTTTGTTATTTAAACTTTGTTTAAATTTGAACCATTAATGATAGAAATTGTGATTAAAAGTGCAGGGGAAGGGATTCGAACCCTCGAAGGCCTACACCAGAGGATCTTAAGTCCTCCCCCTTTGGCCGCTCGGGCACCCCTGCATAACTCCAAGTGGGCGAACTTCATATATTAAGTTAACGGTCCGGGACCATCTAATCAAGCATTTGTAAGAAAAATAATCACAAAATTAATCACAAAATATGTGAACAATAAAAACTAGTGAACAACAAAAACACCCATAAGGTAAACCCCAACAGAATCAGGTAAAACTATAATCTTACGAATCTAATACTGGCACACTTTTAGTGTGTTCATACTTAAAGAATCTTAATGATAAAAGGTAAATTTTATAAATATAACCCTCATTATACTATTAAATAATGAAAGAACGTTTCATCACGTGCTTAATGGGGATTTAAATGAGAATTTCAAAGGAACAATGTGGATATTGCGGAGCATGCATAGCAGTTTGTCCCCAGAATGTTCTGGAACTATCGGGGATGAATATCATCACCCATTCCGGGTGTGAAAATTGCATGTTATGCAGGGTGGTTTGTCCAGTGGGGGCCATTAACAATGGAAAAAATGAGGTATGATGTGGTTGTAGTAGGGGGGCGTGTTGGAGGATCTACTGCCTCGTTATTTGCCTCTAAAAATGGTTTAGATGTGTTAATGGTTGAAAAAAATCAGGAAATAGGGACTCCAGTGCAGTGTGCCGAAGCCACCAGCTCCAGCACCTTCAAAACCCTGAAAATGAAACCATCACCCAAGTACGTCTGTACGGAAATTAAAGGAGCCGATGTATACTCCCCCGACGGTAACCACGGACACCTGGAAGGAGGATATGCAGAAGGGTTTATTTTAGAGAGAAAAGTATTTGATAAACATCTTGCCATAGAATCAGCCAAAGCAGGGACTGATATTATGGTAAAAACCATGGTAAAAAATCTCATACACAAAAATGGGAAGATTTCGGGAGTGGTTGCAGAGCATATGGGCCATGCCATTGAAATTGAAGCAGACCTGGTTATTGCTGCCGATGGAATAGAATCTAAGGTAGCCAAAATGGCTGGACTTAATACCCATCAGACCCCCAAGAGTCTTTGTTCTTGTGCACAGTACGAGATGGTGGGTGTGGAGTGTGATCCCAATTATCTTCAATTTTACTTCGGCGAGAAGATAGCTCCTGGTGGATACGTGTGGATCTTCCCCAAGGGGGATAGCATCGCCAATGTGGGTGTGGGGGTAAGGAGTGATACTGGAACTGCCTACAGTTTCCTTAAAAAATTCACAGATAATATGGACGCCACACCAGTTGAACTTAACATGGGCGGAGTTCCAGTTTACGGACCTGTGGATAAAACCTATGCTGATGGTTTGATGGTGGTGGGTGATGCTGCTGGACAGGTGGAACCATTCACCGGCGGCGGGATCCATGTTACTGCACACTGCGCCCGTATTGCAGGTGAAGTGGCAGCAGAGGCCATTGAAAAGGGAAACACTTCTGGAAATTTTTTGAAAAAATACGAAAAACTCTGGAAAAAAGAAGTTGGTCAAGATCTGAAACAATCTCTTAAGTATCGTAAAATAATGGATCGGTTGAGTGATGAAGAGATGAATATCCTGGCTAAATTCCTTAAAGAACAGGACCTGGAATCAATCTCTAAAATGTCCGTGCTGGGTTTTGTGCGTGACTACCCCCAATTTTTAAAACTTTTAAAGGAGATACTATAGGTAACTTAGCATAATTATAACTTCCACCACAGCCAATAAAATTATGATGATATCATTCCCAGTTCCAGGAGATTATTATGGATTCTGATGTAAATGTTGACCATCTAGAAGAAGAAAGAAATGTGGATGGTTTGATAATAGCCCTTAAAGATCAGAACTATCTCACCCGGAAAGAAGCAGCCCGTGCTTTGAAAAGAGTGGGGGATGAAAGGGCAGTGGACGCCCTTATTGAAGCATTGCGTTACAAAAGCTGGCATTCTGAGTATATTATCCTAAGTGTGGTTAGAGAGAATTCAGCTGAAGCCCTGGGAAAAATAGGGGACACTAAGGCTATTCCAGCCTTGATTCATTCTATGGAAGATGATCCTGATGAGGAGGTTAGGTTAAAAGCAGCATGGGCTCTGGGAGAGATGGGTGATGAAGAAGCTGTGGATGCATTAATCGCTGCCCTGGAAGATAATAATTGGAGTGTGCGAAGAACTGCTGCCAATGCCCTGGGAATGATTGGTGACCATCGTGCTGTGCCTTATCTTATCAAAACCCTGGAAGATAAGGACTGGCACGTGCGTAAATATGCAGCAGTGTCTTTAGGAAAAATGAGGGATGAAAAGGCCATTCCCGTTCTTCTGGAAGCAATGGATGATGAGGATGCAGATGTGCGGTGGAAGGCCATGCTGGCCCTGGGAAAACTTGGTGAAAGTGCAGTGCCTCCCCTAATAAAAACCCTTAAAGACAAAAACTGGAGAATGAGAGCCAAATCAGCCGAAGTTTTGGGTAAAATAGGTGGTGAAGATGCCCTTCATGCACTGATTAATCTTCTTTTAGGTAGAGGCAGGGATAAAAACCGCCATGTTAGGGGTAAAACTGCCGAAGCCCTGGGTAGAATTGGAGATGAACAGGGACTTGAAGCCCTAAAAAGCGTTCAAAAAGATGAATATAAATACGTGAGAGACAAAGCAGACATATCCATCCAAAAAATCCTCAAACCACATAAAGAAGTTCGTATTTTAAATTATGATAATGGAGAGGTGTCTTTAGATTATTCTGAACATTGGGAGATGGTCAGCACTTCTGATGCAAAGAAGGTGCTCAGGGGTTTGTATGCCAATAACTCCATAACTTTATCCCTTAACCGGAACACCGATGTAGCTGAAATTTCATCACAGGAATTTGCAGAAATGCTTAAAGATGTGTTCCGGATTCAGGGTAGTGAAGTAGTAGATGAAAGGGATTTTGAAAAGTATGGGATGGAAGTTTACGAGATTTATGGGGAAAACCATGATGTGACACCCACTAGCATCCTAATTGTATCTTTTAAAAAGAATAATTTACTGTACTACTTATGGTTTGTGGGAGATCCAGTTGCTTTCCAGGAAGCCAGTACCGACATAGAAATTATGGTGGATAGTTTCTATATTTACGGATAAACCGTGAATAATCTACGATGAACTGTGAATATTGAATACATTCAAAAAGATGTTCTTTTAAAGAAAATATTTCAAGACTTTTTTTAGAATTATATTAATTATAATTATTAATTGTATTACTTATTACAGGGTTTATCAGGAAAATATAATTTTATCCGGAAAATAGATTATTAAAAAATACAAGAAAATAAACATAACACAAAATCATTGCCAGCGGATACCTATGAAAAAAGAATATTTAACTAATTCAAACCCGGGAAAGATTCTGATATCAATTTATCCTGCAGATGATCTATTTTTTGCAGTGGGAGTTTATCCCAAAACTGGAAAGATTGTAAGAATCTTTTTACCACTCCCCAGTAAGGAAAAACTTTATGAACAGATTTCCAATGAATTTACGCACTTTGAATTAACTGAAAAATATCAACCACTGGTAGAAAAGATAATCAAAATTTATAATGGTCAGAAAATCGAATTTGAATTGGATATGCTGGATTTATCCACTGAAAAATCAAATGATGATTGGGGGCCAGTTCCCAATAACTTTTATCTTAAAGTGATGAAGTTGGTTTTTAAAATTCCCCGGGGAGAAGTTAAAACATATAAAGAAGTTGCAGAGTCCATGGAAAGTCGGGCATGGAGGGCTGTGGGAAGTGCAATGGCTAAAAATCCGTTTCCACTGGTTATACCCTGCCACAGAGTGGTTAGATCTGATCTGAATCTGGGTAACTTTGGTGGGGGCGTGGAAATGAAAAGAGAATTGTTAGAAAAAGAAGGGGTAAAGATAGAAGGTCTTCGTGTGAAGAGATCCTCATCTTCCTAAATTTACCGGTCACAGAACAGCTATTTTTATTGAAAATAAAAGTGGACGGCTTTAAAATAAAAAGGGAAGACTTAAAATAAAAGTGGACGTTGAAAATAAAAGTGGAAGCTCGAAAATATAAAAGTGGAAGCTCAAGTCATCTGACTTAAACTCATCCACTCTAGAGTTTATCCTGGTATGCTTTCATGGCTTCGTTAAGCACTTCTGTGTATGATAGGTCTTTTTTGAGTTCTTCCAGATCTTCCACCGAGAATATCTTCAGAACATTGTCTTTACAGGCCTCTACACAGGCAGGTAATATCTGATCTTCTGCATCCAGACACAGAGTACACTTCTGCACTGTCTTTTTCTCATCATCTATAACCAGCATGCCTACTGGACAGGCTATCATGCACAAACGGCACATGATACAGGATTCCTCGTCCACTATTAAAGTTCCATCCTCTTCCCGGATGGCGCCTGTGGGACATATTCTGGCACATGGAGCTTTATCAGGGTGACATTGCAGACAGAATACTGGTACGGTACTGGTTTTTTTGGTTCTGGCCACGCCATGAGTTTTCTTACATGCATTGATGCAGTCCTGGCATTCACTGCAGCGGCGAGGATCGATTACCATCAGGGTCTTCATGTTATCATCTCTTCCAATTTCACTCAAATTTTAGGATTGAAGTAGAAATCTTAAGATAAAATATGTTATATCTTAAGATTCATTATTACTTACCTAGGCTTTCTCTTTAAGTTTATCCAAGAAATCTGGTACGCCTGATGAGTCTCGTGGACCAACCAATACTTCCCATCCACTTTCATCCTCAATTTCCCCACTCACCGGGGCTGATAACCCGGGTATAATGAGTGTGCGGGTGTCAACTTTCTCTTCAATCCCAGTTTCTTTTATAAGATCAGCTACGGATTCTGCGTTAAGCTGACCACCTGCCAGGGAAACATCCACAGCACGGCCCTCAGTGTCCAGTACCAGGAGGTAAGCATTGGTTTTGCCTTTAATATCTCCTTCAACTGTGTAGAAGGTGAGGGCAAAATTGGTGGTCATGAGCACTGGTGAGTCTTTGTCCAGATCACCAAATTCGTAAAGCCCAGCATCCACAGCCTGAGGTTTCCTTGGGTCTGTGTATATACCCTGTCTCAGGGTGAGGACTGGTATTAATTCCCATATGTTGGTTCCGTGGAATATGAGCATGTCTGCATATTTATTCATGAGAGTGGCGGCGATGGTTGCCTCACGAATACCTCCCTGTATTTCGTCCTTCTCATATAACCAGGTGAGGGCAGGTATTCCAAGTATTGGGAAGCGGAAGTCTTCATCTCGTTCTTCCACTGCCAGTCGGCGGATCATAACAAAGTTATCCAGACTGTCTCCAATTCCTTCCTCCACAAAGGTTCCAGGATCCAGTACTATGTCCTCTATTCCAGTTTCCCGGAGCGCTCTGCTCATCTGTTTCATTTTCTCCAGGTCGTTGGGGGAGAATATGGTTACAGGGCAGTTGTATTCCAGTGCCAGTGCTGCCATTTCTTCAAGGTTGGCTTCATTAACCGCATAGATCAGTGGTCTTTCATCCCCTACTTTCTCCAGGGCTGCTTTCATAGCCACAGGGTCAAATGAGCACAGTACCAGTGGTAATTTAGCTGTTTTTAGTTTCAAAGCAGCTTCTGCGAATTTTGCAGCATTTCCTGATGCGTTTCTAAGAGCGATGGCGTCAAGGGTGAGCATTTCACCGATCCTTTCGAACTCGGTTTCTTCTATTACTTTAATCCTCTCAGCGAATTCTGAATCACTCAGGTTATCGGATACATCAATAACCAGGGATGTGGGGTTGTAGTAGGTTAGCTCGTAACGGTATAAAACTTCATCTCCACCTATAGTGGTGGTTTTATCACCGGTTCCTATGGTTATCTCTCGGACTGCTGGTGCCAGTAAGGCTTCCAGTTTGGCGAATCCTTCAGAGGATATTTCAGTGCATAGTTCCAGTTGGGCTTCTTTTTCTGAGAGTTTGGTGGCGAAGGCCATGCAGGAGGCCTCTCCACAGGCGGCTTCATCACAGTCTTCACAGTTAGTCTGGGGAAGCAGTCGGTATATATCCATTGCAGTGACTTGCATACTCATAACCTCCTATTCAAGCTCCGTTATCCAGTTGGATATGTCCGGTACATCAGTTGTAAGGTAATCCTTGGTAAAGGTGGAGCCTATTTCGCTTAAAATCTGTACTGATTGTGGGTGCAGCATCATGAAGATGTCCACTCCGCAGAGCATCATGGTTAGTCCTGTGAAGATCTCCCAGATTGGTCCCCGGTAATCTGTGGGACCCCATGCATCGTTTTTCATCCAGGCTTCCCTGGATCCCCATGCATTTGTGGTTCCAGAGCTCATTGGCATCTGCAGATCTTTATCCCCTTTAAGTGCTGCTAGTCTGGTTCGGGTGATAACATCAATGGAAAATTCGATACCATAACCAAGGGCACAGGTAGTAGGGTCCATGACGATGTCTTTTTGAGTTAATCCTTCCTTCATCAGGTATTTGTTAAGGGTTTTCTGCATGTTTATATCAGTTATGGCCCAGCTCAAAACTGCGTGGTTGTAGTCCACTGCAGCTTTAGCCACCCTCTTGTAATCCAAGTCCAGGTTAGCTGAAGCCAGTAAACAACGCTCATCTTCAGCAGCGATGGCGGCGGCTTCAAGGACAACTGGATCCTTCTGAGGATCTCCAGATCCTCCAATAACCAGGGGCACATCCACGGCCTGCAGGACTTCTTCTATGTCCTCAGCAGCCTGTCTTGGTGTTTTGTCCATAACTTTAGGTCCGGTTCCAATTAGGTGTATAGTTACCACATTAGCCCCAAAGTCTTTAACAGCCTTTTTAGCCCAGTCTCCCGGGTGGTCCATAACATCAGAGAAGTGTTCCCTTATAGGGCGTGGTAGCCCTGGCATGGGAATATCAAAAACATCAAAGGTTACCACAGGAGGGTTTGGTTGAGCTTCTTCGAAGCGGTAAAGTGCCTGTTGACCGCCAAGATAGACCGGTTTTCTGGTTCCAGCACCCAGCTGTACCTGGGCGACTTCGCCAGGATAATCCTTTATTGGAGGAACAAAGTCAATGGCTTCCATTGTCTTGATTGTTTCCTGAATTGCAGCCTGTTTAGTTGCTGCCTGCTGCACTACTCTCTGCATTGCTGGCATAATCTGCAATTCCAGTTCCTCAAAATCCATTCTAAATTCGTTGATTTCTATATAGTCAGTTTTTTCCAGTAGTTTAAGAAGTTGCGACATTTTATCCATATACCCACGCCCTTATTTACTTCTAATACGGGATAATATCCCGGATACTGCTTTTACAGTATTGGATTCATCAGGAAGTTCCACCAGGGGTCTTCCCTCAATATCATACTGGGTTACCTCATCATCCTCATAGATTACCCCCGCCATCTCCAAACCAGTTTCCTTGGCTTTTTTCAGGATTTCTTCTTCATTTTCAGTGTTAACCCTGTTTAGTACCAAGTATAATTCCTGGAATTTGATTTCAAGTTCATCAGCCAGTTGACCGATTCTCTGCGCGGTGAGTATTCCTCTTTTGGATTTATCTGTGACCACCAGCATCACATCCACGTTTTGAGTGGTTCGGCGGCTCAAATGTTCAAGTCCAGCCTCGGTGTCAATAATGATCACATCATAATTGGATGATAGGTTTTCGATTATTCTTCGGAGCATGTTATTGACTGCACAGTAACATCCACTGCCTTCGGGTCTCCCCATAACCAGAAGGTCAAAGTTGGGAGTTTCAATTATGGACTCCATTATTTTGTAGTCTAAGATATCCCACTTGTTCATCCCTGCAGGTATCCTGCCCTTGGCAGTATCTTCTTTTAACTCCTCTCTGACATCACCTACTGTTTTGTGGACATCTACCCCTAAAGCTTCGGGTAAGTTGCTGTCAGGGTCAGCATCTATTGCCAGAATATCCTTTTCAGTGTCAGACAGGGCTTTTATCAGGAGAGATGATACCAGGGTTTTCCCGGTTCCACCTTTACCACTTACTGCGATGATCACATTAATTGCTCCATCAGTTTTTCAAATCATTCACCTTAATCATAAGTAGGTTATTAATATCAAGATTTACTTATTTTTTCTTAATAATCACCTTTTCTGCGTATACTTTGGCATTCTTGAAGATTATTTTCACCCCTCCAGATGAAGGAAGGGTTAGTTCCGGCGCATAGGCAACAGGGGCCATTTGCATGCCTCCAGTTTCCAATTCACCCCATTCTTCAGGTGTTTCATTTTCAATGGTGATCTCTTCTTCAGGAGCTTCAGTGCCTGTAGTTTTAATTCGCTCCATTATAGGGTGGCCTTTTTCTTCCAAGAAACTGCGTATTTCCTTAAGAGTAGAACCATCCTCTTCAGTGGGTATCTTATCCATCATATTTTCAGGTATGTATTCTTCAACAGAGTCCTTTATCTCTTTAGGTAGCCATACAATCCGTTCAAAACCACCATCGGCTTGCAGGAATTTAGGTGAACGCATGTATTCCAGGCTGAGCCCGGTGAATCCTTCCACCTGCTTACCCCCAGAACACTGGCCAGCCATTGCAGAGAATGGTATTCCCAGTGGTGTTTCTCCACGGAAATCACGGTCAACGATCCCTATACCATCGAGTTCTGGAATATAGAAGGCAACTGCCTCAAAACAACCGCAGGAAGTATGAGGATATTCAAATACACTGTGTAAAAAGACCCTTTCAACTGTTCCCTGGGAGCGTTCATTTACCACTGCATTAACATTAGTGTACTCCCCTTTAACATCATCAAGAAGGTCTCCCTTCTCAACTTCAAATATAGGACCTTCGGGATCCATTTTCGCAGCAGCTCTACAATCAAACCAATTTATGGCCCCACAAAGGGCGGTTCTGTCGGGGGTTACCACACAGACGTGGGTGGGTGCAAATGATTGACACATCACACATCCATAGAAGACATCCACATCTTCATCAGATAGTTCTCTGGCCCTAGCATCCCTGGTCTGGTATTCTTCCTTGGCTCTGGAAACGAATTCTTCCACCATGGCAGGTTCAGTTAGGATAGTTACTGCAATTGATTCAATCAGTGGGAATTCTTCCTTGAAGAGTATGGATAGTGTTTTTGCCAAATGTTCAAGTTTGAAACCTGCGGCAAGGGCTTCTTTACTTACCCTGCACCATATGGCTTCTCTCTGATTAAGGTGCATGAAACCTTTAACGTAGTTGCAGAGTTCGTGAGTTCGGCGTTCTATTACACCTTCCAGTTCTTTTTCCAAGTGTTCTCCCTGGATTTCAATCAGGATCCCCAAAGGATGGATATCCTCTTCTTGCATGGCATCCAGTTCAGGCCCTATGACTTCGATTTTGCCATCTTCAACATCTTCTTCAACTTGCACCAGCTCTGCGCCCATGGACTTGGGTCCTGCCAGTTCCACAAACATGTTAGCTGCTCTGATACGTTCACCCTCATACATGGGGCTTACATCAACAGGTATATCTTCAAACATCCAATTCCTCCGTTTTACAATCCGCCTTTTTTCATCTCTATGATCAAGTCATTGATTAATGGATTAGCAGTTTATTTACACCATCTCCAATATCATTTTCGCTGAATTGATATTCATCTTATAAACCATAATCTCTTCCAGTTTCATGCTTGTTAAGATTCATCACCCGGTACCTATTTTTTCAAGATAATTAAACCACTCTTCGTCTTTCATGTTAGGGAATGATGCATCTGCATTGGAATGGAAAAATTTGCATATGGTAAGAGTTTTCAAGTGAGGAGCGTAGTGTTTGAGGGTTGACAGACCCTGTGAACCTATGTAATAAACACATCCCAGGAAAATCGCCAGGTCATGTTGTCCCTGACCATTCACTCCCTGCCATTCAGGGTCCTTAAGGAGGTTAACAATCTCCACAACTCCATATGAAATGGGGTTGAGACCTTTATCGTTGAATGCTTTGAAAGCATCAGCAGTGGTAACCACTGGAAGATCCCATCTTTCCGCTATTTTAGTAGCCAACGTAAGTACAGGGTCCTCTTTCACTAAAGGCCCCAGAATTAAAAGAGGCCTTTTAGCCTTTTTAATCATGAGTTCAGCTGTTTCTGGTGTTACCAGTAATGCCTGTTTCGGCCCTGCAATTACTGTGGGTTGCCATGGTATTACTCTATCGTTAGCCATTTAATCACCGTCCATTCCCATTAGAGAGGGTTCCTGGGGTATTTCACGAGGTTCCCATCCCACTTCTTCCAGTATTTCCTTCACATCTTTTTTATAGGTGATGGGAATATCTTTCTCATTACGGACAAATAAATGAACATCTGGAGGTAAAATACCATAATATCTTTTATAAAGATCCATATAATGGTTTAATTTGATTTGTCGCCCTTTGCCCGTGTCTGTTGGTCGGATGCAGAGTTTTGCCGTCATAACTATGGCTTCTCCCATGTTCTCTGCAGCGTAGATCAGGTGTTCTGGTGCCGGTTCACCATCCATTATTTTACCAGTCCTCAGATCCTTGATTTTCCAGGTTTCCTTCTTATCAGTTCTTCCCAATAATAATCGGCGATATTTTGAACCGTGCGGGCCGACCACTACCGGTATACCCCACCGGTTGACTCCGGTTGCAATTGCAGCTGCTTTCTGAGAGTAAGCACCCCAAGCAACACCACACGCTCCGACTCGGTTGAGGATGTAGTCGGCTATCTCCTCGAAGTTGCCTTCCAATGGTTTTTTAGCAAAGATGTTGGCGATCTTTATACAGGCCCCGGATATATGGGCGTTGGACACACAGGAACCTATGTTCAGTAATCCTCGGGAATCAAATTCACCACTGTACTGTTCATAAAGTGTTTTTCCTTCTTCATCACGGTATTCACCAATGGACATTGCCCCACATCCAGTGGCCACCACTATGTAGTTTCTTTCCAGGAATTCTTTTGCCATCTCCGCAACTTCTTTACCACCATCAGGATAGTTTGAACATCCCACAATGGCTATTACACCAGGTATATCTCCCAATACAAGTGGTGCACCTACTCTTCTTATTTCCACATCTTGTACTGGGCCTCGGCCAGCGCGTATATTGAATTTTTCGTCCTTGGCTAATTTTTCACCAGCCTTGGCTAACATGGACATAAGTGGAAGTTCCCGCTCGCACTCCTGTTCACATCTACCGCAGGAATAACATACATCGTTAAGGTATAGTTTTTCAAAATTAGAGAAGTTACCGGTTCCTGCTGCCACCACGGCCTCCATCATTGGTTTGTTGTTGGGGCAAACCCGGTTACACCAGCCACATTCCGTGCACTCCAATGCCAACTTTTGCACTTCATCTAATTCTGGCAATAATTTAAGTTTTTCCCGTTCGGGTGCCAGGATCTTGGCAACTTTAACTGAAACCTCACCTACCTTTTCAGGGTCAAGTATGAGGGCACCTTCAATTTCTTTATTTAATAATTTGGATACAATTACATCAGGATCCTTATCAGTCATATCTGGCAGACCAAGACACATTTTGTCTGTGGTGGCAATTACTGCTGTATTTTTGCTTTGGGCTTCTTCCAGTACATCCGTTCGGATACACTGTTCATCCACTATGATCACATCGGCAACCCCACTGCGTATGAATTTCAGCTGCCTGGACAGAGGACCTACTACTTTAGCCCGGTCATTGTATCTGGAAATATCAATTGCCGCACAACAGATACCGCAAACCTCTAAATCCTCTTCCTGACCTGTTTCATCAAGGTAATCCATTATACTGGCACCGGGAACCACGTTATGACCTATACACAATACTACTGGTTTTGAAGAGTCAATGGTACCCACACCCATCTCAATCAGGGGGGCATCCCCATCCCCTTTAGGCATGTTCAGGGCCACAATCTGGGCTAAATCACCTACTTCCCTTGCCAAATCATCCATAATACCTGAATGGAGTGATTTGGATTCAAAATCAAGGTTACTTCCTTCTTGACCAGTGTGACAGGCAGATAACAGGTGAGATAATTGTTCTTCCACATAACTTATAACATTCTTTAAATCACCGAGATTTTCAGGTTTTTGGCCTATTATAGTTCTGGTAATTGGAGCTTCAATATCTATATTATATCCCAGATCAAGAGGATAATCTTCACCCAGTTCTTCAACGAGATGGTTAATCATGTGTCTGGCATGGCCCGCATGGGCTGCAGTACCAATGTTACATGCTAAAAGAACTATACGTGCTTGCTGAGTTGCAGAATCAATCCCACAAGCTCCTTTCTTGTTCAAGAGGTCGCATTTTCCGAACGTACAAAGACAACACATGTCACAGAAAGGGGCATAGAAGGGCTCATACCTACTAAGTAGTTTAAAGTCCCATGATCTTAGATCTGTGACGTGGGGTTTTGGAGTTGGCCCCATAGGAGTCTTTTTTTCAGATACTGCTCCCTCTTTTTCAACTATTTCGCCTATGGATATTTTTAGATCCTTCTTTTTCCAAAAATCATCCTTGAAATCTTTTGGTTTAGACTTTGGTTTAGGTGCCACAACAATCACCGAATTATTAATGATTTATAATGATATTTTTTCATCTACTGATTAGAACATATATAGTTTGTGCATAACTAATCCTATTTTAAAAACAGTTTGTAATACTATAATAACACTTTCTAAAAAAAATCAAAATATATCCTATCTTTTTACAACAGTGATAGTTCGGAGATTATCAATTATCGCCGATTATATATAAATCTAAGGCCATTCATGGAGATGATATGGTACTTGAAAAAAAACTCGGCCATTGAATTAAAGATTAAAGAAAAAAGCAAGGAAGTTATAACGGTGTAAATATCCTCTATATACAGAATAAACCTAGAGTTTTAAGATTAAACCTTGGGTTCCAATCTTTTTATCATAAATGCCATGAAACCCACAATAGCTGGGAACAGGAATAAATACATTATTAAAAGTAGTATAGGTGGTACAACTGACCCCATAACCGTTGACGCGGCAATGATCATGATCATGAAGATAACTGGGCCCAGTATGGCTACAAACATGTAGATCATGGTGAAGGAGTTGAGTTTCTGAGCATAATCTTTGAGTTTCATTCTCATTTCATATGCAGTGTCATCGGCGATTACACTCAGTGTTTTGGCCAGGTCCCCTCCACTGGTCAGGGTTCGGGTAATCTGGTATATTGCCCGGGTTAATCCTTCGGAGTTAATTCTTTCACTCATATCCACCAGCGCCTTTTCAGTGGTTTCCCCATATTTTATTTCTTCCAGGGCCCTGGCAAATTCTTCAGACAATGGACCATAACCCGACATTGCAACAGAACGCATACTATCGTGCAATCCAATTCCTGCCCTTAATTCTGTGGCCATTTGTCTGAGAGCAAATGGTAACTCTCGTGAAGCTGCTGTAGACCGTCCTCCCATTTTGATTTTGGGCATGTACACAATGAACATGGTCATCAGCAGGATGATGATACCAAACACCAGTCCGATCTCAATACCAAATCCTAGTACCACTATAACTGTGAAGACCACTGCAAAAGAAAGAACACCAATAATTAAAATAAGTTTGGGGTCCAGTCCTGGTTTTTCCTCTTCTTTCAGGAGTTCTTCCAGGGAAGCTTTGCGTACCGCTGCTTTTTTGGCTTTATCTTCATCTTCAACTTTTTCCTTTCGCTCGTATTTCTGGTCAATGAGGTCACGGAAAATCTCAATCTCATCCTTTTCCATCCCCATTTTCTTAATAACTTTACGAGGAGATTTAGTCTTAGAAGCAGATTTAGTCTTAGAAATAGATTTAGAATCAAACGTACTTAAATTAGTTTTAGATTCTTTTTTAGTAGTGGACCTGGAGATTTTAGGCCTTTCAACTTCCCTAATCCTTTTAACAGGCTTTTGCACCCCCTCACCCACCTTCTGAACTCCCCCACCAACTTTCTGGCTGGAGTTTACCGTGAGGTTACCAATACGGTTGAAGACCTTTTTAATGCCGCCAAAGACCATTTATCTCACCAAAACCCTCTTTAATCCATAATCAAGTTTATTAATCCATAATCAAGTTTTACTGTCAATTCCCTTTATTATATCAGCCCATTAATCTATTAAATATTTATAAATTCTATTAAATTATATCACTAATTAAATGTGAACCCCTAATTTTAAAGTATTCTGTCCAGCATTTCGTCTGGATCTTTGTAGTAACTGTTCACACATCGACCCACTTCTTCAATGGAACGGATGTTGTTATCAGCCAGATATTCTAGTACCAGTCTTCTTTTTTCGATTTCCTCTTCAAGTTCAGTTATGCCCACACCCCTCATTTCTGCCATTTCCCGCAGGGTCTGACTGGCAATTCCCACGTACTCCACTTTATCGGTGACGTTATTCCATTCAAACACACGGTTGAGCTGTACATTACCCTCTTCCATTCCCACTACTTCAGCAACTTCAGTAATACGCCGAAGGGATCCTCCTTCAGCACGGTACATCCGGTTCTGCATGATGATGAAGTCCAGGGCAGGGATCATGATATTAGGCACGTTCATGGGGGGATTTATCAAACGGGTGATGGTTTCTCGGGCAGTATTGGAGTGAAGGGTTCCCATTCCAGAGTGCCCTGTGTTTAAGGCTGTGAAGAGGGTTATGGCCTCCGACCCACGAACCTCACCAACAATTACCCTGTCCGGCCTCTGACGAAGGGAGTTCTTAACCAGGGTATCCATGGTGAGTTCACCCTTACCTTCAATGTTAGGGGGGCGGGTTTCCATACGCAAGACGTGAGAGTGGGGTAACTGCAATTCCAGAGTGTCTTCAATGGTTATAATACGTTCCCTTGGGGGTACAAATGCAGCAATGGTATTCAGGGTGGTGGTTTTACCAGAACCAGTACCTCCGGCAATTATGGCATTACAGGGTTTTACACCCATACCATCGGTACACAACCACAGGAACCCTGCCAGGTGGGAGGACATGGTTTTGAAGTTAATTAAATCCACTACAGTCAGGGGGTCTTTTCTAAACTTCCTGATGGTAAGGGTGGGACCATCTGCAGAAACAGGTGGAAGAGTAGCGTTGACCCTGGAACCATCCTTAAGACGGGCATCCAGTATGGGAGTCTGCTGGTCAATACGACGGTTCACCTGCCGAGCTATAACATCGATTATAGCCCGAATGTCATCATCAGAATCAAAAACCACATTGGTGACCATCATCCCAATCTTACGATGGTAAACGAATACCTTGCTACCGGTACCGATAACCATGATCTCCTCAAGATCATCATCCTTGATCATGGGATCCAGTTTTCCGTACCCCAGCATCACCTGGGAGATCTGGGTGGCCAGTCTTTCCACATCTCGAACTCCCCGGGTCCTGAGGAATTGTTTAACCTCTCCTATGAATGAATCTTCATCAATGTTAAATTCTTCGCCCTGGGAGACAGCTACTTCCACCAGTTTCTCCCGGACTTCGTTAAAAATCAGTTCTTCCTTATCCGAAAAATGAGGGACACTCACATTGTATTTGGGGATCAGTCCTTCCTCTATTATCTCCGCCTTTAATCCGTCAGAAGCTTTCCTAACCTTTTTTGCACGTTTAGGCGGTTTTTTCATTATTTTATCTAGGGTAAACTTCTCCTCTTCTTCTTCCGGAACTTCTTCCCTAACTGGAGGTGCCTTCTTCTCACTAGGTAAAGGATACTCCTCTTCTTCAACTGAATCCTCATCCCGGTCTTCTTCAGAACCAAACTCTCCCAGAAGATCCTTCAGTATTTCCTTGCGCTTGTCCTTCATTTTCTCACAATTCACGAGTAGATTATTCCAATAGGCCATTATTCCAATGGACCATATGCCTCTACATCATTAAATTATTCCATTATTATTAGATTAGCTTAATATTATTTATATAAAGTATCAAATATTTAAGTATATGGACATAAAGTGCAGATGCAACCAAGAATGTATAAAAAAACCGCCTGCGGTCTTAGAGGAAATTGGATATATTTATTCTCCCTGTGATAACTGTCCAGAATGGAATTTTAAGAAATTCAAACCATTCAGTGAACAAATTGATCCCACTCAAAAGATGAATGAAAACTGGGGAAGATGCTCCTGTGGCCGCCGACACCTGGATGTGGTGGTGGCTCATATCCTGAGGATAATGCAGGAAGAGGGAGTGAAGGATGAAAAATCCACATTAAGGGATGCATGTATTCCCCTGATAACACCTGCATACCCACTTAAAGATGCACCTTACCTCTCCAAAGACACCTTAGTGATATTATCTCCGGACCTTAATGAAAAATGTTCAAAAAGAATATTTGGAGAAGTTCCTGAAGTTAAAGGTGTGCTTAAAGGAGATATTACAGACACCGTTGGAATTAAAGACAGTGAATTATCATTTAACAAATATGAGCTCCTGGCTGGCTGTGATATGCGTTGTGATCTGGTGCAAACCCCTGCCGGCCCTCTTTGTATCTACAAACATCAGGGTGAGATACATATTGAATTCCCTAAACCTGTATCTCCTAAAATTTCAACCTTAACTCGGGTTATGAGTAAATATGAGGATCCCAAAATATTAGACTGTACTTGTGGTCCAGGAACACTGGGGATAGCTGCCCTTAAATACGGGGCCAGCAGAGTGGTTTTCAATGATATTTGGTATCCGGCTGCCTACACCACCTCCCTTAATCTAGAAGTTAATGGGTTTCCAGTAGAATTATTCCCCAATAATCAGGGACTGGTCGCCCATGGCAAATCATGGGATGTGTACTGCCTGGACATAAAAGAACTTGGATCGGTTTTAGGAGAAAAATTCAATATCTGTGTGGTGGATACCTTCCCAGGGGTAGATACAGCCAGCTTTACCGAGGCGGTAATGGACCTCTGTGATGAAGTTGTGGTTATTTGAGGTATCTATTTAACCCATTCCCATGTACACCACGATTGCAGGAACAATTAACACCCCCATAAGATTGGATTTGTTAATATCCAAGTAATGGGGGAGTAATCCTAGAGCGATGGAGGTTATGTAGGTTACCATGACAAAAAAGAGATTTGCATGTTCCATCACTCCAAATAGAACCACCAGGAAACTCATAAAGATTATAACCGTCCAGGATAGTTTTTCATAATTTATTTTTTGCATGGAATGACTGAACCAATCCCCTAGTTTTATACAGAGCACCAGTGAGATGGAAACTGCAGTTACAGCCGCGAAGATCATGATTAAAAGATGGTTGAAGTCAAGTCCCTGTAATATTTGATTGACATAAACTGCAATTCCACTGCGAGGGTTGCCAATTAAATAAATGGCTATCAGGGAAAAAAGTGCATCTGATGCATTAACCCCACTCATGGCCACCAGAAATCCCTCCCTTTCACTCCCATTATTATCTGAACCACCACTCAATTCCTGGGCCAGAAGGCTTCCCTGGGCAGGTCCCATCCCTGGTAGAAATCCCAGAATACTACCGGCAATTCCCCCTGCGAATATCCCCCTGATAATATCCATATCAACTTCAAAATGGTGGTACTTGTTTTGAGCAGGTAAGATAGATTTTTGGGAAAGACTGTGAAGAAGGGTGCTCACCCCAAAAAGTCCTGAAAATAGGCATAAAAGTGAAACACTTGCGGATAATGGTGAATTCAGGGCGGTCCATCCCATGATTCCTGAGAAAAGAAATAGTATTGAAGACCATATCAATGAATTCAAATCCCGGCTGAGACGTATCAACATGTAAACCACTGCCACTGATAAAATAATCCAGATATACGGCTTTAACAATCCGTATAAAAAGGGTAACCCCACCATGAAGAGGGGTAAAAGTAGGATGGTTATGATCATAGCTCCAAAACCACCCAATGAAACCAGACGTATGGCTTCTTTTCCCCTTCCCTGAAGGAGGAGATGATGTCCTGGCATTACTGAAAGAACTGTTCCCTCTTCAGGCACCCCCAGAAACATGGAAGGAATGAACTCCAGCAGTGCGTGGGAAATGGACATGGATAATAAAAAAACAGCCAGGACTTCAGGAGAATAGGAGTACAGAAGAAAGGGTGATGCCGAGAAAACAAATGCACCTGCAGTGTTTACATGGATTCCTGGAATTAAACCGGTTATGACACCACAGAAGACTCCAATTATGCATGCTGATATAAGATCAAAAATCTTGCACACCCACCATCATGTTAATAATATTAATTATAAAAATAGTATTAATTATATTTATCTAAAATCATCAAGGGGATCTTAAAAAATCAATAATTACATGAAAAATATACCTAAAAGAAAAAAATTACTAAAAATGAGAAAAAAATAATTTAGGAAATGGTTTTTCCTAATAGGAAAATGGTTTTCCTAATATTATTTCTAAGTAAGTTTACATTAACCGGCGTATGTCCACTACTTCTACACTGGCCACATCGTCGATCTGGGCGAAAACTTCCTCTGCCTTCTCAGTCCCACCTTCACCATCATCAACTACCACTATTACATTGAGGGCTACCAAGCCAAAAGCTATTGGTTCTTCCTCAATTTTGTGTAGCTCAGTTCCTTCAGGTATTGATTGAGTAACTTTTTCCTTGATCTGAGCAAGATCCACTTCCGGACTTTCTGGCATTAATTTTATGGTTGCAACTACTTCTCCCATCTTAATTCCTCCAATTACTTGAAATTCCATGGATATTGAATCTCATGAATTTATTCCATAAAAACATTGTGTCTTCTTAAATGTACACAAGTCACTAATCTGTAAATTTAGTAAAAATTAGATTTTTTTTAGATTAATGAAGATTATTCAAAGGACACATATAATATATTAAAGAATATTAGTCTTTTAATAGTCCAAGTCCTTTAATAGTCCATTATAATTTATGGGCCTTTAAATCCGCACTTGCACTGGTATAGGTGGCCGAATGTTCGGCATTTCTGGCAGCGGTACAGTATTTCTTCACATTCAGGACATTCAAATTTCACATAAGTTTCTACAGGTGATATTTCTTGTTTGCATGATGTACATTCTATTTTTTCCATTCAATCTCCTCCGATAAACGTGTTTATAGAGCTTCGCCCTTCTAATGTGGCCATAACCCTCTCGGGGTGTTTGCCATTAACAACATAAGCGCTGGTTTTATATTTAAGTAAAAGCTCAGCAAAGCTCTCATCTAGTGATGTTTCACCAAAATTTAGAAGTTTTTTTGCACTAATTTCCTTGATGAATTGGGCGCCATCCAGTGATGGTCTATGTGTGTATATACCATCTACATCTGTGGTTATTAATAGTTTCGCCTCAAGTAGATATGATATATATAATGAGATGGAATCAGAGGTTACCCTCCAGGAGTGTTCTAGTGGATCCAGATATTCAAGGAGCAGGGATGGGATTAGAACGGGTAATTTCCCTTCATCCCGGACTTTTTTAACCTCTTCCAGGGATCTAACTGCCTCTGCCCCTTTAACTTTATCTGCCAGGAGCATGCCCACTATATCCATGCACATGATGGCAGTTTTATGATGAGTAGTTGGGGAAAAATTCAATTTATGGTGGTACTCCCTGATCTGGTTGGCCAGGTGGCCACCACCACATATTATTAGAACATCTTCACCCACCAGTTCCTGGGCCAAATTGATTGAATATTCCGGGAAGAGACTTCCACCTATCTTAACCACCCATTCCATATTATATTCCCTCCAAACAAGGTTAAACAGGTTAAAACATTAAATAATGTAATTTATACAGAATACATGAGTATAATATATATTATATCTGATAATAATACGATATCATAATATAATTACGGTATTTATTATACATTCATTAAATATTCGTGCAATTTATTTGAGTAATTTATTTGAGTAATTTGAGATCCTGTGTTATTTTATCTACCTTTTCATCCTTCTCCGGCCCTATTCCCAGACCAGTTACGGTGGAGGGGGGAATTTCGGTGTGTCCTGCATCCCTAACAAGAAAACTGGGGATTCCTGCTGCTTTCACCAGTTCATAAACTTCAAATAGTTCTTCCTGGCTTTTAACCTGAACAACTACTTTTTTCCCACCTTCCAATTCCCATTCTCTTATAACCCGCTCATCAGCCTTTTTATATGCTCCTAAACTGGCATGGCACGCCTGGGCAGCTAATTTACCCTTACTCATTTTCAGATCTGCTCTCATTACAATGACTTGTTTCATTTTCTTCCACCAAACAAAAAAGAATTACTGAATCAATTCCTTATATCAGATATAATATAAATTAATGGGTTATAATGTAAATCAATTTCGAATGTAAATCAATCTGGCAATATTATTTTTTAGAAATCATTAGGATATTATTTTTAAATCATAGGAAATATTTTAAATCTCCCGAAATCCTTGGGAACTATTGTACTCCAAAATATTTTGTAAAAAACATTCCTACAAATCATTCATAAGAGTAACTGGAAACAAATTTGTCTCCCCACTTAAAATAAAAAAATAAAAATTAAGTTTTTTGTTATTCTTATTTCGAATTTTATTGAATTTCAAAACTATTTATTATTAAATCAAAGTTAGATTGTTGCCCATCGAAATCCGCTGTTGGTGCACTACAAACAATGTAATAAAGGTTGTTGTTATCCTGCAGGGCCACAAAGCGCTCCTTCTTAGATACACCTGATTGAGTGCTTATGGTATAGACCAGTTCTTTAGAAGGAACTCCGTTTATGGTTCTGTCTTTTTCTGATATTATCTGCCCCCCTGCCGCCAGGATTTCAGCTTTGATGGCTGAAATCGCATCAGCCAATGTGCTGGTGGTTGAAATATGCTGGAAGAAAGCAAGTATCTGGTAATTATCGTTCTGGACGTTGTTGGGGTCTGCTACTGCAGCCAGAACTTCAGAGTTACCCTCAACAGTTAAACTTAACTGATCAGGTGAAAGTTCACTCCAGCCATAAGGATAGTTAAAACTGATTCCATTAGTATCATATGTTTTATAAACGTTACTGGTGCATCCCGATACAAAAGCCACCACCATACAGATACCTAATATCAAAAAAAGATATTTTTCCAGCCAAATCCCCCCTTAAAATGTTTATCAGAATTTTTTGTATAGTATTATCTTTAGATTTTGATGAAATAAATAATTTATTCAATAAGATTTATTCAATAAAACCTATCCATAAAATTTAAAACTATCCATAAAATTCCAATTATTATCCATAGAACAAAATTGAATTCATATCATATAATCCAATTTCTCCTCAAAGGCCCCCAAGTTCCCGCCTATAATAAAATAAATCATTGCTGTCTAAGTCTTTTCCCAACCCTTTCTGGATCAACTGAATAAACTTCCATTCCAGGAATAACAACCCTCACTACTGGAATCTTGATTTCAGGTCGGGTGAGATCGGTGTATAAAACATCATCAAAACCACATTTATCCAGAAGATTCAGGGAAGTTTCAATATCATCTTTAAAGGACTTTTTAGCCATGTTTTTAATATCGGAAATATTTATGGTGCCCTTGGATTCTCCGAACCAGTGTTTGTTAATCCGTTTCATACGCTCATATCCTGCCTTGCGCATGAAAACTGCCCGGGTGGTGTCTTCGCGTGTTCCATGGATCTGGGTAGCTCTGCTTTGAGCCACCTCGGTTAAGGCCCGGAGAGCTGCAACTTCCGGGTCGAGATGAGTTCCCACACCCAACGTTAAAAGTGCAGGGTCCCTGAGCACGGTGTCATCAGATACCGCGGCCATGGTGGTTATTTCCACATCAGCAGTCAAATCAACCAGTTTAACTTCTACACCTGCTTTTTTGAATTTGGATATGATATCATTTATCAGGGGGTTGTCTGTGTTTTCACAGTCCACTTCCATCTTTGGCTGGCGCAGGGCTTCGAAGATGCTCCAGGCATCTCTTTCCACAACTTCAGTTATTCCATGGAAAACTGCCTCTTCTATAACATTACCTGATGCCAGGCCATTGGTACTGGATTTGAATAGAAAACTTCCATTGGTTGGCTGGTATGGATGGTAAACTGCATTGGCGGGTACCAGACACTCCTGGTCATTACCTGCATCAACCGCTATTACCCAATCAATTTCAGTTTTATCTGCATCTGAGGCATTGGCAGGTAAAATCAATGATGATGGATCTATACATCCTTCCATTTCCTTAAAAGAACCACAGATAACTTTTTCATTATCAGATTCCTGCTGTTCAGCAGAATACCTTTCAAAAGCTTCCATCATTGCCGAAGCCTTGGCTTGTGGCTTGGTAGCCCCTTTTCCAGCGTAAATACTCACTGCACCCTCTGCAGCACCCGGACGGATGGCAGAATAGACAGGTATCCCAATACGATCCAGGTGGGTTATTTCAGCTATTCTGGTAACTCCGGCAACAGAAAGCTTTCCCTCTACCTTTTCTATGGTTTCTTGAGGGTCACGGCAACGGTGGGTGCCTCCGAAGTATTTTACTGGAACTTCTTTAAACATGTTAATCCTTACTTAAGATTCAGCTAGTAATTATATCGTAATTTCTATATCGTTAATCGCATATAAGAAATAATATAGGGATAAGCCATCATTATGAATGCTATTCCCGTGGTAACGACCCATATAACAGGATTCCATTTTAAAACTTTTGCCCCATCTAACATGAAGACCGGGAGCAGGTTGAAAAATGCTAAAAAGCTGTTAATGGTGAAACCCAGACCACAAATTAGTGTTAATATGGGTGAAAATGATACAAATTGAATTAAAACGAAGAATATTGCTGCCAGGGCTATGTTAGTTAATGGGCCGGCTATGGATATTTTTCCGTTTTCTTCCTTGGAGATGTACTGTCCGTGAATGTATACCGCACCCGGAGCTGCAAATACAAATCCTAGGGCTGCTGTTACTATGGCCAGGACAAGTCCTTGAACCCAGAGCCTGTATTCTGCATAAAAACCATATCTTACTGCCATAAATTTATGGGCCAGCTCGTGAAATACGAATCCAAATCCCACTGCCACCAGTGTGACGGGGATGAGTGAAATGAAGTCTCCCTGGTTAATATTCCGGAATACATAAGCAAAAACCCCGGCAATAACCAGCATGGAGATTATTATGTCCCTAATCTCATGGGATGTGAAGTTAACCATAATATATTAAAGAACCTCTCTTCATTTATAAATGATTTCCCCCATAGCATAAACTGTTCATTAACAGTAAAATATACTGAAGTTTATTGAGATTAAGAGTATTGATATAAAAATCAAATGATTCTTAATTGATGAATAATATTATTTACAATGGATTTTATTTTATTATAACTAACTAAATCAATCCATAATAAGCTTAATCAACTCCTCCCTGAAAATAATGATATTTTCTCTCTTTTAAAGCACCCTCCCCCAGATTGTTTAGTGAATGGCTAATAAATATTTGGAGAATTATTTAAATAATCTCAACCAATAATACTAAATTAGAAACAAACGAAATTAGAAAACAATACTATTAAATTTAGAGTTACATGTTAAATTTAGTATTTTCTCAAAATATTACCTGATGTTGATTTGTTTAAGTAAATATCAACACACGATCCAATAATGGTGATTTACACGAATTCAACTTGCGAATACTGTCAAATAGCCGGAGGATACGGGAAACTTATATGGGAAACAGTCCACTGGAACGTATATCTGGCACCAAGCCAACGTTATCTTGGAACCTGTGTGGTGGCTCTTAAAAGGCATTGCAGAGATCTTTCCCAGGTAAAAAATGAGGAATGGATTGATTTTGCATTGGTGGTGCAGAAACTGGAAAAATCCCTGGAAAAAACATTCCAGCCTACCCTCTATAACTGGAGCTGTTTTAAAAATTCAGTTTTCAGGAATGAAAATCCCAATCCTGAGGTTCACTGGCATTTCATACCCCGTTATCAGAACCCGGTGGATTTTGAGGGGATCAGTTTCCATGACCCTGATTTTGGATATATTCCCCTTCCTGAAAAAAGAGAAATTCCAGGGAAAGTCATGGATAAACTCGCCCTAAGAATTAAAGATAACATTAAATAAGAATAAAATATCTATTAAATTTCATAATATCATTAATATAATATTTTTTTAATAATTATGAGATCATTTACAAGGTTAGCCTATGAAAATAGATGAAATAATACAAAAAATGAATCAGGAAAATTTCAACTCGTTAATTATCCTTAAACCCGAAAATATAGCTTACGTTACCGGTTTTAAACCTTCAAGCATCTCAGTTTTAATATTAAAAGAAGAACCATTACTTTTATCCTCAAAATTAGACCTGGAAGAAGCTCATCAAAAATCACACCTCCCTGTGGAGGAATTCAAATCCCTTGATAAACTTAAAAAAACCTTGAAAGAAAGTCACCCTGGAAAGATGGGTGTAGAACATTCCATGACTGTAGGAATCTACCAAAAATTTTGTGGGGATTTTCAGGTAGAACTCACCGACCTGATTGAACAGTTCAGAGCAATCAAATCTACGGATGAAGTTAAAAAAATTAAAGGGGCCATCAGGATTGCTGAGAATTCATTTGAAAATTTGGATTTTTCAGTGACTGAAGATAACCTGGCAGCGCAGCTGGAGTATAACATGCGCAGTGCAGGTTCTCCAAGCCCTTCCTTTGAAACTATTGTGGCTTCCGGATCAAGATCAAGCCTTCCACATGCTACCACCACATCTAGAAAGGTGGAAAGTCCAGTAATGATAGACTGGGGTGCGTTATATCAGAATTACGCATCTGACATAACCCGGACTATAATCCATAGTGAAGAAGAGGAAGAAATTTTTTCTATAGTCCTGGAAGCACAGAAAAAAGCCATAGAAACCATTAAGCCTGGTGTGAAAGCGTCTTACATTGATAAAGTGGCCAGAAATGTTATTGGAGAATATGGATACGGGGACAATTTCATCCATTCCACGGGACATGGAGTGGGTTTGGAAGTTCATGAAAAGCCATCATTATCCGTCAGGAGTGATGAAAAACTCAGAAAGGGAATGGTGGTAACTGTTGAACCTGGAATATACCTTGAAGGGAAATTTGGAGTTAGAATTGAAGACATGGTACTCATTAAAAACCGGGCCAAAGTCTTAACCAGCCACCCCCGAAAAATTATCGCTTAAAAAAACACCGAAGATTTTGTATTCTAGTATTTCAATAGAACTGGCATGAAATATGGTGATGGGTAAATTCGTATATCTGATAAGACTATTCGCATATTTATAAGACAGATTAGAATATATATTATAATACAAGATAATAATATAACTAATAAAGCCATACAGATATACCAATATAATAAATAAAGGTGAGAAAATGGCCATCATACCTTCTGCGCTTTCCCCCATATCTAATAGTATTGATAATGTTTTCCCTGACAAATACTTGGTTCGTCTGCAGGAAATGCTGATTCGTTCCGGTATGTATGTTAAGGCCTCTGATCTTTTAACCCTAATTGTCGGTGCAGGAATCTTACTGGGTATGATCGCCCTTGTAGCATTTCTCATAATGGGTGTAGATCCATTAGTAGGTTTTATTCTTGGTTTAATTGCTCCTGGCGCCCTTATATTTACCTGGATTTTTTTTATGATGGAAAGGAGAGTAGATTCCATTGAACAGGGTACTCCCGACTTTTTAAGGCAAATCGCATCACTTTTAAGATCAGGAGTAGGTGTTGAAACCGCCCTGGAAGACATATCCAAACATGGAGAGGGCCCTCTAACCGACGAA
>Ga0209340_1000189_pt1 | contig 82793 bp, 79 predicted proteins | sample EPASupsiteSAE323_FD_187266 | JGI IMG/M metagenome (GOLD analysis project Ga0209340, IMG submission 187266) | Bioremediated contaminated groundwater from EPA Superfund site, New Mexico - Sample SAE3-23 (SPAdes) (version 2) | ecosystem: Environmental > Aquatic > Deep subsurface > Groundwater >...
TGTAGGCGTTCTTCATCTGTTAGATGTTTATTCTTAGGCATTATACACACTCCTGATCACCCGCAAGGCATTAAAATAATAACTCACAGGGCGATCAGAAGAGGTTTTATTTCTAAGATTAAATGCAACCTCTACTTTGTAAGATTAAACGCAATCCTTTTCCCCTGGCAGGGTTGCATTTACTTTGTCTATTGAGGCCTTTCCCTTTTTCTCCCCACTTTATGTGAAAAGTATTTCTTGATTGGGTCCATTTTTGCTATAATACTAAGATAGTGTTTTAATAGGCAAGGAGGTATCGGTATGGCCTTGACCATAAAGGAAGTCGAGCATGTGGCTATGCTGGCCCGACTCACTTTGAGTGATGACGAAAAGCTTAAATTTGGTGAGCAACTAAGCTCCATTCTAAATTATGCAGATTCGCTGAATGTCCTGGAGACGGACGATGTCGAACCGCTGACCCATATTTTGCCGGTCCACAATGTCTTTCGTACTGATGAAGCAAAACCCGGCATGCCCAGAGAACAGATCCTTTCTAACGCTCCTCAAGCCGAAGAAGGCCAATATAAAGTCCCCAAAATAATGTAGGGGGTTAAGCATATGGAATTATATGAACTTACTGTACATGAACTGCAGGAGCGATTAAGCCGCCGGGAGATATCCTCCGAAGAAATCGTAAAATCAATTTATTTGCGTATACATGATGTTGAGGATAAGGTTAAATCATTCTTGACTTTGACCGAAGACCTGGCTTTACAAAAGGCGCAGGAAGTTGACAGAGTCGGGAGCTATCATAGTATTGCCGGTATACCCATGGGTTTGAAAGACATTTTTTGCACCCGGGGGGTTAAGACCACCTGCGGCTCTAAAATACTGGCCAACTTCGTGCCACCGTATGACTCTACCGCTTCCCGCCGCTTGGATGAACAGCAGGGGGTTTTGGTGGGAAAATTGAACATGGATGAATTTGCCATGGGCTCTTCAACTGAGAATTCAGCGTTTTTCTCTACCCACAATCCGTGGGATCTGGAAAGGGTGCCGGGAGGATCGTCCGGCGGGTCAGCGGCGGCGGTAGCGGCCTGCGAGGTGCCTTTTGCTCTGGGAACCGATACCGGTGGTTCTATAAGACAACCAGCCTCGTTCTGCGGGGTGGTGGGGATGAAGCCTACATATGGACGGGTATCCCGCTGGGGGGTCATTGCCTATGCCTCATCGCTCGATCAGGTGGGGGTATTCAGTCGTGATGTGCGTGATTGCGCTTTGGTTATGAAGATAATTGCCGGACACGATCCTCTGGATTCAACCAGTGCCGACGTAGAAGTCCCTGACTATGCCGCTTGTCTGGATGGTGATGTAAAGGGTATGCGTATAGCCTACCCGAAGGAATATCTCCAGCAGGGGGTTGATGATGCTATAAAAGAAGCCATAAAAAAGGCTCTGCTGAAATATGAAGAATTGGGGGCCATAGTTGAGGAAGTATCCCTGCCGCACAGTGAATATGCACTGCCTGCGTATTATCTGGTAGCCCCGGCCGAAGCCAGCGCCAACCTGGCCCGATATGACGGGGTTAGGTACGGTCATCGAGATTTCGAGGCCGGGAGCGTGGTGGAGATGTTTTCCCAGTCACGGGCTCAGGGCTTCGGGGACGAGGTCAAAAGACGCATAATGCTGGGTGCTTATGCCCTAAGTTCCGGTTATTATGATGCTTATTATCTTAAAGCCTTAAAGGTGAGAAGGCTGATTGCCAATGACTTTGACAGGGTATTCAATGATTTTGATATTATCGTATCACCTACTACCCCCAGTACTGCATTTAAAATAGGTGAGCAGTCGGGAGATCCCCTGACTTTATATATGAATGACATATTGACCGTTCCGGTTAATATGGCCGGCTTGCCGGGAATGTCCGTACCCTGTGGATTTGACCGGGGTCTGCCAATAGGCATGCAGTTGATTGGCCGGGCTTTTGATGAAGGGACCTTGTTCAAGGCGGCTTACGCTTTCGAACAGAATACCGGTTTCCATACCATGAAACCGACACTGGGGGTGAAATAATTGGGTAAGGACTTTGAAATCGTGATCGGCCTGGAAGTACATGCCGAATTGAAGACCAACAGCAAAATATTTTGCTCATGTTCCACCGCTTTCGGGGCTGTACCCAATACCCAGACCTGCCCGGTCTGCGCAGGTTTTCCCGGAATGCTGCCGGTATTGAATGTCAAGGTTGTGGAGCTGGCGATAAGGACAGGTTTGGCTTTGCATAGTGAAGTACCCGGAACCTGCAAATTTGACCGCAAGAACTATTTTTATCCCGATCTGCCCAAAGCTTATCAAATATCCCAGTTTGATCTGCCGGTATGCAAGGGTGGATACCTGGATATCGATGTGAATGGACAGGAAAAGCGCATCGGGATAACCCGCGCTCATATGGAGGAAGATGCCGGCAAACTGGTGCATCAGGGCGATATCAGTACTACGCCGTTTTCCCTGGTAGATTTAAATCGCAGTGGGGTGCCTCTTTTAGAGATAGTATCCGAGCCGGATATGAGATCTGCTCAAGAAGCACGAGCATATGTGGAAAAATTGCGCTCTATCTTGCTTTTCGCCGGAGTCTCCGACTGCAAGATGGAAGAAGGTTCTCTGCGCTGTGATGCCAACGTGTCGGTTCGTCCATTCGGCCAGAAAGAGTTTGGAATCCGGGCGGAGATAAAAAACCTGAATTCCTTCCGGGCTCTCGAAAAGGCTATCGAATACGAAGCGAAGAGACAGATAGAAGCTACCGAAGATGGAGAAACAATTATTCAAGAAACCCGCACCTGGGACGATGAAAAACAGGTTACCCGGTCAATGCGCTCTAAAGAGGAAGCTCACGATTACCGGTATTTTCCGGAGCCGGATCTCCCACCCTTGCATATTAGTAGGGAATGGGTGGAAGAGATCGCAAGCCTAATGCCGGAACTGCCGGAACAGGCTCAGAAACGTTTGACAGGTGACTATGGTTTGCCGGTCTATGATGCTGCTATTCTGACATTAACTCCTGAAAGTCTGACCTTTTTTGACCAATGTCTGCTTGTTTATCCGGATGCTAAAACTATATCCAACTGGATGATGGGCGATTTAAGTCGTCTCTTGAATCAAAATAACCAGGAAATCTCTGATCTAAAATTCCAACCTGCCGACCTGGTGCAGATGCTTAAGCTTATTGATGAGGGAACGATCAGCGGCAAGATGGGCAAGACAGTTTTTGAGGAGATGTTTGCCAGCGGCAAGAGTCCGGATATTATTATTAAGGAAAAAGGTCTGGTGCAAATTTCCGACGAAGGGGCTCTGTTGCCGGTTATTGAGGATATAATAAATGCCAATCCCAGGGTGGTAGAGGACTATAAAAACGGTAAAGACAAGGCTTTCGGTTTCTTTATCGGGCAGATAATGAAGTCTACCCGAGGTCAGGCAAATCCGGCCATGGTCAACAAGTTGCTGAAGGAGAAACTGGACAGTCTAAGTTAACCACCCATGGCCGCAGGCCACAACCACCCATGAAAATGGCGGCATTGTGTCATCCTGAGCATTAGCGAAGCAACCTTAATAGTGCCGCTTGCGGCGCATGTGTAGTCCCCGTAGGGGGGATCTCTCCCTCAACTGTAGGTAAGATTCTTCACTTCGTTCAGAGTGACAGTAAGGTTATTTTCTTATGAAATTCTGACAAAACCAAGTAAAGCTACTTCTATTCTTAAAATGATAATGCTGCGTGCAGCGCAAGGGGGAGGAAATTTATATGACCTGGACACTTATGAACAAAGATTGGTTTCGAGAAGAAGGAGCCAAAGTTAATATCGTGGATACAACCTTGAGGGATGGGGAGCAGACCGCGGGTGTGGTCTTTTCCAATGAGGAGAAGGTGCGGATTGCCCGTTATCTGGATGAAATTGGCATTGACCAAATTGAGGCCGGTATACCGGTAATGGGAGGATTTGAGAAAGACTGTATAAAAGAGATTGTACGCCTGGGCCTCAAAACCAGCATCATGGCCTGGAACCGGGCGGTCATAGCTGACATTAAGGAATCGCTGGAATGTGGGGTTGATGCCGTAGCTATTTCCATTAGTACTTCAGATATCCATATTGAACATAAGCTGCAGACCACCCGCGCCGATGTCTTGGCTCGTATGTCGGATGCGGTCAAGTTTGCCAAGGACAACAATCTTTACGTATCCGTCAATGCCGAGGATGCTTCTCGATCTGACCTGGATTATTTGACTGAGTTTGCACTGGTGGCCAAACATGCCGGCGCCAACCGCCTGCGCTTTTGCGACACCGTGGGGACCCTGGATCCTTTGACTACTTTCAGGTATATCAAGACGCTGCATGATGCCATAGGTCTGGACATTGAAATGCATACCCACAATGATTTCGGTATGGCTACGGCCAATTCGCTGGCCGGCATTTATGCGGGCGCCAACCATGTGGGGGTGACGGTAAACGGTTTGGGGGAAAGGGCCGGAAACTCATGTTTACAGGAAGTAATCATGAGTATGAGGCATTTATTAAAAATAGACGTGCATTATAATACCACCCTGTTTCGGGAGGTGGCCCAGTATGTGGCCGAGGCTTCCGGGCGGGTGTTATCGGTGAATAAACCTATCGTAGGTTCCAATATATTTGCCCACGAATCGGGAATACACGGCGACGGGGTCTTAAAGAACCCGCTCACTTATGAGGCTTTCCTGCCGGAGGAAGTGGGTTTGGAGAGACAGATGGTGATAGGCAAACACTCGGGTTCTGCTTCCATAAGAGCCAAGTTCCGGGAGTACGGGATCGAAATTAGTCATGAGGATTCCGAGTTCGTGTTGGCAGGGTGCAGGCAGATGTCCATTGATAAAAAGAGATCTCTATTTGATAAAGAAATTGTATGCATATATGAAGAATTATTGAGAGAGAGGGAGAAGAATTGAGTAAAACCATTGCCGAGAAGATATTGTCCACAAAGAGTGGATTGGATGTCCGGGCCAATGACATCGTAGTGGCCGATCTTGATTTCGTATTGGGTCAGGACGGTACCTCGGGACTGGCTATCCAGGCATTTGAGGCTATGCATGCCAATCGGGTTTTTGATCCGGCGAAGATCGCCATGATCATTGATCACAGCTCCCCCAGCCCCCTGGCCGGGGTATCCGCTTTGCACCACCAGATGCGGGTATTTGCAGAGCAGCAAAAGATCAATTTTTATGACATAGGGGATGGAGTCTGCCATCAGCTGGTGCCGGAACAGGGACATGTAGTTCCCGGCGACTTGGTCATCGGTGCAGATTCTCATACCTGCACCTACGGAGCCATTAATGTATTTTCCACCGGGGTCGGATCTACCGATCTGGCGGCAGGATTGGTTTCGGGTAAGCTATGGTTTAAGGTACCCGAGACCTTCAAATTTGTTCTTAACGGTCAACTGCCTGCCGGAGTACACTCCAAAGACCTGATCCTATATCTTATCGGTGATGTCACTGCGGATGGAGCCACCTATATGGCCGCCGAATACGTGGGCGAGGCCATTAATGCCCTTTCAGTGGAAGCCCGCTTTAGCATCAGCAACATGGCGATTGAGATGGGCGCCAAGTGCGGCCTGATGGAGGCCGACCAAAAGACTGTGGACTGGGTGGCAGCTCATAGCTCAAGGGAATTCAGCCCGGTAAAAGCGGACCCGGATGCTGTGTATGCCAAAATCAAAGAATACGATGTATCGAAACTTGAACCCCAGATAGCCAAGCCACATACGGTTGACAACGTATGTCCCATTGGAGAGGTACTGGGTACTCCAATTCAGCAGGGGGTCATAGGCACCTGTACCAATGGCCGGATTGAAGATTTGCGCATTGCAGCCGGTATTTTAAAGGGTAAGAAGATAGACAAGCATACCCGCCTGGTAGTAGCTCCTGCTTCCCGTCAGGTGATGCTGCAGGCCATGCGGGAAGGGCTCATAGAAGTATTTATCGAGTCAGGCGCCGCGGTCGTAACTCCTGGTTGTGGACCCTGTGTAGGAACCCACAACGGGGTGCCTTCGGATGGAGAAAACGTGATTTCTACTGCTAACCGCAACTTTAAGGGACGGATGGGAAATCCCACCGCCTATATATACCTGGGATCGCCGGCCACCGTGGCAGCATCGGTATTGTATGGGAAGATTAGCGACCCGCGTGAGTTTGTCCGATGACTAACTCGCTCTAAGACTCCCGCCTTTATGGGCAGGAGTAAGAGCGACTAAGTCCCTGGATAAGTGCGGCTAAGCTTCAGATGGAGTCAAAACCCCACCTGAAGCAAGTCTTACTTTATCCGATGACTAACTCGCTCTAAGACTCCCGCCTTTATGGGCAGGAGTAAGAGCGACTAAGTCCCTGGATAAGTGCGGCTAAGCTTCAGATGGAGTCAAAACTCCACCTGAAGCAAGTCTTACTTTATAAAATAGAGGAGGATCAGAATGGAATTACAGGGGAAGGTTCATAAGTTTGCCGATGACGTAAATACCGATTATATAATATCCGGTCGACACAAATTCAAGACCCTGGATATGAAAGAACTGGCCAAACATGTAATGGAGGATCTGGATCCAGACTTTTATTCCAAGGTCGCAACCGGTGATTTTATAGTGGCCGGCAGTAATTTTGGCTGCGGCTCGTCCCGCGAACAGGCTCCTCTAGCCATAATAAACGCCAATATCAGCGCGGTTATAGCCAAATCCTTTGCACGGATATTCTACCGTAATTGCATCAATACCGGTTTACCTTTGATTGAATGTGATACAGACAGCATCGATGAAGGGGATCAGCTATCAATAGATCTGGGCGCCGGGGTTTTGCATAACTTGAGCAAGGGCGTAGATATACCTATAACCCCGCTGCCGGCGGTCATGTTAAAGATACTCAACGATGGTGGACTGGTGGAACACTTTATTAAATACGGCGGATTTAATTTCGACTAGATGACAAAGAACGATAGACGCGGATAACGCGGACTCTTATGATTATCGCGGCTAGGAAACATCACTTTATTATTATCAGAACATTTAAGGCCATAATTAGGAGCATTTTGCGGTGTGAGGCATGCCTCCCCCGCTTACCTATCCAAATCCCGGTTAGAATATCACTTTAACTACTAATCTTGAGCATTATTTTCTTGAGAAAAAGTCTGCGTAAATCCGCGCCCGCAACCTTAAACCGTGCCGTTTACGGCACATCGGGAGTACCCGAAGGGTGAAGGGTCAGCGTGTGAGCAAAGCGAACCAGCGTCTATCGTTAGATCTTGAAAATTGTGAAAAAAATTTCTTAAGGAGGATATTATGTCAACATTACAGGGAGAAAAAATAGTAGTAAAAGACGGGGTATTGAATGTTCCTGACCATCCTATAATTCCGTTTATAATCGGTGACGGAACTGGTCCCGATATCTGGGCGGCAGCCGTACGGGTGCTCGATGCGGCGGTGGACAAGGCTTTTGACGGCCAAAAATCTATTGTATGGAAGGAAGTTTTGGCCGGGGAAAAGGCCTTTGATTTAACCGGGGAATGGCTCCCTCAGGCCACACTTGATGCCATCAACGAATATATCATCGCCATTAAAGGCCCGCTGACCACCCCGATCGGTGGAGGTATACGTTCTCTGAATGTAGCCCTGCGGCAGAAATTAGATCTATATACCTGCCTGCGTCCGGTGCGGTATTTTAATGGGGTTCCTTCACCGGTAAAACGTCCCGAGGATGTTGACATGGTAATTTTCCGTGAAAATACCGAAGACATCTATGCCGGTATCGAATACCAGGAGGGATCAGCGGAAGCTAAGAAGCTATTGAAGTTCCTTCAAGAGGAATTAGGGGTTGATAAAATCCGTTTCCCCGGCAGTTCCGCGCTAGGTATCAAACCGGTTTCTGAAGAGGGTACCAAACGACTGGTACGGGCGGCCATCGACTATGTACTGGCGGAAGGGAGAAAGAGCTTAACTCTTGTACATAAGGGCAATATAATGAAATATACCGAGGGAGCTTTCAAACAGTGGGGATATGATGTGGCCGAGCAGGAATACGGAGATAAGGTATTCACATGGGATGAATATGACCGCATCAAGGAAAAAGAAGGAGCCAAGGCGGCTGATACAGCCCAATCGGAAGCGGAGCGGGCCGGTAAGATTATTGTTAAGGACGCTATTGCGGATATATTTTTACAGCAGATCCTGACCCGTCCCTCGGAATTTGATGTAGTAGCCACCCTTAATTTGAATGGCGATTACATGTCGGATGCGCTGGCGGCTCAGGTAGGTGGAATCGGTATTGCGCCCGGAGCCAACATCAACTATTTAACCGGACATGCTATTTTTGAAGCCACCCATGGTACGGCTCCCAAATATGCAGGACTGGACAAGGTGAATCCTTCCTCGGTTATCCTGTCCGGCGTGATGATGCTGCAGCATTTGAAATGGAATAAAGCGGCGGATCTGATTATAGCTGCTATTGAAAAGACCATTGCCGGCAAGGTGGTAACCTATGACTTTGCCCGCCTGATGGAAGGGGCAACCGAGGTTAAATGCTCCCAGTTTGCCGATGACTTAATTAAGAATCTGTAAGATATAATTGGAAACCAGTTGATGGGGGAGGAAAGTCTGAAATAAAGGACTTCTACCGGGGGAATAAACCCGTATTGTCTTTGGAAATATTTCCTCCCGCATTGATTGTCCCCTGAAACATTTTTACTACCCTGGATAAATTAATGAGCATTCATCTATATACCATGAATAAGTGGGCCCAGATCAGCGTGATTTATGAAAGTGTAAGTCACTGAAAGTAATCGCTTACATTACTTCAGTATTTAAATGATTACTGGCCTGTTCGGCCAGAACCTTGATTTGGTGATATATATCGCCCATGCGGGAAAAATCCTTATTCTGGCTGGCTCTTTCGATATAGGAGGCCAACTCGGATATCTTGCTGAATCCGTACATACCCGCAGTTCCTTTGAGACTATGGCTGATATGTTTAATACTGTCAATATCTTTCCGCTCCAATGCTTTATCTAAATCCTGCAGCATTTCGTCCAACATTTCCAAGAATTCCGGCAGAAGCTCGGCTATCAGCCTTTGGGAGAAGGGATCTGTAGTTTTCCTTTTTATTAATTGATTTTTTAAATAGGTTCGGATTTCTTTTACCAGAGTCTCAGATTTAAATGGCTTGGCCAAATAGGAGGAGCAACCGCAGGCCAAGCATTTTTCACGATCATCATTGAGTGAATTGGCGGTTACGGCTATTATAGGCAAATGACTCCAGGATGGGTTTTGCCTGATAATTTGAGTTGCCTCATAGCCGTCCATGATCGGCATCAACATATCCATTAGAATTATATCAACATTTTTACGCTGCAGGATGCTCAGACATTCCAGGCCATTGGATGCAGTAACAACTTCAAAACCGTAATTAATTAGCATTTGGGTCAAAAGCTTTTGGTTTAATTCATTGTCTTCTACCAGCAATACCGATACCGCAGTAAATTCAACCGGGAGATCATCACTGGCTGCCATCTGGCTGCCCGGTTCCAGGATATTTTCGTTCTGCAAATCGGGAGCCATAAGCAAGGGTATTCTAATACTGAAGGTTGAACCCATCCCCACAGTGCTCTCAACCCATATTTCTCCCCCCATTAAAACAATAAGTTCCTTGCAGATATACAGCCCTAAACCGGTTCCGCCGAATTTCCGGGATGTAGAGGTATCCACCTGGGTGAAATAATCGAAGATATGGTTCATATTCTCGGCGGGAATGCCAATACCCGTATCGGCTACTGAAAACAGAAGCCAGTGCTCGTTTGGAGTGGAATCATCCAGCCTTGCACTAAGTTTGATTCCTCCGCGGGGAGTGAATTTTACAGCGTTGGACAAAATGTTGACAATTACCTGGCGGAATTTAACCTGATCCAGGAGAACCGTGCTGGGAAGATTGTTATCCAGGTCTAATTCCATTAAAAGCTTTTTCTCATGAAGATTAGCTTCGATAACACCGGTGGCCTTTTTAAGGATTTCTCGCAGATTAGTTGCTGAGGGAGTAAGTTCGATCAAACCGATATCTATCTTGGAAACATTAATTATATCGTTGATGATATTCAAGAGTTGCTCTCCGCAATCTCTTATAATATCTACGCTATCCGTTTGTTTACGGTTGAGACTACTATGTTCCAGTAAATCCACGGCGCCAAGAATACCTATCATTGGAGTACGTAGTTCATGGGTTATATTAGCCAGGAAATGGCTTTGCGCAATGCGGGCGGTTTCAGCATTGTGGCGGGCGGCGGTTAAATCACTGATATCGTAGGATACTACGGTCATTAGGCTTTGACCATTATACTTATCCATAGTATCAACCCGATGCATAAGGGTTCTTTTCTTGCCATTAATTATAATGGATTGCTCTTCTTTCCAACTTTTGCCTGAAGCAAGCCAATCCCAAATATTATTTATTTTATCTTGAGTGAAGGGAAAATCACCCAGGCCAATACAACCATTCTTGTCAGTCTTAATACCTAGCTTAAGGCTGGCTTGGTGGTTAAAGTATATTATTTCCCCACGATTATTAATGACCACAATACTTTTCGGCAAATGATCCAGAATATAGCTGCGAATATCCGCTTGCTCTGGAATTTGTTTATGCCGCTCGGATCTGGATGATGCCGGCCAGGCTTTCATAAACCGCAGGTTAGTATCAGCTATATTTGCAGTACTATGGCTTCCTGGGTCTATATGAGTAGAAAAAAACGGATATAACCAGAGAAAGCTCAGTAATAGCGCACCCTCAAGCAGGCAAAAAGAAGAGAAGTCAGCTAACGTGAAAATTGATCGCCAACTGTGCATAGGCGCGATTAGAGCATAAAAACTATTAATCCATACAATTATGGTAATGAACAAAAGTAAATACGCTAAATAGGAGATAATTTTCCCCTTTTTGCCGGTCCACATCATGAGTCCCCCTTATAAATTGCCATTTAATGGCATGAAATAGGTTCAGCAAGAATATAATACAATATTTGTGCCGAGAAAAATGTCTTCTTTTGCCCAGTTTTAAAAAAATTTTTGATAAAATCCTAGCGAATTAAATCTAATAATGACCAAAATCAGGGATTGTAGTAGTTTCTAAATAAATAGTTTGATTATTAGACTATTGAACGAGGAAAATGCAAGAAGAATTTATAAATTAACGTATATAAAAACGAAAAACTTTTATAACAAAAAAATAAAAAGGAAATTAGGCAGGTTTTTAGAAGAAGACGATGGAACTAAATACAAATGGGAAATTTAAGCCGCAAGCCAAAAACGGTTTTTCCATTCGAGCGGTTCTTGAAGTCGGGGAGTTAAAAATATTGAGGAGGAAGTTGTCTTGATAAAATTGAAAGCCATACGCCCAATATTAATTATAGCTTTACTTGTAGCTGCTTTTGCCTGCAATGCCTTAATGCCTGGAGCAGTTTTGGGGGTAGAAACGGCTAAAGTGAAAGCAAGTGTTAATATTAAAATAAACAATAACCTTATTGTATTTTCGCCTAATGATCAAGCTCCGGAGGTCGTCGAACAAAGAACCTATGTTCCGATAAGAATTATCAGCGAAAATCTTGGAGCGAAGGTTGTATGGAAACAGGACTCTCAGCAGGTAGTCATAAATCGGCTAACTACGTCCAACATCTCATTACCTGCTGCTAAACCAGGTGAGATCCAAATAATAATTGACGGGCAGGTTTTAAGTATTCCTGCGAATTACGGTAAAGCGTATGTAACTAACAACCGGGTAATGATACCGTTGAGCTATGTGAGTCAGGCCCTGGGCTGTCAAGTAAATTGGGTACAAAACAGCATGACCGTAGATATTAAATCTGCACCGGTGCAAGGTAGTAATACCTCCCAGATTAAGCCCGTTCCGGTATCGGCTGACAATCAGCTATTGCAGAATTTGGCCCAATATCGAAGCAATTTGAAACTGACGGACGGATCGGTAATCAGCTCCGAGAAATTACTAAGCACTGATGCTTCAGCATTCAGCGCGGAGCAGATGGCCGTTTTTAGAACCTATTGGGAACAACTTAAAACCTATCCGCAGACGGTCACTATTCCCGGAGGAATAGCTTTAAATACTGGAGACTTGAGTATAATGGGTAATTCTTATCTGAGTGCGGAACAGCTGAAAAAGTGGATTGCCGGGGAAACGCCCAGAATCAAGGCCAATATGGCTGCGGCAGGGGTGCAGTTCAAAGCCATACCGGAGTTGGCAGACCTATATATTAAGATTGGGGCCGAATACGGAATAAGAGGTGATATTGCCTTTTGTCAGGCTGCCAAGGAAACCGGCTACTGGCAGTATCAAGGAGATGTGCAGGCCGGGCAGAACAATTACTGCGGATTGTGGGCTACAGGCAGTCCCTTGAGCGGTGATGAATCTCTTAATGGGGCTGATAAGACCCGGGTTCGTTTCGAGGCCGGGTTGCACGGGGCTACCTTTGCATCCCCGGCGGCAGGAGTTGAAGCCCATATTCAGCACCTTTACGCCTATGCTACCAAAAATCCCTTGCCAACTGGCAAGGTGCTGGTAGATCCCCGTTTTATCCTGGTAAATCGAGGCATAGCACCGACCTGGCTGAAGCTGAGTGCCCGTTGGGCCGTTCCCGGAACGACCTATGGACAGAGTATCATCAGCAATTATTGGATTAAAGCTTTTTAGAGTATGTTGACACAACAAGGGGACGTTTTGTTTGCCCGCTCGCAAACAAAACGTCCCCTAAGATTTTATAAGCCGGTTCTACTTCTTTAAAGCCATGGCTTTGCGGTGCAAGGAACCAAAGGGAGCACCTATAGGCAGTACTGAAAAGCCATAATGAGTGTTTAGTACGGTAGCGGCTGAACCATAGAAAGAGACTATTGAAATGGCCATTTCGGAATAAGCGGCCAGCATATGCCAGGACTCGCCTCCGCAAAGATTGTTCATAAAGAGGCCCAGGAAAAGCAGATCGATCAGGAAGAAAATTATGAAAAGAACCTTGTTAGCCCCCATGGCGCCGACGGTCATAAAGACAGTAAAAATAAAATAGGCTAAAAAAGCAAAACCTAACTGATGAGCATCAAAGGCAGCACCTTTACCAATAGCTCCAGAATTCTGCATCCACCAGGTCATGCCTACTGCGAACCAGAAGAAGCCATACCCGCAAAATGCGGTAGCGCCAAAAGTATTGTTGTGTTTAAAATCCATAATCCCGGCCACAAACTGAGCGGCCGCGCCCAGGAAAATAGCCCAGGGAATCATATAAGCAACGCCGTGAGTGATATCCAACTTCTGGGAGGATGCGACCAGAGTTACCACAGCAAGTCCAAACAGTCCCAGCGGAGACGGATTGGCCACCAGTTCCTGTATATGTCCTGAAACCTTCATTTCATTACCAGCTGACATAATAACCTCCTAATAAATAATAGTTTAGATTTGCATCGACCAGTTGAGAATTACGTTGATTATCGCCCCCTCTTCAAAAAGCATAATTACAAACGTATGTGAAATTCGACACAAGTATTAAAAATCCTTGTTCATTTTTAAAAAAACATGAAAATTATTTTTCCTGCCAGAGTTGCATTAAGCCGTAGAGATGGAAGAGGGTGGCATTAAGTTCAAAAGCGAGAGGGTTTTGGCAATCCCGGTCAGCGGACAGAAAATGATTATTATAATCTTCTGTAAGATTCTGGTTGACTTGTTTAGATGCAATTAGTTCATATAGATTATTTCGTTCGACCGTTAATTGATCGCGAAAATTCTTGATCGATATTTTATTTTTATTAGGTTGTTCGGTCTTTAAATCCAGATATAAATAAGCCGCGCGCATGTCCAGGGCGATCTCCAGATGCTCCGGCAGGTCGCAGGAAAGGCTATCAACTTCCAGAACCGGCTTGGCTGCAACGGGCAATGCGGGAATTCCGTCACCGGTGCGGGGGGCCAGTTCATAAATACGAAATCTTATCCGATTTTCGCCATGATCGGGATAGCTCAAGGTAGAACTTCTCAGATTAAAAATATGGTATAGGCCTGAGCAATCCAGTTCCAGGTTGGCGGTATCAAAAGGTATTTTTAGAATGTCATTACTATATTCATGCCGGTCGTATTTCTGCAGGTAGAATTCGTAGGGGTAAATTAGGCTTTTTTGCCCGATAGCGTATAAGCCTTCGGCAGCCGCAAACTGCAAATTGTCTGCAACTACAATGTTAGTATTCGGGACGAGGGAGGCCCACCAATTTTCGACCGGGAGAAAATTAGATTTATCTGCGGTTAGCAGAACCAGATCCCAGTTCCATTCCTGAGGAGAGTAAAAATCATTTAAAATTGCTTCGTTAAAAGGCAACGGTAAGACTGCGGGGAAATAATTTTCCAGGGTAATACCGCCTGTTTCCGTAATACTCAGTAAAGATAGATCGGCCTTTTTCTCGTGAAGATGTATAATCATGACATCGCCATCCGCTGGAAACTGGGGGTTGTGCAGCTGGTAACCGCATAACAGCGCGATTGGTCTAGGCAGGATGCTTACTTCGGCAAGACCGAGCATTTCCTCCATAATATCCAGAAGAATTCTGCGGTGGTTCAAGTCTAAAATGTCTGGAACGGATAGGGCGGCCGATTCCACCACTAAACGGCTGGGCAATATATATTCCCGGTATAAATGAAAAAGGTATTCATGCAGAGCTTGAGCATCCCAGCATGAATTGTCGTGTGTCGCGGACGGATTTATGCCTTGAACCTTAACCTTGATATAGGCATCCGTCACGGATCGGGTATTGTCCCAGCAGATAAGGAAGCTGTATGTATTTCCCAGGTCTATAGCGATATTCATATAATTAACCTTTCTTTGCTATGACGATCCGGGGTATGAGTTCTGTCTGTAATTCATTCAGGCGAATAATAAAAATATCGCCTTCTTCATATAGAATCCGACCGTCGTTGACATCTTCCGCAGTAGTTTCTATAGATAATTTGTCCAGCATATATGAATAATCAGCCGGGAACAAGGCGCCGGAAAAAATGGGGATTTGCTTGATCTCCAGATCCATGTCAGGGTAATTGCGCTTAATAATGCGGGGATCAAGCTTTTTCTCCAGTTCTTCCTTAATAGCAATAAGCAAATCCAAGCTGGAAGCAAGCATCCCTATAATTACCCGGTAATGTTGAACTGCACCTGATTCATATTCCGCTTTTTCATCTAAAATTTGAATTTGGCTTTGCAGGAGATCAATTTGGTTCTTAAGACTCTCCATTTCAGCGGCCACAATTATTCCCAGGGAGTTAATATTACTATCAAGCTGCAATTTAAAAAACTGGAAAGGCTCAGCCAGTGTCTTCCGGATGCTCTGACTGTGCAAAGCATATTCGGCCTGGGGGGAAGAGGCCAGGCTGTTGATCAGGTCTTCCAGGGTTTTAAGGCTGCGAAGACTATAATTGACCAGTTCCTTAAGACATTTCCCATCGGCACCGGTCAGGAAATATAGATGATTGAGCAAATCTCTCTCCCCACGGGACTTATATTTTAAACTTTGCTCCAGTACATATAGTAATGACTTCAGCCAATCCTGAAATTGCCCTGCGGCTTGAAGGCTGCGCCCCCGCTCATTTTTCGCTTCTTCCGGGCTGATTGATCCCAGATACAGACGGAACAAATTTTGAACATGCTGTTTATACCAGGAACGTACTGGGGGAGGAGATTTCTTGCCGGCCCAGGCCTCATCTATTTTCTCCAGCTCATTTAAAATGCTCTCGATTTCCCGCACCGACAACTGCTTATCCGATAACTTGCTCAACAGATCAACAGCCATATGCCAGCCGGCCAATAAACGGTTAAGATCACGAACCTCTTTAGAACCGTCAGCTTCCCAAGAGTTGATCAGAGGACCCAGTACTGCATGAGCAGGATATTGTTTTAAGGCCCGCAGCAGTTGCTGGTCTTCCAGAGGCTTTTGCAGCCTGTCCATCAGAGCCCTAAATGAATCCCACCTGTTAACCAAATCCTTAAGAAAATAGAGCAATTCCGCGTTATACTGGGAATTTCCTTTACCTGATAAAAGCTCGGATCGCTTGATCTCTTGTTCTCTGGCTTTTAAGCGTGCCACCGCACTTTTAATCTGATTATAGAGCCGGGCATATTGCTGGAGATTAGATAAAATATCAGTTTTCAGGGTTGCTTCCTGACGGCTGATATGGTACAGCCTGCTGGTCTCCTCGGCTATAATCCGTTTATATAGGGGGAAAAACCTGTTGTTAAAATTTTCATAATAAAAGGAATTCAAATCCAGAATATAATTCTCCAGATCTTCCAGGCCGTAATCCGCTGTAACCTTACTGCTGTGGAGATCTAGTTCTTTTCTTAACTCCTGCAGAAAGTTGGATAGTTCCATCCAATGTTCTGCAATATCTGGTGTGCTTACAGTCATTACATCACCCCCATAAAACGACCCAGTAACAATTGCCTCTGTAAATATCCATATTCATGGCTATGAATATCTGCACGGAGTTTATCCGGACTGGTTTTTCCAGATAAATCAACCTGCAAAATGACCATTCGTTCCGCCATTTTGCGGGTAGACTTATCGACTAACGGTCCTAAATGCTCCAACAGCGGTTTGTTCAAAAATATTGGGTTCGGAATCCACTGGTAAAGTTGCTGGTAGGCCTGCAGAAGATTACTGGCCGATTCCCGGCTCATCGTAATCCTTGCTTCTTTCAGCCACCAGCGCAGCACATCCATTATTACCAGGGATTCGTGCGGCAGGCTGGTTCTCCTTTGGGCGGCGGCCTCCTCGAATACGGTCTGGTCATCGCTGTCGGCCTGCTCAGTAGTCTTCAGCAGGCTTGAAGCCACCAGGTCATCCGGTCGCCGGTTAAGAATTTTTGCGGACTTTTGCATAAGCTCGTAGTGGGCATAGCGGCGATCACCCTGCAGACGGGCCAACACAACAGCATAAATGTCCAGGTACAGGATGGAAGCCGGGTCAGGGGAAAAACCCGGAAAAAGCATTCTATAGATATCCAGGGCACAACTATGAGGCTGTACCGGATTGCTCAACAAAGCATATAGCGGGACTGCTCTGCGCAGTATTTGGTTGATCTGTTTATAAAGCATCTCCTGGTCGAGGGGGAAACTGGTTTCATAGGGACGTGGTGTTGCAATCAGTTCCGCGATTATAGACAGAGAATCAGCCAGCAAACCCGCTTTAAAGAGCAGGTCGCTGCCTTCTATAAGAGCGGGCCAGTACGAAAAACTCATCGGTTCAGCCGCCTGCAGAATCTGCCCTTTTTTTAGACTTGTTATGGCCGCAGCCATTAGTTTGATTTTATCACCATAAATTGTGGGGAAATCACGATTCCAAGGCCCCAGCTTAGTTAGCCCGTAATGATCCTGGCGGTTATCCTGGGCTATGCGGGTCTGCCGGGTGCTAAAGAGATCTCGCAATGCCAGGTTGCCGGTCCGGCTAATAAGATGGGTGCATAATTGATCATCCATGGCGTTTATAAGATCCTCAAAATAGGGATGAAGGTCATCCCGGTACATATTAATTAAAAAAACTAAATCCTGGGGCAGCGGATGGCGGGGAAGGATATCATCCTTAATATATTTTAGGAAAGAGGCTATGAAGTTCGGCGGGGACTCCTGTAAACAGTTGATTACTGAAATATTATGCATATTCCGGTACACAATTGTGAAAAAATCGTCTTTCTTATCCCCATAGTATAGCGAGCGCTTAATAAAATAGAATTCTTCGCGGCTGTTCAGTAGGCAGGCTTCCGGCTGTATTACGGCAGTTCTACCCGCCTGTCTTAAGCGCAACTCATCCTGCCAGAAGTGAAAAACATCCTCCTGAGCGAGTGCGTCATTAAATTCGTCTATTATGACTCGCATCGTTTCATTCCTCAACATAGCTCTCATAAAGAGTCAGATTCAAGACTCGGCAGGCATTCTTTGCCTTCCTAGCATCATCTTCGGTTAAGAATATATAGTAATAGATAGATTTCTCCTTGTTGGTAAAAATACCTGCCAGGCAGTCTCCGGATAGTATTTCGATTTTATCCTCCCCGGCCTTAATCCCCCGCAAATAGCGTATGCTCTGCAAGCGGCTGACGAAGGAATAACGGCCGATCCTATCGAAATGGCTTTTAAGACCTATTTCTTTGTAAGGATTGGCTCCTTCATATTTGCATATTAAAGGTTTTTTACGGGGTTCAGGCAAATCAAGGTCACCACTTTTGTCCGCCGGCATGGATTCGAGCCAGGGAAGCATAGGGGCAGTTTCCAGACCGCCCGGATAAGTATATTGCAGGTATTCACGCAGGTGAATGGGGAAGCTTTCAATAGACAGGGAGCCTTTTTTCAACTCTGCCCGGAGTTCTGGAGAGCCGATAAGGCAATCATAAAAATCATCGCTGCCATAAGTAAAGCGGGGCAGGTAGGTGTAATAATCTCGGGACAGGATACCGGCCAACCGCTCGTAAAAAAGGCCGTAGGACTCTGGGGAAGCAGCGCGTAAGTCCTCCGCATAACGCATGAAAATCGCATATTCTTCATCACTTAAGAATTGCTGCCGATATAATTTCCTGAATATTGCTCTCATGCCACAACCGTCCTTAGCCTTTAAAGGTGCTGAAAACGTAGCCTTGCGCCTGCAGGTCAGTTATGATTTTTTCCAGGGCTTCGGTATCGCTTTTTGAGACTACGTGCAATAGTATTACCGCTCCGGGGTGTATATTATCCGTAACATGTTTGTAAGCATAATCCGCTCCCGGTTGCTTGTTAGGATCCCAGTCTTCAAAAGCCATACTCCAAAAAACCGATGCATAACCCAAATCTTTGGCCCACTTTAAGCTGGTGGAGGAATAATTTCCCATGGGAGGTCTTATATAATGAGCCATCTGCCCGCCGGTTACAGCGGAGAACCTCTGTTCCAGGGAGTTGATCTCTTGGTTAAACTTATCCTGGCTGACCGTGGTCAGGTCAGGATGGTTCCAGGTGTGGTTGCATACCAGATGCCCCGAAGACTGCATCCTCTTAACCAGTTCGGGTTGGGTCTGAATAAATTGACCGGTAATGAAAAAGGCAACCTTTACTTGTTTGCGGTCCAGAATATCAAGAATCTTGGGGGTATTTCCCAGTTCATAACCACAATCAAAGGTCAAGTATATTTTTTTACTGTTATTAGGAAGCAGATAAAAACCATTATTTTCAGCCAGCAGTTGAACCGTTTCTTTATTTATAACCGGTGGCTGATGCTGCGAGTTCCGGGTAAACCACCAGGACAATGACTTGACCTGCGGCGTCGAGGCCTCTTTGACCGGGGTTGCGGTAGTCGCAGCGCCAGGGCTTGTAGTTTTAACTTCAGCCTGCCCGGGTGTGGAGGCTGGTGAAGGAGTCTGTTCAACAGGTGCAGGCGAACGTGATTGACAGCCTGCTATTATGCAAATGAAAACTAATAATAGATAGCATGATAAAAGTTTCTTCATCACTTGCTCCTTCATTAAGATAACTTAATTACCAGTCAACAAGATTCATCATTATCATATATACTATACTAATTTTAGACATTAAGCTTGCATTTTAACCACAGTAATTTGTTGACTCCGCTCGTCAATAATCATAGGATGAACTTAGCGCATAGAGATACCACAACAATCACACGGTCATTAATCTATTATGCGTTGGTAATATATAAAACGGGTGGAATGATTATGGAATGGCTACAAAAAGCAAAACGGGGAGCATTTAACCTGCTATTGTTTCCGCTGATGGCTCTAATGTTGACGACCCTCATATTTATTGACAACCAGCATCTTTTTGCCGGTTCTGAGGAATCTGTTATCTATACCTATCTTAACAGTTTTGCTGACGGGGAAATCGGTTCAGGCTACGGACCTGTTTCTACAGACTACACCCCCCGGCTTAATTTGGAACCGGGAGACATTGTGCTGGGAGGATGGCCTCATTGTGCTTATGGGCGTTTTTCCCATGCAGGTATATATGTAGGGAATAACAAAGTTCTGGAAGGTTATGTTGATTATGGACTGAGCGTGCAGGACCTGAGCCACTATCTGGAATACAACGAACTTTGCCTGCTCCGGGTCCAAGCTAGTCCGGACGTTAAAGAAAAGGCAGTCGCATATGCCCTCGGCCATCAGGGACAAATGTTTTATCCGGCTGCCTTTAAGCAGGGTGACAGATTTTGGAATTGCACCAAAATCATCTGGGAGGCCTATAAACTGCAGGGAATCGAGCTGGATCCTATCAATGACCTGTGGATGGCACCACAGAGTCTTTGTGCCAGTCCCAACGTGAAGATCATCTATGAAAAGGGGATTTAAAATTTTATTAGCTATATTAAGGATTTATTTCTTGCATTTAACCGCCATTCTGGCGGTATGGTTGGGAATGTACTTTCCAGGTTTGGATTTAGTTTTGGGAGTACTCTATATTATATTTGTATGGAAAGAAGGCCAACATAGCTCGCTGCTACTCAACAACCCGAAAATTATAATTTTTGTGGCGGTCATCTGGCAAGCCCCAGGTACGATCCTGGCACTTTCAGTTTTGACCGGATTAGATACCCTGGTCGATTTTGCTTATTACTTTGTTTTTATGCTGGAATTATGGCTGACACCTGTATTACCATTGATATCAGTCATTCCAACCTTTACCATTTTAGATAAACCTTTTTATTATTACTGTTTTTTTATTTTGGTGCCATTGCTGGCTGTAGTTTATTGCCTGCCAGCATTCAAATGTAAGCCAGAAAAATGTTAATCCGTTGGCTTTTTAAAATCAAAACCAAATGGTAATTGATTCGCCAACGGATCATTGTAGAAGCAGTAACGGTCTTAATTCCGTTTAGGAAATTTTGAGTATCCTGTTTAAGATTTATCCCTTTACGGGGACTTAGATCGGACACTAACAGGCTTTCCTGAAATAACCGTTACCGCTTCTTGAGGATAGTATGTGCAGTATGTCATACCTTATGCAGGGAAAATATTTAATTTAATAGAAATTTATTAATTAAAGAGATGAGAAACAGTGATTGGGATATCTACCGTGTCTGATTAGATATAATATAAAGTAAAAATTTTGGAAAGACTGTTGACAGGACTTCCAAAATTTCATATCCTTAAACTATACCAAATGGGTAAACAATTGAGGGGGCAGATCATGGATATCAATCAAGCCACGGATTATGGCTTTCGGGCGGTATTGTATCTGGCCGGGAAGCCCAGGGGAGAGGTGGTGGAGGCTCAGAGCATAGCAAGCAGTGAAGTAATACCCATGCGATATTTACTGAAGATCATGCCCTCGTTGATTAAGGCCGGTATTGTTAGATCACAACGTGGTGTCGGGGGCGGCTATATTCTGGACAGAGAACCCCAAGATATCACCTTGCTGGATATCATAGAAGCGATTGAAGGTCCCATCCGTTTGAACCGCTGCCTGATAGACGAAGCTTTTTGCAGCAAAAATGGGCCTCCCCACTGCAAAGTGCATCAGACTTTGGCCGAAATACAGCAACGTTTGGAGACTGATTTTAGGAGCTATAGTATAGCTGATTTATTAGAGTGATGTTATAGGTTCCCGTGTTTAGTCGTCTAGAAATTTATTTAAAGGGGGAGCAGGAAATGGACGCTGTTTTTCTATCCAGGCTGCAATTTGGCCTGACCGCTTTCTTTCACTTCATATTTCCGCCGTTAACTATCGGCCTGGCAACCTTGATTGCAATCATGGAGTACTTTTTCTGGCGCCGCCGCGAGGAGATTTACGATAAAATGGTGCGCTTTTGGTTCAAAATATTTGCTATCCTGTTTGCGGTGGGAGTAGCTACCGGCATTACCATGGAATTTCAATTCGGAACCAACTGGTCTGAGTATTCCAAATTTGTAGGTGATATTTTTGGTGCTCCCTTGGCGGCTGAAGGGGTCTTTGCTTTCTTCCTGGAATCAACATTTGTCGGTTTGCTGTTATTTGGGCGGGACAAAATATCGCCTAATATGCGTTTCCTCTCCTCGGTTCTGGTGGCCTTGGGCAGTACCATGTCAGCATTCTGGATTATTGTAGCCAACTCTTGGCAACAGACCCCGGTAGCCTTCAAGATCGAGGGCGGACGGGCTATTTTAACCGATTTTTCCGCGGCGATATTTAACCCTTCTACCCTACCTCGATTTTTTCACACGGTTGATGCCGCCTATATAACCGGAGCATTTTTCGTAATGGGCATTAGCGCATACTATCTGCTAAAGGGTAAAAACGTCGAGATCGGCCGCAAGTCTTTAAAGACAGCGCTAATTTTTGCTTTACTGGCGGTGCTGGTTCAATTCGCTCTGGGTCATAGTCATTCGGTGCAGGTCGGCAATACGCAACCCGCTAAAATGGCCGCCTTTGAAGGGCTATGGGAATCAACTGCTTACGCTCCTCTAAATATCATCGGTTTTCCCGATACACAGAATGAAGTCACCCACTTATCTATCGGAGTCCCGGGGTTTCTGAGCTGGATGCTGCATGGTGACGTCAATGCTACTGTACCAGGCTTGAAAGCCTTTGCTCCCAATGAACGGCCAATGATTCAGGCCAGCTTTTGGTCCTACCGGTTGATGATTATGGCGGCTGGTTGGTTTGCATTTTTAGTTGCCTGGGGAACATATTTGCTGGTCCGGGGCAGGCTTTATAACAATCGCTTCTTTCTATATGCTGCCTTTGTTTCAATGTTGATGCCTGTTCTGGTTAACGAGTTGGGATGGATGGCGGCGGAATTTGGGAGGCAGCCCTGGATAGTGTACGGTCTTCTGAAAACTAATGCGGCAGCATCTCCGCTGCCCGCTTACCAGATACTGCTGACTATAATGCTCTTTGTTCTGGTGTATAGCGGCCTACTGGCAGCGGTTTTCTATCTAATTAGAAGAGAGGTACAAAGGGCTTTGGGAGAACGGTTTGATAAACCAGACAATGCAGACACGTTTCCTTCCCATACTTTAGGCCGATAGAAAGGAGGCGAGAAAGAATGGATTTAAACACTATTTGGTTTTTGCTGGTGGGTGTACTTATAACGGGGTATGCAATTTTGGACGGTTTTGATCTGGGGGTAGGAAGCCTGTACCTATTGCTGGGCAGCACCGAAGAAGATAAACAGATTCTATTGCATTCGATCGGTCCGTTCTGGGATGGCAACGAAGTTTGGCTTTTGACCGGGGCAGGGGCTATATTTGCAGCCTTCCCTCTGGTATATGCTTCAGTATTCAGTGGCTTTTACCTGGCCATGATGCTGGTGCTGTTTGCCTTGATTCTGCGAGCGGTATCGGTGGAGTTAAGAGAACAGGCTGAAAGCCTTAAATGGCGTAGACGACTGGATATTATGTTTTCTTTGGGAAGTTTTCTCCCCGCCCTTCTTTTTGGTGTCGCCATGGGAAACATCGCCCGGGGTATACCATTGGATGCCGCCCACAATTATACCGGAGGTTTTTTTCACTTGCTGAATCCATATGCTCTGCTGCTGGGGCTGGTGGGGCTCTTCGCATTCCTGTTGCAGGGGAGCAGCTATGTTCTTCTTAAAACCGCAGGTCAGCTGCAGAATAGGGCCAGGTCTTATTTTACCCGCATTTGGACTGCCTTTGTGGCTTTATATGTTCTGGCTACATTATACACATATGCAACTGTACCAGCCCTTTTCACTAATTATGACCGGTATCCCTGGCTTTATTTGGTTCCCTTGTTGATTCCGGCCGGTTTGGTAGTGGCTCCCTTGATGGTAAAAGCTGCTCGTCATGGCTGGACCTTTGTGGCAACATCTGCAATTATGGCTGGTCTTATTGGTACCCTCGGGTTGGGCATGTTCCCCAATCTAGTGCCAGCCCTGGAGCCCGGACTTAGCCTGACCATTTATAACGCATCTTCCTCGCCTCTGACATTGAAGACCATGCTAATAATAGCGCTGATTGGTGTACCCATTGTACTTTTCTATACCATTTATGTGTACCGGGTGTTCAGAGGTAAGGTGGATGTAAATACATCCGGTTACTAATCCTCAGTTGGATTATTGGCATCAGGGATTGCCGGGATTACAATCCATACACCCATTATATTTGCCGGGATTAGTGAAATTAGGTTTCATTGAAGGATTGGAGGTGAGAGCGGGCAAACTAAGGATATAATGATTTTTGAACAGGTAAAATAAATTGATAAAATAAAAAGGAGGAATTGATATGTCAACTCAGGATAACTTAAAGGCTGCATTTGCAGGTGAATCCCAGGCTAACAGAAAGTATCTCGCATTCTCGGAAAAAGCTAAGAAGGACGGCTTTGATAAAGTGGGACGGCTGTTCCAGGCGGTGGCCGAAGCCGAAACCATCCATGCTTTAAAGCACTTCAACCTTATGGGCGGGGTAAACAGTACTCTGGATAACCTGCAAGCCGCAGCCGGCGGGGAGAAGCATGAATTTGAAGAAATGTACCCGACTTTTATGGCTGAAGCAAAGGAAGAAGGCGTTCAGAAGGTCGATTCCACATTCCATATGGCCAATGAAGCGGAAAAAGTTCATTACCAGCTGTACAATAAAGCCATCGAGGCGGTGGAAAAAGGCCAGGATTTCCCGGCGGAGGAATTTGCCCTTTGTCCGGTTTGCGGCTATGTGGGTGAGGAAGTCCCGGATAGGTGCCCAATCTGTGGAGCGCCGGCTTCAGTTTTCAAGAAATATTAGCATTACTGCAATTATAAATCCCCTTCTGACATCTTAAATATACACTTCTTCAATGGGTAGCGTATTACATACACCGTGTAAAATGCTACCCGCTTTTTTTCCATGTTTATTAAATGAACTCCATGCGTACTTGAGGTTCTTCTTACCATATAGGTTGATACAACATACAGGGATGTTTCATCCGGTCAGGAACCGTTTCCTTTTGTCTGCCCGTATTCACAAATATTTACTGGCTTCGCGCCTGCTTAGCGGATGAAGCATATTGTCATCGAGAAAGGCCTTAACCCATAAGGGGTCAGTTTTGGAATATTTATTCTTCTATATTTTTTGTATTTTGTTCCCATTCTATATCCGTTATAATAACATTTGGATATGTGAAAATATGTTCAAGTCCGAAAAAACATTGAACTATCGAACGAACGATTACGGGGGCAGCAGCAATGATAAAGAACCAAAAAAGACAGAATATAAAACATCTATCCTGGCAGGAACAGTACCGTGCCAAGTTGTGCTCCGCCGAGCAGGCGGCTGCCCTGGTTAAAGACAACGACATAGTGTCGCTGGGGGGCGGGTGCTGCATACCGGAAGGCTTTACCGGGGAGCTGGCAGCACGCGGGCAGGAACTGCAGGGAGTAACCCTGTTGGCCGGTTTTGCATTAAAACAATATGAGTATATGAACTCCAGTTATAAGGGGCATTTCAACCTGGAAACGGTTTTTGTCGGCCCAATGGAGCGTAATTCCATTAAGGAAGGTATTACTTCTTATGTGCCTATTCACCTGCAGCAGATGGGCAGGTGGATGGAAGCGCGGCGTCCCACAGTGGTAGCCAATGCAGTCTGCCCGCCGGATGAACAGGGCTATATGAGCCGGTCTCTGTATGCCGGGCTCAGCCATCGTAATGCTTTTAAAACGGCTGACCGGGTGATTGTCGAGATAAACTCCCAATTACCTCGTTTGAACGGTGGTGATCTGGATATTCATGTATCGGAAGTAGATTTTATTATTGAAAACGATTATAAGTTGACTCAGACCGGAGATATGGCTATCAGAGAGACGGAAAAGGCCATAGCAGGGAATATCGCTGAATTTATTCCGAACGGAGCCACGGTTCAACTAGGGTTGGGCGGGCTGCCTAATGCGGTTGGGTATTTTTTGCGGGACAAACGAGATCTGGGAGTTCATGCGGAAGTGGTCTCTAATTCTATCATGGAGCTTATAAAAGCGGGCGCGGTCAATGGCTCTCGAAAGAATTTTCAGCCGGGCAAAGTGCTGGGCTGCTTCTGTGTAGGCAGTCAGGAGTTATGGGATTTTGTCCACGAGAATGACGACTTTATCTTCTATGAAGTTGACTATATCAATGACCCGGAGGTTGTTGGACGCAACGATAATCTGATCTCGGTCAACAATACCCTGATGATGGATCTGACCGGTCAGGCGGCATCGGAATCCATAGGGCCGCTGCAGTACAGCGGAACCGGAGGACAGGTGAATTTTGTTCATGGAGCGGCTCGCTCCCGGGGTGGCAAAAGCATTCTGGCCTTTACCTCCACCTATCGTGATGGTGAGGGAAACCCCCAGTCTAGAATTATGCCGCTTCTCCCTCCCGGGACGATTATTACCACCTCCCGGAATGATGTACAATGGGTAATTACCGAATTCGGAGCGGTTGATCTGCGCTGGAAAAGCATCCGTGAAAGGGTAAAAGCCCTGGTAAGTATCAGTCACCCCGACTTCCGGGATGAGCTGATATTCCAGGCCAAAAAATATTGCTGGTTCTAATTGGAAAGCAGTAATTATTTATATCCACGTTTCTTGTCTTTGGCTTCATCCTTAATTTCGTTTCTCATAGATTCCAAAGCATCGACTCGTCTGTCGTTTTTTTCTTCCATAGCTTGTTTGCTATTGGGATCATCCGTAAGAGCCATTCTATCCTCGGTGATCCTAATATTCTCTACCGTATTATCAATGTTTTGTTGTATTCTCTCAACATTATCCCTACGGTCATCAGGTTTGTGTTTCATAATCAATTACTCCTTTATCGCAAGTATTTTAATATGGAACCATATTCTATTGTCTGAAAAAAGGAGCGGCTTTATACAATAATAGATTCTGTTATTTTGTCATCCCCAATGACCTAAAAGTCTCTTCATCGGCCTCCCCAGTAGGTTTTAATCCATTCCAGATTTGATAATATTTCACAGCCAGTTCGGTCATATTCCCATACTTGCCGTCGGTAGCATCGAGAATAATCCCCTTATCTCTCAACCGGGTTTGCAGGTAAGTCACACTCTTTCCCGATGATTTCTTCATCAGCTTACGTCCACTAAAATCCTTCGGAAATATCTGTCCATTCTCCGTAATCCTCACCGTAGTTCCGATGGGTATCATCGGATACAAAGCCTCAACATCTTTATTTCGCATCCTTATACAGCCATGAGATTCTGATCTTCCCACTGACCAGGGTTTATCGGTGCCATGGATACCGTAAATACCCCAGGTAACATTAAGACCCATCCAGCGGGTGCCGAAACCATTGCCCCAACCAACTGCTTTTTGCGCTACCTTCCATTCGCCCAGGGGCGAGTGAGTGCCGCTCTTGCCAATTCCAACCGGGAAAGTTCTTATCAACTGATCGTCTTCAAACACAGTCAGGGCATGTTTATCAAGATCAATTTCTATCCTGACCTTCTTGTCTGACTGTTGATAGGTCAAACAGGGCTCTATTTCTTGATCATACATTAATCTTTCCCAAACCGGTCCGGTAACCACTCCATTAGCTTCCATGCCATTGGCAACCTGAAATAGTTGCACTACTTCACTCGTATTTACATCGTATTTGCCGGTAGGCTCAAGGCCATAACCCAGGTCATGCAATCTGGCTTGAAGCAACCATATTGCGTCTCCTTCAAGTTGGGGCTCGGATAGACATAGAGCGGGGAAATCAGTTCTGTCTACTCTGGTTATTTCATGTAACTGAGTTGGATTAGCATTTACTCCCTGAACGGGAAAAAATATCGAAGGCAATATTAGACAAATAATTATAGAAATGATAGTCCAGAAGCGTGACACACCGTTACCTCCTTTGATCAATATAAACACAAATATTTTGTCCAAAAAACGATTAAATTTACTTGCTTTTATCCCAATCCGGGTTTGGCTTGAAGAGACGAGTGAATAAGATGGTCTATGGATTGAAGTCGGTAGGAATCAAGGCCGGGAAAAAACTTGGCCAATTCGATTTGCCACTCTATTTCCAGGCCCTCATTTGTAATATTTTGCAATGAGAAGGCCGTGGGATCACTTCTTAAATCTTCAATAAAAGCGATTCTCGCCAGGATTGACAGTTCCATATCCCCTAAAGTATTAAACAGGCAACTAAATTCGTCATCGAACAAGCAGTCTGCTTCCAACACATCGATAAAATCGCCTAGAGAGCGAACGCCCGAGGCTATTATAGCCGCCTTTTCCGCTCCATCTTCACATTCTATGATCTGGTCCACGAGGGCACGAAAACTCTCATCGTCCATTATACTTCCTTCATCAAATACTATGTCGAGCTCGACATCCTTCTCAACGGCGACAATGACTACGTTGGCCAGGCTGTTATGGTTAAGCGCATTCATGAGTCTTGGCATTAGCACAGCTACATAATCTCGCATGTAATTCTTCAATTGGGCCTGATCGATGCATAGGTCACTTATAAGTGTCTCGATGGCATCGCTGACCAGCGTTAGACACTGGGGGTGATCCAAACCATTTAACCTGTCACAAAGAAGCTCATATTTATACGGGGTTATTACCGGTTGCCGGGCCTGATTGGATGAAAGTACCGAAAAAATACAATTAGTGAGTATGATTTCAAATATATTGATCAGTGCGTCGCGGTAGTCTAAACAGTAAACCCTTCCATAGTCTAGCAATACTCTGCCTATATCCTCTATCGGGAACAAACGGCAGAATTGAGTTTCCAGAGATAGCTTTTCAAGGTATTGTTTTATATAGACAATTCCTTGCAAGTCAGGTTCATCGAAAAGAAGAGGATAATCAATACCGGCCATGGTATCCTGAGCCTGGAAATGCGCATCATAAATCTTGAAAAAACCCGGCAAGGCATCATCTATGGTTGACTGGTAGGCTTTGATTGGAATATCCAGCTTATTATTCTTAATTTCCTGATAGAGGGTTTCAGTCTCTTTTTGAAAAGCCAGCACCAGATCGAGACCGTCTTTATAAATCATCTTGATTTCACCGGCATTTATCAATTCTATGGCATCCTCCGGATTTTCAAAGCTGCTTATATGGGTGTCAATAACATACAGAATGGATCCCAAAATCCTCTGTGCGGTCTCGACTTTGATTGAGGTGCTTTCGCCTTTGGTGTATTTAATTATTAAATCTGTCAGTAAAGACATGATCTGAGTCTGGAAATTATTAAGACTTTTCTGGTCAATCAGCCCCAAGCGGGAAGCTTCATTTATTAGTTCCAAGGTATAGTGATTAGGATTGAAAGCATGTCTGCTGAGCGGAGTAATTTTATCAATAAATGTCTTGGTCATCATTACTATTCCTTTCCGGAGCGTAATCTCTTGCCTGGTTTTCACGGCGCAGTTTATTGGCATAGCCGGTCATCTCACGGTTTTTGAGAAGCTCCAGTGATCCCTGACAGGAATTATTGAAATAGTCTTTCATTATGCCCAATAGCTCATCGTCGCCTATAGTATCCTCAGTTTCATTTTTCATATAATAAAAAATGTCCAGCAGTTCGTTAAGGGTAAAGGCATATTCTTCCTGGTTTATATAGGGTGATGGGCAGAATATGCTTACTATACTATGGACTACTCCTATACTCAGTTCCACCCGACCGTGGTTGCGTATGGCCTGGTTGCGCGCTCCAATAAGCTCTTGGGCTTCAACGGCATTTAGCATCAGTCCATATTTTTGGGATTCCAGATTGGTGTTAAGTACTTCTCCCAGAGTGAGTTTTTCAATGTTGCTTCCCATGGAAGGATAAATATCCAGCAAATTTTTCACTACCATACCTCCCTCAAAAAGAAAAAAAGAAAAGTACCAAAGTACTTTAAACATAAACCTTGACATAAGAGAAAAATTATGCTATATTAAAAAATTATTATTATAGCATAAGTATTATATATCGACGATAATTAGATGTCAACACAATGCCAGCCTTGATTCTGGGGTTATAAAAAAGCAGCTTAGACCGAGCCCAAAGCCAACTTCACATTAATGCGGTACATCAACGGTTTACCGGAGGATATGCGATGGGTTTGTTATAATCAGGGGATAAAGAATAGTAGTCCGGTTACGATATAAGAAGAGTTACCCACATATTGCCACATAAGAACTGCCATGATTGCGCCCAGTACCACAACCATAATATTAAGTCGCATAACAGCCAGTATAGCCGCAACCACACTACCTGCCAGGGCTGATTGTATATTACCGGTGGAGTACATTATGGACGGGAAGATCAAGGAACTCAGAGCGGCTATAGGCACATAACGAAGGAAGCTGGCTAAGCGGGGTGAAAGGTTCATCCGGCGCAGTCCCACCAAAGGCAGCATACGGGGGATATAGGTTACTAAAGCCATACATATCACCAAGATCATAAGCTTCATAATTGTTCACCTCTCTCAACCGGGAAAGCCAACGCTCCAAATCCAGCCGTTAAAGTAGTACTGAGGATAATTCTCCAGCCGGTGGGAATAGTGTTCAAACCGGGAACCCAGAACAGGATACTGCTAGTCGCTAGAGCGAGCACCATAACCGTTCCTGCCGGACGAGAGATGCGCACTGCCGGAATTAGCAACCCTATAAAAAGTGCATACAGGGCAATTCCCAGACTGTTTTTGATAAGTTGGGGCAGGAGGGTGGATAAGAACAACCCGGCCCCGGTCCCCCCTACCCAGGCGGCATAGGCTGCAAAGTTCAAACCTATTAAATAGTAACGAGGCAGTATATCGCAAGCCTGCAGTGAGGCAGTGGCAAAGCTTTCATCGGTTACGCCAAAGGCAATCAACGCCGCCCAAACACTGCCCAGATCCTTTTCCAAGCGACGGGATAAGGACGCAGAAAAAATTAGATGGCGTAGATTAAGGACAAAGGTCGCCAAAATGATTTCGCTCATGATGCTGCCCGTGGACAACATGCCTACCGCCGCGAACTGACTGGCCCCCGCAAATACCAGCACCGACATGAGTATAATAATAAAATTCGGAATGCCTTGGGTCTGGCTGATAATAGCAAATGTTACCGCCACCGGTATGTAACCCAGACAAATGGGCAGGGCGCTGTTTAAGCCATTGACAAATTCCTGCCGGTGAGAGCTTTTTTTAAGCGGGGGAGATGAATTCAATGAATACAAGTTATATCTTCCTATCCTAAAAAGTAATAATTAATCCTGCTTAATCACCATATTTCCCTTATTAATTATACAGTATTATCAAATCGCGTTTATAAGTAATCACTGGATAAACTTAAAACACTTTTGTAAATGAATCAATAACATTACCGAAACACATACTATACAAAAAGATTTGGGAGGCTTGTATGTCGAATCAGATATTTTCATGGCTATTGTTTATTGTGCCTTGGTTAAGTTTATTTCTTATGAAAAGGGAAGAGGTAAGACGCTATGTGCCAGTGGCTTTGTTAGCCACAGTTTTGACCACAATAATTCACGATATAGGAATTAGATTTGAGTTTTGGGTGGTTGAAGAAGCGGCCTATCCTATGGCTGAGATGCTGCCTTATTTTTATGGGTTGATTCCGGTTCTAACCATGTGGATTTTCAAGTTAACCAATGGATATTTTTTTATATATGTTATTACCAATATAATCCTGGATATCGCATTTGCCTACTCTTTGCTGGGGAGTATATTTCCTGGTAGAGGAATATATGCCCTGGTGGGTATTACACCATTTCAGGTACTATTTATAAATATTGGGCATTTCACTCTGCTTTATGTTTATCAGAAGTGGCAAGAAGGTGAATTAGTCTCATCCATGAGAAACCTGCTTTCATGGACATCTCAATCAGCGGCTGCCAAGCCGTGGTCTAGAACCAAAGTGGACAGAAGTGAGAAGGAATAGTAGAAGGTTGCTTGCGCCTATCCCTCCAGCATTTCGTATTGTTTGATTCCCCAGGTCATAAGGAAATAATACAAAACCAATGCTGCCAAAGCGAAACAGAGCAGCATAAACCCCACTGCCATAATCGGTGAATGAATGAAGCGGATTACTGTATAAAGGATAGCTCCACCCAGCAAAACCGCGAAAAGCATGGAGAATACCACATTTAGATTTTGTTTAACTGCTTGCTGCTCATTGCCCCATTCCTGTTTAGGACGAATAATATCGATCAACAATCCTGCCTCAATAACCGGTGCCATTGCCAGCATACTTACCAGTAGCAGTAGAAGAATAGTACTTATCGTTAAAGGGATCAAAATCCTGGCCGCCAGGATCAGCAGAACTGCTCCTAGAACACCAAAGATATAGGCGGAAAGCAATTTTGCCAGGATCTGTTTGGAGTAGGAAAGAGGAATGTATTTGGATATAAAGAATTCCTTCCCTTCCCGGGATAAGGATGTAGCGCTAATCGCGTTGGAACCGGCTAGAAACATAACCAGACCAGTGATGGCTGTCATTAAAATTATCTGACCTTTCGGATTGGCCACCAGGCTTTCCCATGGCATGATACCTTCCTGATTACTGGATTGAATGAGAAACGGTACAACGAGTAAAACCGGCACTAGTAAATTAGTCAAAACACAATTGATGAAGTAAGGGGGAGTTCTTAAGAGCAAGCGTACTTCTTTAAACAAATAGGAGAGCAGGGGTGAAGTTCCTTTGCTCATCCGCTGGTAATCTGAACTCTTCAAGGCTTTCCTGCGGGCGGTAGTTTCGCTGGAGCCCACCAGGCCTTGGAAGTATAATTTCTCACCCACCAGCCAGGCTAGAGCTACAGCCAGGAAAGAGAGTCCGGCAAATTGCAGAAGCTGCAGCAATCCTATCAAACCATCTGCGTTGGCCAGGGCCAGGCCCAAATATCGCGTGGAGGGAAATACCCGGCTGATTATATTCATTAGGCCATTACGGTCACTGAGCAGGTTTTGTATAAATGCAGGGTCCATAGCGTTGGGACCTGCTTTTTGAAAAACAAACTGGTAGGCTACTGCCAGGGAAATAACCACCAGGCTGCCCAGGATTCTGAAGAGATCCTTACGGCGGCTAAGATTGGCAAATCTCATAATGACCACAGTCGGTATGGCAGCCAGGCCCAGCGGCAGCAGCGGTGCGAGCAAATAACCTATTAACGCATATATCCAATAAACAAAAGGCGCCCCGCTTTTCACCCCATATATTAATAAAGGCGGCAATAAAAAGGGCAGTTCGGTGAGATACTCATAGCCGAGGATGACTGCAAAGCGAGCCCCCAGAACCTCCCAGGCGCGTAGCGGCAAAGCCAGCAGATTCTGAGCATCGGAGGCAAAATAGAAAAAATTGATAATGTAAAAAACTCCAAAGAAGAATATTATTGAACTGACCATTACCAGGCCCAAAGTCAAAATAGCTCTTTCCTGTCCTATGGGAGCCAGCAGATCAAATCCACGTATCAACAGCCAGGCATATAAGTATATAGTGGGAGCCAAAGCTCCAACAACAGCGATTCCCAATGCGATTTTTTTAACATATTTTATGCGGTTTTTTTTAGCTTTTATCTGCGAGGTTGAAACGCCTAGGTAATTAATAAGCAGGACCTTTAGTAAAGCCCAAAATCTACTCATTTTCGGTCAGCTCCAGGAATAGATTCTCCAGGGACTGGTTTTCTTTAGCATGAGCACGAATCTCCTCCATACTCCCACAGAAGATAACCTTGCCTTTATTAATGATTGCTAAACGGTCGCATATCTTTTCAGCCACGTCCAATACATGAGTAGAAAAGAAAACTGTGTTGCCGGCATCGGCATGTTCCCGCATCATTTCTTTCAAATCGAAAGATGAGCGAGGATCGAGACCGGTCATGGGTTCATCCAAAATCCACACCGGAGGATTATGTAATAAGGCTCCAATGACCACTATCTTCTGCTTCATGCCGTGGGAATAACTCTGAATTTGATCTCCTACGGTGTTAGCCATTTCATAGCGATTTAGAAGCTCTTGCATACGGGGTAGTCTGATTTCCGAGGAAACCTGGTATATATCTGCCATGAAATTAAGGTACTCAATACCGGTTAAGCGGGCGAATATGTTAGGATCGTCGGGGACGAAGCCAAATTGCATTTTGGCCCCCAGGGGATCTCGACGAATATCCTTTCCATTGATATTGATACTTCCTTCATCAGCATTCAGGATTCCGGTAATCATTTTTATCAGGGTAGTCTTGCCAGCCCCGTTAGGACCAAGAAACCCGAATATTTCCCCGTCTTGAATGCTCAGACTTACCCCATCCACCGCTTTAACCGTTCCCCGGTTGTAACTCTTGGATACTGATGTTATTTCTATCACGCAAATTTCTCCCCACGATTTTATCTGATTCTTACACGGAAATTCCAGAGTAGATTAGTAAAGGACTTAACTCGTATTGATAATATTTACATTTTAAGAATATAATATCATGGCAATCTTAGGCAATTCAAATCTGTAGTATCTGAAGCGGCTATAAGTCTTTTTAAGGAATAAAAACAGGGTTGCCCTTGAGATAGAATGGAATAACAAAGATCCATTTTATGATCGCGATCTTAATAACTTCAGGCTATTATTTGATCTTCGGGCCATAAGTGTTGGTGTTATTGTTACTAGGTGTGATGAACTCCAGACCATCTTCAGGGATCTAGGCAGAGGTAAATCATTTGGAGCCTCAACTACCCTAATTCCTATACAATCATGAAAGCATTATAGAGTCTAATGGGGTATGAGTGCTCCTTATGCCATACTAACCTTCCAGACGGGAAACTCCCACACTGCTAGCTATGTTACTATTTTATGCTAGTAAAAAGACCCTTGCGGGTCTTTCTTAAGATGCTCAATCATTATGAGGTTTTGTATTAGAACCCCAACCAGGTTACCTTGCCGGTCATTTTTTCATCCATGCGGGGAACCGGTGGTGGGGACATGTCGGGATATCCCAACGGTGTTACCGCAATGAACTCCTTTTCAAAGGGAATACCCAAAACCTCATGTAAAAGCTCGGATTTCATTAATGGCCCGGTCATCCAGCAGGTGCCCAATCCTTCTGCGTGGGCAGCCAGGAGAAGGTTTTGAAAAGAAGCGCTCAGGCCTTGCAAAGTCATTTTTTTACGTACTGGATCATCTTCCCGGTTAGCCAGCAGAATGATACCCACCGGTGCTCCTCCCAGGGTAGAGAACCAAAGGGCTGACATCTTCTGCTGCTCATTGCGTTCATTCTCTGGAGGTAGTCTTAATTGGATTGCTTCTCCACATACGGTTTTAATCTCACCCAGTTTTGGTCCGGCAGCTACAATGTACTCCCAGGGCTGCTCATTCATTCCAGAAGGAGCCCAGTTGGCAGCATCCAAAATCCTGGCAATTACTGCTTGGGGAACAGATTCGGCTTTGTATTTACGAATACTCCTCCGATTCTTAATGGCTTGGTACAGATCCATTATGTTCACTCCCTTTTAATTAGTATCAGGGACTTTTTCCCCGACATACAAATTTGTACTCCTAACTATAAACAATGGTACTTAAATCCACTTTACCCACTTTTCTCAAGTAAATCAAGGTTTTAGTTCCCCCTGACTATAGGACGACGGTTACTAACTAGACTTTATCACGATTCCTCATTCTTTAGCATGGCCAGAGTCTCATCACACCAATCAATGTCAGCCTTGGCATGGTGCTTGCCGTAGCTTATGGTAGACAGCCATAGGGGAAGACCTGGATCATCTTTATATCCCTGTTCTGACTTCAGGAATGTCTCCACCTCCAGGTACTTGCTTAGCAGTTCTTCATGAATATTTTTACGGTGCAGGATTTTTCCCACGGTGTTTTCGATCGGGACATTCATTGCAAAAAAAAGCTTGAGTAAAATTTCTATCCGGGGCGGTTCGTCATCAACAGGTAAAAGCAACCAATTTGTGAACTCTTCTTCTCCCTTTTCACTTATATAATAAACATTACGATCCGGCTTTCCTTCGTTATGTTCAGTGTTTTTGCTTACCAGGCCGTCAATCTCCATCTGCTTCAGTACCGGGTATATATGGCCGTAGTTTTCGTTCCAAAAATGGGATATGGAAAAATCGCAGAATTTTTTAATGTCGTATCCGGAGCCAGGGGCCAGACTTAGGACTCCCAGGATGGCATATCTGGTCTTGTTGATTTTAGCCATAACAATGCCTCCATTCATTAAGCATATATCTAATAGAAATATATCATAAAGAAATATATGCGACAACCTTCTATTAACAAAATTTAGGGGAATAAGAATCTTGGGTGGGCAGGCAGTTGATAAAATAGAGGCAGGAGATTAGGTTAATTTGGTTTTGGGCAAAGATATCAAAAATGATTCTTTTCTCGCTAAAGGTGGCAGGAGGAGAAGATCATATACCTACATTGCTACTTCCCCTCTCCAAGTCTGTAACGACTATAGCCCTAACTGTTCCACACATTGATCTGGATAGTAGGTTGCCATTCGCTAACCATATTTTGATGCCCTTATTTATCCAATCTCATCTTAAAATCCCTTTTTCATACTGTCAACCAGACTCTTGCTTTGTGTATTCCGGGGGCGTTATTATGGATGATAAGGTAGTATTATATTGTAAATGTAAGGATTAAGAGATAGGGGATATTAAAATGATCGTTTTATCCATACCCGGCCGAGATATGAGCCTGGAACTAAAAAAATTGATTTTGGATTTGAATGGAACATTGACTGTGGATGGAATTCTGATTGCGGGGATTAAAGCAAGGTTGGATATATTAAAAGAAAACCTGGAAATATTTTTACTTACATCTGATACATTGGGTTGTGGCGCCATAGTGGCTGAAGAGCTGGGGATACCCATATTTAAGGTGGGGCGGGAACAAGGTGGAGACGATAAACTGGATTTCCTGAATACCCTTGGAGCCGACGAAACCATAGCAATCGGAAATGGTTTCAATGACCGGTTAATTCTGGAACATGCTGCTCTTTCCATTGCGGTAATCGGCGGTGAAGGCTGTGCCGTGCAGGCCCTGATAAAAGCGGATATTGCGGTAAAGGACATCTTGGATGCCCTGGATTTATTACTAAACCCATTGCGAATTGTTGCCACTATCCGAGCTTAACTGATTTTAAGAACAGAGGAAAATGTGTTCGCATTTTCCTCTGTTCTTGTTTGTTAACACATTATTAACATTAATGTGAGTCATATATGCGTTATAATTAAGGAAATTTACCTCATAAATAAATACACCAGGCATTTATGTCTATTGAATACATTGCAAATGTGATAATGTTCTCAAACCATAAAGGTATTAAGTATGTTATAATTACTAGAATTTTTATGTGTATAAAGTCGACAAATATCGATTGTAGATTACATTTCTTGGGTGAAAGGGGAGAGGATGTTGGGGACTGCGATGAAGTTATCTCCAGCCACCGATAACCAGAAGGCTTTGATTTCTAGATTGGAGAAGGAAGCGGGTACAAGTATTAACCTCTGTTATCAATGCGGAAAATGTACTGCCGGTTGCCCGGCAGCTTTTGCGATGGACTATCCGCCGCGACAAGTGATCCGTTTGCTGCAATTGGGTCTGGTTGATGAGGCTCTGGGTTCGGAAAGTGTTTGGATATGTGCCAGTTGTGAGACCTGTTCATCTCGATGCCCGCGTGGCGTAGACATTGCTTCCCTTATGGATGCAATTAGGAGAGAAGCCCTGCTGCAGAATAGGGTCACAGATAAGAAAGTGGCCGCATTCAATAAGGCTTTCCTGAGCGGTGTGAAACGTTTTGGAAGAACCTACGAAGCGGGCTTGCTGTTGCAGTATAATACCGCTACCGGCCAGTATTTGAAGGATGCTGAGCTGGGTCTGCCTATGTTTTTAAGGGGTAAAGTGGGTATATTGCCGGAGAAAATCAAGGGCCGGGATGCAATCAAGAAAATCTTTGCACGAGCCCAGGACAAGGGGGGTGAATAGGGTGAAGCTAGCCTATTATCCCGGATGTTCCCTGGATGGAAGCGGAGTTGAATATGGCCTTTCCACCCGGCGAACGGCTGCCATACTAGGAATAGAACTGGAGGAAATCGAGGATTGGAACTGCTGTGGGGCTACATCGGGACACAATACTGACAAGATTTTGTCCCTGGCACTCCCCGCTAGAAATCTGGCTATAGCTGAAAAGACCGGCCTGGATGTGCTGGCCCCATGTGCAGCCTGTTATAACCGTTTTCGGACTACCGAACATGCGGTACGCCATGATCAGAAGCTGCGGGAGAGAATTGAAGATATTATTGAAATGAATTATACCGCCAGCCAGGAGACCTTATCCGTCCCAGATTTGCTGGCTAATAAAGTAGGCATCGAAAAGATCAAGGATAAGGTAGCACGTCCTTTGGTGGGCATGAAAGCCGCCTGTTATTATGGATGTCTTTTGGTTAGGCCGTTTGAGCACACCGGATTTGATGATACCGAGGATCCTCAAAGTATGGATCAAGTTGTCCAGGCACTGGGAGCCAAGACGGTTGACTGGGCATTTAAGACAGAATGCTGCGGGGCCGCGCTGGCGACCTCGCGGCCCGATGTAGGCACCAGGATGATATATGAAGTCCTTCGGAATGCCCGCGAGGCAGGGGCGGAATGTATAGTTACCGCTTGTCCGCTTTGTATGATGAATCTGGATATGCGCCAGAAAGCCGCTGAGAAAGCTTATAAAGAAGTATTTAATATTCCGGTTTACTATATAACTGAATTGCTGGCTATTGCCTGCGGTGATTCCCCATCCACAGTGGGAACCAACCGGCACTTTGTAGAGGCTGTTAAATATATCGAGAATCTGCCGGACGAACCGGAGCCGGAGAAGATCCCGGTAAAACCGGCTGTATCCAAGGAGGATCCAGCCAAGGCTGCCGCTACGAAGGTTGAACCAAAAGACTCTGCGGACAATTCTGAATCTGCGGAGAAAGTACCAGCTTCAGCTGTGAGCGGTGAGGATGAGGGCGATGCGATTCAGAAAAAAGTGGACGCATTTATAAAGGCTTTTAGCAAGAATCCCGATAAGATGGCCGCTAAGCTGATAGAAGATCCGGAAAGAGCCGGCGTTCTGGCAGAAATTATTACAGGGGATGACAAGAAGATTGCCAAGCTGGCCGAACTTATCGCGACGGATAAGGACAAGGCAACCAAAGCAGCGGAAGCTTTTGTAACCGGTGAGATGAAAAAACGAAACAAGTAGCAGGGTAGCAATGCGCAACGGCGTGCATAGGGAGGGAGAAGAATAAATGAGGAAGCGAGTAGGCGTCTTTGTATGCGAGTGTGGAACCAACATCGCCTCAGTAGTTGATACTGAGAAGGTAGCCGAATTGGCCAAAAAGATACCCGGAGTTGTGTTTACAACCAACTATAAATATATGTGTTCCGACCCGGGTCAGGAACTGGTGAGGAATGCGATTCAAGAACAGAAGCTGGAACAGGTGGTAATTGCTTCCTGTTCGCCGCGGATGCATGAAAAAACCTTTCGCTCAGCGGTAGAAGCGGGAGGCTTGAACGGCTATATGTTTGAAATGGTGAATATACGGGAGCAGGATTCCTGGGTGCACCATGACCGTACCTCAGCGACCCGAAAGGCTTTGGATTTGATTAAGATGTCGGTAGCCAAGGTATTGCGCAATAAACCTTTGCAGATAGCTACCATACCCATAACTAAAAAAGCCATGGTAATTGGAGGTGGCATAGCCGGTATGCAAGCCGCTTTGGATATTGCTGAAGCCGGCCATCAAGTGGTACTGGTAGAGCGAGAAGCCAGTATCGGCGGGAAGATGACCCAGATTGACAAGACCTTCCCCACCATGGACTGCGCCGCCTGAATTGGCACCCCCAAGATGGTTGCTGTGGCGCAGCACCCTAACATCGAATTGATGACTTACTGTGAAGTATCCGAGGTAAGCGGTTATATAGGAAATTTTAATGTCAAGGTCAAGAAAAAGGCCAAATACGTTGATTGGGATGCTTGTACCGGATGTGGTACCTGTATCGATAAATGCCCTTCTAAAAAAATAAAAGACGAATTCAACTTTGGGATGAGTTTAAGAACATCCATTCATAAGGTCTTTCCTCAGGCCGTTCCGGGCAAGCCCTATATAGACGCGGCCAATTGCACCAAATTGACCAAAGATAAATGCGGGGTTTGCGAGAAGATATGTCCCACCAAGGCCATAAGGTTTAATGACCAGGATGAATATGTAAACGTAGCGGTGGGCGCCATTGTCATGGCAACCGGCTATGACCTGTTTGACTGGAAATCTGCTTATGGCGAGTACGGTTATGGAAAATACCCGGACGTCATCAACAGCCTGGAATTCGAGCGGATGGTCAGTGCAGGAGGCTGTTCGGCGGGCAAGATAATTCGTCCCTCGGACGGAAAAGAGCCCAAGAGCGTTGCCTTCATTAAATGTGTGGGTTCGCGCGATGACACCAAAGGCAAGACTTATTGCTCACGGACCTGTTGCATGTATACCGCCAAACATGCCTATCAGGTAAAAGATAAGATAGAAGACAGCGAAGCCTATGTCTTCTATATGGATGTGCGTACCGCAGGAAAAGGTTATGAGGAATTCTACCAGCGTTCCTTGAACGCCGGAGCCAAATATATCAGGGGCCGGGTCAGCAAAATTTATCCTCGGGGGAATAGACTGGTCTTAAAATCAGAGGATACGCTGTTAGGAATGCCATTGGAAGTTGAGGTTGATCTGGTGGTTCTGGCGACAGCCATGGTGCCCTCGGTAGGATCAGGGGAGCTGGCCAAGACCATAGGTTTTTCAGTTGATAAGGATGGATTTTACCAGGAGGCTCACCCCAAACTCCAGCCGGTGGAAACCTTCTCGGCGGGTGTATACCTGGCCGGGGCCTGCCAGGGACCGCGGGACATACCGGATACGGTAGCTCAGGCCAGTGCAGCGGCAGTTAAGGTCCTGGGCATGTTTTCCAAGGCGGAATTGGCCACCGAGCCAATGATATCTGAGATAGACATTGGCAAATGTTCGGGTTGCGGCTTCTGTGTTCCGATATGTCCCTACAGTGCGCTTTCCCTTAAGGAAATACAGGAGAGGGGACATCATGGTCCCTTGACCCGGAATGTAGCCGAGGTAAACGGCACTCTATGCCAGGGTTGTGGTGCCTGTATACCGGCCTGCAGAACCATGGCCTTGAATTTGAAGGGCTATACCGATGAGCAACTAGTAGCGGAGGTGGATGCATTATGTCTATAGAAGAAAAAGGCGGTTGGGAACCCAAAATAATCGTGTTCGCCTGCAACTGGTGCACCTATGCGGCAGCGGATCTGGCAGGTTTAAATCACCTGGAGTATCCCGCCAGCGTCAGGATTATCCGCACCCCCTGCTCAGGACGAATGGACCCTATGTTTGTTCTTAGAGCCTTCAACCGGGGAGCGGACGGGGTTTTGCTATCCGGCTGACACCCTGGTGAATGCCACTATGGTAGTGGCAATTACTATAATCGCCGCCGTCACACGGTGATGAAAAGCCTTATGGAATATATGGGGATTGAAGCGGAACGGTATCAAACCGCCTGGATTTCCGGTGCGGAAGGAATAAAATTTCAGCAAAGCATGGAGAAGTTGGCGGCTAATGTCAATAAGCTGGGGCCCAACGGAAAGCTGAGGGATGCGCGATGAAAGAAATTACGAACCAAATTCAAAGCATAGCTCAGCGGCTTCTGGAAAGCGGTCAGGTTGAATTGTTTATGGCTTGGGAAAAGGGAGACTTTGATTATCAAAGCAAACCCTATTTTGCCCGGACGGTGGAAGAATCCAAGAAAATTGTTTTTGATAAATATAGCATTCATAACCTGTCCAACGCCTTATTAAAATATCGCGATGGACACGAGAAAATCGGTATTGTAGTTAAGGGCTGCGATTCACGCGGTATAGTCAGGCTATTGGAAGACAAGCAGTTTCAGCGAGACCGTCTTTATATCGTTGGAGTCTGCTGTCCCGGTATGAAGGACCCGCTGCAAGCCATGCGTGATAACTCGGGATTTAATCCTCAGCCGGAGTCTACGGAATTGGCTAATAAATGCGCCCAGTGCATCCAGCCCAATCCGGTCATATATGATGAACTGCTGGGGACCGAGCAGCCGGCTCACCTGCAAGGGGAACGTTTTGGCCGGGTCAATGCTATAGAGAACATGCCGGTAGATGAACGCTATAGATTTTTTGCGGATGTCTTATCCAAATGTATTCGCTGCTATGCCTGCCGTCAGGCCTGCGTAGCCTGCAACTGCCGAAGCTGTGTTTTTGATGAGACCAAACCCCAGTGGGTAGGCCGCGAGACCAGTGTAGGCGATAATATGATGTACCACCTGGTAAGGGCTTCCCACATGGCCGGTCGCTGTATTGAGTGCGGAGAATGTGAAAGGGTGTGCCCGGTGAATATTCCCTTGATGCTTCTAAACCAGAAGCTGATTAAGGATGTTGATAAATTCTATGGTCCTTACGAAGCCGGCATGAAGTATGAGGAAGGGGCCAAACCGCCCTTAAGCAGATACAAAGAAGACGACCCTGACGATTTCATATAGGGGGTGAGCAGCGTGAAGGTATTAAATAAGAACAAAATTGATGCAGTATTAAATAGACTGGCGGAACAATCCGAGGTTTTCGTGCCTATGCAGCGCGGCCCCCAGAGCGGTTTTTTCGCTTGGAAAAGCTTTGAAAATAAAACTGATAAACTGGCATTAGATGTGTTGAATGTTTACCTGCCCCCCAAGAATGTGGTGCTTCCACAGACGGAGAAGATGTACAGTTTCCAGCAGGAAGGGGTAGAGGTAAAAATAGAAAAGGTTTATGAAGACCCGAATCCTAAGATAATATTTGGCATTCGGGGATGCGATGCGCAGGGGATAGCATGTTTGGATCAGGCTTTCTTAACCCGGGGTTACGAGGATGGTTTCTACAAAGCCCGGAGGGAAGCGACCACCATTATAGCCAATGCCTGTTATGCTCCCGGTCCTAATTGTTTCTGTACCTCTATGGGAGGAAACCCTGCCGAGGTACCGACCGCCGACGTATTGCTGCGGGATGCGGGAGAGCAGGGTTATGTCTGGGAGAGCCAGACCGCCAAAGGTCAGGCAGCGACTGAGAAGATAGCGGATTTACTGGAAGACAAACAAGTTACCCTGCCATCAGCTAAGCCTGTTACCCGGACAGTTAATTATGAGGGTGTGGCTGAGAAGCTGAAGGGCATGTTTGAACATCCTATATGGGCCAAGTATTCTGAACCCTGCCAGACCTGTGGGATATGTACCTACTCTTGCCCGACCTGCTATTGCTTTGACATTCAGGTGAAAAATTGGGGCGAAGAGGGCTACCGTTTCCGCTGCTATGACTCCTGCATGTACCGTGAATATACCTTGATGGCAGGAGGGCATAATCCTCGTGAAGCAACTGTGGAAAGATTCCGTAATCGTTTTCTGCATAAGCTGCAGTTTTTTAATGAAAGATATGGTACCCCGCTCTGTACCGGATGCGGAAGGTGCATGGTGGTCTGCCCCGCCGGAGTGAGCATTGTCCAGATTATCAATGAGATTAAGGAGGCGGAGTTAGATGCCTAATGACAATACGCTAAACCCGCTGGTTCCGAGCATAGTCGAAGTAATAGACATCGTGGATGAGACTCCCGATGTAAAAACCTTTTATGTGAGAAACGAAACCGGAGTGCCTTTTGATGTTATGCCCGGCCAATTAGCCATGGTATCCCTTATGCCTACCGGCGAGGCTATGTTTTCAGTTTCCTGGCAGGAAGAAAAAGAACATCTGCAGTTTGCTATTAAAAGGGTGGGGCTTATGACAGATGAACTGCATACCATAGAAGTCGGCCAGAAAATAGGGGTTAGGGGTCCTTATGGCAACGGCTTCCCGGTAGAACCATGCAAAGGGAAGGACATGCTCTTCATAGCCGGAGGAATCGGATTGGCTCCTCTGCGTTCATTCATTAAATATTGTTTTAAAAACCGGGCTGACTATGGCAAGATTCAGATTATCTATGGCAGCCGCAGTTATGCCGATCTGTGCTTCAAAGACGAACTCTTCAATCAGTGGCCGAAAGAGAAAGATACCGAAGTCTTTGTTACCATCGACAACCCGGAAGAAGCCTGGAAGGGTAATGTAGGTTTTGTACCTTCCTACCTGGAACAGTTGAATCCTGACCCTTCAGGCAAGATTGCAGTAAGCTGCGGTCCTCCCATAATGATTAAGTTTGTTTTAAAAGCCTTGGAAAAGATGGGCTATACCGATGAGCAGGTCATTACCACCCTGGAAATGCGTATGAAATGCGGCATCGGCAAATGCGGCCGGTGCAACATAGGCAGCGAATATATCTGTTTGGACGGGCCGGTTTTCAACCTGGCCCAGCTAAAACAGCTTCCGCCGGAATGGTAGAACAACAAATACCAAAAGGATAAGCAAATCGCTTATCCTTTTTATTTGGGGGTATCATGGAGACGGGTATTAATCTCGTTACTTTGACTACGTCCTTTTTTTCACCAGTTGCTCAAGTCGTATCACATCGGGATTAGATCGAAACAGCGGCTATGAATGCTTATTTATTTAAGCTTCAGGCATCAACATATATAAGTTGAAATATGTCCTTTCCAACCACAAACAAAAAATATAAGATGTGGTAAGGCGACTAAAACGAAAACCAGGATTTAGATGTAAAATAGCGAATGATGCAATTTCAATAGACATTTATACGTTTTAACCTATTGAAAGTCCGCTTGGTAAAGCTGAACAGATTGCATGAAAAGATCAAGCTATTTGTTCAAGTTATATAAATTGAGAACGACTATTTAAAGAAGGGAAAGGAAGTGCTAGATTTATATTAGTTCGAGATGAGTCAGTAAAACAGGAGATTAGAAGGTGAAAATGTGCAAAATACAGGTGGAAAGATATCTATCATGACGATATGCATGGTTGTGGGGATCATGCTCTCCATACAATTCAAAACCTCATCCAGCTATGATGTCAGTCTCAGGGGAACGAGGACGGATGAAATGGCCTATAAGATTAGTACAATATCGAAGGAAAGGGATGCCTATTCAAAAGAAGTGGTTGAACTGAGGCAAAAGCTTACTAATTTGGAGAATGGCAGTGGTGAGGCCATCGCAGATCTGCAGTCCGAACTAAGAAAGGCTAATGTATCTGCAGGCCTGACGTCCATAGAGGGACCGGGAATTATTGTTACCATAAATGACAACCCGAAGGCGGTACGTTTGGATATTGACGTAAGTAATTACCTGGTGCATGATTACGATATTCTGCGTATTGTAAACGAAATACGTGCTTCCGGAGCAGAAGCGATATCAATAAATGACCAGCGTATTACGGCGATGTCGGAAATAAGGTGTGCGGGGACCACTGTTTTGGTAAATCAGAACCGAATAACCCCTCCATTTGTAATGAAAGCTACCGGAGACCCCAAGAGTTTAAAAGCCGGTTTATCTATGCCAGGTGGCATTTTAGATCAATTAACCGGTTTTTTGCAAATCAAGCTGGAGAGTGCCGACAAGATAGAAATAACTGCATATAATGGGGTTTTAAAATCAGATAATTCTCATCCAATAAGTACCAAGTAAAGGTGGAATTTTAAATGTGGTTAATAATTCTTTTATGTCTATTGGTTGGCTTGTTTATTGGTTCCCAAATTCCGATCTTTTTACCGGTATCTATGGTGAAATATGTATCAATTGGGGTTTTAGCTGCGCTTGACTCAGTATTTGGCGGTATTCGTGGCTATATGGAAGATTCTTTTGACAACACCATTTTTATTACCGGATTTTTTACCAACTCTCTACTGGCGGCTGGAATGGCTTACCTGGGGGATAGGCTGGGATTGGAACTTTACCTGGCGGCAGTAGTAGTTTTCGGAGTAAGATTGTTCCAGAATCTAGGTATCATTCGTCGCTATCTATTGAGAAAGGACGAATAAGAAACAGGAGATAGTATACCGCGCATAAGGTGAGAGTAATGAAAGATATAATTATTAATAGGGAAAACGAAGTAGTAATACTAGTTCATGGTTTTAACAACGATGAATCAGATATGTTTCCGCTAAAACAGCATTTGCAGGGTTGGGGCTATGAGGCTGTCACGATAAATCTGCCTCTTCGGTTTTCCACCCTTGAGGACTGTATCGCCCTATTTGAAAAGGAGTTCTATCAACAATTATTTAAACTTGAATACTTCGGGAAGATTCATCTTGTAGGTTACAGTATGGGGGGATTAGTGGTTCGTTCATTCCTGGCCCAAAATACCGTGCCCAAGCTCGGACGGTGCGTGTTGATTGCGACGCCCAATCAGGGAACCAAGCTTGCGGATATATCTGACAGGTTGCTAAAACCATTAGGGCAAATATATAAACCGATTAAATCGCTAAAAACTAATAGTTTAGATATAAGAGACCCCATCAATACGCCCAAACCGGAGATTGGCGTTATTGCAGGAAATACCAACAAACATTTACTGGGCATCTTTTTATCCAGCGAAAACGATGGTATGGTCGAGGTGGAGTCTGCAAAATACCATGCCATGACCGATTTTGTTATTAAGCCTTACGGGCATAAAGAGATCCACCATCAGCTTGAGATCGCAAAATTGGTGGACCTTTTTCTAAGGACCGGTAAATTCTCTGCTTGAGATATATAAGACTAATGCAAAGAAGCTTTATTAAGGAAGATTAGCATGATGAGAAAATATGATTGGGTAAAACTGAAATCCCTTTTATATAAATACCGCAAGCAAGCTAGCAGTCTTGTGCTTATGATAGTAGCCTTGTTAGGCACTTTATTTTTAGCGATAAATTACTATGTTGAACATGTTGGAGCGAAATATATATACAGGGCGGACGGGGTGCCTACTGCTGATGCCGTTCTAATTTTGGGAGCCTATGTTTTACCCGATGGGACCTTATCGGACATGCTTAGAGATCGAGTTACAGTAGGATATGAATTATACCAACAAGACAAGGCCCCTAAGATTATTGTGAGTGGAGATCACGGACGCAAGGATTATGATGAAGTAAATTCTATGAAGAACTTCATTAAGAGTGAAGGTGTAACCGGAAAAGATATATTTATGGATCATGCCGGATTTAGCACTTATGAAAGTCTGTATAGAGCCAGGGATATTTTTAAGGCAAATAAGGTTATCATTGTAACACAGCGATATCATCTCATGCGGGCGATTTACATAGCCAGACAATTAGGGCTGGAAGCCTATGGAGTAGCCTCCGACCTTCATGACTATGGACAGGTAATGACTATATATGAACTGAGAGAAATGGTTGCCAGGAATAAAGATTTTTGGCTAACAATAATTCAGCCCCAACCTACTTTTCTAGGAGAAGCTATATCAGTATTTGGTGATGGTGGAGCAACTGATGATTCTGTGAGCACATCTGATGTTAAATTACTTGTTTATCCTGAAAAATATGCTATGACTTCATCCAGTTCACCCGGTATTCGTATTGCAGTTCAGTATTCTGGCATAGTCGATACAGTGTGTTATTCAACTACCTATGGATCATTGCTTACCTGGGATATTGGAAACGGAAAGACCACAAATCGGGGACAGAAAGTTGTACTGCCATATGATATATCCGTATATTGGATTCCCATCGAGAATAATGGTTTATATAAAGCGACTAATAAGATTTTAGTGAAGGTTAGCATTTTAAATAAGAATAAAATCTTGGCCGAACAACAAATGGAGATAAACTATGATGGCTCAATGTACTATTCGGTGCAAACCTCACCTGATGTTGTTATTGCTGAGGGCTTAATACATTAATAGCCCATGTTATAGTCAGCAGGGAAGGTATAACTGATATCAGTTTCTCTCGCCAACCGCCTTCAGCCCCTCCAGGAAAAGAGCAATCAGCCCAGCCATTGACTAGTTTAAAAATCCTTAATTGGCCACTGGTAAATCATGCAAGCTGGAGCAATCAGTCAGCGTATCATGAAAAGAACACGAAGAAATGGAAGGCAATTATGAAGAAAATGAGCTATTTAAAAAATAAATGGATAGTTGTGATGGGTGCTTTGATTCTACTTGTTGCCTTAACCGCCGCAGCCTTGGCCATTCTTTATATACCTAAGTCATCGTTGGCTCCTGGCAGCACTACTAAGCAGGAGGCAAGCCAGCAATACGGCGAAATAACCGATCCCATGGAATTGGAAAAGCTCTGGCAGGAGTATTTTTATGATTCAATCGCTACGGTCGGAAACACCCGGGAGTTTAACTCCGCTCAGGAGATTGATGCGCTTAATGTAGCGAAATTCTGTTGGCATAAGTATGTTGCGGAACATGGCCAAGAAAGCCTGGCACTGGCCGGTAAGGATAGTACCCTGCAGGTATTTCCGCTGAGCACAGTTCTTGAATATGCCCAGCGGTATTTTAATCTAACCAGCCTTGATGTATCCGCTATCGAGGAGGATTCCTACGACCCGCAAAAACGCGCTTTCCTTTTTAATTTTGGCTCTGAACCAACCCGTCCTTCCTACAACGCGAGCAACCCGTGGGGTGAACACTTGGATAAAGCTGTGCGCAACAGTGATGGCACAGTTACAGCCGTGCTGGTGCGCAACGGCCCTCCTCAGACCAACCGAATTGAACTGACTAAGACTTACACGCTAATGCCCCGTGAAGACGGCAGTCTTTATTTTGCCAGGGGCCGGTGGGACTATATCGATAACCATCTGGTCAGCTTGACCGGAGATCATCAGCGCTTTGATAAAATCATAGGCTTTGACGGAAACATGGAAGAGCTGGCAATGATAGGCGAGGCGAACGGCAAATTGCTTTTAGCCCATACACCATATGCAAAAGGGAAAAAAGCCTCCCTGCTGTTGCTCAATCCTGAAACCATGACAGTGGAGAAACGAATTGAATTACAGGAGCAATTGGAGTTAACCGAGGTTCGATTGGCTGCCGATAAAATTGTGCTGTTCCTTAAAGATAAAATAGTCACGGTTGATAAAGACCTGGGAGGAACCAAGGATACCCCTCTGCCGGAATCCATCAAGACTAAAATGGAGCGTAAGCCGACATACGACAAGAATGGAATTCCTGATATTTTCTTTGGCGGTTATAATGTTTCCAGCGATCTTCAAAAAATTGTCTATGCCGATGAAATAGGCGTCAAGTTGTTCAATCCGGCCGACAATAGCGAGAGGCTGCTTGCTCCGGCAGTCTCTATAATCGGCAGTAAGTACAACTCCAATCACAATCATCCCCGATTTGTTGCCGATGAGCAAAAAGTGATTACCACCATGACGGCTTATGAGGGCACCAGAGGCTATACGCTGTGTGACTTAAGAACCGGTGCCGTCAAGACTTATGATATCAGTTCGGAAAACTCTTCGACCGGCCTTATTCATTACGATACCGGTTTGCTGGAAGTTAATACTCAGCTTAATGGTGAAGGCAAAACACTATACTTAGATTTTAAGACAGAATCAATAAAAGAAATAAACGTTGAAGATCCCGGAGATACCGGTTATATCAGACCACCTGATTATCAATATGTCGGCCAGGACTATGCTGCCTTTATTAACTGCACCTGGGACAACAAGGATAATGCTCAAAGCATGTTTATCCTCAATCGTTTAAACTTGAAAACCATGCAGGTGCAGCCCAAGATTATTACTGTTAAAGCGGCTGAAACACATATCCTGGGAGTTCTAGCCGATGGACGGATTGTCTTCTGGTATAATCTCAATCCCAGCGAAAATGGGGTATGTATTACCAAGTAACCCCGCCGGGATAGGGTCTTTAAAAGAGGAGGCTTATCGTGAAAAGAAAAAAGATAGTTTTGGTAGGTTTAATAATTCTACTCTTAACTATAACCGTGGGAGCTTTTGCTGCCAAGCCGATCAAGCTTATTGAAGAGGAAATAATGCCAACCATTTCAACAAACAATCCTAATGAAGTTCTGAACCATTATTCGGCAGCTATTCCTTGGTTTACAAGACTTACTGCCCAGTACGATATTCCATGGCAAGTGGGATGGCAGACTACGGATCAGATCCTGAAACGTACTCTTCCTATGCTGGAGCAACTCCAGAAAATCGGATCGCTGGTACCGGTTCGAATTCAACTGACAACATTTGATCAGGTAGCCCATGGTGGCGAATACCTGCCTGCTAAAACACCGGTGTGGGATGTGGTCTTTGAAGCGGATGGCCGGGTCTGGGTACCGACAAGTGGCCCGGCAGTTCATGACCCAAAAGATGCATACAGTCATACGGTAGTGCTAAATACCCTGGAGGTTGTTCTCCATGCGGATTCAGGAGAGCAAATCTTTAGAGGAATCTCGGGTGGGAACCTGGAAACCATGCGCCAATTAGAGGAACTTAAGGGTGTGCTAGCAACTCAAAAAGAACAGAGTGGAGACCAACTTATCGTAGATTCTATGGACGGTCGTACTGTGAACGTATTATTGCCACGGGGAATGATAGCGGAGATAATCGACCCATCATCAAAAGCAGGGAAGAAACTAACGTTTTGGGAAACAATAAATCTTAAACCGGGTACTGCGGTTAAAATCCAAGGCCTAACAACCAAAACCGGCCAATTTCTAGCCTACAACCTTGAAGCCGAGAGTTAAGCAAAGCCTGTTACTATTTAATGTTTCCAGTGATAGTTGTGGTTTCCAGCGGAGTAATAGGATTTCCGAGCACTCTTCTTACACGTTTATGGAGTGTCGTTATTTGCGGATTTATACTGTATAATAGCGTTCTGCAATATTCTTTGTATTTCCCCGATATCATCCCCCGGGTTTACCTTGATACAAATATCAGCCCAATATTGTCCTATTAGCGGGATCAGGTTCAGCGGTATCATGGCATGGACTTCCTGCCAGCTTGCTTGTATTTCCGAGGCCGCGGGAGTTGAGCGGGATAGCAGCAGTAAATGACCTTCGCCTTGCTCACTTGTCAGTGTATTATCACTAAGGGTCTCACTGTGATTGGGAAGAAAGTAGCCGCCAAGCTGCTCAATAGTACCGATTGCGTGCTCTTGTCCGTCTTTAATTATCATTTCCCCATTTTGGTATGCAATTGTCCAGTCAGCTGGAAGAGGAATAGAAAACCTATTTGCTGGCAGATACAGGCTATTACTTTTATAAAGGCCATCAATAATCCCATAGTCGCTGGATTGCAGCAGTTGGGTAATAAACCACCCTTCCTGGCCGTTATAATGCAGCTTTTCTACCACTAATTTTTCCGTGGCAATGGTATTAGGCGGGGCAGAGGTTATTTCCGGGAAAGAGAGCGTATACTCGATCTTAGTATCGTTGCGTTTATTCTGATTTTCTATGGTTATAGGGCCTACCCAAGGGCTTGATCCCCCGGTGACCCAGTGTGATGAGCGGACGTAGTTGCTCTTATCTGCTTCCAGGCGAAGTTCAGGAGATAAGGCCGCATATTGCAGGGCACCATTGCGGGTTTGTTCGCCCCGGCCCCATAGTTTTATGGCTTCATCAGCACTGGATGGAACAAGAGTGCTTTCTATTATTGTAATCTCAGATTTGATTTTAGACATATCAGGGGTCTGAATGGATAGTATATTGGTGGCTTCGTTATAATTGACCCTCGCATGGAAAAGGTATTCCAACCAGTCCATGGGCAGAAAATAATGATTATCTTTATTTTCAAAGCTGTTGCCCCACATACTGTGTTCATAGGAGCCGTCGTTACTGGTAATATCTATGAGAAAAGGGTTAATGGGCTGGATTGAATCCAATCTTTGAGCCTTTGACTGTCTAAAGTCCAATATCCAATCATGGTTGTTCGGTATGTCATTGGATTGATGTAAGTTTTTGGCCTTATCCGGTAATGGCCAAATTTGCCTATCCTGTTCGTCAATGTAGGACTGCAGAGCATTATTATAAGAGGTTAATTTCTCCAAACTATAAAAATCTTGCGGGGTTTTAATAGCTACTTTAGGGGTTGCCGGGTCCCACTGTACGGAGCTGGCTCCCAATTGCTCGGCCGCCCAGCGCAAGGGAACCATCACCTGGCCTTCAATTATATCCATATCAGCGGGGGCATCCACCACCGAACCGTTGATTTGCACCGTCAGTGAGGGAGCCGCCAGGACTGGACCGCTGCATAGCGTTACAATTAAACTTACCAATAACAACCATATTATTGATCGCTTCAACTTTATCCACACCCTTCTTATGCCCCTAACTCCTCGCTCATGGTTATTAAGGTTTATCAATGCTTTTGGTTCCATCGGGAGAAATATGTATAGCATTTAAAAACTCCCTCTTATTCATATCGACTAAACCAAAAACCAGCAAGCACTCATCCAAATCTTCCGATGCCAATGAGTACGTATAGGTTTTCCCCTTTTCCCAACTGAAGTTTTCACTTTCTTTATCAAAAGCATGGAAGCTCATACCGCTGGACTTATCTCCCATAAACACACGTCCGCTGACATGTAAATAAAAACGATAGCCTTCCGGTATTGTTTCCGGTATGGTGAAGCTTAATAAATCTTGGCCCGGCTCATACTTTACCGATTCATAAAAGTTATTTTCGATTTGTTCTTTCTCGTAAGTAAATGGCGGGAAGTCGGTTAAATAAACGTTGTGATTGGTGTCTTCACTATAAGAAAGTTTTCCCTGGCCTATGGATATATTGCTAATCTTCATTACATCCGAAGTTTTAAAAACAACCCGTCCATTCTGGTCAAATATCATCATACAATAGGGATTACCGGCTTCTTTTTGAAATGTGCATACCGGGTATCCGTCCTCAAGCTTCATGCCGGTAACCTTGGCACCTGGATTTAAGGATTGGGCTAAACCCAGCTTATATAATGCATTATCCAGGCTATTAACATAATACACATTGCCGTTTAGGACCTGAAATCCCAACTCATCACTGATCGATCCTATGATCTCCAACGGACTGGCGGGGCCTCCTGTCAGAGGTATTTTATAAAGCCTTCCTTCACTGCTGCAGTATATATAGCCATCAACAATCATAAAGGATTTTGTCTTCAAATCGCTGACTCTGACAGTTTCTCCAGTATCAATGTTAACGCTGTAAATCCTGCTTACATCCCGGTCTATTCCCATATTACAAGCTAACAAATATAGATTATGGTCGATCAAATACAAATCCTTACTAGGTCCGCCACTTGATGAATCCTCGGTCTTTTCAAAGGTCCAGCCAAATAAGTAAGCTGCGTCCCCGATCCTCTTATATTCCTGCCCAGCATATTTGATCATTAGATTACCTGGACTGGGCGGTACCCACTGATCTACCTTTACCGTAATATTCCCAAAGGTTTTAAAGGTCAGGTACCCACACTCAACCTCTTCACAGGTGCCATCCGGCTTTAGCTTAATGTAATGATCAGAACCCATGACGGCTCCACCTTGATGATATACAAGCCAGGCTTCGTCATTATTTTTCGTTAAGCCGTAATTCACATATGTATTCCCATCTCCATAGCTCCAGATCGGAAGCTGATAGATTTTCTTAATGCTTTCCAAATTCTCCATAGGCGCCTGATATATCGCGCCCTGTGGCCCCCCATAGTAATAATAGTCGTCAACCGCAATAAAGGCTCCAGCCGAATAATCTAAAAGGATATTCTTTTCCATTTGAGGATTTAGCGATTGAATTGAAAGCCCGCCTTGTTCATCACGACCTAAAGTCCAGCCCAATTGACCTGCGGCATAATTCAGGATCTTAGTAAAATAGCTTATATCATTTTCTGTTTGAATGCCGCCTATAGAAATAGGTAAGCGCGGCAGAGTGATATTTACGCTGTTTGATTCAGCCAGCGTGCCTGCAGGCATCATACCTGCCATCACTATAGCCATCATTACCGCTGCTACAATTTTCCCTTTCATTATCCAACCTCTTTACGATTTTAATTATTTAAAACCAGTTCCTTTACTTGTAAGCCGTCCAGATGAATTCAACCTCAATAATGCTTGAACTTGATGCCGTCTAGATATTGAGTATTATGGCTGCCTATTGGCAGTCAGACTGGCTCTCAGTGTATGCCACATACCGTCGTTTATTACTCCTAATCTCCACAGCGCTACACCGTTTAGGTTATAGCGTTTCGCAATTCCCACTTTGGTTGCTATACTTTCGGCAGTTTCGCTGGGTGCGGAAATGCCCAGGATTAGTTTGTTGGCAGGGACTGATTTGCATGCCATTTCTACGGCCTGTTTTACCAGGCTTACAGGCTCTGGCGTTGAACCATAGTCATAGGCCATGATAATAATACGGTCAGAGATTTGCCCCAGAGCCTGATAATCGTAACCCGGATAGGAGCTGTTAGGGGCGTGCAGGGTGAGGGTAAGTCCGGTGCTGTTAGCCTGCAGCTCGTGGTCAAGCTGGTTTACGAAGTTGGTGAATTTCTGCTGTACTTGTTTAAGCTGTTCCCCGCTGTCGTTATAACCCAGACCCTCAAAGTCCAGGTTAACACCCCTGAAATGGCGGGCTTCTAAGCTTATAGCCTTTACTGCCAGTGTTATAGCTTCCGGGTTATTTAGCAGGGAGGAAATCGTACCATCGCCATCAGTTAAATGGACTACCATGTCGTTCTGCAGTTTATACTGTTTAGCATTATTTAGCACCGTTTCCCATCCGTCAGGCCGCTGCCACCCGGTGCGGCTTCTATCAAGCAAGTTACCCTGTTTATCAATACTGTACCATCCCAAGGCCAACTCGGATAATACATCGGTGTTGCCTGCAGCCGCAGCGGGATAATTCTTCCCAAAAAGGTTGGTCCAACTGCTGGTCTTGCTGTCACCCAGGGCATAAAAGCCTATAACCGTCATGGCCTTGGGTGGAGAGATGACGCTTGCCTGATATTTGGTGTTATCCCAACCCACCCGGCAATTAAAGGCTTCGCTAAAGAATCGCAGTGGAATTAAGGTGCGCTCGCCTGCTATTATCGGGGCGGCGTCCAATGTGATTGGCGTGTCATTACGGTATGCAGTACGGTTATCGATCTGCAAACGAACCTTTGTAGTACTATCCGTTGCATTTACAGTACGGGTCTGATTATCCCAGCTTACATTTATGTTCATAGCCTCAGCTATAGCCCTAAATGGCACCAAAATACTGTTGTTTTGTATAACCGGCGCTGTATCAATATTTAAGGTTATACCATCGATTAACACTGAAACTTTTTCCGCTCCTTGAGCCTGGGCGATTAAGGGTTGGCCGGCAATCAGGATTATCGCCACAAATAAGGCCGATAAGATTCGCTTCATTATGTAAAACACCTCCTGGTAAGATTTTATGTTTCAGTATTTATGAATCTTGCAGTCGTTGCGTACGAATTACGTTTTTATTTTCAACTTGCTTTTCCTTATGCTCAATAATATTATCCACAACCCGCCCTTACAATGACCTTTAAGGTCGATATTGCTCCAATACCTCAACAATGACACCATCCTTGATTGTCAAATGGTAGCATACGTATAGGTTTTCCCCTGTTCCCAACTGTTGTTTTGATTTTCTTCATCAAAAGCGTGAAAGCTCATTACATTTGATCTATCACTCATGAACATACGCCCGCTGACATGGAGATAAAACCTATAGTTTTCCGGTATTATTTCAGGTATGGTAAAACTTAATAAAGCTTGGTCGGGATCATAATTGACTGATTTATAAAAGTTATACTTGATCTGTTCTTGCCTGCTTAAAAGATTAACGGCATTGATTATCTTAAATGTCTTTATAATCTCGTCAAATTCATCTTCCATGAGCCTGAATTGATCTCTCAATTGCTGTGAGGCTTCGGTTGGAACTTGAACATCGGTGGCATGAGCGTAGCCAAAATATTACTTTTCGTTTTCTCCCAGGTATCTCAAACCATATACATCCTGGCCGCTATTTATTATATCTTTGGTATAGTCTGCTTTATCATAGATTTCGATTCTTCCCACCGTGCCTATAGTAAATTCGGGATGCAGTGCTTGAATCTCTTTATTTACAAACCAAATAAAGTTGCCTTCTTTTATTTCAACCTCGTCCCTAAAATTTTTCGGTATCAGCAGGGAAAAGCCATAGTCGTCATTTTTATATACATTACCGGTATTAGCAGAAGTTATAATGCTGACCGCGGATAGGGCGCTGTTCCAATCCACCTGACAATTGAAGGCTTCGCTGAAGAAGCGTATTGGAATCATGGTACACCCTCCTACTAATTGCGGCGCAGTATCCAGTGTCATAGGGGTGTTATTACGGTAGGCAGTAGGATTATCAATCTGCAAACAAACCGTTGTATTGCCGTCCGTCGCATTTACGGTGCGGGTTTGATTATCCCAGCTTGCCTCTATGTTCATGGCCTCCGCTATTGCTCGGAAGGGCACCAGAATATGATCGTTCTGAATAACCGGTGAAACATCTAATTTTACGGTTAAACCGTCCACTAATACCGAGATGGTTTCCTGATCCTGAGCCGACACAATTAAGGGTTGGCTGGCTATCAGAATTAGTGCCAGGAATAAGGCTGGTAAAATTCTCCTCATTATGTAAACACCTCCTGGATAGTTTTACGTTTTAATATTAACGTATCTTGCAGCAGTGGTGTACGGAATTAGCTAATATTTTTATCAAAATATTAGCTAATTGACAGAATTACTTCATAATTATATAAAAAGTTCAATGCTGATGCTTCTTTCACAACTGAACAGAACCGCCTATATAATTACGAGCATATTTATTCATATAAAAATATTTCTATTAATGATGTAGATGGGCTTAAAGGATTAATAAATCAATTGCAATACTCCAAAGAATTGCCAATTAGCGTGATTGAATATAACGAAGCAACGGCTTTGCGTATTGATTACCGCATGAATCTTACTAAGGGACAAAAATATCAGGTAAATCATCAGAAAATGATGGCAGATGCTGTGATACTCTTTGCATTAATGGATGATTTGAATTCAGTGGAAATAAACCTTGTTCAAGCAGATTACAGTTACGGGGGCGTTCCTATCACCAGAGAAACGGCAGGGAAGGCTTTAACTGTTAATATTGGGGCATTAGGAAAAACAAAGGAACCCTTTTTATCTGAAATGCCACAGAAGATCGCTAACCTTAAATGGAATCCCGATGTGATGTCGGTTATTACCTATGAGCATATAATGGGATTTGATGACTAATCTACATGGGTTCTAAGCATAATAGGTAAACTCATTTACGTTTTGCGATTCTTCCGTTTGTGTCCCCTCGGCTGTATAACTTCCCATTCCGCATCTGATATTTTAGGTATATTCATTATTATAGCCATTCCTTTCGCTAAAGCTCAGGCACAAAACGTCATGAAAAAAAGGTTAATAATATATTTACTGTCATGAAATCTTTTAAAGGATTAAGTTGTATTATTGGCAAGGGGCGTGATGAAGTGTGACTAACAAAAGGATATTTCTAATTATTGTACTTATAATCGCAATTATATTGGCATTTATTATGCTCCATTCCTCCCCGTCGATTAATAATTCAGCTACAGCACAGGATTTAATGACAGAAATCATACCTCATGATGTCAATGTATCCAATGCAATAACAGATAAGTTTATTGATTCCACCCAGCGATTCTCAATTGAATTATTTAAAAACTCAGTTAAAAAAGGCGAAAATTCACTGATATCTCCCGCATCAGTTTTTTTGGCATTAGGCATGACTGCCAACGGGGCTGGCGATGAAACCCTTAATTCTTTTACAACTGTACTGGGGAAAAACGATCTCACCATGGACGAACTTAATCAAGGATATAAAGCCTATTCTGACGAGCTTACTAAAAAGCGGGGCAGTACTGTGCTCAATATTGCGAATTCTATATGGCTCCGGGATGAGTTTATCCCAAAAGCTGAGTTTTTACAAAGCAACGCCGATTACTATGGTGCCGCAGCCAGGAAATTAGACTTCAACGATAAAGCTTCTATTGATGTTATTAACAATTGGGTTAAGCAAAACACTAATAATTTGATTGATAAAATTATTGACAAAATAGATCATGATGAGGTGATGCATCTTATTAATGCCCTTTACTTTAAAGCCAAATGGGAAAAACCGTTTAACATGGAGCGGAAGGCCAGCCAAGATGACTTTTATCTCAGTAACGGCAAGACCCAAACAGCCACGTTTATGCATCTTACAGACCAATTGGACTACATCCATGCAATGAGCGCATCGGCGGTGCTGCTTCCCTATAACGACGGACGTTTTGCATTACTTGCTATACTGCCGGATAAAGGCATTGCCTTAGATGAATATATAAAAACTTTTGACGAGAATACCATTCCTGATTTGCTGAGCCGGGGAACAACTACTGATGTTTCACTAACATTTCCTAAATTCAAAACGACCGGTGAGTTTGAATTAAAGGATGCCCTTAAAACCATAGGATTGGGGATTGCGTTTGATAAATATAAAGCGGAATTTTCAAAAATGGGTATTATCAACGAAAAATTATATATCTCATCGGTTAAGCATAAAACCTTTTTGCAGGTTGATGAATTAGGAACCGAAGCAGGCGCGGTAACAGATGTGGCAATAAAGGCGGGCGGTATTCCCATGGATATCCAAACTCTAGTATTCAACCGCCCGTTTGTATATGCGATTATTGATACCAGAACCAGCCTGCCTTTATTCTTAGGAACAATGGAGAATCCTTAAAGGCAGTGCGTCATCAGGTTATGGGTCTATGTACTTCATCTTGTTGTATGATTATTTATTATCTAGTTTTTTGGAAATTTCACCAAGTCGGTCACAAATATTAGACAGCATAATTAAGACAAAGCCTAACATAGTAAATGTAACCAGTTCTTTAGTAAAGAAAGCTAAAACCCCTAGAAGAAACAAAACCAAGGTATTCCATGCAGTGCCATTAAAAAAGTTTTTCATAACGTTAAACCTCCTATTTTGAACCGTGATTAATCCCTCATTTGTTTACACATCATTAACATCCTGCGCAACAGACTATACCCCTTGGATTTCCATATCGATAATTACTATTTTTCCTATAATAGCGTATAAAGATAAGCCATGATATACTTTTTTAGGTATAATATGGTAGGCACTTATAATTTTCTGCAAATATTAGGTAATAAAGCCCAGACCATAGCTGTACCGCAAGATGCAGTGGTTTTAACGGACTTGCATTGTGGGTGAAATCCAGCGAAGTGAAGTATTCATATACTGCGGATGAATTGGCTAAGATTGATAATTCAAATTAAGATCTATATTGATGCGTTCGAATTACGTTTTTTAACCGGCTTTTCCTTATTATCGCGTTATTGCATTTCTCAGATAATATGGATCCTTTATACCCCGCTTAAACGCTTCTTTCGAACCAGGTTTGGAATCAATGCGGTAGAGCAATTTACCTTCGATCTTGTCAAACCAAACGGCTATACGGATATTAGGATAGTTTTTAAGGGAACTTAAGCACTCTTTGATCCAGGCCTTTTTATCACCCCCTGCTTCATTACATGAAAACTCGGTGATCATAAAAGGCTTTCCCGGATATTTGAAAAGATAGTCATTATAAACGGGACGGTACATATCATTGAAGCTTCGCCATATACCATCAGGGGAACTAGTCCCTTCGTTATAGCAGGTCAAACCCACCCAGTCCACATATTCCGAACCGGGGTAATAGAGTTCAGGGCTATTCCACTTAAAGTTGGGGTAGGTTCTATCATGCGGATTCCATACAAAAAAGACATTGCCAGCCTCTTCCTGTTTGACCATTTGATAAATATGCCGCCAGGCGTCTATGTAAAGATTCGCATCCTTGGAATAATACCAGCTGCACCAGGGAGTATAGTCACCATTCATTTCATTGCCGAAACGGAGAAAAACCGGGGACCCAATAGCTTTCATACGTTTGATACAATCTTTAATATAAGCGTCATAGTCTCCATTGATAATGCCGGGAATGATAACGCTATTGGGATTGAGACCGGTTTGCATTCTAGGCTGCCAGGTGAGCATCATTACCCGCCCTTCAGAATAGGCACGATCTACGACTTCCTGGGGGAACTCCTGCCAGAAGTCCATATAAGTCATAATGAATTCAAACCTATAGCCCAGTGATTCTTCATATTTTTTGAATGGACGCGTTCCTTCCGGCAGAAAAAAGGTTTGGTTAAAGATGCCAAACATCATTTGGTTGCCTGGTATGTTAACACTCATTCTTTCACCAGCAAGACGGATATCCTTAAGGATCATTGTCGGAGGTTTCTTTTCTATTGGTTGCTCAGGGGGCTGGGATTTAAAGCTTTGAATTATATGATTCATCACCGCACTGTATTGGTCCAAATGCTCGGCGTCGGTCTTCAATATGACAGTATAAACAGCGCCGGGCATTATAAGGTCGATTTCCCGGTAAAGGTTAAGGTCATTGGAGCGGTTGGCTATTTTCGGCCTTTGCCACATGATACGATAAGCTGGTAGGTCTTTAATTGGCTCCCAGTTTTGCTCAATGACTTTGAGCCCCTGCTCTTGTTTGATGATATGCTGGTTGCTATAGTTCAGGTATTCGTTGGCGGCTATATTTTTCAGGGGTTGAACGAAGATATCTATTATGGCCATGCGGTCAGAGGCCGACAGCCTTGTGACCGTCCCTGTTTTGCTTGAGTCAAGTGCCCAGTCGCCGGGTACTTCTATTTGGTAACCGTCAGTTGTATTGATGTATTCCATCCATTCTGGTACAGGGGTATTATCAGCGCTTACAGTAATTGCAGCGGCTATCTTTGAATCTGTATTATATTCCGTCCCAAGACTGAAGTCATTGGTGATGAGCGTTAGACATAAACATAAGACAATAACAAGGTGTATCCGTTTAAACAATTAATCCTATTCCCCTTTCTTTAAAGGATCAATATTTATTCCCTGCAATTTATATCACTAGGCTTCTTTCTTAGATCAAAAAAATCTTCTATCGGGCATTTTGGCTGTATCCACAAGTCACGTCCCAGTTAACGTCCGAACGTGGTAAAATAATCCAACATATTAAAGATTACCTCAGCTGTCTCATTAAAGCAATAATAGACATTCTTTAAAAAGAAAATGTCTTGTGGAATATATTGGGATTCTTCAGGCAGATTAACGAAAGGGAAACTTTTGACAAAATAGATCCTGATGAAGCCATGCATCTTAAAATCCTCAAAGTTAAAGCATAAAGTTAGAATACGAAGCCTGGAATTTATTGTTAAATCCCAGGCTTCTATTTCAAAGCTAATCATTCATTCATGCTAAGTTTTGATCTCAAATATCACTTAGCATGATTAAACTACTAATCGCAATCGGTATAAAACACAGTTAGTATGCAAGTATCTAATGTTTCCCCATCTCTTGCCATTAAATCAGCCTTTATTCGTATTTTATATATCTTTCCAGGGCAAAGATGACATTTTGGACGAATAATGATAACGTTAGATCTTCTGCCTTTTTTGATATGGATTTTGACTTTTTTACTTCCTTGCCACAAATCAATCTGCTCAAGGTTGTTTGCCCAGACACTGTCGCTGGTTACATTTCTATTAAACACCAACACTATCTTTTTAAGGCTGGGAGAAACAGTTTCACCATCATTGGGAATAGAATCTACCAAGGTAAATTCTTCTCTGTCATGATGTCTGTGGTGATGCCTGTGGTGATGCCTTAAACTCTCTCCTGAAATAAAACTATCGAGTTCTAATGGTCTGCAACAATGAGTCATAACCAACCCTCCTTTTAATGAATTCTGATATACATTATTCAAACTGGATATGAAATGTCACAAATTTACCTTTAATACAAATAATAAAAGGGTAAGACTCCTTATGGGGAAAATAGAGTTATAGGGTGTAATTGCATGAATATGTATTAACATGAATATAGCGGATAAAATTCTGCAAGGCGAAAAGAAAGATAACGGCAAGTTTTTGTAGATTACTATTGTGGTACGTAACTATTAAACAGGGGCAATGATTCTTACCCGGGTCAATTAAGGGTTTGCAGGTTACCGATAGGAAAGCGAATGAGGAAGGTCGTACCTTTCGATCCGGTATCAATATTGATAATGGCATGGTGGCGGGTAGCAATATTGTAGCATACCGCCAGACCAAGACCGGTTCCATTATCCTTGGTAGTGAAGAAAGGGGTACCAACTTTCTCAAGTATCTCAGGGTCTATACCGTGACCTTGATCTTGAATAGACAGTACGACATCTTTATTATCAACAAATGTTTTAATGGTCAGGATACCATCCGTTGGCATTGCTTCCAGACCGTTGTTAACCAGATTAAAAATTAGTTGGCGGATTTCCTTTTCATCCAACAGCAGATCGGGCAGATCATCCATATCCAATTTAATAGTATGATTTTTAATCATCGCACTGGCGGTAACCAGAGGCAGGATATTGGTGAGAGTGACCTTAAGGTTTACCGGTTCCAATTTCACTATCTTATCTTTAGCCAGAGAAAGGAATTCAGTTATTATAGCATTAGCCCGATCTAATTCTTCTATCATTAAATCAAAGGTATCCTTATCTTTAGAATACTCCTTCTTATTCTGCATAATTTGCAGAAAACCACGTACCGTGGTCATGGGGTTGCGAATCTCATGACCGATACCGGCTGCCATTTCGCCTACCACTCCAAGGCGCTCCAATCGATACATTTCAACTTCCAGTTGCTTTTGTTCACTAATGTCCAACATGATAATAAGAGTGCACTCTTCGCCATTAATATCAATTCCAACCGCAGAATAAGAGGCCAACCGCTGTTCCCCGTTTTTCCTGGTATAGTTTATTTCTAAATCAGCGAAAGAATCTTTGCCCGAAAGACATTGCTGGGTCATCAAATATAAGACGTCTTCATTCCATATTTCCAATTCAATGGCGTTATGTCCTAGAATCTCATTGTGGTCGTAGCCTACCGAACTGCAGAAACTGGCATTGACGTCAATGAATCGTCCGTTTTTTTGAGAAATAATACTGATCATCATGGGACTGGCATTAAAAGCCTTGGAGAATTTGTCTTCGGACAGATATAGTGCTACGAGGGAATATAGCAAAAAACCCACTAAAGTTAAACCGACTACAGCCAGACAAATCCCATAAAGCCAGGGTGCGTTATTCACATTACCTGTAATTTCCAAAAGCGTGACGTAGGCTGAAATATCGCCGATTGGGCTTTGGCTAGGAATGCTATAAACGTTACTTTGATTGTTGGCGGTTTCATTGAGATTATGCTCTCTAATAATCATGGCATCGAACATGATAAGCAAAGATGTTACGAGAAAAATCACAATTGCAACTCTAAAGAAGAATTTATGGCTGTTACTGGTCATTTAATAGTCTCCTCATGGTATATACAAATATTAGAATTAATCTATAAGTTTCCGGGAACCCGATAAATGGAAAAAAGCTGTCAAAAATAGTATAACTATTTTCTTCTTCTCAATCCACCATCAATAAGATATATAGAAAAATATGGCAGTAATGATTTTTTGTTCAATGCTCATAATATAATTAGTCCAGAATTTACTAATACGTATTAATTAATTGACAAAACTTGGAATGTCTATACAATATATTTAGCCGGTTTCATTGCACAAGAATGTGCACAAGGAGGAAGAAATAATGTCCTGTCCAAGAAATGACCTACTTAATCCAACATTAAAAAAAGTGCTGGAAACATTCAAACTTGACAAAAAATATATTCACGGCCAAGGCAGCTACCTTACAGATGATGCGGGCATTCGTTACTTGGATTTTATTTCCCAGTATGGCGCAGTGCCTTTCGGTTATAACCCAGACTTTGTATGGGATGCGTTGGAAGAGGTGCGAAGAAAGGGTTTGCCCAGCCTGGTACAACCTTCATTGCCCGGGGAGGCCTTAAAATTAGCCAATATCTTAGCCGAGGCTTCCCCTGGAGATTTGTGCTATGCTACTTTTTGCCAGAGTGGGACAGAAGCCGTAGAGGCTGCTATAAAACTGGCTCGCTCTACTACTGGTAGAGAAATAATTGTATCAACTAATAACAGTTTTCACGGCAAAACATTAGGATCATTGTCGGCCACAGGCAAGGATGCTTACCAGGTTCCTTTTCGGGCTCCGGCTCCCGGTTTTCTAAAAGCACCGTATAATGATATTAATGCTTTATGGCAACTTTTTGAAACCCACAAGGATAAAATAGCCGCTTTTATTGTCGAACCGGTACAGGGAGAGGGTGGTATTATTGTTGCCCGGCCTGATTACCTGGTTGCAGCCCAAAGACTCTGTAATGAGTTTGGCGTCATATTCATCGTGGATGAAATACAGACAGGTCTGGGGCGCACGGGTAAGCTATTTGCTGGTGAGCATGCCGGGGTGAATCCGGATATCATGCTGTTGGCAAAAGCACTGGGTGGAGGATTGTTGCCCTTGGGCGTGTGCCTGAGTTCTCCACGGGTATGGAATGATGATTTTGGAATGTTACATAGTTCCACTTTTGCCAACAATAATGTATCTTGCGCTGTAGGTATTGCTGTTTTGGAAAAATTACGTAGAGATGAGCAGTCCTATGTAAAAGAGGTAAAGGCTAAAGGTGAGTATCTCTTATCAGGGGTTCGCAAGGTAGGTGAAAAATATCCTGAAGCGGTTAAGGAAGTACGGGGCCAGGGTCTTATGGTAGGTATGGAATTTAGGTCTTTAAACGATACAGGTTCTTATGAGATGGCTTATCTTGATGACCAGGGCGGATTTACCGCCTTGCTCGCCGGATTTCTGCTAAATGTCTATCAGATTCGTTTGGCGCCCTTCTTGAACAATTCTATGACATTAAGATTGGAGCCGACCTTAACTATTAGTTATGCGGAGATGGATTATGTACTGGAGGCACTGGACGACCTTTGCCGGATTATGACCTATCGTGATTATGCCCTTTTATACCGCTATTTGATCGGGGATTACAATAGGCCCCGGGCAATTACGGATTATCGTACCGTCAGTCGTAGTACGAAAGCCTCTCTTATAGAGCCGGAGGAACGGCCGGATAAGAAATTTGCCTTTGTCATTCATTATCCGGATCTGGAAGATGTAGTTCTGAACAACCCGTCATTCGCGGGTTTCAACCGGGATGAACTGTCCCGTTTTATGCAGTGGGAAAATCTTAGCAGCGATCCGGGAATGGTCTGCCATATGCCAGCCATCAAATCCCTCAACGGCTCAATCACTGAAGGCTGGTTGATAGGAGTTCCCCGGGGAGCCCGGGAGATAATGGATAATCCGCATGAGGAAACGATAGATCTTGTAGCTCGTGCGGTGGACATGGGAAGGGATTTAGGCGCGGAGGTTGTGGGTCTGGGCGCCTTGACCTCAGTGGTAACCAGAGGTGGCCGGTCGGTAACAGGTCGAAATGTTGCCATAACCAGCGGCAACAGTTTCACCACTTTGATGGCGGTGGAAGCCCTATTTCAAGGTGCTGAAAAGATGTATATCGACACTATCGCAGCCCGGGGGGGAATAGTCGGAGCCAACGGATCGATAGGCCGGGCCTGTGCACTGATGGTATCGGAAAAAATAAGCCAGATGATTTTGTTTGGCAGTCCCAAGCATCCTACCAGCAGTAAGATAAGGTTAAACACTCTGGCAAAAGACATATTTAATTATGCCCGTACCAGGCTAAGGGCCGGGGAATTAGAGGGCATGAGTCTTTGGCTAAGCAGACTGGCCGCTATCCTCCGGAAATATGCGGAAGATGAAGCGTGGAAATACTGGCAGCGAATTAACGAAGATGAGGATATTAGCCTCTCCTTGATTAACGATATATGCAGATATCTGGATATTGAATGTCCGATGAAAATCAGTATAAATATAAATGCGGACCTTCAAAATTGTGACCTGATAATTGCCAGCAGCAACTCCCCTGAATATTTAATATACCCGGGGCATCTTAAGTCAGGCGCCGTAGTATGCGATGTAGCCCGTCCCGCCGATGTAGCTCCGGAAGTATGCACGCAAAGAAATGATGTGCTGATTCTGGAAGGTGGGTTGGTTCAATACCCAGATGCAGTGTGTTTTGGGCCCAATCTGGGTTACCGGGATGGCGTTAATCTGGCCTGCCTCTCTGAGACAGTCCTGTTGGCTTTGGAGGGTGATTGTCAGGATTACAGTATTGGCAACGTTTTGTCCCTGGATACAATACTTTACTTTAGAGAGCTGGCCAAAAAGCATGGATTCAAGCTAGCCGGCTTAAGGATGGGCAATCATGAAATAGAAGCGCCGGATATTGAGAAGATATACCGGAACTCCTTAAGCTTCAGACGAGTTGAAAACATGTAGATGATTAGGAAGGAATAATCCGGCAACATATAGAATTAGACTGGACAGTGTATCAGTCCAGTTTATTAAGGGGGCATATGAAAAGTGGCAAATGTATTAGTGCAGGACATTACGATAAAGAAGAATGGCAAGTGGTATTTTGGCCAGGCGGAAATGTTTAGAAGGCAGATTTTAAATGTGTTGGCCTGTAATCTGTGCCAATATCCGGATGGCAGTTATTATATCAAAATGGGTGACGATGAAAATCCCGTCATTGTTGAGGATGTACCTTACCTGGCTACCGGGATATTGGAGAATGAAAGACCGATTAGACTAGCTTTTCATGATTTGCAGGAAATGCCCCTGGATCATGAATTGAAGTTATATTTGAAGGGAGACGTACCCTATATCAGTTTTCGCTGGGAGGCTGATACCAGATTAAGCCGAGGCGTATATTGGAAATTAAGTCAATATTTTGAATTTAGAGAAGAAGAAATATTCATCGTTCCTCCACAATGATTGATGGTGGCCCGTATTAATTTTTCCATTTTTTAGATTAATAAATCCCCTTCAAGTGTAAAAACTATAATTGAACTATCGTTTTCTATTTTGAATGAGGGGGAAAAAGAATGCCAAAGGATGACAAACGGCCAATGGATCATAAAGACGGCACCCAAAAGAACAATGATGATAGAAGAAAGATTGATGCGCCTGATTCAACAACCAAAAAATCTAAAAAAGGCAAGAATTAATAAAAGCGCCTACGGGCGCTTTTATTAATTTCCGCAAATTGATATAGTCTTGAAAATTCGAAAATTATCAATTCGTTAATCGCTGCGGATCGCATCAAGGGCACTAAGGTTCATTGCCCTTCTGGCTGGTGCATAACCGGATATCAGACCAACTAGTGATGAGAATACGACCGCTCCTAAAGCTAAGGCGGGAGATATAATTGATATACTTCGGGCAACTCCCATATCTCCCATCAACTGCATGCCTATTTTGTTTAAAATAAATGATACGGCACAGCTTAACACTAAGCCGATAAGACCGCCACCCAAACCAATTAATCCGGCTTCAATCAAAAACAGTTTCTTGATATCGCGGATATCCGCTCCCAGCACTTTAATAATTCCAATTTCACGCGTTCTCTCATAAATACTCATGACCATGGTATTCGTTATTCCAATAGCGGCTACCAGAAGACTGATAGCTCCAATTCCAGCTAGAATGGCTTGAATTGTACGAGAGGTCTTCTTCATGGAGTCCAGCATATCAGTGAGGCTGAATGTTTGATAGCCCATGCCCTTAATCTGTTTTTGTACCTCTTCGACATTTTCGATGTCTTGTACCTTGACCTTAATATTGCTATATTGTTTGTCTTCGTCCGGCTTTTTTCTGGAACCGGAGCCAGTATCTTCTTCCTTCAGCATCTGGTTTAATTGAGTGATGTTCAAATAGGCTTGGTAATCTTTCTCATTTCTGCCTTCCTTGAGAATTCCTACTCCTTTTATCTCATATTGTTTGGGCGGAGTAGTCTTGGGGTCACTGGCTGCTTTACGTTTTTCACCATATTCCATATCCGAGGTTATAATTAAATTGCTCTTCAGCAGGTTGACCTGCGGCTTGGGGCGTGGTTGGTCCATTCCCGGCTCCACAATTATTCCATGCCCGACCATCATCTCTCCACCGCTGCTTTTCAAACGGGGATTGTAAAAATTATATGGCACCTGGGCTCCAAATATAATGGCTTCCTTGTCAGATGATTGCAGAAGTCGCCCTTCCGCGACCTCAAAATCAAATTCTTTCAGGTCATCTGGACGTACCCCCATAATTTGCACGTGAGCTATCATTTTTCCCGCCCCCATCTTCAGATTAGCATTTTTCAGGGGCATAACCGCGACTACGCCCGGGATTTCCTCAAATGTGGTCACAGCCTTGTCGTCCAGTTTAACATCCGGGCCTTTTTGGTTCTTCATTCTTGAGCCGCCGTAACCCGGTTGTACTTCAATGATATTCAGGCTTCCCATCTGTGCCAGATCTTCTTTAAAACTGGTGTCCATAGCAATTCCCAGGGACAACATTATTACAATGGAGCCGGTACCTATCACTACACCCAGTACCGTTAGTATGGTTCGCGTCTTGCGTTGAAGCAGATTCTTAAAACTCATTTGAAAAAGATCTTTACTGTTCATCAATGTCCACTTCCTCTAATTTAGCCTGGCGGCGTTTACGTATGATTAGAATAGCAATAGCGGTGAGGAGTACAATTGTCGCTCCTGTTGCAATCACCCATTTCTTGGTGGACTTTTGATTGTTTGATGCTAGTGGCTGGTTCATTTCCATTGAGGACATTGAAGGCGCCTGTATGGCATGCAGATCAAATTTTTTTTCCAACTGGTATGGCTTTCCCGCATCATCTTCATATTCAAAAATAATCCGGCCCTCCAGTTCACCTTCCGTATGAGGGGTAACGGTTATATCATAGGAATCACTTTTGCCGGTTTCTAAATTGCCGATATATACTTCACCGTCACGGGTCTCAAAATCACCCTCTGTATGAATAGTCAGGTTACGGATGATTGACCGTCCAGCATTATAGAACTCTACCGATAAGCTTGAAGGATTGTCGACCAGTATTTCAGGGGGAAGTTGAACTTCGGCTGCCATTAGTTTTATTTGCTGCATAACCGGAATGCTGATAACTTCCTTTTCGGTTAATTTACTGCCTTTGCTATCCTGGTAATCAATTTCGGTATTTATGACATAGGTTTGATTTTCCGCTCCCAATTTAGCCCGGAACATCAAGGCTTCTTCTACTCGCCCCTGGGGCTCAATTTCCTTTATGTAGAAGGAGTTGCTATTACCTACCGGAGAAAACACTTGCCCTTCTGAGGTCAAGCTAACTTTGATATTTTTTACCGTGGTCTGACTGGTATTTATAAGGGATAGGTTTAATCCGAAATTCTGCCCGGCTAATACAAAGTCACCCCCATAGTTATACCGATCGATAATTATACGGGGTATGGAATCATCCTGCTCGCCTTTGCCCGCTACCGGTATATAGACTTTAGTTGTTCCAGTATATTCCTGTTCGTTATCATCTCTATATTTCATGTTTAAATCGAGAGTATAGGTTCCTGTTTTTAGGTTGGGATCAACATGGAGCATAAACCATACTGATCTGTTTGTCTTTGCTTTCATTGAGTCTATGTATTGGGTATCGGGAGATTTTTCCAGGTTGATACCATCGGGTGTGAATCCACTTAGTCGGAACTCAACGTCTTTGATATTCAGATCTCCGTCATTTCTGCACTGCAGATTTATAGATTTGCTTGAACCTGCCGGCAAACGGTCTTCGCCAAGATCTACCGCTATAAGTTTTAAGTCTGGTTGTTTGTTATCGTTAATGATTTTTACATAAACGGTCGAGCTTACACTGCCACTTGCTCCGCTGGCGGATGAATAGCTTATGGTAACGGTTAAAGGATAAATCCCTGGTTTAACATTTGGTGGGATACTGACGGTAAAGTCGCTCGCATAGTATCCGGAGGCAATACTGTATACATAATTAGTAAATGACATCTTATCAGGTTTAAACGGTGACTTCTCCGGGTCACTAACTGCAATCGAAATAGTTGCATCTTTGGCCGAACCATCACTGGTATTTCTATAGGGTATTGATAAGGTAGCTTTTTCTCCGGCTTGAAAAACCGGCAGCCATCTGTCACTGCCAATAATAATATGCGGTTCTTCTGTTGTTAACGAGGAATCGTCTGCCATTGAACTAAAGGGGTGTAAAATGCCAACAAAAAATAGGGTGAATAGTAATAAGGATATTCTTTTCATTTTCTTTTCCTCACTTCAACGAAATTAATTATTCTGTAATCCTGCCATCCCGGATATGGATAATCTGATCAGCATACTTGGCAACATCACTATCGTGGGTGACGATGATAAGGGTTTGATGATTATTGTGGGCCATCCCAACAATGAGTTCCATAATTTCAAGGGTGGTTTGAGAATCCAGATTGCCGGTAGGTTCATCGGCAAATACAACTGGAGGGTTACTCACGAATGCCCTGGCAATTCCCACTCTTTGCTGCTGTCCGCCGCTCATCTGGGTGGGCTTGTGCTTCAGGTGAGTTTTTAGACCAACGGCCTCTAAAAGGTTGGCTGAACGACGTTCGCGTATCTTTTTGCTTATGCCCCTAAAAGTTAAGGGGAGGCTGACATTATCCAATGCTGTCATAGTAGAGATCAAATTATATGATTGAAAAACAAAGCCGATGTTTTTTTGCCTGAAATTGGCCAACTGATGCTCGTTCATTTTTTCGATGGATCGGCCATTAATCTTTACTGTACCGCGAGTCGGCTTTTCCAGTCCTGCCATGAGATTCAAAAGGGTTGACTTGCCTGACCCGGATGTCCCCAGAATACAGCAGACTGTTCCATGGGCAATGGTGAGCGATATAGCATCAAGGGCAATAACCTTCTCCTTTCCTATACGATATACTTTGCGTAAGTCTTTAATCATAATGATATCCTGCTCAGCGATCTTGATCCCTCCCAATCCCTTTTATAGTTCGAAAAACCGTAAACCGAGTCAAAATTCATGGAATGATATGGTAAATTAGTCTATGATGACTAATAGAACGTATTATTCTGAATTCTTTCACCAAAATGGAATATTTTTTACTTTAAGATGAAAAATTGACTGTTCACCAGAAGATGTTATTATGTAAAATATTTACACTAGAATCATACATTCGCGTTAACATATATTAATAGATTTTTGCGTTTTTTATAAGGAATATGAATAATGTAAAGGCTATTCATGATTTAATAGTCAATGCTAAGCTGCCAAATTAATTCATTGACATGTATTATTTTAATGCTTATACTAATCGATAGTATAAATGTTTCAAGAAATTAATAAATGGTTGATTAAGGAGAGACCTCGTTGAGGTGGCTCTAAAAAAACCAATATTTTTGTGAATTAGCTTTCCTGTTAATCGCTCATTCATGAAGATATTGGTTTTTTTATATTTTGATTTAATTCGCGGAAAATTGGGAGGAAGGAGAGGTTATTTTATGTCATCAGTTTATAATGTAAGTTTTCAAGAGACTGGCTCTGTGCCTGGCAATGGACAAAAGTTGAATGAACGGCAACGGAAACAAATGCAGCACGAATTAAAAATCTATATGGAAAAATACTTTAAACAAAAACTGGGTAAAAGTGTTGATTATACTAAGATTACTATTTGGGATGATATGCTAATTATCCAGGGTGAGCGTTTTTTAACCGAACCGGAAAAATATATTGTCACAACTACGGCAGGAAAAGACGTCGTAAATAATGCGCGGATGCATGTGGCCAGACAGCATGCTATTGATAATGTACCATATTTTGAGACATTATTAGGGGCTAAGGCTATTCACCAGACTTATATGGTGGAAGCCGAAAATGACTTCTGGATGCATGCGGTAGTCTTTGATAGAGTACTAACCCAATAACATATATTTACAACTTAATACTTTGGGAGATTTAGGAGAGACCTAAGGGTAACTCCGAAGTAGACCAATGTTTTTGTGAAGAAACTCGGCAACGGGCGTAACCATAAAGATATCGGTCTTTTTTTATGGAAAGGAGGTAGTGAACAAGCAAAAAGATATTCAAGTATAAAAGAACATTATGCTATCAAAAAAATAGAAAAATAGGAGGGTATAGAAATGGCAGATACACAGAAAGCTCTTGTTTATCGTTCACCTGGCAATTATGGTTTGGATGATGTTCCGGTGCCTAAAATTGTTGAACCAGGCGATTGCATTGGCAAGGTAACCTTATCAACGATTTGCGGCAGCGATATTCATATCGTGCATGGCGGAATGGCTGATGTTAGGTATCCGATAGTAGTCGGCCATGAATTTTGTGCTGAAATAGTGGAGACAGGTCCCGCTGTAAAAAGATTAAAAGTGGGCGACAAAGTAGTTTCGTCATGTGTAGCCTTCTGCGGGGAATGCTGGTATTGCAAGCAAGGTCTATATGCACATTGTTCTACACCGAGATACGGATGCTTCGGGGTATATGGACAAGAAGGCTGTCAAACCACATATGTATTGATGCCCGGCGCTGATAATTATGCATATAATATTCCCGAGGGATTAACCGAGCAGGATGTGCTGTTCACCGGAGACATCTTGTCTACAGGTTTTTTCGGAGCGGAAACCGCAGAAATTAAAATCGGGGACGTTGTCGCTGTAGTTGGCGCCGGTCCGGTTGGAATGTGCTGCATGGCAACAACGAAACTGTGGGGACCATCGCTGGTTATTGCAGTTGATACTGTGCAATCCAGATTAGACGTATGCGTAAAAGAAGGGATAGCTGATATCGGACTCAATCCGATGGAAGTAAATGTTGCCGAGGTAATAAGAGAAATGACAGGCGGCCGTGGTGCCGATAAAACCATCGAGTGTGTAGGAGCCAAGCCTACATTTGATTTAGCCTTGGATATAGTTAGAGGCGGCGGACAAATGTCAACAATCGGTGTTTTCGAAAAGCCCGTAGAACTGCCCATGGATAAGATCTGGGCGAAAAATATCAAGCTGGGTTGGGGTTTTGTGCCGATGAATAAAATGCCCGAACTGATCAATCTTATCCAGCGTGGTAAACTTAATACCAATTTCTTATGTACTCATAAAGCTCCCTTAAATGATATTATGCGCGGCTATGATATCTTTGGGAATAAGAAAGAAAACTGCCTGAAATGGTTGGTTACCCCCTGGGAAAAATAGATACTTACATGATCAATTTCTGGATTTATAAAATGGTGTATTATAACTGATTAACCGAATAAACCAATTTACCAAACTTAAATAGTATGGTGGATTTAGGAGAGACCTTTGGGTAGCTCTGAAGTAGACCAATATTTTTGTGGGTACGACTCGTTTAAACGATTCTAACCATAGAGATATCGGTCTTTTTTTATGAATGTAGTTAACTGGCATGGTGCTTTTCCCTTATCAGGGAGTATATTTCATGGTGATCATAGCCTCCATCCATTAGGACATACTCCTCTATCGTAAGTAAAAATACCCGAAAGAAAGAATTTTAGAAAGGTGGAATATATAATGGGTAAATTAGATGGCAAAGTAGTAGTAGTGACAGGTTCAGTATCAGCAATTCCTGGCTTCGACTCTATCGGTTCAGCAACGGTTCGTGAAGCATTAGATGAAGGAGCAAGAGGGGTAGTTGTATCTGACATTAATGATAAATTAGGTGAAGCTTTTGTTAAGGAATTAAATGATAAATATGGTGCAGGACACGCAACTTATGTTCACACTAATGTAGCTGACCCTAAAGATGTTGAAAAATTATTTGAAACTACAGAAAAGGCTTATGGAACTGTAGATGCAATAATGTGCAATGCTGGGGTGGTAACTGCGGAAGATTTCGATAAAGACCCGGAAGAAGTTTTAAAATCCCGCAAATTTATTCAAAGTATTAATGAAGATGGAGTATTCTATACAGCCTTATATGGTTCTCGTTTAATGATGAAACATGGAACCAAAGGTTCAATCGTGATGGTTTCCAGTATTCATGGCGTTGCTGGCCGTCCTAAAGTTGTAAATTGTGAAACAGGTGAAGTTTTAATTGATCGTTTCAATTTAATCCAATATACAATGGGTAAACATGGTGTAGTCGGTTTATCAAAAGCATTAGCTCTGGAATTGGCAGAATATGGTATACGCGTAAATACTGTAAATCCAGGTTATATTATGACACCATTATTCCAAGCCGCTGTAGCTGCCGATAAAAATGATTTAGCAGCCCAAGATTCATTGGCAACAGAAGCATTTGACTTTGCTCAATTGGCAGCATTGCACCCATTATGTAATGACCCGGTAAAAGATAAAGAAACCGTTCCTCGTGGTAAACATGGTGGTCGCATGGGAGTTCCTGCTGAAATTTCTAAGCCTGCAGTATTCTTAATGTCAGATGAAGCATCCTTTATAACAGGTCAAAAATTAGTAATTGATGGGGGTTATACTGCAAGCTAAAAATAATCTAATAATTAGGATAGGGGCGGCTTTTAGCCGCCGCCCCCTGATTTTTGCGCATTAGAAGAAAAGAAAGGCCTTCAACTCTCTGTATAATGGCAGTTGAAGGCCTTATTCATATTTTGAGAGAGCATATCCAAGAATTCAAGATGTTTGGAAAAATTTATTGTTGACATATATTTAATAAATAATTATACTGACTCGAGAGTAGTTGTTAAATAGTTCATAGAAAATAGATGGTGGACAAAAAAGAGACCGAATAGGGTGGCTTGAAAGATACCAATGTTTTTGCGAATTGGCGTTAGGCTTGTTGGCGAAGGTATTGGTTTTTTTTATCCTCCCATAATTATAATTAGCAATGATTGACTTGAATTTAATTTAATTAAATTTGGTGAGGGGATAAGATTATGCCATCAGTTTATAAGATGAATTTTCAAGGAAATGGTTCTTCTGAAAGCAGTCAGCCACAAAAATTAAATGATCGGCAGCGAAAGCAATTGCAGCATGAATTAAAGATCTACATGGAAAAGTATTTTAAACAAAAACTGGGCAAGGGTGTTGACCATACCAAGGTTATTATTTGGGATGATATGGTTATTATCCGGGGTGAAGGTTTTTTGACCGAGCCGGAAAAATATATCGTAGAAACCACTGCTGGCAAAGACCTGGTTAATAATGCACGCATGCAGGTGGCCAGGCAGCATTCTATTGACAATATGCCATATTTGGAGACCGTATTTGGAGCCAAAGCAATCCACCAGACTTATATGATAGAAGCGGAAAACGATTTTTGGATGCATGTGATCGTGTTCGATAAAATTTTAACAGAATAACAAATTTGCCAAACTTAGTTGTAAGGTGGATTTAGGAGAGACCTTTTGGTAGCTCCAAAGTAGACCAATGTTTTTGTGAAAAAGCTCGGCTAACGAGTCTAAGCATAAAGATATCGGTCTTTTTTTATGGAAGGAGGTCATGCCCAAGAAAAAAGATTTTGATTGATATATGTTATTTGAGAAAAGTAGTCCCAATATAAAAGGAGGTAATTGTAATGAGTAATACTATGAAAGCCTTAGTTTATGGCGGACCTGAAAAAATAGCCCTTCAGGACGTTCCGGTACCGAAAATTATTGAGCCCGATGATGCTATAGTGAGGGTTACCACCTCGACCATCTGCGGCACGGATATCCATATTTGGCATGGTGGTATGCCTGAAGTAGAACCGGGAAGAATTATCGGTCATGAATTCGTTGGAGAAGTCGTAGAGGTAGGCCCTGCGGTTCGGAACAACAAAGTAGGAGACAAAGTAGCGGTTTCCTGTGTCACCCAGTGTGGCGAGTGCTTCTATTGCGTCCGTGGTGTTTATTCCCATTGCACAACCGGCAGCTGGATCTTCGGATACATGATAGACGGCTGTCAGGCCGAATACGTTCGGGTTCCCCATGCAAATCTGGGCATGTTTACCATCCCGGATGGGCTCACTGAAGAAGATGTACTTTTCGTCGGCGACATCCTTTCCACCGGTTATTTTGGTGCCGAAAACGCCCGTATCCAACCCGGTGACACTGTAGCCGTCATGGGTGGTGGCCCGGTGGGCATGTGCGGAATGGTTACAGCCAGACTGTGGGGCCCCGCTGAGATTATCGCAGTCGATATCAACCAGGATCGCTTGGATTTCGCGGTTAAGAACGGTATCGCTGACGTGGGAATTAATCCCCTCAATGTTGCGAATGTTGGAGATGCAATCAGAGAGAGGACTGGAGGCCGCGGCGCCGATGCTACCATCGAAGCCAACGGTTTTAAACCAACATATGATATGGCCATAGACGCCGTCAGGGCAGGCGGTAATGTTTCATTTATCGGCGTTTTCGAAAAGGCCCAGGAACTTGATATGAAAACGCTATGGATAAAAAACATTAATATCGCCATGGGCCTGGTAAACGCCAACCGCATTCCCGAACTGATTAAGCTTATCCAAAAGGGCAAGATCAACACCAATTTCCTATGTACTCATCGTGCCCCGTTAAATGATATAGTCAAAGGTTATGACATCTTTGGCGGCAAGAAGGACAATTGCTTGAAATGGGTGGTTACTCCATACCAGAAGTAAGTGAGAACTTGCTTGAAGACAATTAATAAGATATATGATTCTCTCTCATCATATATACAGTTGCCCCAGGATTTATGTTCAAGCCAAGAGACCTTTCTATTAAAGAAAGGTTTCTTGGTTTTCTGGCTAAATGCATGACTTCAACCCATGCTGGGGTTACGAAAACGTGATTCATCGATTTGCAGTGCCTTATCAATATGTGCCAGCATTTTTTCCCGGTCATCGGGGATGAGACCGTTTACATTCCAATAATTAGATATATGGTCGCTTAAAACCATGCTATTATCACACTGCAAACCTTCAATCAAAACCCGGATTTCGTTAAGCGCCTCATGAGGACTCAAATATTTAAAAACCCCGGATTTAACATCTTCATAAATTGGGGTATGAGGCTCGGGAACAAAGGTCCTCAAGCGGATGAAATCTGGACTGAATGCACTTAAAACGCGGGCACTGTTTTCAGCGTGTTCCCTCCATCGCTCTTTCCCCGCTATTCCCACCATATAGTATTCGCTGGTTTGAATGCCAGCCTGCTTTAGTTTTAAGCCGGCAGAAATAATTTCTTCTGAACTGGTGCCTTTATTTAGTCTTTGCAGGGTAATATCATCACCGCTCTCCATGCCGGTATGAATTCGGCTTAGGCCTGCTTCTTTAAGGCGCAGCAGGTCTTCTGAACTTTTCTTATTAACATACCGGGCCGATCCGTAAACGGTAATACGCTGCAATTCAGGAAAAAGCTCGTGTGCATAGCTGAATATTTCCAATAACTGATCAGTTTTCATGATTATAGTATTGCCGTCCGGGAAGAAAATGGACTCAATATATGACCCGTAATAATCACGAGCGGCCAGCAGATCTTCCTTGATATCCTGTACAGACCGAATCCTAAAACGGGTACCCTTATACATGGAACAGAAGGCGCATTTGTTATGGGGGCAGCCTATGGTGGCCTGGATAAGAAGACTGTAAGCCTCACTCGGAGGCCTGTATATAGTTCCTTCGTAACGCATCTAGACTCCTCCTTTGGAGCCTAGATTATCAAAAAATACAGCAAATGAAAAGGCAAGATTTTGAGTCATAATTTTACAATCTTAGTCGTAATAATTTAACAGGAATTTATAGGGGAGGCTTGAAATTATGACCAAAAAAATAATTGTTGGAATGGCGGCGATGCTCCTGGTTATCTGCCTGCTCAGCGGTGGCTGTTCCAAGGTGGATGACAGTAAGATTAAGGCCTGGAAAGATCTGATTAAGATACCGACCTCAAGTGAGAAAAGCGCTTCTACTGAAAAGGAAGCTGCCACTCCTTCTGATGCATCCCAGGAACCGGCAACCAAGGTTACTGTAAGGTTGTTTTTTGAGGATGCAGGTCAACACAAATTGGTTATGGAGGAGCGCAACATAGTCAAGGTCGAAGGCATAGCCCGCCAGACGCTGCAAGAGCTTATCAAAGGTCCATCGCAGAAGGAAATGCTCCCGGTATTCCCAAACGGAACACAGTTGCTGGACATTAATGTGAAACCTGATGGTTTATGCATTGTTGATCTCAGTGGGGAAGCTAAAAAAGTCACCAACAAAGAACAGGGTAAACTGATGGTGCAGTCGCTTACCAGTACTCTAAGCCAGTTTCCGGCGATAAAAGAGGTCAGTTTCTTAATCAATGGAGAAAAGGTCAGTACTCTAGGAGGGGCAGTTGATGTGAGTAAACCGATCCACATTAATAACCGACTCTAAGTAGGCTGCTATATAATTAGTCATACTGATTAGAGGGGTTAAATAGAATAGATTGAGATAAGGGGAAGTTTGGTGTACTCACTGATACTATCTCCTTATTTTGTCCGATGACTAACTCGCTCTAAGACCCCTGTCTCTATAGGTAGGGGTAAGAGCGACTAAGTCCCTGGATAAGTGTGACTAAGCTTCAGATGGAGTCAAAATTCTACCTGAAGCAAGTCTTACTTTATGAAATCTAATTAGAGAGGGCTTTACTGGAATATCAAGAGTAAAAGTGATAGAGTATTTAGTGAATTGTTTTAGCCCTATCCCATCCTCAGGACTTTTTAAAACGAGGTGTTAGATTTGAAAACCAGCCCGATTGGAATTTTTGACTCCGGCGTAGGCGGATTGACCGTGCTTAAACCACTACTTGAACGTCTGCCGAACGAGAGTTTCGTGTACTATGGTGATACAGCCCACGTTCCTTACGGGAACAAGACTAGAGAAGAACTTTTTAAATATGCGCAGGATATCATTTCTTTTTTACTGGCACAAAAGGTTAAGACAATTGTGGTAGCCTGCAACACTCATTCTTCAGTAACCCTGCCGGTAATGGAGAAAACCTGCCCTGTGCCTCTGCTGGGGGTGGTCAAACCCGGAGCCAGATCTGCAGTTCGAGCTACGCGTAATGGTAGGATTGGGGTAATTGCCACCCAGGCTGCTGTAAACAGTGATTCCTATGCGATGAATATTAAGGCCCTCGAACCGGCTTATGAGGTATTTTCCGCTGCCTGTGCACGGTTTGTGCCGTTAGTGGAAGCAGGCAGGCTTGATGAACCTGAAACTTACCAGGCAGCTCAAGAGTATATCAATCCAATTCTTGTACAGGGGATTGATACCCTGGTATTAGGATGTACCCACTATCCCTTCTTGACGCCGTTGATAAACAGTATTTATGGCAATGATATTACTTTGGTTGATCCAGCCCTGGAGACCATAGACGAATTAGTTGATATACTTAATATAAAAGAATTATTAAACGATAGACAAGAGAGCGGAAGCCGGAAATTTTATGTAAGCGGCAACGATGAATCATTTTATAATGTGGGCCGATTGCTCATGGGGGACATTATTCAGAAGGTTGAGAGAATGAACCTTGATTAGGGAGAAATGATGAATAAAATAGGTTTCACCACCAGTATCCCGGTAGAAGTTTTATTAGCGGCTGGAAAAGTGCCGGTGGACTTGAACAATATATTTATAACCGACGAGAAGGCCCGGCTAATGGTGGATATGGCCGAAGACGCGGGTTATCCCCGCAATACCTGTGGTTGGATCAAGGGGCTGTATGCGGTTGCGCTGCAGGATGACCTGGAAGCGGTCATTGCGGTAATGCAAGGAGACTGCAGTAATACCCAGGCCTTGATGGAAACCCTGCAGATGAAGAATATTAAAACAATTCCATTCGCCTATCCCTTTGACCGCGATAGAGAAATGCTCCGTAGACACCTGGACAAGCTTATAGAGGTCTTTCAGACCGACTGGGAGACCGTACAGCAGGTTAAGTTTGAGCTGGACGGAATTCGGGCGCTGTGCCACCAAATTGATTTGATGACCTGGCGAGATAACCTGGTCAGCGGATGGGAAAACCATTATTATCTTATATCTACCAGCGATTTCAACGGGAATCCACGCCAATTCAAACTTGAGGCGGACAGCTTCATAAACCAGGCCCGGAATCGCGAGCCTTTTCGGGATGAAATCAGGCTGGCCTATATAGGGGTGCCCCCAATTTTTACCGATTTATATTCTTGCCTGGAGTCCATGGGCGCCAGGGTGGTCTATAACGAAGTGCAGCGCCAATTTGCGATGCCTACAGCCGGTACCGATATTGTGGAACAATACTATTATTACACCTATCCTTATGGCGCATTTGCCCGTCTGGAGGATATCCAGACCCAGCTCGATTTAAGGAATGTCGATGGGGTCATCCATTATACTCAAACCTTTTGTTTTCGCCAAATTGAAGATATCATATATCGCCAAAAGATAGCGCTTCCTTTTCTTACGTTGGAAGGGGACAGGCCGGGCAGGGTGGATGCCCGCACCCGCATGCGCATGGAGGCTTTTGTGAGTATGTTGAAGTAATCCAGGTTAAGGTGAATATCATGATAGGAATAGATCTGGGGTCAAGAAGCGTTAAGATCGTACAAATGCATGGAAGTAATACCAGCGCCTCCCAAATATACGATACCATATGGTTCTATCGTCAATTTGGCGGTCGAGGCACACGAAGCCTGAAAATAGATCTGGATGAGTTGGGTCTTGATGGCCGGGATGGGCTTGTAGCTACTGGCTATGGTAAAATTGCTGTTCAAGTGGAAGGAGCCATTAACCTGCCCGAGATCCAGGCCCATGTGAAGGGGGCGGTTTTTCAGACCCGTTTGTCTGACTTTACCCTGCTGGATATAGGCGGGCAGGATACCAAAGTAGTCAAGGTAAGAGCGGGCCGTGCGGTTGATTTTATGACCAATGACCGTTGTGCGGCTAGTTCAGGCAGATATCTGGAGAATATGGCGGCCATATTGGATTTAACGCTGGAGGAACTTTCGTCCTACAGCGAAAACCCGGTGGAGCTTAATTCTACCTGTGCTATCTTTGGAGAGACCGAGATAATCGGTAAGATTGTGGAGGGTTGCTCCCTTAGTTGTCTAGCGGCCGGGGTCAATAATACCCTTTACAGAAGATGTGCCGCTATGCTGGAAAAATTAGAGAGTGATATAATAGTACTGTCGGGCGGAGTGGCTCTTAATTCGGCTTTGGCTAAGATAATCCGGCAAGAGACCTCGTGCCAAGTCGTACGTTTGCCCCAGCCCCAGTTGAACGGTGCTATAGGTTGCTGTGTATATGGTGAAGAAAAGTTAGTCACAGGAGGATAAGATGCGTCATATAAATATCAACGATATTACCCGGGCTGTAAGCGACGCGGTTGTGGAGGCCAATATCAATCTGCCGGGCGATGTATTAAATGCTCTTCAAGATGCAGCGTCTAAAGAAAGCTTAGCTTCGGCCGGCCGTATTTTGGGGATAATACTGGAAAATGCGCGCATTGCAGCCCAGCAAAAAATGGCTCTGTGCCAGGACACCGGCATGGTGATAGCTCATGTGGAGATTGGGCAGGAAGTCCACCTGGTGGGAGGGGAATTGGAATCCGCCATTAACCAGGGGATTAGGGATGGTTATCAAAAAGGCTATCTTAGAAAATCGGTAGTAAACGATCCCTTCGGAAGAATCAATACCGGCGACAACACTCCGGCGATTATACATATTCACCTGCTTGCAGGGGACAGTTTTCGAATTACTATTCTTCCCAAGGGAGCGGGCAGTGAGAATATGGGACAGTTAGCCATGCTCAAACCGTCGGCGGGAATAGAAGGAGTGAAGGAATTTATTCTAAAGGTTGTGCAGGAAGCCTCAGGTAATCCGTGTCCTCCTATCATAGTAGGAGTAGGAGTAGGGGGAAATATGGAGAAAGCTGCCCTGCTGGCTAAACAGGCATTACTTAGAAACGTAAACCAGCGCAATAACAGGCCGGATCTGGCAGCCCTGGAAGAAGAACTGCTTCAGCGGATTAATGCAATGGGAATAGGGGTACAGGGTCTGGGAGGCGATACTACCGCTCTGGCGGTAAACATCGAAACCTATCCTACCCATATTGCCTGCTTGCCGGTGGCGGTAAACCTTGGATGTCATTCCACCCGCCGCCTAACTGTTGAGTTATAGGAGGGAGCTGAATCGGTGAAAGTCATTAAAGCACCGCTGACTCAGGAAGATCTGGCGGAATTAAATATGGGTGAAGAAGTACTGGTCGAAGGAATAGTATATGCAGCCCGCGATGCTGCCCATAAAAGAATGGCGCAAGCCATCCAGGCTGGAGAAAAATTGCCTTTTGACCCCTGCGGCCAGTTGATATACTATGTTGGTCCTTGCCCGGCTCCACCCGGCAGGGTAATTGGTTCTGCAGGCCCCACAACCTCCGGGAGAATGGATGCCTATGCACCATTATTAATCGAACGGGGTTTAAAGGTAATGATAGGCAAAGGCTCCCGGACGAAGGAAGTAATAGCTGCCATGCAAAAACATGGAGCTGTTTACCTTGCGGCGGTGGGAGGGGCAGGAGCTTATCTGGCCCAAAGAATAAAAAGTGCAGAAATCATAGCTTACCCGGAACTGGGGCCGGAAGCCTTAATGAAACTTGAAGTGGAAGATTTCCCCTGTGTGGTAGCAATCGACAGTCAAGGAAATGATATATATGATCGGCCCGATTGTGCATTTGACAGATTATGCGCAACAAAGGTAAACGGAGAACGATAGACGCGGCTACATCGTCGTGAACGAAGTTCACATCAGTAGTCCCCATAGGGGGACGAACGCGGCAACCTTATTGGTGCCGTCTACGGCACATCAGTAGTACCCGTAGGGTGACGTTTATGACCAGCGCGGACTTTTTACTGTTTTTGTGTTTACTCAACCTTCACAGTAAATAAAAACGCGTTGTAGAGTGTCATCCTGAGTGCAACGAAGGATCCTCTTCGGAGAACTAGATGCTTCACTGCGAGATCC
>Ga0209340_1000192_pt1 | contig 82385 bp, 86 predicted proteins | sample EPASupsiteSAE323_FD_187266 | JGI IMG/M metagenome (GOLD analysis project Ga0209340, IMG submission 187266) | Bioremediated contaminated groundwater from EPA Superfund site, New Mexico - Sample SAE3-23 (SPAdes) (version 2) | ecosystem: Environmental > Aquatic > Deep subsurface > Groundwater >...
AGATGCTCGTTATACTCTGGCCAGTTCCGCGTATCCTCATACGGCTTTCCCCAACGTTTGTTCTTTGCCATTACTTTTACGAGGGCCGGAAACCGGATATAATTTTCCTCTATTGTGCAACACAGCATGTTTTCTTTAGCCGCGGCTAAAAATTAGAGAAGTACTGGGGTTATAGAAAAATCATCGCATACCCCAGATTCTAGATAAGTAAAAAGGTTCTTCTCCAGAATTAGGATGAGGAGAAATTTAGAAGAAGAGTATTTTGAACTCCGTTTGTGAAATTCATTTGCCCATGAAACGCAAACGGAGTAAATACGAAACCGTATTCAAGAACCTGTTTTTCTTTTCGGGATATAAAATCACCGACATTCGGGACACTAAGAATCAAGTGTTAATAATCCTGAAAAAGGTAGGGCTGTCACAATGTCCGCAGTGTGGATCAGTGAATAGCCAAATTGAAGAGAGTTATACCCGGATCGTTCGGGATCTGAACCTCCGGAATAAACAAAGTCACATCGTGTTTGATGAGAATAAAATTCGTTGTTGTGCTTGTGGGTATCGTGGAATTGAGTACCTGGAGTTTGTCCGTCCCTATTCTCGATGTACGAAAGAGCTTGAAGACGCTGTGGGATTCTGTACATCCCGAATGCCCCTAACGGATGCATCTGCCATATGGGGTCTCGATTGGAAAACGGTGAAAGACATCGATAAGAGATCGATCCAGGATAAAATGATTGATTTGAAGACATTGAATCCGACAAAGATCGGTATCGATGAGATTGCGTACCAGAAAGGTCATAACTACCTGACAATTGTCCGGGATATCACCGCAAGAAGAGTCGTTTGGATCGGGTTCAAACGAAAGACTGCTACGCTCGATGAATTCTTTACCGAACTCGGCCCGGAAAAGTCCAGGAACATCACGGTCTGTTGCATGGATATGTGGGATCCCTACATCACCAGCGTCAAAAAGAATACATCGGCTGACATCGTTTTCGATAAATTTCACATCATCAAAAAAGTTAACGAGGCAGTTGATAAAGTCCGGAAGAAAGTTTTTGCGCAGTCCGACAAATCTACGAGAAAAGAGATGAAACATAAACGTTTTCTGATTCTTCACCAACGAAAAAACCTTACTGAACTAGAGGATATTGAAAGTCTGGATCAGATTCTGGAATCGAATAAACCGTTGTATAAGGCGTACGTTCTGAAAGAGGAAATCGCTGACATCTTTGATGATGTGAATGAGGACTGGGAAACAGTAAGATTGAAACAATGGTTCAAAAATGTCAGCGATTCGGGTATCGAAGAATTTACACCGGTCGTTTCAATGATACAGAATTACATCTACGGGATACTTAATTATTTCAAACACCGACTTACAAATGCTGGATCTGAAGGATTCAACAACAAAATTAACGTCATAAAACGGGCTGCTTTTGGTTTTCGGGACATCGAATATTTCAAACTGAAAATTTTCCAACGGTGCGGTGGAATCTAACGTTCTCCGGTTAACCGCTCTCGGGGACATTTGTCCCCGCCGCTCGGGCACCCCCTCTTGGGATTGACTACGCGCAAAAGGTCTGTCGACTTTTGCGCTGCTCACTTACCGGGGAGGATCTTCGAGTAGAACGCGGAGGTCTGGATCTTGATCAGAACGATCTCTCTAACCGAAGGAATTTTTTATTGAATCCATAAATCCCAAATTGGGAGAAGAGCCTTAAATTTTCCTGAAATATCCAGCCCGGGCTATCCGGATAGAATTAATTTTTAAAAAAAGAAAAAATCAGAGTTGATCCTGATCGTCTTCAGCCATACCATCCATAGGTTTCTGGAAGATCTGCACATCGACAATATTGTGCTGGCGCTGTGCAAGTTTCTTGGCCTTGAAGATATTCTTACCATCCTTCCCGATGGCGATCCCGCGATCTTCGTCCCGGACATCGACAGTTGCGGTCTGCTCTTCGGGTTCACCCTCAAAAGTAATTGTGGTAACCTGTGCAGGAAGGAAACAGTTCTTAATGAACTGCTCGACATTGCTGTTATATTCAACTACTTCGATCTTTTTGCCCATTACTTCAGAGGCTTTCTTGATCGAGGCGCCTTTCTTCCCAATGGCAAGTCCCATATCGCCCGGGTTGATGACAAAAATAAGCCGGCCGTTCCGGTCGTCGACCACGCAGTCGCGGCTGCCCGCACCGGTCAGGCTCTCGAACTGGGAGATCAGGCGCATACAGTCTTCAGTCAGTACCACTTCTACCATATCATGCCCTCTTAAGGGAGAGAATATCTGACTCGCCCGGGCTGATGACTGCAAGGGTACTGACCATGAATGGTTTACCGCATGCCTTGCCAAGAGCAACGCTTGATCCTTCAAAAGTATGGATGAAGAGATTCTCGTAGCCCGCAAGTTTTGACTTAAAGTTCTCCGGGCAGTTGCCAGCAACGACAATAAGCTGGGCCTTGCCCTCTTTTATACATTTTTCCGTGTTGTTCTGGCCAAGGATTACATTTCCCGTCTTGATGGCTCTTCTGAGTGAAGCATTAAAATCCATATACAATTCCTCTGGTTTTTTAGGGGGATACTATCTAATTATCGTGTTGTCTGACTGCGATGAGTTTTACATCGCCGGTACCAAGCAGAATCGGCTGACCGACGATGACATTCTCAGTGACACCGCTCAGTTCGTCGACTTCATTTGCTACTGCTGCATCAAGCAGGTGGTTCACAGTCACCTCAAAGGCAGCACGCGAAAGCACGCTCTCCTTCTCACCGGCAATTCCGTGCCGACCGATCTGCTTGACTTCGCCTTCCATACACATCATATCGGAGACGAGCATGAGGTGGCGGACATCAACAAGGATACCCTGCTCATTGAGTGTGGATACCGCTTCATGGATGATCGCATTCCTTGCAGCTTCGATACCGAGGACCTGGGCGATCTCACTGATGTTGTTGGTACGGGTTCTGGTGGTGTCGACACCAGCAACATCGAATACATCCTTAAGGTTGGATCCTTCAGTATAAAGTATATACTCTCCTGTTTCTTTCCGCACGACGACACGGAGGATATCATCGATACCCTGGACGATTACATTCCGAACGTGTTCGGCAAGCTGGAAAAGGTTCTGGTAACTCTCCTTGTCCTTAGGGGAGAAGATGATAGTTGCACTCGATTCATCGATGTCGTGTTCGAAATCACGGTAGTGCCGGCGGTCGCGGATCTTCTTGGGGGCGACTTCCATGATCTCGGCCGGAGAGATCTTGCGTTTGTCACAGACCTTTGTATTGAGGTGGACCACGACATGCATGTTTTCCATATCGGTTGTGATATCGCCGAATTCATGGAGGGGAGCCGCTTCGATCTGCCAGCTGACTTCCCGGGCCCGGTCACGATCACTGCCGTACTCGGCTTCGAGATAGACCGTCATGGTTGGCGTACTCGGCTCTTTGCGGGCATCCATAATCTCGATGAGACGCGGCAGACCAAGGGTAACGTTAATCTCAGCGACACCGGCGTAGTGGAAGGTACGCATGGTCATCTGGGTACCGGGTTCCCCAATAGACTGTGCGGCAATTACACCTACTGCTTCGCAGGCCTCGATCCGGGTGCTCTTGTATTCTTTGAGAACCCGTTCAAGGATCTGCTTGAACTGGGTATCGGTAACCTCTTTGTCGGCGAGGAATTTGCGTATCTGGTCCTTGGTCTTCTGGGGGAGGTCAGCTGCCTCGACTTTCTTGTCGTATTTTTCTGCAAGAGTCATCGTTAGCACTCCTCCTTCAGGATACTTTCAACAATTCCTTTAACATCCACCGGGTCACCGAATGCGCTCTTTGTCGGATCCGTATTATCTTCACCGTACTGGAACTGAATGATTTTCCCCCCGGTTGACCGTACGGTGCCATCATATGCCACTTTCAGATCCTGAAGCGCGTTGATCATACGGCGCTGGAGGTACCCGCTCTGGGATGTACGGACCGCAGTATCGACAAGCCCTTCACGGCCACCAATGGCGTGGAAGAAGAACTCTGTCGGGTTGAGACCACCTTTGTAACTGTGCTGGATAAACCCGTGGGCATCTGAGCCGCGGTCACCTTTCTTGAAGTGCGGGAGAGTCCGGTCATCATAACCACGGACGATACGTTCACCACGAACAGACTGTTGTCCGATACAACCGGCCATCTGAGTTAAGTTCAGCATTGAACCACGGGCACCGGAGACTGCCATCAGCACAGCGCTGTTACCCAGACCGAGGTGACGACCTGCAATCTGACCAGTCTGGTCACGGGCCTTCCCGAGAACCTGCATGATCTGCATCTCTAATGTTTCTTCAACAGTACGTCCTGGCATCGGTTCGAGCTGCCCATCCTCATAGATCCGGATACGGCGGTTAACATCTACTGCTGCATTTTTCAGCACTTCGTCAATCTGGCCGTACTCAGTCTTGGAGAGATCTTCATCATCGATACCGAACGAGAAACCGTCAATCATGATACCGCGGATGGAGAGTTTTGTCGAGTCGTCAATAAACTCTGCCGCCCGCTTCATACCGACCTGGCGTATGATACGGTTAACAATCTGGCCGTCGAATGCACCGATAGCCTTCTTGTCGATGGTTCCCCGTTCGAGCTTGCCATCAATGATGCGGACGTAGGCATCACGTTCGCAATCCTCTTTTTTACAGGTATCGCAGTTCTGACATGAACTGGCATGGAAAACCATGTTGAGGCTTTCAGGCAGGATTGCCGAGAAGACCTGCTTGTTGCTCCAGTATTCAATACCGTTTTCCACTTTACCGGGTGGGGGCATGTGCTCGATCTGCGTATGTTTCAGGAGATAGAGTGCCTCCTCTTTCGTGAACCACCGCAGGTCATGCGTAAGCATGAAAATACCGGAAATGTGGTCGTGGATACCCCCAATAATCGGACCGCCGAAACGCGGCGACAGGATATTCTCCTGCACAGAGATGAGAATGGTTGCCTCGGCCCGCGCCTCTTCGGTCTGCGGAACGTGCATGTTCATTTCATCACCATCAAAGTCGGCGTTATAAGGGGGGCAGACTGCCGGATTGAGCCGGAATGTTCTGCCTTCCATGACCTTGACCCGGTGCGCCATGATACTCATACGATGCAGAGACGGCTGACGGTTGAAGAGGATGACATCTCCATCACGGAGCTGCCGTTCCACGGTATAACCGGGCTCGATCAGGTCAGCAACGGTATCAAGGTTGCCATCTGCAAGCCGCAGTCTCCGGTTATCAGGTCGGATGACATAATTGGCACCGCAGGGTGAGTTTACATCAGGACGGGTCGGGCCGGTCCTCACGATCTGTTTAAGCTCTTCAATATTGTAGGGGGTTACCCGTACCGGAATTGTCATCTCGTTTGCAACAGCCCGGGGAACACCCACCTGAGATACGGAGAGGTTCGGATCGGGTGAAATTACCGTACGGGATGAGAAGTTCACACGCTTACCTGACAAGGATCCACGGAACCGTCCGTCCTTTCCTTTCAGACGCTGGGAGAGCGTTTTTAACGGCCGTCCGCTGCGGTGACGCGCCGGGGGACAGCCGGCAACTTCGTTATCAAGGTACGTTGTGACGTGATACTGGAGAAGTTCCCAGAGATCCTCAATGATCAGCTGGGGAGCTCCTGCATCCTGGTTTTCCTTGAACCGCTGGTTGATACGGATGATATCCACAAGCTTGTGGGTCAGGTCGTCTTCCGAGCGCTGCCCGTTCTCAAGAATAATGGACGGACGCATGGTAACCGGAGGAACCGGAAGCACAGTCAGAATCGTCCACTCAGGGCGGGCGACATCCGGGTTGATACCGAGCGGGATTAGATCTTCGTTCGGGATCTTCTCCATACGGGCGCGGATATCCGCAGGTGTGAGCTTATGCTCGACCTTTTTTCCCTCTTCAACCATCACTTCCGAGAATGTTGTCGGTTTCTCGAAGTTGATCTTGAGCTGCTGTTCGCCGCAGTGGGGACAGACGCGCTCCTTTTTCACATCCTTTTCCGAGAGTAAATCTCCAGTCTGGTCGTCTTCAGTACCGACAACCTTCTCGATTTCCTCGGGGCTCAGGAGAACCCGGCCGCAGGCACGACAGGTAACACGGAGCAGTTTCCGGATAAGCCGGGTGTACCCGACATGGATTACCGGCTTTGCAAGCTCGATGTGTCCGAAATGGCCGGGGCATTCGCTTGCCTTCTGATCGCAGGTCTTGCACCTGAGACCGGGATCGATGACCCCGAGATTTAAATCCATGAGACCCTGGGGGTAGGGGAACCCGTCGTCATCATAGGTATCTGCCCAGATGATCTTACGGACACTCATCTCCCGAATCTCTTTGGGGGATAATAACCCGAACTCAATCTGTCCAATTCGTTTTGGGGATGGCATGGCTTACACCACATCCTGTAACTTCAGTCTTGGGGCAATACCCATGCTCTTCATCTCATCCAGCAGGAGCTTGAACGCATAACTCATCTCGACCGAGTAGATATCGGTCTCATTTCCGCAGGCAAGACAGCGGGTCATGTTGCGTTTCCGGTCAAGCATTGCAACCATACCGCAGTGGGCACAGACATATTCGTGCACCTTATCGGACTCGTCAAGCAACCGCTCTTTCAGGGCCATTGCTGCACCGTGTCCGATCATGACATCACGTTCCATCTCACCAAACCGGAGACCACCTTCACGGGCACGTCCTTCGGTCGGCTGGCGGGTCAGAACCTGCACCGGTCCACGGGACCGGGCATGCATCTTGGATGATACCATGTGGTAGAGTTTCTGGTAGTAGATCACACCGATATAGACATCGGCTTTGAACTGCTTGCCGGTGATACCATCATACATGACTTCACGGCCATTGTGGGAGAAGCCGAGCTTCTTGAGCGATGCACGAATATCTGCCTCGCTCTCGCCCCCAAATGCCGTGCTCTTGATCCTGCGGCCTTCGAGGGATCCAACCTTGCCGCCAATCATTTCAAGCATATGCCCGACCGTCATACGGCTGGGGATTGCGTGCGGGTTAATAACAAGATCGGGAGATATGCCGCTTTCTGTAAAGGGCATGTTTTCCTGAGGTGTGATAAGCCCGACGACTCCTTTCTGACCGTGCCGGGATGCAAACTTGTCACCGACTTCCGGTACACGCAGGTCCCGGGTCCGGACCTTGACGAGACGGGAGCTGTTCTCACCTTCAGTGATGATGACCGTATCGACAATACCGTGCTCGTTGCTTCTCATGGTGACCGATGTATCACGGCGTTTTTCGACTGCGATCAGCTCACCCGAGGGTTCCTCAAGGAACCGTGGCGGAGAGGTCTTGCCAATCAGGACATCCTTTTCCGCAACGATAGTCTCAGGGTTGATAACCCCATCCTCATCGAGGTTCTTGTAGGAGTCGGCACCGTGGGCCCCGGCAACATCTTCTTCGGGAACCTCAATACGGTCGATCTGCCCGCCCGGATAGCGGCGTTCTTCTCCTTCGTAAGTACGGAAAAAGTGGGATCGCCCGAGTCCCCGTTCGATGGAGGACTTGTTGAAGATGAGCGCATCTTCAATATTGTATCCTTCATACGACAGGATGGCCACGACAAAATTCTGCCCGGCCGGCCGGTCGTCGGAACCTATCAGTTCCGAAGTCTGGGTGTGAGTAAGCGGTTTCTGGACATAGTGGAGCAGGTGACCACGGGTATCGGGACGCAGCTTCATATTTGCTGATCCAAATCCGAGTGCCTGCTTGACCATTCCTGCGCCCATGGTAACACGGGGACTCGCATTATGTTCGGGGAATGGGACATGAGCGGCACCAATACCAAGGATCAGAGAGGGGTCGATCTCAAGGTGGGTGTGTTCCGGAGTTACAGACTCAGGGTCCATTGCAACAAAAAGGTCTTCTTCCTCTTCTGCATCGATGAACTCGATCATGCCCCGCTGGACAAAGAAGTCCATATCTATTTCTTTCCGCTCGAGTTTCGTGAGATCTTCTTCGGTGATCAGGGGTTCACCGTTCTTTAAGACAATAAGCGGACGCCGTGCACGACCTCTGTCGGTAAGGAGGACAACATCACCGTTGTATTCCTTGTGAGATACGTTCACTTCCGACGAGATAGCACCCTGGCGGCGCATTGTTCGTATTGTCGAAACAAGGGCTTTTGGATCATCAGCAAGCCCGATCAAGGCACCATCAACGAAAACACGTGATTTCTTCATCGTGCTTCACCCCGTATGTGTTCGACGCCGAGATTATGCAGGATACGCAGGATTTCTTCTTCTTCATCGACACCTTTTGAAATCTCGACCATCTGGGCAAAGTTCTTGACAAGACCACAATTCGGACCTTCCGGGGTCTCACTTGGGCAGATCCGACCCCACTGGGTCGGGTGCAGGTCCCGGGCCTCGAAGTGAGGTTGTGACCGGGACAGCGGCGAAATAACACGGCGAAGATGTGAAAGTACGGCCATGTGGTCGACACGGTCGAGAAGCTGGGAGACCCCCGTCCTTCCGCCTACCCAGTTACCGGTTGCAAGCGGGTGGAGAAGGCGTTCGGTCAGGACATCGGCACGGACCGCGGTTCCAATCGAAAGATCACGGTGACGCATGCTGGCCCGTTCGAGCTGGTACTTGATATCACGGGTAAGCCGGTTTAATGAAATACGGAAGAGATCTTCCATTAAGTCGCCTGCAAGTTTGAGTCTCTTATTCGAGTAGTGGTCCTTGTCATCGATCCTTCGCTTGTTTAAGACAAGGTCAAAACACGCTTCAGCCATGCGACCGAGGAAATGCGCTTTTGCAAGCCGGACCGAGAGTACTGCCTCCTGGTAACCTTCGTCACCCTCCTTGAGGGTTGCGGGCATCGAGTAGTTCAGGTGAGGCAGGAGATAGTTATCGAGAACAAACTCTGCCCGTTTCCGCTGGTAATCCTTAGTTTGGTTCGGCGCAAGTTTCTTACCAACATACATGACCCCGCCCTCAACTGAGTCGCACTCGCTTTCTTCGAGGTTCTGCATCATGAAGGTGAGGATATCCTCATCGGTCGAAACCGCATTAACGACTTCCTGGTCATTGGTCATCCCGAGTGCACGCATCAGGTCGACGAATTTAAGGTGGCCGGCAACTGACGGGAATGAAACTTCAAGAAGGTTTTTCTTGTTCCTCTCGACAACAACAAGTGCCCGGTATCCACGGAACTGCGAGAACACTTTTGCAACGTAGATGCGTTCGCTGTACCGTTCAGTAAACTCGGTCATGATCTTGTTGGACGCAAGATCTTCCAGGGTCATGAGCACGCGTTCGGTACCATTGACAATGAAATATCCGCCGGGATCAAAGGCATCTTCCCCATGGGAAACACGCTGTGCGTCATCCATACCGTACAGGTTACATGAGGTTGAACCGACCATGATCGGCAGCTGCCCGATGGTTGTAATGATCGGATCCTGCCGCTCGCCACCATGGACGAGGGTAAGTCCCAGCTGGATCGGTGCTGCATAGGTCAGATTGCGAAGCCGGGCTTCACAGGGGTATAGTTCACCCTGAGAACCATCCGCTTCCCGTACCAGGGGCTTTTTTACCTCGATCGTGCCCAGTTCAACCCAGACAGCCTCGTTATTCTTGCCGCGGTTCTCGATATCCGTCTCGATGATCCGCTGCTCGTTTACCACTTTCTGAAGATTATGCTTTAAGAAATAGTTGAAGGAGTCAAGCTGGTGGCGCGCAACATGCTCCCGTGAAAAATACGCTCTCGATAATACGCTTCTGTCAATCAGACTGATCAACCCCGAAATTATTTCTTCGGTCTTCTGATCACCAGACGGTACGACTCTGCCCTGCCAGCCGTGTGACTCGTCCGTACAATTCGTATAACATCATCGACCTGTGCGCCAATCGTTTTGACCGCAGGATCGTCATGGTAGATTTTAGGTAATTGTTCCGTAGTAATGTTATATTGAGTAAGCAGGTCAGAAACCTCTTCCTCACTCATGATTTTGTGGTCAGGCACCATCACATGCTCCAACACATTCAGTTTGGTGCTCATTAAAAACCCCCCTTAAAGATGAACAGATTTCCTCTCAGATGCATCACCGCAAAAAACCCACGATTTTTCGTGGCAACGGGCCCGGAGGGATTTGAACCCCCGACCACCTGGTTAAAAGCCAGGCGCTCTACCTAACTGAGCTACGAACCCCCGCTGACCAAGATGTACAGCATTACTACAATGCCAGAAAACTATATAAATATTACGTATGCATCAGTTCGTTCAGAAAACCAGACTCAGGCTTCCTTATCTAATTTACCATTAATCTCTTTTAATCGTTGTTCATCAGACGCGATCTTTATTTCCAGGTTTTTAATCGCGTTTACGTCCTGCTGAGGGATTTCCTGACCTGCGGCTGCCAGAGTGCATGCTCTTTTCAGAACAGCAAGCAGGTTACTATCCACCTCGATACTTTTCCGGAGCGCGGCGCATTCTTCGACAAGACCTGCATCATGCCCTGCACTCATTTGACTTTCAGACACCTGTTTCACTTCACTTCGCCGGGTAAAAATACGCTGGATCGCATCAAGAAGCTGGGAGGGATTAACAGGTTTTGAGACGAAATCCTCAATATTCAAACGGTGTTCCTGCGCTTCTTCCGGGGTAATTTTTTTTGCAGAAAACATAAGCACCGGCAGATTGCTGGTCGCCGGATCTGTTTTTATCCGTTCGAGCGTTTCCCAGCCGTCCATTGGTTCCATCATAATATCGAGCAGGATCAGGTCCGGCACCGTAGTTTTCAGGATTCCCAATGCCTCATCACCACCATGCGCAGGAACCGGGCGGAACCCTTTCCTTTTCAATAAGGCGACAAGCCCATCCACTATATAAGGACTATCATCAACAATCAGGATTGTCTTGTCCATTATTTTCGCCCCATCCACATGCACGATTCAACAGGAATTCATAACGGAAGAAGTATCCGCCAGAAGTCATAGAGGTTGACTTCCTTGTCCACGTAACATTGACTTAACATACTATAAAAATTGTATCCCGATAAAAGAGGAGAAAAGTTCATTGTTGAGCAATATTTCCTGTTAGTTCTCCCCGGATCTGTTGGAGCCTGTTTTCCTGGAACTTGATATTCATTTCCATGCTTTTTATCGCGCGGGAAATTTCATCGCTGACCCGGACTTTAGAGTCGTTAAAATTATAGGTTGTTTCTAGAATTTTCATTAAACGTTTGTTTACATCTATGCTTTTACTCAACCGGGCATATTCCGATATGATTTCTGAATCAAATCCGGATTGTTTTGCCATATCCATATCGGATTTGATCGCCTGCCGCCGGGTCAGCACATGTTCGATCGCGTCATAAAGCTCACGATGGGTAATAGGCTTTAAAACGTAATCTTCTATGTAAATACCATATTCCTGGGCCTCGACAGGGGTCAGTTGCTTTGCAGTGAGCATCAGGACAGGAATTTCCTTTGTCAGCGGGTTTTCCTTGATTTTCTCAAGCGTTTCCCAGCCGTCCATCGGTTCCATCATAATGTCGAGCAGGATCAGGTCAGGAGTTACAGTCTTGAGGATTTCAAGGCATTCTTCCCCGCCATATGCCGCAACGGTACGATAACCCCCGCGCTCAAGCATTGTTACGAAAACATCCACGATAAACGGACTGTCATCAACTACTAGGATGGTATACATCAGATCGTCTCCCCGATTTGTTGTGCAACTGCATATAGTTGTTCCTGAATTCTGCCGGTATCTACACCATCTTGTGTGATGGCCGCAACAAGGAAGTTTTCCCCGGCACCCATAACAATAATGGAAGTATTCTTAGCCCGTATGGTGACTGAATCAAGAGTCTGAAGCTTGATAATGCTTCCAACCGATTCAGCAGAGGCAAGAATCGTTGCGGATAACGCCCCGAACCAGGGTTCATTCAGCTCACGGTCAAAAGATTTTCCAGCGATAATTCCATCCCGGGAGACAAGGGCACATGCCGCAACTCCATCTATCGATTTCAATGTATCAATAAATCCGGTGATCTTTTCTTTCAACATGTTCCGGCTCCTGCTGCGCTACCCGGCGTGTATGATAATACCAGATTGGAGAGTATATACATATCCTTTTTGGTTTCCGGCATACAGAATGATCGCGGTTTTTTGGTACCTGCGATAATCCGGCTTGAAGCGCAGCAATTTTGCCACATTCTTCTTGTTTTTCCCAATTTATACGGTTTTTTATATATATCAACACCAGTACAAAACATATACAATATTTTTAAATAAGATTTTCCCCAACCAGAGCAAATAAGAATCCCGATGTTCCGAGCATACACGATCACTTCCGGTAAAGGAGGTGTAGGTAAAACTACACTCACGGTTAATCTTGGGATTTCCCTTGCTCTCCAGAACCGGAAAACCTGTATTCTTGATGCTGATATCGGCATGGCAAACATGGCGTTGATCCTCGGGATGGACGATGTGCCGGTAACCCTGCACGAAGTGCTCTCCGGGAAAGCCGAGATTAAGGATGCCATCTATAACGGGCCGGCCGGGGTAATGGTCGTCCCGAGCGGTATCTCACTGCAGGGTTTCCAGCAGGCAGATCCCGACAATCTCCGCGACGTCATGCATGCGCTCGTAGACCGTTGCGAATACCTCTTAATCGATGCCCCGAGCGGAATCTCCAAAGAGGGTGTTGTCCCCCTCTCTGTAGCGGACGAAGTAATCCTCGTAGTTAACCCGGAACTTGCTTCAATGGCCGATGCCCTTAAAACCAAAATACTCTGCGAAGTAATGGGAGGCCGCGTCTATGGTGCGATCCTGAACCGGGCTGGATCAGAACACACCGAGATCCGCTCCCAGAGCGTCGAAGATGTCCTGGGAGTTCCCGTGATCGACGTCGTACCGGAAGATGCCAGTGTCCGCAGGTCTGCAGCATACAAAACCCCCTGTATCCTGAAATATCCGGACTCCCCGGCTTCACGGGCGTTCCGGCGGATTGCGGCACAAATAACCGGGATTACGTATGAAGAGACGGATAAAGACAATCCTAAACAGGAAAGTTTCGTAGACCGGCTTGCCCGTTCGGTATTCCGGTAACCAGATTCGAGGTGAACAAATGACATACGAAGGATACATGTTAATCTTGTTCGGCAGCGTGATTGTGATACAGCTGTTCATTATTTATCTGATGTACATCAGGATACGCCAGCTGCATACCGAGATAGACGTTGTTGACAACAAAATCAGGATCACGGATACGGAACTCGAAAATCTCATCCAGCGTGTCAGCGAGTTCAAGAAGAATAATCTTTGATCAACCCGCCGCATCAGATCAACAAGATACATATGTGATATGATCCTATAGTATGAGAACGGGGCCATAGGGTAGCCTGGCCATCCTAGGAGACTGGGGGTCTTCTGACCTGAGTTCAAATCTCAGTGGCCCCATTTCGTTGTTGTTTTTGGAAGTTGTTGTATGAAGATCACCGAAACATGCTCGGATTGCCTGTTGTCCCGGGTCCGGCTGGTCTGTGATATACGTCATGCCGGGCAATCCCGTACCGATATGGCGATGACCGAATGCGGAGAACTCCTTGAAAAAATCCGGAATGAACCGTTAAGTCACCCGCAGATCGCAAGCCGCATTCACCGGCATGCGTATGATATTCTGGAAAACCCGGACCCGTTTTTTGACCTCAAGCAACAGGGCAACCGACAGGCGATGGAGGTCTGCCGGAATGTACGGGGAGATCTTGTAAATTTTCACGATCACGTGCTTGCTTCTGTTATCGGGAATACGTTTGACTACGGGGTCAAGGGACATACCGTCGATGATGATTTTTCACGGTTTTTCAACCGTGAATTCAAAGTAGGGCTGACGGTTGATGATACTGCAAAGATTGAGCCCCTGCTCTCGCGCGTTGTATACCTAAGCGATAACTGTGGGGAGATCGTGCTTGACAAACTGTTAATCTCGTTCCTTAAAATGAGGGGATCGCACGTCACACTCGCAGTCAAACAGGCGCCCATCCTGAACGATGCTACCCTGCAGGATGCGCGGGATCTCGGGCTTGACCGTATGGTTGACTGCCTGACCACGACCGGAGGGGGTGCCGAGATTGGAATCTGCATGGAGAATATCCCGGATGATCTGCGCCAGGCGCTTGATTCCTGCACAATCATTCTTGCAAAAGGAATGGCAAACTTCGAATCGCTCTCTGAAATGGATGACCTGCCGCCACTGGCATACCTGATGGCTGCAAAATGCAAGCCGGTTGCCGATGAAGTAGGAGTACCGGTAGGATCGAAGATAGCCCTGTTACGGACATGATCAACTCAGTTCTAACAGGTTTGATGAAAATCAAAGATCATCCAGTATTAATTATAAGGAAATATGGTTGAGTGTATATTTTTATCCAGAACTTAGCCCTGGGTTTTAATAACTCTGCGCAGATTTTCCATATTAGTCCGGATTTTTGTAATAGTGCCTGCGATTTTTCCTGATAATCCCATACAGTTTTATTTACTGATTCTGAATATTACAAATGGTACTCCTTGAAGGAATCGCCCTTGGGTGGGTCCTCATTGTTCTTGGGGCCCTCCTTCTCCTCGTCGAAGTGTTCAGCCCCGGTTTTTTTGCCACGGTCCCTGCAACGGTCCTGATCATCCTTGGGGTACTGCTCCTGCTGGGCGTTGACATCTTCAACTCCGGCTGGGGAGTGCTCATTGGGGTCATCGTTGCAATCTGTGCCGCTGCAATCACGGTCTGGATGTATGGCAGGATTACACCTGATGATTCGCCGACAACCATCAGCCGGGATTCACTGGTGGGAAAAACCGGCCGTGTCGTCAAACCGGTGGATGCAACCACACTGAATGGGAAGGTCCTCATAAGCGGGATGGAATGGAGCGCACACTCAACTGGTTCCCTGATAGTGGCTGAAAAGCAGGTACGGGTCGTCAGTTCCGAAGGTGTGCATATCGTTGTTGAAGAGGTAGAATAACATGGCATTTATCGAAACACTCATTGCAATTTTCCTGATACTTGTTGTCGTCATCATTTTTGCAAAAGGTGTCGTCATCGTCCAGCCGTATGAACAGGGCCTGCAGGTCAGGCTTGGCCAGTATGTCGGGAGGATGAACCCCGGGTTCCGCTGGATCATCCCGTTCATCAGCGACGTCATAAAACTGGATCTCCGGACACAGGTCATGGACGTTCCCAGCCAGGAAGTGATCACGAAGGACAACTCCCCGACAAATGTAGATGCAATCGTTTACGTGCGGGTCATCGACCCTGAGAAAGCGTTCTTCGAGGTTTCCAACTATAAGATGGCAACGGTTGCACTTGCCCAGACGAGTCTCCGTGGTATCATCGGTGACATGGAGCTCGACGAAGTGCTCTACAACCGGGACGTCATCAATACTAAACTCCGCGACATCCTTGACCGGGAGACCGACCAGTGGGGTGTCAAGGTAGAGCGGGTAGAGATCAAGGAAGTCGACCCGGTCGAAGCCGTCAAGAATGCCATGACCGAACAGACCGCTGCAGAACGGGCACGGCGTGCAGCCATCCTGAGGGCAGATGGAGAGAAGCGGTCTGCAATCTTAAAGGCAGAAGGTCTCCGCCAGAGTATGATCCTTGAAGCGGAAGGAGAACGGCAGAGCAAGGTGCTCAGGGCAGAAGGAGAACGGCTTTCGAAAATCCTGCAGGCACAGGGAGAGGCACAGGGACTTCGTATCCTTTCAGTAGGGGCGGCACCGCTTGACCGGAAGGCAATCACAGTTCTCTCGCTGGATGCGCTCAAGACCATGGCAAACGGCCAGGCAACCAAGATCATCTTCCCGTTCGAGATCTCCGAACTGATCCGCCAGGGTGCAAAGTTCCTCGGTGCAAAGGATGAAACCGCTGACGAAGTTTCAGGAAGGCCGGTTATGGACGATGGCATCCTTGGCGTTATTCCAAAGCAGGATACTATCGATGCAATCCTCAAGGACATACAAGATGCGGTCCCGAAAGTTACCGAAGACGAACTCAAGGATACCAGCAAGCGAAAAGTTATACCCCTTGAAAATCCGGACGCGTAATTTCCCGTTCATGGCAGATATTCCTGCCAAATCTCTCTTTTTTGCTGATTTTCCCAAAAAATGCCTCGAAACCGGGGAGTTGGGACGAACAGGATTTATCCAGAAATGCATTCTTGTCGCTCGTTCCAATGCAGCAGTTTGACAACTGAAAATGTAGTCCCGGAAATGAACCGGCATCCGGATTATTACGGCGTCAGGTAATCCAGAATACTACTCCGCGTGTAAACTACCATAAAAAAGGAGATTACACATTGACCATGCTGAAGAGATACGGCAGCATGATCAGTGATATCAGAACAACAAGCATCAGGTAGCTGACCGCTCCGGTGATATAGCCGGAATATTTCAACATGCCTTTTCGTTCGAGCAGACGATCAACCCCTTCACGGAAGATGTATCCACCATCGAGCGGCACCATCGGGATCGCATTGAATATCCCGACGTTGATATTGATCCAGCCGCACCAGAAAAGCAGGTGAATAACTCCCCAGAATCCCTCGAAAGGTGCCTGGTAATAGTCAGTTTCCGGCATATCGAATGCCATGATACGAAGGTACTGGGCACCCGTATCGGATGAGAAGGGGATTACAAGGAACTGGAAAAAGCCGATAGGCGAGAGCATACTTCCGATTGCGCCTTTCACCAGTGCACTGTCATAATATTCAATTCCCATGAAACCACTGGTTTGTGCAGAAAGCCTGGCCGGCCACGATGCAAGTGTCACATTATACGGATGCGCGGCCCCGTCTTTTACCGCAGTAAGGACAATTGTGTCACCGGGTTTTGTTGTATTGAGGATCCCGGAGATATCGGCCCGGTTGTTGACCGGGACACCGTTGACTTCCGTTACTATCGAACCGGGTTGGATTCCTGCTATTTCCGCCGGGTAATCCTTGTAAACCCCGTGAATGACCGGTTGGGCTACCGGGGTTACGAAACCCATGCAGAGAATCAACAGGATAAAACAGGAAAAACCCACAACAAGGTTGTTGGTAATCCCGGCCCCGAACATCCGTATTTTGGGCATTCCTCTTGCCTTTTCAAGTTCCTCCTCATCCGGCTCGACAAAGAAGCCGATCGGGATGATAGCAACAAGCGCTCCCATACTCCGCACCCGGATATGCTCAATCCGGCAGAGGATTGCATGCCCGAATTCGTGAACCCCGATAGTGATGATGAACGCAAGCCAGACCGCAAGCGTTGACGGAACATATTCATTGATACCCGGCAGGAGCAGGATGTTCTGGGGCTCGTAAATCCCGGTCGGAGCCGGCTGGACAATCAGGGTATACCGGATTGCGAGGAAAAGCATCGCGGTGATGAAAACCGATACGATAATTACTGCAATGACACCGATAGTCCCATAAATCCTGAAAAACGTCCGGTAGGCAATGAATTTATCAAAAAAACCTATTCTTTCAGTCCGGATGGCCATGATCGGGCCATAAAATACAATATGCTTTTCGAAAAGTTTTCGCGAATGGATGTAGTATGCAATCGTGGCATACAATACAATAAGAAGAACAAGAAGGAGGAGCCAGTCCATCCTGTACTATTGGCATTGCCGGACACATAAATGAATGCGTCGTGATAAAATCGGCAGAAATCTCCACTCAATCAGAAATCAAGGAGTTTTTTCTGGCTTTTTTTTGCAAACAGCGCACTCACGGTTTTCCAGCTCTTCCGGGCAATGAGAGGGGGCGACTGGTGCTCTGCGATATAGGATGTGAGGTACCGGATCGTTATGGGATCGGAAGGATAGCCGCTGCCAATCTCACCATACTGTTCAGCAAGGGTATCTATTGCACGGTCCCGGGTGACTTTTGCAACAATGCTTGCAGCAGAGACAACCCGGAAAGTCTGGTCTGCATGATGTTCTGCAACGATCCGGCAATCGAGGGTAGAATCGAGCAGGGTTTTGACCGTTTCTGCATAACGGGGTGCATTGACATCGCAGGCATCGACATATGCAATAGTCGGAGCCAGTTTATCGATAGCCTGCGCATGGGCTCTTGCAACCACCGCATTCATGGTCATCTCCTGCCGTGCCGCATCAATATCCTGCGCGTCAAGACAGATCGTAGCAACCCGGCACCGTTCCTGTATCTGGGGAAAAAGTCGTTCTCTCTCCTTTGGGGAGAGTACCTTTGAGTCTTTCACCCCGCAATCATCAAGAACGGACTCCGAAGATACCGCAACTGCCGCGATCACCATCGGACCAAGCACGGATCCTTTCCCAGCTTCATCGACGCCGCAAATCACACCATGTGGTTATTGCGCAAATTATTTCAAGGCAGATGATGGTAACCGGTATTCATGTATATCATCATCGTAGGGCTTGGCGGGATCGGGAAAAACCTGGTAAAACTGGCAGTGGAACATGCCAACAATGTCGTTGTTATCGACCAGGATGAAGCCCGGTGCAGCGAAGTGCTGGAACACTACGATGTCCTTGCCGTGACCGGAAATTCCACGGATAAGATAACCCTCGAAGAAGCAGGAATTGACCGGGCCGATGCAATTATCGCTACAACAAGCGATGACTCCGTCAACCTTATGACCTGCTGGCTTGCCAAGAAATTCCGGGTTCCGAATGTGGTTGCCATTGTCAACCAGCCATCCCATTCTGAATTTTTCAAGGAAGTCGGTATCCGCATCAGCGAGAATCCCGATGAACTGGTCGCATCCCGGCTCTACTACTGGACACAAAACCCACAACTCCAGCAGCTGGCATCCATTCCCGGGGGAACCATCTTCGAGATCGTTGCCGAGCAGGGTGCCCCGATTGTCGGACATGAGATCCGGGAACTCAAAGTCAAGGATTTTGTCTTCATCGCCATCCGCAGGACCGGCGGCGAACTGATTATCCCAAGCGGCAATGTCAGGATCCAGCCGGACGATATCTTTACGGTTTTTACAAAAAAGGAAGCAGAGGACGACTGTCTCCGGCTTCTCAACAAGCAGCTCAAAAAATCAGCGGAGTGATGCCGCGAGCGCGCCCAGCTCGAGCACCAGTTTGGGGTTCACCCTGATAATTTCTTTTATCAGGGTCAGGGTGGAGAATTCCTTGAGATTGAGTTTTGAAACCGAATGGATGATATCATTGAGTTTCTCATCGGGTTGTTTGATTAAGTATTCCTTGATGTGGTAATTGCGCTCGATGGCTTTTCCCATCTTGGATGCACGCCATGCTTTGTCGTAGGGCATCAGGGATTTTTTGGATACATCGCCTTTGCCGATGCATTCGGCTGCAACTTCTGCTGCGAGCCGGCCGGTGAACATCGCGTTATAGATACCGCCACCAGTGAGGGGATCAACTACCCGTGCCGCATCGCCGGCGATCATAAGACCGTCAGCAACCGTGCAGTCGAGGGGACGGCAAACCGAAACTCCTCCGGGAATGTATTCAATGGTTTTACCGTGAGGGAAAGTCTTTTTGACGAACTTGTCAAGGTAATCCTTGGCCCGGTGCCCGTCTCCGCTCTTTTTGCCGGAGATACCGATCCCGACGTTTGCAGCCCGTTCTCCCTTCGGGAATACCCAGAGATACCCTTCAGGGGCTACATCGTTTCCGAGATAGAATATGGTTGAGTGCTGATCGATATCGATGTCTGTCATGACATACTGGACCGAACTCATGATCTCACGGACCGGAACGGTTGTGTCGACCCCGCACCATTTCGCAAACTTAGACTCAACCCCGTCTGCTGCAATGACAACATCCGCATGGACCTTGCTGATCTTCCCGCAGAAATCGATCTTTGCACCCTTGACAACGCCATTCTCCATGATCGGCGCTGATGCACGGGATTTAACGGCGACATCGGCCCCTGCATTGGCCGCTCTCCAGACCAGCTCACGGTCGAAGAATTTCCGGTCGAGAACATAGCCGACTTTACTGCCTGCCATCTCGGACTCAAGTTTCATGAAAAATCCATCGGGAGCAATAATTCCTGCACCGGTCATCTCTGCAGAGATCCAGCACGGGTCCGGGTCGATGAACTCATTAAGGGCTTCCTGGCCGATCCCTTCCGCACACCGTACGGGTGCACCTATTGCCGGGCGCTTTTCAACGATGCAGGCGGTCAGGCCTTTTTCTACGGCAGTCTTTGCCGCAAGGGCCCCGGCAGGTCCCCCACCAATTACCAGAACATCATACCTGTTTTTCATTGACAACCTCCAGGGCCCCCAAGGGGCATACCTTCGCGCAGATTCCGCAGCTGGTGCAGTTCTTTTCTACTGACAGGTACGCATCAATCAGTTCGAGGGCACCTTCCGGGCAGACTGATACACAACAACCGCAGTAACCACATATATCCCGATGTACTTTGAGCATTGAGTTATCATGTTGGTTTCATCCTCCATTAATATTTACGATTTCAAAAAAAGTGTGAAACCTGGTTTCTGCGGATCATGTCAGGGAGAACGTACCGTATTTCCCCCCGCCACCCGGGTGCAGAACTACTCTGCCGTTCCGCAGGGCATCAATCGCTTCTGCTACTTTCAGGTGGACCTCACGGATTTCAGGAACAGGAGCATCGATGAGTACTGCAATCTCATTACCAAACGTACTGATGAACGATGCATAGATCGCTTTGCACTTCTTTGTGTTCGGGGACGATGCATTTTCCATAGTCTGGATGATCTGGGCAAGCGGGATGACGTGGAGGTAGGGTGGCCGGGGCTCTGATTTGCTGCCATGCGCCAGCTCTTTTGCCCGGTCTGATACGCCTTTCTTGATGATCCCGCCATCGTCAGGGCAACGCCAGTTGTGCCGGATTGCATCTTCAAGCGGGTACTGCGTATAACATCGGGTACAGGCTGTGCGGTTGTATTTTCCCTCTTCCGGGAAGAATCCTGCATTCATCGCAATCTCACCGTTCCGGATAGCAGAAAGAACATCCTTTACAGACGGCGCTTTGAGACGAATGCGGTTGAACTCACGACCAAGTTTATCCGGATAGGGGCTGTGGGCATCGGAGTTTGTCAGGAACGGGATACCATAAAGATCCGGAATTGGAGCCCCATATGAGCTGTCCGCAGAAAGACCCAGTTCAAGAAAATCTATCTTCTCGTCACCATAACATGCCGGAACACTGTCGAAATATGCATACATGGCAGTCCATGGAGTGAATGCATGCGCAGGACCGACAAGGGCACCAACTTCGTGGGCACGGGCAGCAATTTCTTCACCACTAAGGTAAACATGAGGTCGCCCGCTTGTTTTAAAGCTCTTGCATTTACCTTCAAGCAGGTCCCGGAGCTGGCTGAACTGCTCAAAATCTTCGGCGAGAATCACATGATGGACCCGGCGTTCGTCTTCGATCTCTCCCTGGGGTACAATAATTACTCCTGTATCGTTTTCAAGGAACGGTTTCCATCCGGTCTGCCAGTCTGGCTGGAGAGCATCCCCGGTACCAAGAACATGAATACCTTTTGTCACACATCCTTTCAGCAGCTGATCCGGCTGCATGAAATGGGAGACGGCCATCGAGAACGGGGAATGGATGTGAAGATCGGCGTTGACAAGCATGGGTACTTACTGGTTAGACTTTTTCGGAATATAAAGGAAAAGACAACCGGCCATAAATATTGAATTGCAGAAGAAAAATGAAACCAGAACCCTAGGGAGAGAAAACCCCTGCTTAAATGGTTTGATACTTATTTGATCAATTATAGTCTTTTTATACAAAGGTATATCTGATTTCAGAATGCATCCCATTTTGTAGGAATTATAGAGGACATATTTTCAGAATCGGTATCAGAATGAATGCGATTAGTCCCAGAACATAGGGAATGGACAGGTCAGGAACAATGGAATTTACCGCAATCCAGATGGATGCAATGCAGGAGCTGGCAAATATCGGTGCCGCACATTCTGCAACAACGCTCTCCCAGATGCTCAATACCCAGATCGGCATGAGTGTGCCGGAGATCAATATCGTTGATATTGCAAAAGTAGGAGAATTCCTCAACGATGAACTGACTACCATGGTTGTCTTCGAGCTCCAGGGAGATATTCCTCACGGGGGATTTTTAATCCTCCATTTCCCACGCGATTCTGCTATCCGGACAGCGACCATAGTGCAGGGATCGGACAGTCCCGATCATAGGCCGACCGACATGGACCAGAGTGCCATTCTCGAAGTCGGGAATATCATGATCTCGTCCTTTTTAAGCGCATCTTCCGATCTCCTCGGTTTCATCATGCTTCCTTCCCCACCGGTACTCATCACGGATATGGCACATGCAGCAATCACTTCACTTATTGCCCAGCTGACTGTTGAAGTAGACGACGTCATCCTCTTCCGGGTTAAACTTACCTCAGAAGAACACCATATCGCAGGAAATATTCTCATTTTCCTTGAAGTTACAACGCTCCAGAAGATTGCAAATAGACTTGAAGAGATAACAAAAACCACATCATCGCCTTCACCATAATCTCATTCACATTTTTTCCCGATACACCTATGAAAAAACTATTTTTCAACAATTACTCCCGATTTTGCCAGATTTCTCTGAATATATTATAAATAGAATAAATTAACAGGACATATTACCATAAAAAGTGCGATCCGGCCCGTGCCCCAAAATATGGCAATCCAGCTGGATTTCCCGTACCGGAGAGGAAATATGAAGAACAACTGGAAAGAAAACCTGGGAGAAAAAACCCTCATAACACTGGTTCTTGTGTTCATGGGGATGTTTGTCATAACCGGCATATTTGAGATTATTATACTATGGTTACTGCCGGGGATTACGATAGGAGAACGGAACCTGTTGATCCTCATGTTCGCCGGCATCGGTGCGGCATTCATAGCATATTTCCCGATACGGACAATCAGGACATCAGAGGCACATATAAGTTCCATCCTGAATGGATCTCCGGTCCTTCAGTTTGTCATTGATACCAATCACCGGGTAATTTCATGGAACCATGCACTGGAAGTATACAGCCGACTCAGGGCCTCAGATATAATCGGAACTTCGGATCACTGGAAAGCATTCTACCATGAAAACAGGCCCTGCCTGGCTGATTTACTGGTTGACGGTGCAATCGAACGCCTGCCGGAATGGTACCAGGGAAAAATCAACAAATCGCCACTTATAACGGGGGCTTACGAAGCGATTGACGTGTTCGATACAATGGGGGAGAAAGAAACCTGGCTCTACTTTACGGCAACGCCTATACGGGATGAGAAAGGCACCCTTATCGGTGCGGTAGAAACCCTCATCGACATCACGGCAAGAAAACACATTGAAATTGCCCTGGATAAATCCAAAAAGGCTGCTGAGGAATCTCTTGCCCTTTTTACCACCCTGTTTGAGAATGCCCCGATCGGGTTTGCTTTTGTGGATCCGGAATTCCGGCTGGTCCTTGCAAACGAACTCATTACAGAAATTACCGGAGTTACCCGGAAAGACAGTATCGGCTGTAATATCGAAGATCTCATACCAGTTGGCTGGCCATTGGGAAAAATCCAGTACGAAGAAGTGTTGAAAACCGGTAACCCATTGGTCGGGATTGAGGCAACGACCATGTCGGCAATCCTCCCGGATATAAAACGACACTGGCTGGCGAACCTGTACCAGGTCAGGACAGAACGCGGGAAAATCCTGGGCGTTGGTTCCATCATTGTCGAAATTACGAACATTAAAAATGCCGGGGATGCCCTGAAAGAAAGCAACGAGCGTTTTTTTGCATTCATCAGCGAGGCTGCGATGCGGCTAAAAAACCCGCTTGAAGTTGTCGAGGAAAACCTCGGACTGATGGTTCAGGATATCGAAGATGGTGATATGGATTGCTCAAATGCAGTCCTTGCGCTGAAAATCCAGATGAAAAACCTTGAGCAGATCCGGCACAACATCAAAGAACTCAATGCACTGATCGTGGAACGCTCTGACGAATTGTCCCCGGCAACAAAAAAATTTCTGACAGAATAGGTGATCCCCCTATGCAACTCCCTCACACAATTCAGACAAATGAGATTTATCTTATCATGATGTCGGCAACAGAAATACGGAGCAAGAATATTGAACTCATCAGGGTGCTGCTTGCACAGGACAAGTACATACTTGTGATCACAACGAACCAGCCATATGATATTCTCAGGAAAAATTATGAGAAAAACGGTATTGAAACCGGGAAAGTATATTTTATCGACACTGTCACAAAGTATGCCCTTGGCCATGACCATGAGCCCGTAAAAAACTGCAGGTTTATAACAAATCCTGCCGATCTGACCGCAATCGGGATAGCAGTTACTGAATCTTTAAATGAACTTTCAGGAAAGAAAGTTTCCCTGCTCTTTGATTCGGTCAATTCTATGCTGATTTATATCTCATCGCAGAACATCACGAAATTCATTCACTTTGTCACCAACCGGTTGCGCCTGCAGGATTTCTCCGGCATCTTTCTTGCCGTGGAAAAAGGTCTCGACCCGGATATCCTTACCCAGCTGACAACATTTGTCGATGAAGTGATCGACGGAGATAAAAAGAGAGAGCCGGCTGATCAGGATCAACCGATATAACTCAGTTCCTCATCCTTGAGCTTGTCGCTTTCGACAAGCCCTTCAATGACTTTTTCCATTTCGGAAGCCCGGTCATTGAGCTGCGTTGGATCGACCGGAATATCGATCAGTTTCGAGAGGATCGCAAGGACACCTGCCGCAGCCATCGGGTCGACCAGGTACCCGCTGGTCTCTCCCATAAGGCAGACTGCATCGATTCCCTTCTGTGCAGAGAGCCCTACCATGAGTCCTGCTGCCCCTATAATGCCGCCGCCCGGTTCATCGCGCTGGAATGTTACACCCGCTTCTTCGAGTTCAGGCCGCAGTTCTGCCCGGTTCACCGCTCCAAGGACACGGGGCTCGTTCACAAGATGCCCGACACCAAACCCGCCAAGGGTGTAGATCCGCCGGACCCTGAGTTCCTCAGCGATATCGACATACTGATCGGCAAGAAGATAGTGACCTTCATTCGAAGTACTCTGGTGATCGCCGACAAGGAAGACGACATCTTTTCCTTCCGCATGATACAGGAAAAGTTCGTTCCGGGCAAGCCGGGCCGTCCCGTCTTCATCAAGAAGTACCTGCGGAGGGAAATAGATTGAATGGATCTCGGCAATCTTTTCGGCCTTGAGCATGTGGATCATATACTCGGCTACAAGTTTTCCCACCTGCCCGATACCGGGAAGTCCTTCGATCATGATAGGATCGACCAGTGTTCTCTCTTTAAATGAATCGAGGTACCGGACCGAGATATCTTCAATCATGTTTTGCAAGCCTCCGGTAGTTCCCGTACCGGTCTTCAGGAGAGAATCGTGCCGGATGGGCAACCGATGTCGGTTTACCGCACACGGGACAGGTTAAAGAAAGAGTATAGATATGATCTGCAGTGCAGTGTCGGATACGCCCGCTCATTGGCTCTTCCCGGATTTGGGTTTCTTGACAAGCTTGCCTTCGCCACCGGCCTTTTCCACGACAGCGATTGCAGCATTTGCCGCTTTCTCGATTGCTTTTTCCGCTTTCTTGTAATCGGGAGCAATCACTTTGATCCGGTATGTCGGGGCCCCAAGATACAGCAGGTCAACTTCAACACCGGCCGTCTTCTGGTCCGTGTTGGCCTTCTTGAGCGCATTCTTGATAATGGTGATCCCATCAGGCAACGGGCAGGTCAGATGCAGGTGTCCTGTCACTTCGACTTTTGGGACCTTGACATTTTCCTGCGCAACTTTTAAGAGGATTTCAGAAACCTTCTTCGAAAACCCGAGTTTCTTGATTGTCGCGTCGGGATCAATGACAAGATCTTCAAAAACCGGATGGAACGCCCCGTATTTTTTAAAGACAACATCTTCGATATCGATGGCAGGCTCACCGGTCTGTTCTGCAACAAACCCGATCCACTTCTTTGCCTTGCTCTCGTTCTTCCACTCGCGGATCTTCTCACGCCGCTGGTGTTCGTTGACGTCCTTTAAGGAAAGGTCGATGTGACCACGTGTCCGGTCAACGTTTAAGACCTTACAGACAATCTTCTGGCCTTCCCGGATGTGATCCCGGATATACTTGATCCAGCCGGTAGCAATTTCAGAGATGGGGATTAACCCCTGTCGGCCACTGTACTCATCCAGCGATACAAACGCTACGAAGTCCTTAACGTTCTCGACGGTACAGACAACCAGTTCCGATTCCTGTGGCCATTCTCTGTCTTGCATGGGCACTATCACTTAAGCTCTGAGATGATCTCAGCCTTGATGCTTGCCTTTCCACCCGAGGGTGTGGCAAGATCGTGCCCGCAGACCACGCATTTAACAACCGTGCTGGCTTTTTCAAATATGGTCTGCTCGTTTTCGCAGTCAGGACACTTTACCTTGTAGAATTTACTCCGGTTTTCCCGAATCTCACGTACCATTCCGCTCACTCCGTCAGTTCAAACTTTGCGACCCGGAAACCCTTGCGCAGGTGTGCCTTTCCGCAGGTTACACAGCGGTACCGCACGTTGATCTTCTTGGTCGGCTTATCGCCACCAGGCACCTTGGAGAATTTCCCCATGTTGCCCACTCTTCCTCTGCGAGCCTTCTGGCGGTCGATCCAGTGGAGGCCGGTTGTCTTGCCTTTCTTTACCTTCTCGACCTCGTGCACCTGGTGATTCCGGCAGTAAGGACAATAGGTTGTAAATTTCGCTGGCATTTTCATAAAATTTTCACCGATAATGTTGATATCGAATACCAATATTATTTACAAAGATTGATATTTAAGACTATGTTGCGTTCACTTAAGACCGCAGCATTCCGCTCAGGAAGCGTCACTATATCTCCCTTTGAGAGGGTATAAATCCTCCCATCCACACCCATAAAAGATTCCATGTTTTCAAGCACCCGGACAAGGGCACAGGGATGATCAAGCGGAGAGGCCGGTTGGGGGATCGCATGCGCTCCGGACCCGGCACTGCTTTCAGGTTCCGGTATATTGTCCGCTCCGGATGAGTCATCTTCGAAAAAGTCCGCAGAACCGAGTTCATCTTCAACCGCAACAGGCGCAGCAGAACCGGTTACCGGCGCTGCTACAATCGGTGTGCGGGGGGCCGCATTATGAAGAAGGACGGACTGGCACTGTTCGATCCCGGCCGTAATCTTGTCAAACATCTCCCGCTCTGCCGGAATAAGACGCTTGACTTCTTCGCGATCATAATAGTTGCCCTCCGCGTGCATGATCGTGAGGGCAAGAATCTTACGGGACCGGATTGCAAAAAGATCGTGCATGGTTTCCCGGATCGCGATGGTCTCTTCAATGAGTTCCCGCGCTTCTTCCGAAAGAGGATCTTCGAATGCATAGACCCGTTTTGTGAGAGCGGCAAGCTCCGCATGTCCCTTCTCGAAAATATCCGGGGCAACTGCAGTAAGCCGACCCGTCTCCCGCTCGGAGAGGAGGATACTGCGCAGGTCGTCAAGATTCATGGTCATCCCTCATGCGTTCAGGCGATTTCGGCTATACCCCGGCAGCAGAGGAAAACCGCTACCGCTTCAGGTACTGTAGTGATGCCTTTTTGGAGAACATAAGTGCTTCCGAGCATCGGCATCGTCAGCGGGAAACGCAGGTCCACTTTGACATCGCGGAGCGAAAAGACAACTGCATCGACCAGCGGATCGAAATCGTGAAGTTCCCGGAGTTCAAGCGGCTGCACCCGCATTCCGCTTCCCCCATGCAGGGAGGTGGGAAGACGGATCAGGCGCTTGGTGTCGGTTGTCACCGGCTCATCGGCAAGTGCGGCCTTGTCAAGCAGTCGTTTCTTAAACTCCCCTTCCTGCTGGGCAGCAATTGCATGAAGCACCCGGTCCTTGAAGATCATGCTGGTGGGATGGCGCTCGATCTGGGCAATGACTTCCCCACGCTTTTTCAAGAACGCAGTGGCCGAATCCTTCCCGATCCCCTCGATAGCCGTAAGATGGGCGAGCGCTTCAGGCTCCGGAAGAGTTCCAATCCACTGGAGATAATCCAGCAGTGCCGCCCGGTACCGGGACTGCCAGCTTGCAGGAGACGACGTTTTTCCCGCCATCATTGATCCCGGATCAATTCCGATCCCACACACATAATCGATCAGTTCGCGACGCTCCGAACTTCCCCACCCCCGGAATGCAATATCCTTGACATGGACATGGTAACCCCTTCCCCCGGAAAAAACCAGTTCAATGGTTTTTTTATCCATACCTAACTCCTCCGTGAGCATTGAAAGGAGTTTTTCCGTTTCGGTTTTGACCCGGGCTAGCATCTGGTCATAGGCGCCTTTGACAATATGATCCGCATCGAGATCGAAGATCAGGTCGGCCCCGCACCATCCCTTGTCAGCCATGGTCCCTGCATCGGGTTTCTCGTAATACGCAGTCGAATAATAGGTATGCTGGGGAACAAGGTTCCGGATATACTGGGTAAGTTCATCACGGCCGGAGAACCCGATATGGCGTCGCATCCGCATATCGGTTGATCCCGGGGTGAAGAGGACAAAGCCCCATTCCCGCTGTTCAAGGGCCGAAGGGGAGACAATGACCGTCTTTGCATAATATTCGGTGAACCGCTGCCGCAGGAATTCAGTTGTTGCCGGGTTCATGGGAGTTCCTTAACCATATAAGGACCTTTGCGCTCATATCCCTGTCTCCGGTAATAGGGCCGGACCCCGATCCCGCTCATGATCGCAAGCGAGGTATAACCGGCACCGGCTGCAATCTCCTCAACGCGGGAGAGCAGGATACGCCCGAAATTCCGGTGCTGCCACTCTTCAGATTCTGCATCTTTCCCGACCGGAACAAGACTGCCATAGACATGGAGTTCCCGCATGAGCGCTGCGTTCTCGAGTTCGGGGCGGAAGACTGCTGACGGGAAACGGAGCCGGGCAAAGCCGATGAGCGAATCGTCAGAAACTGCGGATATGAAATGTTCGGTCCCGTCACAGCACTCGTATTCCATCTCACGGATCTCTGCTTCCGCAACCGATGGCAGGCGTCCGATCTCCCGGCACCGGATACACCGGCAGCGGCGGCCGGTTGCCACAAGCCGGTTCTGGGCCAGCTGCCGGAAATTTGAATGCCGGGAGCCGGCAACGATCAGTTTTGCCGGGATGTCGCGCTGGATCCGCTGGAGGCGCGTGAACTCCGGAATGATCGACTTGGCATACGCAATCAGGTCGATAAGCTCGTCTTCCTTGTACGGGGCATATATTCCCCGCTCCCAGTGTTCCTCGATCTCCGATCCCGGGGTAACAAGGGTCGGGTATATCTTGAGAAAATCCGGCTTGAACCGGGGATCGGAAAAGATCGTCTCGAACATCTGACGGTCTGATTCGATAGTCGAATGCGGCAGGTTGGGCATCATGTGGAAGCCGACCTTGAGACCGGCATCCCGGAGAAGCGTGTTTGCCTGCACCGTATCTGCAACCGTGCATCCCCGGCGGTTGTAGGCAAGAATCGCGTCATCGACATGCTGGACCCCCAGTTCGACCTTGGTCACGCCAAGCGAGAGCATCCGGTTGATGTGCTCGGCACGGCACCAGTCGGGCCGGGTCTCGAACGTGATAGCAACACAGCGGATATCGGATTCCTCGTTCTCCCGCTCAACGGTTTCAAAAGGCCGGGGTTCTGCTGCCGCACTTCCGCCCGGGTAGGTGTTCATGGCCTCGACACACCGGGAAACAAACTGCTCCTGGTATTCCGGGGTTCTGGCGGTCATCGTCCCGCCCATGACGATCAGTTCCACCTTATCGACGCGATGGCCGAGAATCTCGAACTGTTCGAGCCGGGCATGCACTTGGGCAAACGGGTCGTACTGGTGTTCGCGGGCCCGCAGTGCTGCCGGCTCTTCTCCGGTATAACTCTGGGGAGATTTGTACGGGTGCTCCGGTCCGCCCGGGCAGGGCAGGCATTTTCCATGCGGGCAGGGGGCCGGGGAAGTCATGACCGCAACCGGTGCAACACCGGACAGGGTCCGGGTCGGCTTGACCATCAGGATCTTTCTCAGGCGCTCCCGCTCATCCGGCCCCGCAGCGGCAAGGATTGCGGAGTTTTTCGGTACCAGTGATAACCCGTACTTCCGGCAGACGTCGATTTTTACTGCAACAATCGCATCGTCACCGGGAAGAAGAGTGAGCATGCGGGAGATCATCTCCCGGAATGCAGTCGCCTCGTCCATAAGAATTAATGTTCCGCAGCAACCGTAGTTGATGCAGCATCTGAAGAATAGTTTACCACGGGCAGGGTCCGGCCGTGGATATGGGAAACAATCTCATCCCCAAGTGTCAGAAGAGCATCTTTGTGGGCTTTCTTGTCCTTATGGATGTGTACAGGGGAAATTTCAAGAGTGTTATAACGCTCGGTCGTGATTTCGTCGTTGGTGACACCCTCGTAATACTTCTTGATGTGAATCATTAGCATATGTAAATGCAGCAACTCTTCCTTTTGCACACTATCACCTTATCTAGAAAATTACTTTTTTTGGCAGGCTGATATACCTTTTTGGTGAGATTTATATCAGGATACCAGTCCGCAGTGGGATCGATGATTGCGCTCGCAATTGGGGACGCTTTGGGTGCGCCTTTTGAAGGATCTCAACAATCCGAGGCGATGGTGACTCAAATGCTTTCCGGTGGGCGGCATTCCCGGAAAAAAGGAGCGGTTACGGACGATACACTCCAGGCAATTGCTGTGGCCGAATCGCTCATGCATACGGGCGGATACGAACCAGCAGACCTTGTAAAAAGGTTGATTCGGGGGTACAAAATCCGGCCGGAATGGTACGGTCCCACTTCCTCAGCTTTTTTCAATCTGGTGGATTCCGGAACCCCCCCGCACCATGCGGCATGGCTGGTCCATAAAAAGAACAACGGCAGCCGGAGCAACGGGAGCGTGATGCGGGGATTCCCGATCGGGATCCGGTATCCGGCAGAAACCGCATATGAGATCAGTATTGCATGCTCACGCCTGACCCATTATGATCCGGTTCCGGGCCATTGTTCTGCGTTCCTGAACGTGATGGTGAGCGATATGTGCCGGGGTTTTTCCCGCAGACAGGCATTCCGCCATGCCCGTTCGCTCTGTATAAATCAGGAGGTGCATGCCGTACTTGGGAATTATGATCAGTATGATCCTATGCCATCCTTAGATAGTGTACTATGCTCCCATGCGGCACTGTATACATTTATGCAGGCTGAAACCCTGGAGAATGCCCTTATATCTGCGGTAAACCTTGGGGGAGATGCCGATACGGTAGGTGCCTGCTGTGGAGCACTTGCCGGGGCCTGCTGGGGTATCGATGCTGTACCGGAACGGTGGATGCGTGACCTTGAGGAGTGCGAGAATATCCTGCGGATTGCCGATACCCTTTTTACGTGCGCAAAGATGAGTCCCTGAACATTTTTCCCCGACCCGCCCCGGGTCTTTAACCGGTTACCGTGCGGACCGGCTGAATACCCACCCGGGATTCATTCACCATCAGCGTTCAGGTTCGGAATTCATGAAGGGGGGGTACCCCCTACCCCCCCTTCACTTTTTTCTAAGGTGGGGGGGAGGGGGGTGGCATGGGTAGGGGGGGAGGGTAGCTACCCCTCCCTTAGTACGAGGGGTGGGTATCCCCCCCCAACTCATTCATGAGATGCAGGGATTAAACGACACTCCGGTGATAAATCCACACGAAACGATACCCTTGCGGTTGCGCGAAAATGAAGGCTACTCAATTTTGAGGTGGGGGAGGGTACCCCCCCTCCCCCCTCCTCTTTTTTTCCGGCAAGGGGGGGAGGGGGGTAGGTCCCTGAGCAGGAGGGGTGGGTACCCCCCCTGTCAGACACAGGTCCGCACCAAGAGCCGGCATGTGCATCTCTGACGTAAACTTTCCGACAGGAACCACGAAAACAGGGTACATGGGGGGTGGGTACCCCTCCCCTAACTGGTGGGGGGGAGGGGGGGTACCCCTGCGTGGGACTCATGCTTTGAAGCGTATGATCATTCCAACTTGGTTTACCGTAAACCGTTCAGGGAAGATCCTGTTCGCTGGAATCAAAGGAAAACAAAAAAAACGATACCGTGAGTGCTGAATCTGCCGGTGACCGGGGAAATTCACCGGTTATAACGGGAAAATGGATGATACGGATAGCCGCATCCTGCGCTGACAGGAAAGAGAAACCGTCCGTATAAAGGATGGCAGGGATTCCTATGCCGGCAGGATCTCAACCAGCTTCAAGGCCCGGCCTTTCTCGCAGATTGCCGGTGCATTTCCGAGGACTTCGGAGACCGTATACTTCTCGCCATCGACAACTCCTTCCGGATGGCAGAGGGGATAACTCCGGCAATCACTCTTGTTGCATGAGAACTCCAGCTTGATCCGGGAGTTCACAATAGCCATATCTGCATTGATCAGAGCACTGATGGGAGCTTCCATGACTTCAACAGCGGTTGCCCCGTTCAGGTGCACCGAACAGTCATGGTGGGTGGTCCGGACCGTCATGATCCGGTATCGCCTGCCCTTATGGAGATTATTGCAGGCTTTTTTCACTTTGCAGGTATCGCATTCGGCCGCTTCACCTTCATAGATGAACTCGATGCCCGGTTTTGCAAGAACCGTTCCAATCAGGGTCACTTTGGTCTTTGATTCAGTCATGGGTATCTTCGTTACTCCTTATACAGCATCTGGACAAGCCCCATGGCGGATTCGCGGGTCAGTCCCATATCAAATATTGTGAAACGTTCCGGACGAATAGTCTTTGCCATGAGGAGGGCCTCCACTACGGTTTCATCGTCAATCCCGAGATCAGCCGGGGTAACCGGTGCCCCGATGGTTTTCAGGGATGCCCGTATCCCCCGCCAGTCGCCACCGTGGAGATACATCGAGATGATTGTCCCGATACCGCAGCTCTCCCCGTGAAGCGCCTTACCCGGCGCCAGCTTGTCAAGGGCGTGGGAAAACTTGTGTTCCCCACCGCTTGCAGGCCGGGATGATCCGGCAATACTCATAGCCACCCCGCTTGAGACCAGCGCTTTTGTCACAAACCAGGCTGACTGTTCCTGGTGAGGCTTGATGAGATGGGCGTTGTTAACCAGGATCTCAGCGGTCATCTTCGAAAGGGCAATCGCATACTCGCTCATGGATTCTCCCTTGATACGGTGCGCCAGTTCCCAGTCAAGAATTGCCGTATAGTTGGAAATCACATCCGCACACCCGGCCGCCAGGAGCCGGTGCGGGGCGGAAGCGATGATCCCGGTGTCGGCAACAATTGCGACGGGGGGGTGGGCTTCAAGCGAGGTGTGACCGGCAACGGTCGTCACCGAAGCACGGGCAGATGCAATCCCGTCATGTGAAGCAGCTGTCGGGACCGAGATGAACTGGCGGTCAAGATTATAGGAGACAATCTTTGCAGTATCGATAACCCTGCCTCCCCCGACCCCGATAAGAAAATCGACATCCGCCGCCGCATTTTCTGCATCCTTGATAACCGCAGCACTGATCTCTTCTGCAATAAACGACCGGATATCATACTTTGCTGAAAGATAACGCCGGACTTCGCTGCCGGCAAGATCCATTGTGCCTTTCCCGGAAATCAGGAGCGCGGATTTCCCGAGTTTCAAATCTTCACAGACCGAAGGGATCTGCCCGAGCACATCATGGCCTATCACGACGTCCCGCGGGAGCTGCATCCACTTGGATTTGTCAAAGATTTTGGTTTTAAGTAATTTTATTTCATCCGCGCTCATTCTAGATCATGGATGATTAGTGATTTCATATACAAATATTACATCGATCCAATACGATACGAACAACCCTACAATGCAGTAGAGACGATCACCTATGCACTCATCCTGATTGCAGCCGTTTATTTGATCTATCGCTGGTTTAAGAAAAACGAATTCCCTCTCGACGGCCGTTTTGTGCTGGCAACGATCCCGTACGTCATACTGGGCGGGGTTCTCCGTGTGGTACAGGATACCCACATGATCCAGTCCGATATCCAGTTCCTGATAGTCACCCCGTTCATATATTTCGTGATATTTTTTTACACGTTCGGGATACTTCTGCTCTCCCGGTACCTGGTCGGCCAGGGGATTACGGATGATTATAGTAAGATCTACGCAGGTATCGGCATATTCTCAATATTCTGCGTGGCACTGGTGCTTGTTGCATGGGGAATCAACCATACCCGTATCGATCTCTTCGTGCTTGCGATAATCCCGCTGATGGCGGTCGTGGCAACAACGCTGGTCTGGGGATTTATGAGGTATATCCTCAAATGGAGTTATGTAGCCGATCCACTCTATATCACGCTCCTCTTCGGGCAACTGCTGGACGCAAGTGCCACGAGTTACGGGATCGATTTCCACCCGGGCATCCAGTACATTGAACAGCATGTTGTCGGGTCGTTCCTGATTGACTGGGCGCACACCGCATTCGTCATGTTCCCCTTAAAACTGGTCGTGCTGTTCCCGGCTATCTATGTCATGGAAATGTACCGGAAAGAAGCCAATCCCGCGTTCTGGCACCTTGTCCTGCTCGCGATGATTGTGGTCGGGTTTGCCCCCGGGGTCCGGGATCTGGTGAGGATGGTCCTGTATGTCTGATTCGCCGCTTAAGGATGCAATCGTTATTGCGGCACTTCTCTTTTTTACCACGTTTGTTGTCGGCTGGTTTGGCACCTCGTTAAACCCGGCCATGGGCGAGAACCTGATGGCACTTTTTGAGAAAGAAATTGCAGACCAGATCAACGGGAACAGCCAGCCGGAACTCTTCATTTCCCTGTTTGCCAACAACCTTGAAGCCTGCATCCTGCTCTTTGTCGGCGGTGCTTCGTTTGGTATATTCACGATATTCATCATGAGCCTCAACGGCATCGTTATCGGATCAATCCTGGAGATCGTCCAGAAAGATCATACCCCGCTTTTTGTTGCAGCTGCAATCATTCCCCACGGCATCTTCGAAATCCCCGCGTTTATTATATCCGGAGCACTGGGGATCCTTCTTGCCCAGTCCCTGATTGCAGAATGGTATGGCGGGGCTGACACCGGCCGCACGGCACGCGACTATGCCCGCGTGTTCATCGTGTATGTCCTGCCCCTTGTCCTGATGGCGGCATTTGTCGAGGCATTTATTACGCCTGTAGTCGTACATTTAGTATCTTAGAGGATCTGATTCATGGACGATGACGCGGGCGCCTTGCCGGCAAAACTGGACTTTTCTGCATGGTATAATGATCTTTTGTGGCGGGCCGGGATTATGGACGTCCGCTACCCGGTCAAAGGGCTGTACGTCTGGTACCCGTACGGGTTTGCGATCCGTAAACACGTATACCAGCGGCTCCGCACCCTGCTCGACCGGGACCATGAGGAGACGTTATTCCCGCTGCTTATTCCTGAACAGGAGTTCATGAAGGAAGCCGAGCACATCAAGGGATTCGAAGACGAGGTTTACTGGGTTACCCATGGCGGCACGACCCCCCTCGATGTGAAACTCGCGCTCCGGCCGACCAGTGAAACCGCAATCTACCCGATGTATGCGCTCTGGGTCCGGTCCCACGCGGATCTGCCGATGAAATACTACCAGATCGTCAACACGTTCCGGTACGAGACCAAGCAGACCCGGCCTTTGATCCGGCTCCGCGAGATCACGTCATTCATGGAATCGCACACGGTGCATGCAACCTGGGACGAGGCTGAGACGCAGGTCGAATACGAGATCGGGCTCACGAGGGAGTTCTATGACGGGCTCTGTATCCCGATCATTGTTTCAAAACGCCCGGACTGGGACAAGTTCCCCGGTGCCGATTACACCATAGCCGTCGATGCGATTATGCCAAACGGCCGTACGCTCCAGATCGGAACGGTCCACCATCTCGGGGAACACTTCTCGAAAACATTCTCCATAACGTACGAAGACCGGAACGGGGAGCAGAAACTTGTTAACCAGACCTGTTACGGGATTTCCGAGCGGAGTATTGCAGCCCTCGTCAGCATTCACGGCGACGACAAGGGACTCATTCTTCCACCGGTTGCTGCCCCGGTCCAGGCGGTCATCATCCCGATTACTATCGGAAAGCGCCATGAAGACGTAATGGCAGCAGCAGAGAAACTCAAAAACGATCTTTCCGCCGCAGGATTCCGGGTAAAACTCGACAGCCGCGATATGCGCCCGGGAGCCAAGTACTTCTGGTGGGAACTCCGGGGCGTTCCGCTCCGGCTTGAACTCGGGCCTAGAGATCTGGATGCCGGTAAAGTCATGGCAGTCCGGAGAACCGGAGGGAAATCGCAGGTTGAACTTGCGACAATCACGGATGAAGTGACAAAAGAACTTGCCGCAATCACGGATGCTATCCGCACCACGGCAGAAGACCACACGAAGAACCATCTCTGCACGGTTGATTCGATGGATGCACTGACCGGGGCCCTTGACAGCGGCAAGGTCGGAGTAGTCCACTGGTGCCAGGACCGGGCCTGCGGGGATGTTATCGAAGAGAAGACCAGCGCAAGTGTTCTCGGGACCGATGTGCGTTCGCCATTCATTGCAGCAACTGACGGCCCCTGTATCGTCTGCGGGAAGCCGGGCAAAGCTACCCTGATTGGCAGATCCTATTGACCCCATTTTTTGCGACCGGGTATTCGGATCCGTAGTTCCTGATTTTTGAGATTCCGGATAGTTTCAGGGGGCGCATTACTGGTATACAGCAGATACCAGTCATCAGGTATAGGAAATGATTCATTTTTCCCGACTCTTTTTAACCCCTTACAGGATATACATTAAAGAGACTTCTTATAAGGAGGAACAGGTGTGAGTGACGACCGGGAAGATTCCAGCGCTGCATATATTCCGGCCCGCTATAAAGAGCGGATCCAGTCGAAAAAAAGACAGCGGCTGATAAAAAAACTGGCATTATACGGGGGGATCGGGATTCTTGTGATTCTTGTCCTGATCCTGGGAACCCCGTTCATTTTCCCGCCGGGTTCTCCTGCACCATCGGGGAACATATCCCCTGCACTCACTACGACATCCATTCCGGAGCAACCGGGCACACAACTCCCGACACCAGATACAACCGGCACGCCGGTTGCACTGGAATCCTCGCCGGTTATGGAACCGGTCAACATATCTGTAACAGCATCTCCTGATACCGCTGGTATTTCATCGATACCACCAATCGTGATCGATTCCGTCAGGCTTGATTTCCCTGCAACGGAATTTACCATTGTCAGTGCGAATGAAACATCCCGATATTCCGGAAAAAACCTGTATGAGATCAAGGTGCAACCAGCAGAAAATATCGGTGCGGATACCGGGTTTACCGTTTTCTATAATGCGATAGATGGCGAGCCCTATACACCCGGAGAGGACAAACTGGCAATTACTCCGGCAAAAGCCCGGGAGATTGCAGGTTCGGCGTTCCAGTCATTCCACCCGGACAAGATCCGGTTACATTACAGCGATGGATCATGGGGCATTCGGGGCTGGAATTTCAATCTGATCAAGGATGATACAGTTTTCCTTGAGGGTACAATCGATGCTGATACCGGGGAGATTATACGGTTTTCCCGCTCGGTCAGCAGTGAGGGCCGGGCGACTTCCCCGGTCCTTGATATCAAAACAGCACAGGCCTATGCAGACCGGTATATCGCCGATCATAACAACCCGGTTGACATCAGTCTCCGTGACAGCCAGTACATTTCCGCGGGATCAGCAACGGAACCGGTTGCAGGGAGTTTTTCGTATACCTATGATCGCATGGTCCAGGGATATCCCTGTGACCAGGACGGGTTTGTGGTCACGGTCAATTCGGTGACCGGGGAGATAACCGGGTATAATAAAACCTGGAACGACCCGGACTTTGCATTCATACTCGCATCTGAGCCGGTTGTCCTGAAACGGGACGCAATCTATTCCGTGCTGCACAAAGCCCAGGAAATTAAACCCGGTGAGGATACCGGCCTTCAGGTAATCTCTTCAGAACTTGTCTGGAAAGATCTCCATAAACAGGGAACAACCCCGAGGCCCGGCAGCATCCCCCTCGCGTGGAAGATCATGTTTGACGATGAGAGTCTCCGTAACCTCCCGTCCCCAAAGGAAGCTGTCGGATGGGTTGATCCCCAGACCGGAAGTATCATGGAACTGGAATATCCCCTTTAAACAGGCAATAATCAGAAAATTTCCGGGATATTAAGAAGGAAAAAAGATTCAGCACCGGTCGCACACGAACTCGGTCGTGAGTGCGGTCCGGCGCATGTCGCCGTGGATAAGTTTCTTTCCACCGAAGACGAAAAATTTTTTACAGGTTCCACACCGCTTTGGCAGGATCCTGTCCCAGCGGGTATACGGGACTTCGAGAGTAAAGCCGGTCTTGGTCCACTCCTCCGGGGGTTTTTCCATATTTTGTTCGTATGTCGCGACAAATTCCATGATCTGGTGGGGGGGAACGCCAAGATCTACGAACTTTTTGAAGACGAAGTAGTTGAAGATGAGCCAGGATAAATCCGAACGGTCGAGGAGTCCTTCGTACTCTCCCATCGACTCATCGAACTCTTCGAGTGAACAGCCGCAGAGCGGGCATTTACCTCCTACGAGTTCGTCCAGAAACACTTCTTCCTGGCACCCCGGACAGGTTGTGTGCGGGGACTGCATGCGTGATGTCATTATAACTCCGAAAATGTTTTGTTCGTCATCCGGCGCCGGGTATTTTCCCAAATAAAATTGCGGATCTTTTACTGATTACTGTATAGAACGGGAGATCACTTATAGGTATCACCAGTGCAGATCTTCCCCGATAAGAGGTTTATGGTTGGGGAAAAATCATTCGGCTGCGGCCAGATCTTCCCGTTCCATAACGAGCGTACCGTAAATCACCTTTTCAAGCACCTGGGCAACGTACTTGATGTGCATTGCTTTTTCCAGATCCTCGTTCCGGTGGATATCGGCATATAACTGGAGGCGCATCAGAGCAAACCGGAACCGGTCGAGGGTATCGTCATCGAGGTTCATTGCCTCGCGGTAAATCGGTTCGAGCAGATCAGGAAATGTCAGCGGATTCTCCAGACATGTAATGACCCCGGTGTAAATCGGAAGCGGTTTTTCCTTGCCGGTAAGAATCCGCAGGTAGTCCATTTACTTTCCCTCGACGACAGTTATGAGTTCTTCCATGATCTTATTGACACTTGCCCAGGTCTTGTTATCGTTCCTGCGGATGATGAACGGACGGCCTTCATCGCCGGCTTTGCGCATTTCCATATCGAGCGGAATCGAACCGAGGAACGGGACGGAGAGTTCTTCTGCGATCTTTTTCCCGCCGCCTTTCCCGAACAGGTCGATCTCTTCGCCGCAGTGGGGACAGACCATACCGCTCATGTTCTCGATAATGCCGATGACCGGGAGTTCGAGTTTTTCGATGAACTTTGCCGATTTCCTTGCATCCATGGTCGCGACATCCTGGGGGGTGGTCACGATGACTGCTCCCCGTACATTGGGGGCGATCTGGGCGATGGTCAGGGCTTCGTCACCGGTTCCCGGGGGAAGATCCACGACGAGATAATCAAGCGATCCCCAGTTCACTTCCGCAAGGAACTGCTGGATGGCGGCCATTTTCATAGGACCTCTCCAGATGATAGGAGTGCTTGTGTCCGGCAGCAGGAATGCCATGGAGATGACCGACAGCATGCCGGTGACATGGACCGGCTCGATCCGGTTGTCCATCATGGCAAGTTTGTGATCCTCGATTCCCAGCATCTTTGGAACATTAGGTCCGTGCATATCGAGATCAAGGAGCCCGACTTTTTTCCCGTGGTTCGAGAGGGCGTAGGCAAGGTTGACGGAAACCGTGGATTTTCCGACACCGCCCTTGCCGCTTAAGACCAGGATCACATGTTTGACATCGATGTCTGCCTTGGGGGGGAGACCCGGCTTTCCGCCTTTTGCGGATGCGCAGGTACTGGCGGTCGCGCAGCTGGAGCACTCGTTGTTGCAGTTTTCACCAGGAGTCGTTGTTGTATCGTTCTTTGCCATAAGATACCTCGATAAAGTAATTGTTCTTCCCATCAGTTGTCACTCAGAGACAATAAAGATGTAGAGTTTGAGGCACGATGCCGACAGGTCTTCACCATAAAAAAATCCCGGATATACCGGTTAGCTTATACCTCCCGGCAGTTTACAACCCGAATATCTATTAAATCCCGCGTTCCATGCACACTTGATGGAACCGCTTGCCGTATCCCTGGATTTTCTCGAATTTCCACCCACGCATACCTGTGATGGAGGTAACCAGTCGCCCCGCCTGCACCTCAAAGGGCTTAAAGCAGCCTCGGTGGCAGTCATGGTTTTTAACCCGTTCGAAAAATCCTGTTGTTCGTTCACGCCGTGGATTATCTGGAATCTCCCCCCGGGTCCACTCATCCCTGCCGGAATCCCACGCGAGGGTATTGTCACGGTTCCCGTTGCCGCCCTCCAGGGAATTACAGACTATGGAACCATTGGTTATACCGGTCCCTGCCCGCCCCATGGGGAGACACACCGTTACCAGTTCAAGGTCTATGGCCTCGATGCTCTGCTCGATCTTGCCCCGGGATCGGACAAACATGCCCTGGTCAGTGCCATGAAAGGGCATGTTATCCAGTTTGCCGAAACGGTTGCCATCTGCACCCGTTAGGGTTTTCCAGTTACATTTCCCCGGTCGTCCGTTTTATATAGTTCACAGGATATGATTCAATAACCTGCGGAGCTGGAGAATGGAGTCACTCAATGTAAAAATCTCGGTGAAAGTTCTTCCCAATAATTATACCTGTGACGGGGATGACGTCTCCCCGGAAATTGACGTCGGGGGAGTCAATACTGCGATCACCCGGTCCCTTGCGATCATCGTGAATGATCCCGATGCAACTGCTGGCGGGGGATTCATCCACTGGATTGCATGGAACCTTGAGCTGGTCAAACTTATCCCGGAAAATATTCCCAAGACCCCGGAGATCACGTTTCCCATCAGTGGCATGCAGGGCATCAACAGTTTTGGTAACATCGGCTACAATGGTCCCTGCCCGCCGCACGGCAAAACCCATCGTTACTTCTTCAAGGTATACGGGGTCGATACCATACTTCCTCTCGAACCGGGTGCAACCAAAGACGAGTTTGTCAAGGCACTGCAGGGACATATCGTGCAGTATGGGGAAACATTTGTCACTTATGGGAGATAGCGGGACGTAACGGGGGTCCTAATCCTGCATTTTCGTCAGGATTAAGTAATTCCCGCACAGATTGTCGTGCAGCATGAAGACACCGGGATACCGGAGGACACCGGATGCAAATCTAGCAGCATCCGTCCTCACGACAATCGAAAAACACGAATCACTCCTTTCACCTCTCGCTGCAACAAGTCGTGACGCAATACGGCGGCATAACCGCACAGCAGATGATATCCGGGCTCCGTATTCCCGGGATTCGGACCGGATCATCCATACCCGCGCATATACCCGGTATATCGACAAGACCCAGGTGTTTTACCTTGTCGATAACGATCACATTACCCACCGGGTTATCCATGTCCAGCTGGTTTCGAAAATTGCCCGTACGATAGGCAGGTGTCTCCGGCTTAATGAAGACCTCATTGAAGCAATAGCGCTCGGCCATGATATCGGTCACATCCCCTACGGTCACTTCGGAGAAACATGCCTTTCAAAGCTCTGCGAAGAGTACGGTATCGGGAAATTTTTCCATAATGTCCAGAGCGTCCGGTTCCTTGACCGGATCGAAGACTGTGACCTGACCATGCAGGTACTGGATGGTATCCTGTGTCATAATGGTGAAGCTGACGATGTGAAAATCTCGCCCCTGCCGTGTCCTGACTGGCCGGCATTCGACCATAAGGTTGAGGATAATACCCGGGGAATACGGAATCATTCCCCGATGACCCTTGAAGGCTGTGTTGTCAAGTTTTCTGATACCATTGCGTATATCGGCAGGGACCTGCAGGATGCACGGGATGTAAAACTTCTCGATGATTCAGTCCCGCTTCCAAAAGACAGTGTTGCGATTCTTGGTGATACCAACCGGGAGATCATCAATACCCTCATCTATGACCTGCTGGAAAACAGCGATACGGAAGATTCCGGCTTCATTTCATACAGTAAGGAAGTAGAGCAGGCACTCATCAGTCTCCGATCATTCAGCCGGGCCAATATTTACGAAAATAAAAAACTGATTGCAGAACGTTCGAAAATAGAAATGATGTATGCAACGCTGTTTGCCCGGTATCTTGAAGATATTGAGAATGAACGGAAAACCTCCCGGATATTTACTGAATTTATCAATTCCGGCTGGATCAGCCCGCAGTACCGGGAGTCAGCAGGCAGTGCAGAATTAGTCCGGGATTTTATCGCCGGGATGACCGACCGGTATTTTGCCAGACGGTTTGAAGAATGCGTTATCCCCCGCCGGGTTGACGGGACATTTTCCTGACGGGGAGCGCAACCGGAAACTGATAAAGAAATACAGGAGATTCAGTCGCACTTGCTTTTCGGGCCTTCCCATCCGGTGAAACCGCAATAGATACAGCCCACACCTTCGCACTGGGGACAGGGTCGTTTAGGGGCGGTGACAAGTACGATTCCGGTTTTCGCACAATACGTGCACCCGAGTCCGTCGCAGTGTCCGCAGGTGGCTGGTTCAAACGTTTTTCTGGATTCTCCCATAATTTCACCGTTTGCGTTCTAATTCGATCCTGATTCAGTCGTCATCCTCATCAAGATAGCCGGAGAGTGCATCGAGCAGTTCGGATGCTGACTGGTACCGGTCGGAGGGATTCTTTTCAAGGCATTTTAAGATAATTTTCTCAACTGCTTCGGCTTCAGCATTATATTCAGAGGGAGGAATCGGGCTTTCCCGCAGGATTTCGTTTCCTACTTCAACAATACTGTCTCCCCCAAACGGGATGGATCCGGTGACCAGTTCATAGAAGACGACGCCAAGCTGGTAGATATCGGTCCGGGCATCAGTCCGTCCGAATTCGGAGGGAGATACCTGTTCGGGAGCTGCATACGAGAGCGAGAACCCGGCGACACTGGATTTTTTTATGTCGGCTGCAAGCACTTTGCTCATGCCCCAGTCGGTGATCTTTGGGATCATATCCTCGTCAAGCAGGATGTTATGCGGTTTGATATCCCGGTGAATGATGCTGTGTTCATGGGCATACCGGAGTCCTTCTGCAATACCGTTGATGAGGTTGACCGCCACCCAGACCGGGATTGGTTTTTCTACCGCCTCCAGTGCCCCGGGAACAAATTCCATCTCTACGTAGGGAATTGGAAGGATGTTGACTGCGGAAACCTCAACGATATTCGGGTGACGGAGGGTTTCCCATGCAGCAATTTCGTTTAAGAAACACTTGCCGGTGACCTCGTCAAAGCTGATAGGGATTTTAACGGCAACTTTTACGCTATCTGTCTTCCGTATACCGGAGAATACCCAGGCTATGCCCCCCCTCCCTACGTACTGGATATCGGTATACTTGTTCTCCAGCTCTTTTGGGAAGTAACTCTTCTGTTCGGAGGGCCCGGTGAATGCCTCGGTTACCCCGCCACTCCGGGTCTGGACTGCCGGGGTTGTTTTTGGGGAGACGGGACGGGGAGGTTCTGGTTTTTCAACCGGGAGTATAGCCGGTTGGGCATCCCTTCCATCGACTTTCACTTTTATCGGAACGTTTGGTTTCCTGCGTTTGATTAGGAAATATCCTGTTCCACCCGCACCGGCAAGAATGATAAGAACCGCAGCGATAATTCCTGCCGGATTCTGGTTGACCGGCGCTGATGGTTGTGATTCGGGGGTGGTGGCGGGTTTTTGAGTGATGGTCGGGACAGGGGTTGTACGGGAAACCGTGGGATTTGTTGTGGGACTGGTTGGTTTCTGGGTCGGTTTGGCAGATACGGTCGGGACGGTTTCCGACAGCGGGACAACGTCCGAGTAATAAGCAGTCGGGTCCATTAACGGATAATCATCATCAAGAGTCTGGACCGTACGATCTTCACCCTGTACAGTGCCGCTTACCGATATTGTATAAGGAACATCGCCGATCCCGTTACCATTGGGATCACTCCCATGGTAGTTGCTCCAGTAATTGCCCATCACACTTTTTTGAGATTTCCCGATATACGTATAGCTGAACTGGAACGGCGAGTTCCAGGTACTTGTCGTAGATTTCGTGATGACATTCAGCGGATTTGAAAAGGTATTCCTGAATATGCTGTTGTCTTGCGAAGATTCATCAAGGGATATCCCGACCGTATTTTTTGTCAGGGTGTTTGCCTCGATACGGTTATTGCTCGATTTTTCAAGAGCAATCCCGAATCTCCCGCTTGTGGTGATATTATTTCCGAGTATCACGTTTCCGGAGGCAGATACGAGAAGAATTCCCTGTGCGTTGTTGGCCAGCGTATTTTTCTGGACGATATTATTACTGGAAGCAACGCGAATTCCGCTTAAAAGATCGCTGTTGCGGATAATGAAGCCCTGGACCGTGCAGCCATCCGCATTGATTTCGACGGCATCTCCTTTATTGCCTGGATCTATCACCGGAGCTCCCTCACCGGTATCAACTCCGATGAGCGTGAGGGTTTTATCGACATGCACCGTTTCAGGATACACACCGCTCCCGACCGTAATAATATCCCCGGCAGATGCCCAGTCTATCGCACCCTGGATGCTGATGAATTCTGCACCGGATTTTGCAACCATGTGTTCCGCTGCAGAAACCATGGGTACGCCGGCATACAGGAACATAAGGGTAAAAATGACAGGGATGAGACAAATAATCCTGCCATGCGGAGAGATGTGGTGGGGATTCATTGCGGGTTCCGGTACAAACTGGATGTCGTGGTTATTTCAGGACAGTCTGGGACAGTCCTGGTTCATGGATATGGATTTGGGATAATTGCAGGTGATCAGGGGACTCCGGTCATGATGACAAGAAGTTTTACTCCCGAAACACCTTTTGCGAGTTCAACGAGATCGCCATCCCTCACAGGAATACGGGTGCGGGGTTCAAGACGGCGGTTGTTGATCTGGCTTCCTCCTGTACTTCCACAATCTTCGAAGTACCACCCGCCTTTGTCATGGACGAATTTTCCATGGGGCTTGGAAACCCGGGTCACTGCGGTGTACCCGTCCGACAGGACTACATCTGTCTCCGGGGAATATGAGCCAGTACTTCCTGTATCTATCCTCCCGACACGGACCTGATCCTCGCGAAGGAGGAACATCTTCCGGTCGTCAGGTCCCCCGAGAACTATTGCTGCCGGAACATTCCCAAGAACATCCTTTGAAATCGTACTTTTAATCTCATCGAGCCGGCGGCTCATCTCCGTTCCGATAATCTGGACCCGGTTGTTGGAGAACAGGCCAAGATTCCGGATAATCGCTTCCAGTCCCCCGGGGACAAGGGAATACTCCCAGACAGGATGGATCCCTTTTGATGTAGGAGCACCAAGACCTGCTTCTTTTTTAATGACGCCGATACTCAGGAGTTTATCGAGATGTTTTTTAGTATTCTCATAACTGGTCTCGATCTCATTTGCAATTGAGCGGGCATCCCGTGGTTTTTTCTCCAGAAATTTCAGGATCCTGAGCCGGGCGCTGCTCGAGAGTACATCGAGATACTCGGAAAGCTCCTCCAATGAATCAGATTCGTCTGAAATAATCAGGGTTGGGGATTTATCTTCGTCCATGCTGCTCAGCTATATCCGGGATCAGGTTTTAAGTGCCCGGTTATTACCGGAAGATTGGGACATGACAGTTTAAAATCTCTCCGTCTGCCATTTGACTGACTTGTTCATCGAAAGAACCTGCTGGTTAAACACTTCAACCAGGCCAATTTGACTAATTTATCAGCACTTCCTTACTACAGAGTATTCAGGTGATCCACGAACCTGTTTCGTTGTTTCACCGACCCATGAACCAAATGGAAGGGACCTCATAATGAACGCGGGAAAAATCCTGATAGGAATTGCACTTATCATGCTGTCAGCAGGACTGGTAATACATCCGGCAGCAGCTCATACAGTATCTCCGGATACCGGAGGTATTGTTCTTCCCGCACATGAAAACCTGTCCGGAATCGTTAATCCACAGGTTTTACAGACAGAATCAGGTATAAATTCATACAGGGTCCCGCATATGCCTTCGCGCACCGTATGAACGATGACCAGCCACGCACATCCCAAAATTATCTGCACACTAACGCAAGACATCAGGAATTCAGGAATGTTCCCTTTTTGTTAAGGGACAAATCCACTATAAGCAGATCTCACTCCAGAGAACACAGGGATTTTTTTAAAAATCCCGCATCATACAGAATAAGCCAATTCTTTTTTTAAACGTTTTTAAAAAATCATTGATTTTTCTTCTGACGGTACAACCCGCCACAGATCGCAATGATGCTTATAGCGCCAACAGAAAGGATTGCTGATGACGGGGACTGGGGTGTATCAGTCGGGTATGGTGTCAGTGCAGCAGTCGTCTGGCGTGTTGTCGGTTTCTTTGTCGGGGTTTGCGTTACCAACGTTGTTACAGGAGCGGTAGTCTCAGTCGTAACCACGCTTTCACTTACCGGTACACTGAGCCGCACATTGTCGATGTATCCCTGTGCGTAGAGATTCATCTGGCCGTAGTCACCCTTGGAACCAAGGTAAATTCGTTTCATGCCGTGCAGGTTCTCCCATGTATTGACGTAATAGCTCCAGACCACATTCCCGGTTACCCGTTCGGCAACTTCCATACTGACAACCTTACGATCATCGTCATAGTCAAGGGTAACATGGTAAGTTTTGTTCAACTCGTAATTTGCAGTCGGGCCATTGTACGCATTGGTACCCATTTCATTTGCTGCATGCTGGCTGTTGGTCTCGATGATCTTGTTGCCGTTTGTTACGACATGAAGCCACATGATCTTACCGTATTTTGCGTTGGTGAACATGGACAGAACGATAGGACCTTTCGATGGATCCATCTCTTCCCCGGAAAAACCCAGGCGGAAAGTAGCACTGTCATCTATTCTCTGGATGATAACATCGTACTCAAGAATAAATGACCCCTTGTAATAATTCGTTATTTCCGTGTATGCATAACTTCCCGTGCTTGGTTCGATGGAAAAATGATACATCCCCATTGTCGGGTCCCAGTAATCACTGGAAGGATTATTAGTAACCCATCCAGGATCATTGGAAAAAGTCGTCTGATAAAGAACCGTCACTTCTTTTCCATTAACCGTCTGGGCATGAATCGCAGGCACCAGGGCAACCATGAAAAGGAGGCAGAGAATTCCAAGGTATATTTTCCGTATTGGCATTTTTATCTCCATTTACCACTGCATATTCCATGAATTCCCCCCCTGCGGATAATAACGGTATGAAGAATCCAGGTATATCATACCTTATAAGGGAGGATATGCAGAAAGCAGTATTTTCATTAAATAGTTGGCCGGGCGTTTCTTATAAATATCGAATGGGTATGATGGTCGTTTTTGAAAAACGGAAAATCCTTGCGAGCCAGCACTCTCATAACAGTTTATCATTGAAAAATCAACTATTCAACCATTTAAGGCACATGAGGGAAACACTATATTTATCACTGCTTTTGCGCAATATTAGAAGACACAATAATGTGTGCGATAATAGTCTAGCGGTAGGACAGGAGCTTCCCAAGCTTCTAGCCCGGGTTCGATTCCCGGTTATCGCATCAGTCTGTTGTTATGGAACCGGAACCTGAACGCTGTGCCATGCGGATTATCGCGGAGAACCGACAAGGGGTCCTGCGGGATATCACCACTGTGGTTGCCGCCCATGATGCCAATATTGTGATGGTCAGCCAGGAAGCATTCGATTACGGACCCTATGCCGGACTTGCCGAACTCTATTTTGAATACGATTCCGATGATGCCGGCGACCGGGGAAATCTTATAGCGGATTTGAGTACTATCCCGTCGGTCAAGGATGTCAAGGCCTACCAGCCATTCATGCATATCTTCGGGTCACGGGTCATTATCATCGGAGGCGGGGCACAGGTTGCACAGGTCGCACTTGGTGCGGTAAATGAGGCTGACCGGCATAATATCAGGGGTGAGCGTATCTCGGTGGATACAATCCCGCTTGTCGGTGAACGGACCCTGGCCCTTGCAGTCGATGCCGTTGCCCGCCTCCCCAGGGCATCCATCCTGGTCCTTGCCGGATCGATCATGGGCGGTGAGGTTTCAAAAGCCGTCGACCGGGTACGGGATGCAGGGATCCCGGTTATAGCCCTCAAAATGGTCGGAACCGTTCCTGAACACGCGGATCTCGTAGTCACGGACCCCATCCAGGCAGGAGTCTTTGCAGTAATGCATATAAGCAGTAAAGCAGTCTTTGATATTAACCGGGTGAAGGGCCGGGAGTTCTGAATGGATATTGTTGAGAAAGCAGTCTCGGTCCTGATGCATGACGGGACAATTGTATATCCTACCGAAACGGTCTATGGCCTTGGCGCCGATGCTTTTTCTGACGAGGCAATTCTGAAAGTGTATGAAGCAAAAAAACGGCCGATCTCGATGCCGATCTCGATTGCAGTCTCCGATTTCGAGATGCTTGCTGCCGTTGCGCATCTTGAGCCCTCAATGGAGCGGTTCATCAATACGTTTCTTCCCGGACCGGTCACGATCATCCTTCCTGCCCGTGCAAGCGTTCCGGATATCCTGACCGGGGGAACCCGCATGATCGGAATACGGATGCCCGCCCATCCAGTGGCACTTGATATCATCGGAAGATTCGATGCTCCCATAACCGCCACCAGTGCGAACCTGCACGGGGCAAAAGATCCCCGGACCCCGGATGAATGCACGGTTCCGCGCGAGTTATTTGTTGATGGAGGCAGGCTGCCGGGAACCCCGAGTACCGTTGTCGATCTTGCATCCCGGACAATCCTTCGCAGGGGAGCTCTTGCGGACAAGATTGAGATCTGTCTTGGAACACTGTGAGGCACTATGGTACCGGTCCGGCTACGGGATTTTATTGAGGATGAAGATGGCTGGATCTACGCTGTATCCACGTATGATAATGAGGACGCTGTCCGCTGTGTGCTGCGGTATGTTCCGGATGAAACCGGAGACAGGGTGAATGCAGCAGGACGATATTACCGGAAATATGATTTTGAAGAGGCGTATGCCCTTATTCAACAGCACAAGCCGCAGTATACCGGGCTCCTGCACACGGTTCCCTACGCAGATGTTAAAAAAATTCTCAAACCCGATATTGAGATCCCGCATATCGCCCACAAACATGCACGTGTGAAAAAGCTCCTTGATTTGTTCAGTTTGCCGGAGGGAAGTGTAGGCTGTACCGGTTCCCTGCTCTGCGGACTTGAGAACGATGCATCGGATATCGATATGGTGGTCTATGGCCGGGACTGGTTTACAGCCCAGGCACGGGTGAAACACGGCATTAGCGAAGGATCGGTAGAGGGACTTTCCGATGCGATGTGGCGCAAGGTCTACGAAAAGCGCAAACCTGAGATCCCGTTTGAGACTTTCGTTCGCCATGAACAGCGGAAATGGAACCGGGGTCAGATTGAGGGAACCTATTTTGATATCCTGTTTACCCGGTCGTATGATCAGCTTGCCTGCGCACCGGCCGGAAAAGGGACCGTTATCGGCAGGATGACTATTGAAGCCACAGTAACGGATGCATCACTCGCGTTTGACAATCCTGCTGTGTACCAGGTTGATCATGAATCCGTAAGCAGGGTCCTTTCGTTCACCCATACCTACAGCGGCCAGGCAAAAGCAGGGGAAATAATTGAAGCCTGCGGAATGTGCGAGCAGCATGGAAATGAACGCTGGCTTATTGTCGGCACAACCCGTGAAGCCCGGGGAGAGTACATCGTTTCGAAGACTCTTCTTGAGAATGATTCCTAAAAATTACGACAACCCGTATTCAGCCTCCACTGCCGCGTCGGATGAGAAGTACGAACAGGATCTCCCCGGGGAGTGCCAGACTTCAACAGATCCCTCATACTGATCGGGTAAATACTCATACGCTGGTATAAACCGGAATTTTCTGAGAATATGCTGCATGATGGGCCGGGGCATCACCACACTGACCTCGTACCCCCCCTTAAGCCAACGCCGTATCAGGTTCTGGGTATTGCCTTCGTTCTTCTCCCGCGATATAACATAATGGAGGCAGAGCCGGTTTTCCTCCTTAAGTTCCAGCCACCCGGAGAAGAGATGTTCGGTAAATCCCAGTGCGTCGCCTTCGGGGGTTCCGGTCTCGATTCGTTGTGATGTCATGGGTAACACTTCCTTTCGTATGCGATCCGGAACATTCCCAAAAATAGCATAAAAGGCGGGGGCATACGCATCGCGAAAGTGACGGCATCGCCCAAACCCGGCACAATGCAACCCGACAGGTTTTAGCAGATCCGAAACTTAACCTTCATTCATGGTGGTGAACAACCCCTTCCGGACAACGCTGGTTGCGCCCTGTGGTATGGACTGCGCGATCTGCATGGCGTATCTCAGGGAAAAGAACCATTGCGGAGGCTGTTATGCACCCAACCGGTTATGCAGCATAAACTGTACAATATCTGCCTGCGAAAAAGTGCGGGGCAGATTCTGTTCCCCGAGTTGCGGTAAATATCCATGCAGGCGGCTCAGTCAGCTGGACAAGCGGTACCGGACGAAATACGGCATGAGCATGATAGAGAACCTTGCCGCGATAAAAGAGCACGGCATCCGGGCATTTGTCAAAACCGAGCGGGAACGCTGGACCTGCCCGGCCTGTGGTGGCACGATCAATGTGCATCGCGGGAAATGTGCGGCCTGCGGAAAAGAGCGGGAGTAAGGCCCGGGCTCGCGTCCTCAACCCTGCTGCCCGGGCAACCGGAGGGGGGAGGGTCACTTGAGCACACATTGGGGGACCCTCCCCGGTCAGCGCCCGACCGGCATTGCCATCGATAGACGAGGCACGCTTCTCTGCCCGGCCGTGCCGCAGAATACAGATATCCACGCTGGTGAGAGGGAAGCCTGGGGCAAAAAGGTTCGGGTAGAGTTACAGCAGTTCGGAGAGGCGCCTGCCGACACTGCTTTCACACCGTTCCTTGTACTTGCACCGGTTGCAGGGTGCATTGAGCGGGTGAAGCGGCATCTCGCCTTTTCGGATTGCACGGGTTTTACGAAGCGCCTCGATCACCTGCCGGCGGTCACGGGGCTGAACCGCGTGGAACCGGGAGACTCCATCGGGAATATATTCAACAGCAATTCCCAATACCTCTTTTCCGGTCATCTCCTCGAGGCAGAATGCACAGGCTGCAATTCGCAGCCGGTCCGCACCATAGGTTCCAAAAGGCATTGCACCGGTTGACCGCATGATAGAAAATGCTCCATCCTTATCCACCCGATCGATCATCCCGACAATCCCGTGTTTTTCAGAGATCACCCGGAGATCCGTCTGGGCTGCCGGCTTCCATTCAGTTTTATTGCAGGAGGTAATGCAGGTGTCCAGGAATTCCCGTAATTCGGGACTGATTGATGGCCGTACCATGAGAATTTCATCCCAGATCACATCAGTATCCAGCGTATTGCCAAGATGTGAAGAGATCTGTTTGCATACAATATACCGGTCGGATTCTGTTACCGCATCGTTCCGTTCAAAAAAATACCGGACCGGACATGCGTGTACCCGCACAAGATCCGAGACTGATACATGATCGTGCAAAAATATTCCCCTTGTATTCTCCGGTACGATTGCCATCTATAAAAACAAAGAGGGCAAAATGTGCCCACTTACGGGCTTTTAACACCCAGCCAGAAACCCAGGGCTTCGTAAGAATCCAGCCATTTTTTTGCATTCATATCCCCCATGGATTTCTTCCGCATTTCTTCTGATTTCTGCCTGCCAATCCAGAAAAAGTGATTCTGGCATTCCCAGAGATCATAATTGAGGTGCAGGGGTTCCAGTGCAAGAAAAATTGCATTGACACGCTCCATAAGGGAGATATCATCGGGATAAGCAGACAGGTTTTTTATAAGCCGGTTCACCATATGGCCAGCGGCAAAACTCAGTGCAGGAATATCCGGGGGAAAATTACCGTTTTGCATCTCCCTTACAATTACCGTGAGGCGGTTGAGGTCAAGAGAGTCTTCCTCAAGCAGGTGCCTGAGATCCTCGTTAAGGATGTACCTGACCGGGAATTCGATGGCGGAAGGAGGAGGAATTCCAATCTCTTTCATTGCTTTCAGAAGCGGGAAATACTGTTTGTAAATCCGCCGGAAGGTTGTTTCAAGATCCGAAAGGGTCAGGGCGAGAACCTGGCGGAGCACTTTGCGCTGCCCGTCTTTGAAGAGGTGCCAGATTGTATAAGAATGAGCCCCGAAATGCCGGCCCATGATCAGAATCAGATCCTGGATATCACTGCGAGCAAATGCTTCAGCAAGCTCAGACTGCATACGCAGAAATTCCTCATCACACGGAACAATGCAGGTTCCACCCATGAAATTGTGATCACCCAGGTGGAGAACCGCAAACATCAGGGTGGTTTCTTCAAACGTAATATCAGATCGCAGGTACGCCCGTCCGGTTGCCAGTTTGAGAGCGCCTGTTTCAGTTTTCTGGTATTCCTCCCGTTTGATGGTGTAATTGTTAACCTGTACGGTTTCCGGGAATTCTTCAACGAGAGATGAGACTGCATAGTGGAACCCGACCCGCGTTAGATCGATAATTGCAGTCTGGACGAATTTTTCATAGATCCAGGCACCATTCTGGTACCCGGAAATATTGCTTTCTGCATTTTTGAGGATCTCTTTATACCCTGATTCAAAATCCACCCCGTTTACTTCGCGGGCGAGCTGCATGGCGCGGCAGGCATACATCATGACCTGCACGGATTCGATCCCGGATATGTCATCAAAAAACCAGCCACAGCTGGTGTACATCAACAGGGCATTGCGCTGCATCTCGAGAAGTTTGAGAACCAGGACTTTTTCTTTCTCATTGAGATCGCGGACCGAATGCTCCCTGAAAAATTTCCCGACATTATCCGGAGAGCGATCGAGAATTACTTCGATGTAGTCATCCCGTGCCTGCCAGGGATCGGTCAGGTAACGTGAACATTCTTTTTCATACAGCGGGCCAAGGTTATCCCGCAGCCAGTCCATTGCTTCACGAAGAGGAGCCCTCCATTTCTGGTTCCAGCCGATATGACACGGGGGACTGATGGGAATTTCCGGTTTTGCATTCCCGTGATTGATTCCTGAGGGCTCCGCAACAATGGTTGTCCCGCCAGTACAGCACCCGCAATCGGACCGCCATCGTTCCACGCCATGGGTGCAGCTCCATGAGCTGTTCTCGATAATCTCCACTTCATTCACTGCGGGGTGCAGGGTCAGGTATTCCCCGTAGACCGTGATCCGGGCAAGAGGCTGGTTTTCAATACGATAGAGGGCATAAGCGAGAGCCATATCCGCAAACCGGTGATGGTGCCCGTAGGTCTCGCCATCGGTGGCAAGATTCAGGAGCCCGTATTTTTTTTCCCTGCTTCCAACCTGCCGGAGCATCCGTTCGGCAAATTTCTCGCCGTTTTCAAGAAGTTTGCCAAAGGCAATATCCTGCGTTATTCCCTGTTCATAAAAAAAAAGGGTGATGGACTGGCCGTGAGGTAACCGGCAGATATACGGCACAGAGGTATCAATCTTTCCTCCTTTCACATCGGTCCAGGAAAATTCCCCGGCTTTTTTTACTCTCTGCGCCTGGAACGGCGACAGGATAGTAAATGCAATACCCTGCCGGGCAAGGATTTCAAGCGTTTCATGGTCAACAGCGGTTTCCGGGAGCCACATTCCTTCCGGCCTGCGCTGGAACCGGTGGATAAAATCCCGGATACCCCAGAGAACCTGGGTTTTCTTGTCACGGGAACTTGCAAGAGGCAGGATGATATGGTTATATCCCTGGGCAATAGCTGACCCATGGCCGGAAAAACTCTGTTTACTCTTATTATCTGCAAAGAGAATGGCAGCATAGACTTCCGGCTCGTGGACCTCCAGCCACGACATAAGGGTGGGCCCGAAATTAAAACTGATTTTAGAATAATTGTTGGTGATATCGACTATCCGCTTTTCTGAATCGAGAATCCGTGAGCTGGCATTCGGGGCATAGCATTCGGCAGTAATCCGCTCGTTCCAGTCGTGGAACGGGTAAGCACCGTCTTCGATTTCAACAAATTCCAGCCACGGGTTCTCCCGTGGGGGCTGATAAAAATGCCCGTGAATACAGATGTCCCCGCTCACAATGATACCTCTTGTATTTTATGCAAAATTAATTGCTTAATATATAAGGGTTCACCTTCATGCTGCTCCTGCGGGCAAAATGCCATATCATAGCAGGGCTAACCTGATCTTCATGACAGGCCAGGAAATATCCGTCAATATCCCGCAGACTCTCGATCCGGTTTACAGCAACATGATCCAGATTGCATACAAAGAGGATGAATTCACGTTTCTTTTCCTTCACCAGCTTCCGCAGGTAAACCAGGCACGGGCAAAAGCGATTGTGTCAATCACCCCGACCCATGCAAAGAACCTGCTTGCCGTGCTGACGAAAACGATGCAGGACTATGAAGGCAAGTTCGGGACGGTCTCACCACCAAAGGAAGCGCAGGGAAAAGAGAATGTCACGACCCTGAGCGGGTACTCCTGACCCTATATTTTATTAGCGCATACATCGATATTGTGAGGTAGTACGCCGCCGTGGCTTAGCGGCATAGCGGCTGATTCGTAATCAGCAGGTCGAGGGTTCAATTCCCTCCGGCGGCTTATAGAGCGGGGGTCAGATTCCCCGGGTTTCTGTTTTGTTTTTTTTCTGGCAGAGTAGGGAATAGTCCCGGCTGTATCCACATTTTTTAGCTTTTTTTTAGTTCCCGGGATCTGCAAGAAAATGCATAACTGATGAAAATTTCACCTGGTGTAATCATCCGTGTCAATCAAACCGTGATTAAAAATTCACCGGCAGACTTTGCTGATAAAAATTTCATCGCGATCATGAATACGCTTGAAAATTTGATCCGAATTGAGCAGACATCGGTTCAGAATGTTCAACCGGACCGCGATTGAATTTTTTTAACCAGACTTTGATTGGATTTTTGTAAGCAAACCCTGACCAAAAAAACCTGCTTGATAGAACGGTTCCATCGAAGAATTATCACCGGACCGGTTAAAAAAAGCAGTAAATATTTTCTACGAACCGCGATTGAAAATTTTTAACCGGACTTTGACCGGTTTTTTTTAACCGGACCCTGATCGAAAAATTTTCATCGCACTCATAATCACATCTGAAAAGATTATCCGGATCAATCAGACCGTGATTCGGGATGTTCAACCAAACCCTGATGGATTTTTTTTCCGGCAGATCCGGATTTTAAAGCGGGTTTTGGGTTTATCACAAAATAAGAAGTGCCTGCATTCTGAAAACAGGTCATAATTTCGGATATAGGGAATTAATAAAAACGCACGGCAGGCAACGAAAAGAACGGAAATTTGGTGCATAGTTATCAAAAGGCTATGCTGCCCAAGGCTTCTCCCTTACCGTATACAGAACGAGAGATCAGGATTTTTTCCGCTCAGACTCGTCCCGCACGATACTGATGATGGCCGGCATCCCGAAATATTCCGTGGTCCTGCAACTGATCTCGACCGGGATCTCAGATCCATCTTTTTTCTTTTGCCGGGTCTCGTACAGCATATGGCCACGGGAAAGCAGTCGCTGGACAAACTCAGGGTTGTAACGGGGCTCCCCGTTTTCAAGATCCTGAATCTTCATCTGCATGAGCTCCCGTTTCGTATATCCGAGCTGTCCTGATGCGATCACATTGGTCTCGTAGATCCTGCCATCGGTATCATGAATGATGATCGCATCGCTTGCTCCGTCAAAAAGTGTCCGGTAGCGGAGTTCGGATTCGATAAGTTCGTCTTTGACTTTTTTTGCCGTGGTCACATCGACCGCCGAGCAGATTACGAGCCCGCCATCGGTCAGGGACGCGGTGATAATAACCCAGATCATCGAACGGTCTTTTTTCCGGAGCGCTAATTCCATATCCGTAATCTTTTCTTCAGCCAGGAGTTTTTTCATGAAACGGTTTTCTTCTTCATGGTCAATCCAGCACACTGAAAAAGATTGTCCTTTCAGTTCTTCGGGTTTGTACCCGAGAATTTCTGCCATTTCAAGATTAATCTCCCGTATGACCTGTGACTGTGCATCGAAAGTAAATATTCCCGCCTGGGAATTTTCAAATATCTCGCGGTATTTCCGCTCATGCATCAGCTGGCTTGCAAATGCAGTGACGATAACCCCGATTGAGACAAAAATATAGAACAGGGCGCTGCTTGTTGCATACAGGTGGATATCAGGAGGACCATATACGTAGACAAGGAGAAGAAAAATCCAGCTGAGGGCAATGGTGATATACACCGCATAACGGGGACAGAGATAGGCAAGAAGGATGATGGGGAGAAGATAGAAGTACGGGAAAATCTCAGTGTAGCCGTTCTTCAGGAAATATATCGATATGAGAATGATTGCGATGGTCAGCAGCAGTGTTCCGGAAAGCCAGAGGGTTTTTTGAGGTGAGATTGTTTTCATTCAGACGTCATCCCGGTATATCGCACACTGATTGAAGATGATCCGATTCCACTTATATTTTTTTATCGTGATCGGATATCGCCGGATTCATTTCACGTCCCCGGCACGTACGGCAGGAACCGGCTCCACGAGGTTACGGACAGCACATACCGGACAGGCCGTTTAAGTAAACCGAAGTATGGATTATCCGCCGGCATCTTTTGCTTTCATGATAAGCCATTCTTTTTCACCGGCTTTTTTGAACCGTATAAGAACATATTTTCCCATAAAACGGGAACCGTGGAGGATACATTCCACCCGGTCCCCTGTAAACGTAAGGAGTTCGTAATCCCCGGTGTCAGCGATACTGACTGCTCCTGCCCCATATTGCCCGTCAGGAATGGTCCCGGCAAAACCGATATATTCCAGAGGATGATCTTCAGTCTCGATCGCAAGTCTCTTTTCTCCGGGTTTTTCCGGAAGCCCCTTTGGGATCGCCCAGCTTTTTAACACTCCTTCGTATTCGAGCCGGAAATCAAAATGATGATGTCTGGCAGAATGCTCGTGAAGGACAAACCGGCGGAGTGCATCAGGTGCCATTATCCCTTTCCTGTTTAGAGGTAACAATCATAGTTTTGAGTTCATGCGCTGCAGCTGCAATATCTTTCCTGCTCACAACGGCTGAGATAACAGCAGCACCGTCAGCTCCTGCATATATCACCGGGCCAATGTTGTCACGGGTAATTCCCCCGATGGCAATCAGGGGGATCGATATGTTGGACCTGATTTCCCGTAACAGGTCAAGACCATGCCCGGATCCGGCATCGGGTTTCGAAGTTGTGGAAAAAACCGGGCTGAGTGCAACATAATCAGCCCCGTTGGTTTCAGCCTGCATTGCCTCCTGAGTACTGCCAACCGAGACCCCAATAATAAATCCGGGATCCGGGGCAAGCTGACGGGCAACGCCGGGACTAAGATCTCCCTGCCCGAGATGAACACCATCTGCCCCACATGCAAGCGCAACATCCAGACGGTCGTTGACGATAAAAAGCGTCCCGCTTTTCCGGGTAATCTCGCGGATCTGTTTACCTATTCGTATAAGATCCCGACAGCCGAGTCTCTTGTCCCGCAGCTGGATGACATCCGCACCACCAGCTGTTGCCTGATCTGCGATGGCGGCGTGGGTTCGCCCCCCGGCAATTGCCTCATCGGTTATGATATACAGATCATAGGTCATATGATTACCGGTCATTTTGACCGGATCTTTGAGTCGGCTGCAAGATTTTCCGGGGTGAGTGCAGCCAGCTCGTCAAAGATACGGATCTTGAACGACATCGGTCCTCCTGAGCCGGCTGCTGCCTTTTCACCGGCAATCCCGAATGCTGCAAGGGCTGCTGCTGTCGCAGATACCCGATCCTTCCCACAGGCTGTATATACCCCGATAACCGATGCTGCCATGCAGCCGGTACCGGATATACGTCCCATCATCGGATCGCCGTTTTCAATAAGGTATACCTGATTTCCATCCGTGACAATATCCGTTACACCGCTTACCGCAACGATCAGGCCGGCATCTTTTGCAAAATCCCGGGCAATGGAAACGGGATCTCCTTTGAGCCCGTCAGAATCCACACCCCTTACCCGGGCTTCCGCCCCGGCAAGTACCCCTATCTCCCCGGCATTTCCTTTTAATATAGTGATATCCAGTTCTTCAAGCAGCCGTACGGCACTGTCAGTTCGTAACCGGGTTGCCCCGACACCGACCGGATCGAGAATGATGGGTATACCCATTTCATTTGCCTTCTGCCCGGCAAGTATCATGGATTCGATCTGCAACCGGTTGAGTGTCCCGATATTGAGGACGAGCGAGCCGGCAATGCCGGTCATCCCGGCTACTTCTTCCGGGGCATCCGCCATAACCGGTGCCCCTCCGGCACACAGCGTGATATTGGCGCAGTCATTGACCGTAACATAATTGGTGATATGGTGAACCAGCGGGCGGTTTTCCCGCACCTGCCGGGATATTTCAATAAGATCCTGAGGCTTCATCAGTGTCATCCTTTGTCTGGTTTTTTTAATTACCCCGGGACCGGTCTTCATCCCGGTAATACATAGTATACTATGGGAAGGGGAATCTATTAAACCGTGGGAGAGATCCAGCCGGATATTCAAAAGAGGGCTGGATTACCGGGTGAGTTCTTCGATTGTCGCAACAAGCAGATCAATTTCATGGGGACTGTTATAGAATGCAAGGCTTGCCCGCACGGTTCCTTCAGGCAGACCCAGGTTATCGAGCAGAGGCTGGCAGCAGTGGTGCCCCGACCGTACCATGATGTCAACACTTTCATCAAGGGCCTGCGCAATCTCGTGAGGATGATAGCCGTCAACCGTGAATGAAACCACACCGATCCGGTTCTCCGGCTTTTCCGGTGCGAAAACATGAACCCGGGGATTCTTTTTCAATCCTTCGATAAGCCGGCTCGTGAGGGTTTCTTCATACACCCGTATCCGGTCCATCCCGAGTTTTTCAAGATATTCGACCGCTGCACCAAGACCGATACCTCCCGCGATATTGGGGGTTCCAGCCTCGTATTTCTGGTAGCCGTCTGCGAGCGTTACCCCGGATCCGGTCACAGTCTCAACCATCCCCCCGCCAAAAACAGAAGGTTCGAGAAGGGCATCTTTCATCCACAATACACCGGTCCCCGTAGGCCCGAACATCTTATGGCCGGAAAACGCAAAAAAATCGCACCCGATCTTACCGACATCGACCGGCATATGGGGAACTGCCTGTGCACCGTCGATGAGGAAAAGGACGTTATGATCACGACAGATTTTGGCAATCTCATGAACCGGTGTGACAACCCCGATAACGTTCGATGCCCAGGTCACGGCAACAAGCCGGGTTGCAGGGGTTATAGCCCGTTTAAGTGCTTCGAGATCTAGTGCATAATCCGGACCAGTACCGATGACATCGACATGGACTCCCTGATTTTCCAGATTTTTCCACGGCAGGAGGTTCGAGTGATGTTCGAGGATTGTCGTGATAATCCGGTCACCCGGTTTCCACGTAAGTCCCCGTGCAACCATATTGATCGCTTCGGTGGTATTCTTGGTAAAAACGGTTATTCCCCTGCTGCCACCAATGAACCCGGCCACTTTCTCGTGGGCATGCCAGTATCGCTGTGAGGCAATCTGGGTCAGCCGGTGAACGCCCCTCCCGACATTTGCCCGGTAGCAGTGCTCGAACTCGACCATTGACTGGATCACAGGTTCCGGGGAAAAACCAGTAGCAGCGTTATCAAGATAGATGAGATCCCCAATGATTGGGAAATCTTTGCGTATTATATCGAGGGGATAATCAGCTTTTTGCTGGTCAGTCATTACCGGTTCAGCAGTTTTTTCCTTAACAGTCATAACAGTATCCCGCTTCACCAGTGACGGTGAAGATTTGAGGGTGTAATCATCATTGAATGCAATGCCATGGTTCCGGCAGATCTCCCGCATCTTTGCAGGGAGAGCACGCCAGCGCCAGAGTCCCCATTGCCAGAATGCATCCGGGAATCCCTTTTTCCCGGCCCATGCCAGGAGAAATGCATCCCACCGGTCTGCATAATCCGGGTGCAGGGCCCTGAGCTCTTCGTACTCGCTCGCCAGCATTGCCGGGCAGAGGTAACAGCCAATGCGTTCGAGACCCTTGTCATAAAGGGGATTAATTTCTGCTTTCTGCCACCACAAGTAAAGAAAAACCTCGAGCGCTCGCCAGTGCCGGATCGGAGAGATATTGAGCTGGAGCGGGTTTGCCGGGTTCTGGCTGGTCTCATCAAGACCGGCCCGGTTCCACGATTCATACCAGCGGTTTCCCTGCACCGTAACACAGGGGCCGACATCCGCGAGATATACCTTGAGGGGATGCAGTTTCAGGAGCTTGCAGCACCAGCGGTTGTCTTTTCCCGGAGGCCCTGCCTTTTCAGCTGCCTGCCAGAAATCCCCGGCTTTCTGGATCACATCGACTCCCTGCGATTTCACGAACCCGACCGTTTCGGGAAATTCGATGCCTGTATCGATGAAGAAGGCCTTGGTAACACCAGCCTTTTTTGCGAGATGAAGAACTGCCGTACTGTCCTTGCCCCCGGAAAAAGAGACGTTTGCTGTCGGCCGGTCGTGAATATGTTGTTTTATTGTCCGGACTGCCGCCCGTTCGAGGTTCTTGAGATGATACTTGTTCTTTTCGATCACCACGTCCCAGCCGGGGTTTGGCGGGTTTTTTGCAGTGACGACCCCAAGTTCCTTTACCCGTATGAATCCTTCCCGCACAACACCCGTACCGAACCGGTTTTTGTACCTGATGATCACGGTTCCTTCAGGAACCTGGCATTTAAGGGCAATTTTTTTGCCCCCGATCCTTCCCTGTTCCCTGCCTGCATCAGACTGGGTTTCGAGATCGACGATTCCTTTCGTTGCAGTTACAGCGAGATACGGAAGGGCTTCCGGGGTTATATCCAGGTTGAATTTCCGGGCAACCGGATCGAATGTAAGCCACCCCAGTCGCTCACCATGCATGATAACGAGATCTGCCCGGTCAGCCCCGCCGGTCTTATTCAGCAGCAGGACTTTTGCAACCGGAACAGGCCCGAACCGTTCGAACAGAAGTTCCCGTATACGTGCCGCATCGGCAGCAAGTGCGGGCCTGACATCATACGGCTGGAGAAGTTCGATAGATTTCGGTTCGGTTCCACACGCGCAGCTCTTCCCGATCAGCGGGACATTGCAGTGATCACACCAGTAAAGGATTTTTTTGACCGGGGGCTCGCGCATCACGTACACAGATGGGTTGGGAGGGAAGATAAGAGGAACGATTGGAACCAAGCCGGTCAACACCTGCCTGACCCACAATCCGGTAAGACCCTCAGACTAAAAATTTCAAAAAAAACCAGATTCCTGCGGGGTTATAAGAGCGATTAAAAATACCAAAATGGTCGGGTGCAGGATCAGGGATTCCGTGATGACCGGATCACGAGGATTGGACGCTGGGCCCGACGGGCAACTGCGCTTGTTGTGCTTCCAACCAGCAGTTCCTCGATTTTCTGGATCCACCCTTCCCCCCGGGGTCCCATCGCAATAAGGGAGACATCGTCGCTGTTTGCAGCGGATATGATTTCATCCGGGGGATACCCGATCCGGACATGAGCAGCAGCACTGATACCGGCACTGGTTAAATCCTCCCGTATTGATTCGAGTTTTTCCTTTGATGCCCTGACTGCAACATCCAGGTCATGACCGGATCCGTCCTCCCTGACCACGTTCAGGAGGGTTATCTCCCCGATTCCTTCAATTCCTTTTACAAATATGAGCGAATCCTCCGACGGCCTGGAAAAATCAGTCGGGACGAGTACATTTGAAAAAAGGCGGGAGCAGTATTTTTCATACACAATTCCCTCCGGACCGGTTTTCGATCTGAACTTCATCAGGAGAAGCGGCCGGGTCGCATTATGCAGCATGTCCGTCGAGACACTTCCGAGCAGCTGTTCGGTAAAACTCCTGCCCCGTGCACCCATTATGATTAAAGAAACGTCCTCGGAATCTGCGACGTGGTTGATCTCCGACCAGATCGTACCTTCTTTAATCACATCGATCCTTGTCTGGACCGTCAGGCCGGCATTTTCGAGGAATTCCTTTTTTTCCTCCATGATAAGTTTTGCATTGGCGATATGGGCCGTGTGCGTCCATCCCTGCCGGGAAAAATGTGTCGCATCAATGATATGGAGGAGAATAATCTCCCTGATTTTTGGGATCTCCGCAACGCAGGTCAGGACGGAGAGGGAATATTCGGAAAAATCCGTTGGAAACAGCACTTTCTCAAACATAATAACCAGAATCTTAATTCACTATTTCAGATTTTTATTAATAAAACCTATGGGCAACAAAAACAGATTTAATGAGAATGGGGAGGCAATCCCTCGTGCCGCTGCTCCGGAATTGCATGATAGTCAGGTCCGGACTCAGTCGCGGGATCGACGTGGATGGTTGCATCCGACAGGTACTTCAGGTGATGAAGGAGTTCGTGCCGGTATTCTTTTGCAATTCGATGCCCCTCGACTACAGAAATCCCTGCATCAACCGTGATATTTACTTCCGCGTAGAGACGGTGTCCAATCCAGCGGACCCGGACTCCGGTTACTGCCTTAACCCCACCAACATAATCTGCTGCATGCCGTATCTCATGTGGGATTTCCGGATCGACCCCGTCAAGAAGACGGGTGAAAACAGTCTTTGCAGAATCCCAGACAATTATCAGGATCAGGAATGTAATGACAAGCCCGATGAGTGGATCGGCAAAAGGAAAGCCGAGATATACGCCAATTGCCCCCACCAGCACTGCAAGACTCGTGATCCCATCAACCCGGGCATGCTGGCCGTCAGCCACCAGTGCAGCGCTCCCTATCTCGTTACCAACACGGATACAAAGCCGTGCAACTGCTTCATTGCCGGTAAAACCTATGACTGATGCCGCAGCTACAGCCCAGAGCATGCTTACGTTCTGGGGATGAACAAGGCGATCGATGGAGACGTACCCGATTACAAGTGCCGAGATCAGGATCATAAGGACGATAAAAACCCCGGCAATATCTTCGACACGCCCAAGCCCGTACGTGAACCTTTCGCTGGGTTTTTTCCGACTGAGCAGGAATGCAAACAGGAGTGGGATAGCCGTGGCAGCGTCTCCAAAATTATGGAGGGTGTCGGCAAGCAGGGCAACACTGCCGGTCTGCCAGACCACAATTACCTGAAGGAGGGCAGTAACCGCAAGTTCGGCAAACGACCATTTCACAGCCCGGATACCCCGTTCCGTGCTGATAACGGATGGATCGACAATCCCGTGAGTGTGTATATGACCCCCGGATCTTTCCTGAAAATTTTCCATTGAAGGGGATTCCGGATGATCATGAGAGATCGACAAGGATTTTTCCTCCCTCAACAGTAACCGGATATGTTTTTAACGCATGAGGAGGCTTCTGCTGGCGGGCCATGGACAGGATATGCCCGGAAAGGTTGGTCCAGCGGACAACGTGCCCGTCTGTAATATCAAACCGTGAGTGGTGCAGGGGACAGGTAAGGATCGTACCCGTGAGAAACCCGGTCGAAAGATCCGCGTCAAGATGAGGACACCGGTTATCAGTGCAGTAAAATCTGTCCCCGATGCGGGAAAGCAGGTATTCATGATCGCCCACAACCACTTTTTTCATTGTACCAGGCAGTAGGTCCTCAATTCCGGCAATTTCAACGGTATCCTTCATACCAGATCTCACCAATACCCTTGGTTCCGGCAGGGATTTGATCGCTTATTCTGTAATGCTGATGATCTGCACGGGACATGAATCAGCTGCTTCCTGTATACATGCTTCAGACTCCCCCACCGGTATACCTTCAGCGATGTTTCCGTCAGATCGATATTTCTCAATGACCTGGCTGAATGAATCGTCCGGGTTCTGTTCGAAGAACTCCGGGCATATATCCCAGCACGAACCACAACTCACGCAAGTTGAACGGTCAATAATTACTTTCATAGATTCCTCCTCTTCACCGGAAATGATAAGGCTATCTCCCGTACTAGAAAGAAATGCCATATGAGATTTACACAGATTGTTCATTTACTAAAAAAACCTGCATGAAGTCAAAGACTTCGCACCAAATCGATGAAAATTTTTCTCTCCAAACTCAATTTCCATTTGTTTGCTTTATCATCGGAAGATTTTAAAATTTTCATGACAAAATCTTCAGGAAAATCAATAACGGATATAAATAAGATAATTACCCCGATTGCCTACGGTTCAATACGAGGGCAGACGAGAACTATTGCCGTCGGTTTTTATACGGTAGCCGTCAATATTAACCCACACGGGCATACCGAAAGGATTCCTGCCGGTACATGCCCGTGATAATTCAGATGGTGAACGAATGGACTTTGGAACTACTATTGACGATGCCCTCTCCTATACAAAAGAGGGAATTTTTCAGCATGCAGACCGCTGGTTGAAACTGATTCTTGCACTTATCTGCCTTGGCATTCCGTTTAACGGGTATGTCATGAGGATATACCGTGGAACAGAACCGGCACCGGATGTTGACCAGTGGGGATCCCTCTTTGTCGACGGCCTGAAACTTCTTGTTGTTGGAATTGTCTATTCGATCCCGATTATTCTCCTCTGGATCATTATTTACGGAAGCTTCGTTCTCGCCGCAGTGTCTGGAGCAGGCACGAATTATGCTATGATGACCGGATGGGCACCAAATCTTGTCCTCCTTCTCTTCATGTATATACTCGAAATTGTCATCGGAATCATTTTTCCGGTTGCAGCTATCCGGTTTGCCCGGACCGGAAGTTTTTTTGAAGCATTCAACTTCCATGAAATCTTTGCAACAATCGGAAAGATCGGCTGGATCAATTATATCATCGCCCTCATCCTTGTTGCCCTGATCATTGCAATACCGGTCGGAATTATCCTCTTCATATTCCTCGTTGCAGGATTCATGATGAACGCATTCATAACGGCATTCCTTGCCATGATTGTGATACTTCTCATCATTGCACCGCTTTTCAGCGTATTCCAGGCGCGGTACCTCACAAAAGTATACGACAGCGCCGAAATCTTGGAATAATCCAAAACCCAAAAACACTTTTTTCTGGTGCATGATAACCAGGATTTCCTGATTTGTCAACGGAGAACTCTGCTATTTCACCCACAATCAAAGTAAAACATATATAACAATATGTTTAATATACCCAACACACATCAGGTGCGATAACAGAATTTATGCCACATCTGCCGGATGACGGGAATACGAGCATGATTACCAAAGAGTTTCTTAAAAAAAACCAGGCTGATATTGTTTTTGCCGGAATCATTATCCTGTCCGCATTTCTGAACCTTTGGAATATATGGAACCAGGGAATTTCAAATGATTATTACGCTGCAGCAGTCAAGAGCATGCTGGAAAACCCGAACCTTATCTTTTTTAATTCACTCGATGCAGCAGGATTTGTCACAGTCGATAAGCCCCCGGTCGGTCTCTGGGTCCAGGTTGCCAGTGCCGCACTTTTCGGTTATTCCGGCTGGGCACTCGTACTTCCCCAGGCCCTTGCAGGGGTTGGATCGGTAGTCCTGATCTATTTCATTGTTTCAAGACCGTTTGGAAAAGCTGTCGGCCTCATCTCGGCATTTGCCCTTGCCATTACTCCAATCTTGGTTGCGGTTTCCCGGAACGGGACCATGGACAGCCAGCTGATATTTATCATTCTCCTTGCGATATGGGCTGCACTCAGGGCAGCACGGGAAAAATCCCTTCCTTTCCTCCTTGTTGCAGCAATCCTTGTCGGGATAGGATTCAATATCAAAATGATCCAGGCGTTCATTGTTGTCCCGGCAATTTTTGCTATCTATTTTCTCGGAGCTGATATTTCCCTAAAAAAACGGGCCAGTCATCTTGGCATAGCTGCTATTGTCCTCATTGGAGTCTCGTTGTCATGGGCCGTTGCAGTTGATATGGTCCCGGCGGACCAGCGGCCATACATCGGGGGTAGCGGGGACAATACGGTTCTTGGGCTGATTGTCAACTATAATGGAATACACCGGCTGGAAAACGGTATGGGTACTATGGGAGGTGGCCCACAAGGCTTCACTGGCACAAGTGACAGGGGTACTTTAAACCAGACCCGCCCGTCATCTACAGACGGGGCACCGTCAGGGTTCATCAATGGGTATTCACCCGGGGATCCCGGGGATACTGCGGGCGGAACTGACTCCGCAGGATCAGGACTGGCACCCCGTTCAGGCTTCGGCCCTCAACCAGAATCCGGTGCAGATATGACATCGGGAGACCAGAACAGGTCGGCATCTCTCCCAGCCCAACCATCCGTAGACTTCCAGGGATATGCAAACGGGAACCGGCTGGATGCTAGTAGCACATTCCCTGATGCCCTGGGACAACAACCCGGTTTATCCGGGAGGCTGCAACCCGGGCCCGGCTCCACCGGCCGAACCGGTGGCGGCATGATGGACGATGCAGGATCGCCAGGAATATTCCGTCTCTTCGGGGAGGGACTTGCCGGGCAGATCAGCTGGCTTCTCCCTCTTGCAATTGTCGGGATTTTTGCCTGGTGGAGACGACCGGTATCCATCTCCCTTGCCGGGTTCAGGGATGCGGGATTCTTCAGCGAAAAAGGACTTACTCTCATGGCAATGGGACTCTGGCTGTCAGCGGGTCTTATCTATTTCAGCTTCACGACCGGATTCTGGCACACCTATTACCTCGCAACTATGGCCCCACCCCTTGCAGCACTGGCCGGTATCGGCATCGTGGGGATGTACCAGGAATACAATTCCAGAAAGTATTCCGGATGGCTGCTTGTCATCGCAGTACTGGTAACAGGCCTGATTCAGGCATACATCCTGAGTTATGATGCTGAATGGTCCGGTCTTCTTATACCCCTTGTTCTTGCCGGCACGATTTCAACTGCTGTCATGCTCGCATTGTTGCGAATCAGGAATACAGACACTAAGAACCTTTCGAAGTCCATTGCAACCCTTGCACTGGTACTCCTGTTCATCGCACCCTTTGTCTGGGCTTGCACACCGGTAGCGTATGGCGGCGGGGGAATCCTGCCGGTTGCCGGGCCCCAGCTGGCACGGAACAATGGGGGAATGGGAAACGCACCGGGTTTTACTGGCTCCGATACAAAAATTTCAGAGATTGCCCGGTACCTTCTGTCGCACAATACGGGGGAAACATACCTTGCCGCGGTTCCCAGCAGCAACAGCGGCGGTGCGGACCTCATTATCGAGACTGGCAGGCCCGTCATGGTACTTGGGGGATTCTCAGGCAGCGATCAGATCCTCTCAACCGATAGCCTGTCAGACCTCATCAGGAATGGAACAGTGAGATATTTCTACCTCTCATCGGGAGGAGGGGGCATGGGAAACAGTGAGATTACCTCATGGGTAAGCGATCACTGTTCTGCGGTTTCGGACTCCACCCTGAATTCCGGCATTACGACCGGATCGTCCGGTCAGGACACATGGATCCGTATGGGTGCTGGCGGGAGCTCAGGCGCCAGCCTGTACGATTGTGCCGGTTACCGCAACCAGACATCCGTATGAGAATTTCAGGTGAATGCAGACTACAGGGGGTCCGTGACCTCCTGATAGTACTTAAGAACCAGAAAATAATCGGGTTCTCCCTTATTGGCATCCTGTCTTCCCTCATCGACATCACACTTCTGTATGTTTTTGCCGAATATCTCGGGTTTTGGTACCTGTTCTCCGCTTCAGGATCGTACTGCTGCGGCATACTTGCCAGTTACAGCCTCAACAAGTACCTCACATTCCATGATACAGACCGGCATTATATCCGGCAGTTTTCGGTTTTTGCCCTCATCTCGATAAGCAGCTTTGTCCTCACGGTCTGCATCATATTCCTGGCCGTTGAGATGTTCTCATTGCATTACCTGTACGCAAAAGTGTTTGCTATCGGCATCTCGTTTTTCTGGAACTATCTTGGCCAGAGCAGGATAACGTTCGGGGAAAAACCATTACAATAATTTTTTAAAATCTGGAATATTCTCCCTTATCACATTAAAGTCCGGGGACAAATAGACGCACCACACCCAAAACCAACATTCTTTCACAACACATGCTGGAGTTCCGGATTACAATTTGAACACTGGCCCTCTCAAAGTAAAGTATATATGATAATATGTAATATATACTAGACAAATACTGGCGGTTTTCAGTCCAGTTGTTCATCAGAAATTTATCATGGAGATGATTCATATACCGATGATAAGACCCCCCGGATTCCACTTACACATCCGTTTTCCCAGGTTTTTTTTCAGTAACTGGCAGTACAGTTTGTATCGCAATCCTCGCATGACAGGCATTGGTGTCAACCCATATCGATTATCCTTTGACCAGTATAATCCGGTTTTTTCCCGGGATAACTCACAACAGAAAAACGTTTTTTCACCTGCGAGGGCATAACCCATGATTCAGATCGAACATTTATGCAAAGATTATAATGGCGTTCTTGCCGTTGACGATCTTACCACCACCATTCCGGAAGGCGAAATCTTCGGGCTTCTCGGGCCGAATGGTGCAGGGAAAAGTACTACGATTCTCATGCTGACCGGTCTTATCCAGCCAACTTCCGGCAGGTGTATCATCGATGGTCTGGACGTAACATGCGACCCTATCGCAGTAAAAATGAAGATCGGGTATATGCCCGAAGATGTCGGGTTCTACGGGAACCTGTCGGCAGAAGAAAACCTTGCATATTTCGCACGTCTTTATCGTATGGACGAGGAAAAGCGACAGAAACGGATACCCGAACTTCTCAGGCTTGTAGGTCTTGAAGGTGTAACAAAAAACGTCGGGGGATATTCCAAAGGAATGCGTCAGCGGCTCGGGCTTGCAAAGGCCCTCCTCAACGAGCCGTCCCTGGTAATTCTTGATGAGCCCACAGCAAATCTCGACCCGCAGGGTGTTGCTGATTACCGGCGGATCATACGGGAAACCGCACGCAAAGGTACGACGGTACTCGTCTGCTCCCACATATTAGAAGAAGTCAGCAAAGTCTGCACATCCGTTGGTATCCTGTCCCGGGGAAAGCTTGTGGCACAGGGAGCGTGGAAGGATCTTGCAGCAGGCCTGGAAGAAACTTCCGGAGGTTCTATGACAATCCGGATCGAGACTCGTGACCCCATGACGGACCTGTTCCATCCTGACATCACCGGCATCACGTTTTCCCCCGATCGGATGACGGCCACGATTACCGCAGTCTCCGATATCCGGGACGCAATCTGTGACCAGCTCTATGAAAGCGGGGTCAGGTTACGGAGCATCTTTAGGGAGGGGCTCTCTTTAGAAGAAATGTTCCTTTCCTACTACCAGCAGGAGGCCCAGTAAATGGATCTTTCCGGCCTGATTACCGTCGCACAAAAGGAGTTTTTCGATCACCTCCGGAGCAGGAAATTCCTTCTCATTTTCGGCATATTTCTCGTCATTGCAATCATAGGTATGGTCGGGGGTATCGGGGAATACAACGATAACCTCGATTCATACAATGAAAACCAGGCAAGCGCATCATCGTCACCAATACGGGGATTTATTGCAGAAAAACCTTCAATTCTTTCGGTCTATTCCAATGTGGCAACATACCTGGTTTTTCTTGGAGCCATTCTCGGCATTGCCATGGGATTTGATCTCATTACCCGGGAAAAAGAAAGCAAATCCCTCAAGATCCTTCTTTCCCACCCGGTCTACCGCGACGAAGTCATCAACGGGAAAGCCCTTGGAGGCATCCTTGCACTTGTGGTCAGTCTTGCAATTGTCCTCCTCCTCTCCCTTGCAACGCTCCTGATCTATGGTATCGTGCCGGATGCAAGCGAACTCACGATGATCCTGATTTTCGGGATTGTTTCGTTCCTCTTCATCTTCTCGTACTTTGCAATCGCCCTCTTCATGTCGACCGTATCAGAAGAGAGCGGCTCTGCTCTGATTTATACAATTATCATCTTCATTATTCTCTCATCACTCATCCCCATGATTACCAAAGATACCGTCATGGAAGGGATTGTCGGTAGTGCCCCTGATATGCCGCAGCAGTTGATCGATCAGATGCGGCCCGGCCCCAGTGACAACCAGTCGAGAATGGATCCCGGCAGCACGGCCCGCGACAGCACGACCAGTGAAACGTGGCAGAAATATAACACGAAAATGCAGGCTTACTTAGAAAAACGAAATGCAATAGAAGGAATCCTGACCCTGTTCTCCCCGACAATGAATTACGAGACCATGGTCGCATCAATAACCTCAACGGATGACGGATCTGATTCGCGGGGATCAAACCGCGGATCGTTTGCAATGTCCTCGATGCGGGCCGGAGAACAGGCAGTGAGTACAGATGATGCTCTTGGTAAAATTGTCAACAATTTCCTTGCCCTCATCATCTTCCCGGCAGTATTCTTCGGTCTTGCCTACGTCCGGTTCATGAGGCTCGATGTGAGGTAGGGAGAATAAATGAAAACAACCAGCAGAATTCCTTCTTTTTTCAGGATTGTACTTGTCCTGATCACAGCACTTGCATTTGTCGTACCGGTTCCTGTATCTGCAACACTCGCATCCTCATCTTCTTCATCTATGGAAATTACCTGTGAAATTCCCGGTCAGATTGTCGAAGCAGGTGAAACCGCTTCATTCGATATCACCGTCACCAACAATGGCCTCGAACTTAACCGGCCTATGTGGTATGAAACGTATGAAGGGACAAAATACGACTGGGACATCAAGTACATGGACGGTACAAAAGAGATTAACATCTTATCCCTCCCGAGCGGTGCATCCAAACAACTCACGGTAGAAATCGAAACTGATTCCGAAACCCCGGTCGGAAAATATTCAGTCCGCATCCATATCGGTGACGGGTATTACTGGCTCTACGTTACCATCTCAAAAACCCATTCTGGTGAGAAAGGAACCCTTGAAATGACCGTTGTCGACAAGGATGGCGAGAAAATCAAGGGTGCAGAAGTAACCATCAGGGATGCAGACGATAAAACGTTTGTCGATATGGTCAAGAGTACTGCTGACGGGGCTGTATCCGCACAGATTGTCCAGGGCACGTATCATATCACGATCGGGAAAACCGGGTATACCGAAGTAGAAAAGAAAGATGTGAAGATCAAAGGAGGGATCACGACGGATATCGGAACTATCATGCTCGATAAATCCCTCTATGCAGCAGAGGTTACGGTAAGCTCCCCGGTCCTTACGACAACCGCAAGCGACAACCCCGGATATGATGTTAATATCAGGAACAGTGGCAAGAGTGATGACACCTATCACCTCTCCGTCGAAGGTGCTCCCGACGACTGGTACTTCCGGTTCCGGGAGTCCAGCGGACAAACCGTTGATATCTCCGACCTCTTCCTCAAGAGCGGAGATGAAAAAGATCTCACTCTCGAAGCAATTCTTCCCTACGGGGTAGATGCCGGGGATTACGATTTTACCATGCTCGTCGATTCCTCGCAGGCGATCTATTCAGAGAACCTGACGGTGAAAATCCGGGGAGATTATGATCTCAAGGTATACGCAGAACAATACAAATATGAGGTAAACAAGGGGGGAGAGGTCTCGTTTGACCTGACGGTATCCAACGGAGGTACAGCCGGGGCGCTTACCAATGTAGAAGTAAGCGTCACAACCCCCGACGGGTGGAACGCGGATATCGACCCGGTGACCATCGCCGGCATCCAGCCCGGAGAACAAAAAACCATAACCGTGCAGGTAGTTCCTCCCGCAAATATTGCTGCAAGCGAATACAAGATTTCCGTCACGGTCAAATCAGACCAGACAGAGCAGAGCGATGACTTCCGTATTGTTGTCAAGGAACAATCGTTCATCGGGATTCTCGGGATCCTGATTGTCATTGCAATCGGTGCGGGAGTGGTATTCATGTTCAGGAAATACAACCGCCGGTAAAGGCGGGTGTGCCAAAGGGGCAGGAAAGAACCGCAGCCAACCATAACAGTAAACGCAGATATTCCTGCTCTTCACAACCCATTTGCTTTTTTTTTCCATTGACTGACAAAATGGTTCTTTTTTTCAGAAATAACTGGAAATTAAAAGGAAACGGATCCCGGCAGTATCATAATTCCTGCGTTTATCCAGCTGTGCTGTTCGCAGTCCCGACATCCTCCAGTATCCCCTGGTAGGTATCGAGAAGAACCTGCGTGGATGCAAGAATACGGCCGGAGATTTCCACGCTTGTGAAGGGATCGATCCGGATCGCATGATTGTACGCTTTTACAGCTTCCTGGTAGGATTCTGTCGTGCGGAATGCATCCATTGAATAAACAGATGCGTTGGTAGAATTATCATCATAGTACGAAAGGGTCCGGTACTGGCTGCGGATCTTTTTCATATCCGCTATAGCAATTGCAAGATGCGCATCGCCTTTCTTGATCCAGATCTGGGCATCTTCGCTGTTGATTGCAAGAGCTTTTTTGTAATAACTGACCGATTGTTCATAATCTCCTTTTGTGAAGAGGAGATCCCCGGTCATTATAATCGGAGCAGTCTCGTTCGGGTTTGCTGCCATGACCTGATCCAGGTTTGACTGGACCTCCTCAGACATTCCGAGTCCCTGCATCACGGCCATTTTCTGCATCAGGATACCGGTATCCTGCGGGGACAGCGATAGTGCCGTGTCATATAAAGGAAGAGAATACTCGGGATATTTTGTTTCAGCAAGAGCCCCGGCCGTAAGTGTTACACCATGGGCAGTGACCACAGGGAATACTGCTGCAAAAACAATAATCCCGGCAATACATGCAATCAGGCCAACTTCAGGCCAGAAGAGGACGCTTTTTTTATAAAACGGTTTTTCGAGACGGTTGATCTTTTTTGAGCTCATGAATGCATCGAAAACTGCAATTACCCATATACCGGTAACAAGGAGGATGGGATCCACCGATAGGAGCGGTCCGCCCATGATGAAAGCCGCGATTGCAAGGATAAAGATCAGGATGCCTTTTGCGGTCTCGCCATTGAAAAACTGGCCGAGGCCGAGGCCGATAAGCGAGAGCAGCGCTGCTATCCAGGGTTTCCGGTTGTCAGGCTCATAGGTTTTCACCGGATGAGGTGCTGCACTTCCTACAGGCGGTTCCAGGAATGTCCGCCGGCACTCAGGACAATATTCACATGCATGTACGATTCTGGTCCCGCAATACGGGCAGTATTTTCCACGGGAGGATGGCGGGACTGCGGGAGTTGTCATTATTGATTACTGCATACTGGAATCGTATCAAGATATCGGAATGTGCTTTTAACCCAAAAAACTGAAATTAATCAAATCAAAAGGTAAACAAGGACAGGAAGGGTCACAAGGCTGATAAGGGTCGAAAGAAACACGCCCTGCGATGCCAGAGTTGCATCTACTTCGTACTCTTCTGAAAGCAGGACTGTGTTTGCCGCAACCGGCATTGCAATCAGGAGGACGGAAACTACAAGAAGGAGCGGATCACTTACGAGCGGCGCAAGAATAACAAACGCGAGGACCGGCATGATGATAAGCCGGAGGAACGAGACCGCGAGCACCCGCCAGTCCCCGGCCAGTTTCCGAACCGGTAATGTTGCAAGCATTGCACCGACAACAAGCATGGCAAGCGGCGTTGTGGTCATCCCGACATATTCAAGAACCGAATCGACCGGGTACGGGATGTCAAAGCCGAACCAGAAGAGTGCAAGACCGAATATCGATGCAATGAGACCGGGTGTAATGAGAAGCCGGGGATCGAACCGGCCGGGCCGGCCATGGGCGAGGAGCCAGACTCCCAGCGTGAAAACGAGGAAGTTGAACGGAAGGTTAAAGAGAATGACGTAGAAGAGCGCCCCGTGCCCGAGGACTGCATCAGCAACCGGAATCCCGATAAACCCGACATTCGGAAAGACCAGCATGAACTGGATGACACCTTTTTCGGCCTTTGTTGACGGGAGGAAGCGACAAACGAGAATACTGAAGATGAATGCGAGAATGTAGTAGGCAAATGCTATGACCAGCATGTGGTCGACAATTCCTATTGTCTGTTCGGTGGGAGGCATCTGCATGCTGCTGATAGTGAGGGCAGGGAGTGCGATGTTGACGAGGATGTGGGAAATCCAATGGATCCGTCTGCCGTCAAGTACTCCTTTCTTCCTTAAGAGGAAACCCAACCCGATAATAATGAAGAGCGAAAGAATGGCAAAGGAGACGGTAAAAAAATCCATAATAATTTCAGAATGCCCGGAACTTTTCTTTTGAATCGTCCTCGTGTTTATTCCAGGAAACCGGGCACTAATCCGGACCTCCGCTCCCGGATTACAGTTTTAAGATATCCGGAATCCGTTGTCACGGATCGGGCTTATATGTTTAGGATTGCGGAATAATTTCCTGCCGGAATGTTCGATCCTGACCATCAGGATTATGCATGAAGACCGTAGAGTGTAATTAAAAAGTTGGTGAATACCATGGAACGAAAATATCCCGCCCTTTTTATCCTGATCATGATTGCCGTCGGAGTATACGGACTCATCACGTACCAATGGTTTGTATCGATTATCATTCTCGGGATCGTAGCGCTTGTCGCGTTCGTACTCTACATCCAAAACGAATCGTCAGTTGATACCCGGCACCGGAAAGATACAACAATCCTCCTTGCCGCAGTCGCAGTGACCGCAGTATGCTGGATCTCGAACCTTTGGATCGTCTGGGCGGTTATTATCGGGATGATGTATATCGATTACCGGCTTGAAGAGTTCCGGCAGATCTTCGGCATCCAGGAACCGGGGACATTCCTGCAGTTCTCTAAAAAGTCAGATAAAACCCCACCGGAAAAACCGGAAGAGACAGATTTAACGGCTCTTAAACAATCACTTGAACGAATCGAACAGCGTCTCGATGCTCTTGAAAAGCACTAGTGTCCAATCCGATAAAAAAGGGATCATCCCATGCGTGGGATCATTTAATGCCATCCGCACCAACCATTCCGGGTCATATGACCCCGGATCATTTTTCCAATAAAACAATTGGCATCATTGGCGGGGGTCACCTCGGCAGGGCCCTTGCCCTCTCGCTCATAAGCCGGGATTTTCCGGCACAGCAGCTCATGCTATCATATGGAGGGAACCCGGTGACCCGACGGGAACTCTTGGAAGCCGGCCTTGAATCCTGCATCATGGACAACCCGACAATATGCCGGCAGGCTGACATCATTTTTCTTGCTCTGCGCCCGCAGTCTGCCGTTCTGCTCAGGGAATTTGAATTCCGGAATGGAACCCTCGTTGTCTCCTGCATGGCGGGGATTTCGACAACCATGCTCAGCAAAACATCCGGAGTGCCCGTGATCCGTATGATGCCAAGCGGGCCAGCAACCTTGCTTTCCCATGACGGCATTGTCGGGATCTATCCGCACAACATGCTGCTTGAAGACATTCTCTCCTTCCTGGGCCAGCACGTGCACGTCATGCCGGACGAAGAACTCATGCACGTTTTCACCGCCGGGGTCTGTCTTCCCGCTGCTATCCGGGCCGCCCGTAGCAGGGGGATTGATACGGAACGCGGGATCCAGCAGGTCATTCAGGAATTCCCGGTCGTAGCACCGATCTATTCATGGGCAGCTGCCACAATTCCCAGGGATGAATCCCCGCAGGAACGGGAGGAGTATATCCGGAACATGAGTACAAAGGCTGGCATCACCGAAGCATTTGTCACGTGCATCCGGTCCGGCTCGGATTTTTCTACAGCATTCCATGCAGCAATTGATCGGAGCCGGACCATAAGCCGGGATACGGAACAGGTACTGATCTGAACAGAAAAAGAGGCAAACCGAGCAGGCAACGGGCCTGCAGTATCCGGACCGTTTATTTTTTCTTTGACACTTTCTTAAGCAGCCATGCCATGTTCTGGCCGATAGCCTTCATACGGTCGACTCCTTCCGTGTCTTTCTCCACATCTCCTGAGTCGAGCCCGATACCGATCCCCGGAAAACCCGCAAGGATCATGTCACGGCCGAGCAGGAAATGGACCAGTGTATCGGCAGTATGGATGGCACCGGTCCTCCGCACTGCAATTGCCGCCGATCCGACCTTGCGCCGGAAGAGTTCCCCGTTTGCCATCGACACAAAACCTGCCCGGTCAATGAGCGCCTTCATCTCGGCCGTGACATCCGAGAAGTAAACCGGTGAGCCAAGGATAATCCCATCTGCCTTGATCATTTTTTTGATGCACTCATTGACGATATCGTCGGTTATGACACACCGCTTGTCCCGGTTTGCAAAACACTGCATGCAGGCCGTGCATCCCCGGATCCTGCTGCCGGCCAGCTGTACAAGTTCAGTCTTAATTCCTTCCTTCTCCAGCTCCCTGAGCGCATAATTGATCAGGATTGCCGTATTGCCATCATTCCTCGCACTCCCGTTAAAGGCTACGACTTTCATATGTTTTCATCAGGCAGCCGGACCTGAAAGATTTTTGCTCCCGGGCAAACGCAGTCTCCAACCTGCCTGAAAATTCCGGGAACCATCCCCGAGAGAATCCCCCCATCCCCTTAAAAAGATTAATCGTATTTCCGGAACAGGGCCGGATTCTGGCGGCGGATCCACCATCTCCAGAGAAGAATGAAGACAACGATGACCACGATAATGATGCCAGCCCATGCCAGGATAGCGATGAGCGGCAGGCCCTCCGGTGGGAAAAAGATCTGTATAAGGGTCGGCGGAGCAGGGGCAGTTACAGCCTGAACAGATCCCGTCGCGGTTGCGGTTACAGCAGCCTGTAATAATGATGCGTCCACGCTTGCGGGACTTGCCCCGGTGCCGGAAACGGAAAGCGCGAATCCGTCAGAAACCGGTATTGTTGCAGTCACGTTTACAGGGATCGCACCGGTAATGGCAAAATATGAAAATCCGGGTGTTGTTGAGGAATATTCGTAAACGGTCCCGGAGATTTGCATCAGTTGTGTCGGGAGCTCCACCCATTGATTATTGGCATATCGCATCATCACGACATTTTCCGGAGATATATGATGCTCACCGAGCCAGGATTTACTGACTGAAAAACCAATATCCGCATGGTCAATGGCATCCGGGCTGATCCAGTTGATCGTTATGCTCTGGTATCCCGCAACATCCCTCCCGGCAATAAGGAGGGAGACTCCGGGCGTTACGGGTTGCACAATACATTCAACCTGCCCTATGGTGCGGGATGGTGTAAGCGTAACCGTGCCAATAGAGGTTGTTGCAGTTGAAGATACCGGAGTAAATGTAAAGGATACAGCCTTGCCGGCCGGAGCGCCAGGACTGATCCCAACCCGGGGTGCCGAAGATGCGCTGTTGTCGTCACCGACAGGTTCAACCGGTGTCATGGGAATTGTCACAGTAAACTGTGCATCGGTATTTGCAACTACACCACCGGCAACGTCAAGACCTGACAGGCTGACCGTGTACGTACCTGCCGAGGTGAGATCCTTCACTTCGATCCCATACTCCCAGAGAGAGTTGTACCGGGTTGTACTCCCGGAAGTATAGAGCCGTGACAGGTTCACATCATGAAGCCCGGTGGACACGAGATTGCCCTTCGAATCTGTGATCGTGCAATTGATTTTTGCGATACGGTTGTCAATGGAAAACCGGTAGGGTGTTGAGGTCGCTGTCACCGTTGAGGCTATCGGTTTGGTCACCCCGTAAATTATAAATTCCCTGCCGGATGTGATCGTGACTCCGTCTGATGGATCAAAATCAATACTTTTTGCGGTTGTTGTATCGTTGGGGTCATAGAGGTTTTCGTAACTTGTGCTCTGTGACGCCATCATCTCGATGCGGATCAGCCTGAGCCGGCTTGCCGATGGAAACGGAGTGGCAGACCCAACGCGGGTTTTCACACTTCCTGAATCGGCATCGTTCCACGTCATTGTCGGCTCGCCCGTATCGTAATACAGGAACGTCGTGTTTGCGGCGTCAACAAGCGAATATTTGAGAATAGCAGCAAGTTCAACCCCATACGTCGCACTCCCGCTGTTGATGTTATAGATAAACATCGAGTTGTTTGCAATCGCCGGAGTATCAAGGATTGTCCCGGGGCGGTCATTGACCACTTCAATCCCGTTATTGGGTGTCCAGCGCCTGGGCGCTTCATACCAGATACTACTGTTATCCGGGTCTGTAAAATAGCCAGGGAACCAGTCGAAATAAATCCGGCGGTTATGGGTGATTCCGTACTGGGTCAGGGCATCTTTGTTTGATTGCGGCCGGAACGCACCAAGGATTGCGCTGGTGAGACCCAAGGTGATGGTTTTGTTCACTTTTTCCCCGGAACAGGTACCTGAAAGTCCGGTCACCTCGATTGTATAATTCCCTGCAGTGAGATCCGTGAGCGGAGTGCCGGTGCTGTCATTATACCATGTGTCAAAATCCTTCGTCACACCTCCCTGTATGAGGCCAAGGAAATACCGGTTTGTAACAACAAGTTTGTTGGACGGGGCGTATATCCCTCCGGGGGATTTAATGAGGTCCGGGACCATAACCCCGTTCTTCCGGGTCGCGTTTGCATACGCAGAATCCATGACACTTTCGTTGGTGATACCGGTTGTCGGATCGACCTGGCTCCGGATAGTCCGGACCGGAACACCTGCCACCGTATCGCCCGGGTATATCTCAATCATTATATCTCCGGGATTTGAGATCGTGCCGGAAAAAATCCCGTACACATAGAAATCACGCTTTTCGGCAAGCAGAGTCTCGTTTGCACTCGGTTGCGTAATCACAAGGCTCTGGGCAGCACAGACGGCCGGGACTGACAGAAACAGGACGAGAAGAATTAAAACAGCCAGAGCCCGTTTCATGAATCACCCTTGACAGGATTACGTCATAATGATTCTCTTTTTGATTCCGGATTCCTCACAAAACTGAATCCCGTTCTGGTATAATTAAATGAGTATCAATTAAGTATTCCCTGTACGAACTAAACCCTAATCATACTGAGGGTACGGATTCATGAACTCTGATCCGGAGGGTACAGGAACAATTCTGGCGGGATCTGGCAGAAGTACCTTTTCAAGGCAATCCGATATCATCCGCATCGAACATCTCGGTAAAATATTCCAGGACAAGCAACGGACTGTAATCGCCCTTGAAGATATCACCTTCAATGTTAAACGGGGAGAGATCTTCGGCCTGCTCGGCCCAAACGGGGCAGGAAAGAGTACCCTTATCCGTATCCTCACCACCCTTCTCCGACCTACTTCCGGCAGAGCATTTGTTGATCAGTACGATATTGTCAAAGACCCGGAGAGGATTCGGGGGATCATCGGAGTCTGTCCCCAGAACAGCACGCTCGATGTCGAACTCACGGCTTACGACAACCTCGACTTTTACGGCAGGCTGGAAAATGTCGATGATACAACCCTGAAAGAACGGATCTGGGAACTGCTGCGGATGGCCGGGCTTGCCGACCGGGCACACATGAAAGTCCAGACATTCTCGGGCGGCATGAAACGGAAACTTGAGATTGTCCGGGCTTTCATCCACAAACCACTGATCCTCTTTCTCGATGAACCGACCATCGGTCTTGATCCGGAATCAAGGAGGGAAGTCTGGCACCAGATTTCCATGCTGAATGCGGCAGATACGACCATCATCCTGACCACCCATTACATGGACGAAGCCGAAAAACTCTGCCAGCGGATCGCATTTGTCGACCAGGGGAAACTTATCGCGCTCGACACCATGGATGTCCTCAAGCTTGCACTGCCGGAGGGCGATCTCATCGAACTGGGATTCGATACGATGGATGAAGGTCTCATCTCCGCAATCCGGGAAAACCGGAACATAACCTCCATCGAACGCAAGGATTCCCGGCTCCTCATTTCAGCCCGAAACGGTAGCCGGGTTCTGCCGTTCATTCTTGAAACCTTTGAAAACCACGGCTCGATCATCACGAGCATCTCGATTAGATCGCCGTCCCTTGAAGATGTCTTCATTTACCTGACCGGTAAGAAACTGGGCGGGGATAGCGGGACCGGGCAGGAACATTCCGGAACCGGGGGATTGTCATGATCCGGAGTGCGGCTGCGATATTCACGCGGGATCTTAAAAAATTCATCAACAACCCGTTTGTCATCATGTTCACCCTGTTCATGCCGATCATGTATCTCGTGATCTTCGGCAATGCGATGGGGGGAACGATCACCCATATCCCGATAGCAGTGGTGCAGGAGATGCCGTATATTGACGAATCGCCCCTGTACGTGACAACTGTTGCCGAACTGCGGCACTATTCCCAGTCTGATAATCCCCGCACATTTGATGTTACGGCATATTATGACGAGATGAAGGCCAAACGGGACTTGCGGGACGGCAAAGTCAATGCAGTGATTGTCTTTCCCTCACCGGAACTTCCCGACCGTTCGATCCGTATGTATATCGACAGCTCGGAGTATGTGACACCCAGCCTTATCGAAAGCGGCCTTAATGCAGTGCTGGTAAAAGAAGGAGCACATGCCAGTGTCGAGACGTACAAAATCTATGGCGATATCAAATATATCCAGTTCTTCGGAGTGGGGGTCATTGTCATGGCGATCTTCATGACAACGATGATGGGCGGCGGGATAGCACTTATCAAGGACCGTGAGATGGGGATCATTGAAGGCTACCTGGTGACCCCGGTCAGGAAATCGAGTATCATTCTTGGCATGATCGGGAGCGGCACGGTCCGGGCATTCCTTTCGGGGCTGATCATCTTCATTGTCGACCTGCTGATAACCGGCATCATCGTCCAGAACCCGGAAGATTTCCTGTACGTTTTCATGATACTGTTCATAACGAGCATCGGGATCACGAGTTTTATGGTCGCGATGGCATCCCGGTTCTCGAACCAGCAGGAGTATGCATCGGCATCGGCTTTTTTCAATCTCATCCTCTTTATGACAAGCGGGGCATTCTACCCGGTGATCGGGATGCCGGACTGGCTGCGCTGGATAACCGTAATCAACCCGGAGTATTACGCTGTCCATGCCCTGCGGAGCACGATTCTCCGGGGCCAGGGGCTTGAGGTTATAGGGTTTGATATCTTTGCCCTGTGCGTGTTCTCAGCGATTACGATCACGCTGGGAATCGTAACCTACCGCAGGACCCTTGAATAATCGGGCAGCCAGGGGGGTACCCCCCTCCCCCCTCCAACTTTTTCTGAGCAGGGGGGTGGGGGGGTCCCATGGGTAGGGGGGGAGGGTAGCTACCCCTCCCTGAGTACGAGGGGTGGGTATCCCCCCCCGACTCATTTGTGAGAACGAGCGCCAGCAGAGTATTCCGGGGATAACTCCACACGAAGCGATGCAATGCCGGCTGCGCAAAATCGTATGTTACTCACTTTTGAGGTGGGGGAGGGTACCCCCCCTCCCCCCTCCAGTTTTTTTTGAGCAAGGGGGGGAGGGGGGTGGGTCCCTGAGTGGGAGGGGTGGGGTACCCCCCTGCCCCGGATCCATGATCCTGGCAGGTTCACCGGCGTGAACAGCACGGCACGGGGGATGAAATCCGGTACTGGTGAGGGGGGTACCCCCCTCCCCCCCCAATACTAAGGGAGATTGGTTATTGCTCCATATCGTGGGGCGATCCCTGCATAAATGTGGGAAGGGTATTGACCAGACATTGGGATGAGTTCATAGCGTCCCAGTCATTGTACATAAATCCCGGTCACACAACGGATTAATGACGATTCCAATGAACCAGCCCAGTACCATATAGTTGCAGATTTCATACTCATCATCAGGATTAGCAACGGATTATAGCCGTATCTAATATGAGTAGAACTTACGCAGTTGGTTTCGACTGAAAGATCTAAGAGTTAATAGCGCCAATTCAAGGTTTAGACAAACCCGGAATGGAGATCGAGCGAGTATAAACCCCCCGAAATGCACGAGCGAAAATTTTGTCAACTTTCTGATATCGACATATCAGGCCTGCTCATGCACGGAAGCATCCCGGTGTTTGCCCGGAGAATCAGAGACCATAGCCCATGATTCCGTGAAGCGATTGTTAGAGAGACAGTCACCCCACACGGAGGCGTTGTATAGGGAAGCGAAACGGTTGATC